>Ga0070706_100006762_pt1 | contig 10826 bp, 9 predicted proteins | sample KBSK5501metaG_FD_65476 | JGI IMG/M metagenome (GOLD analysis project Ga0070706, IMG submission 65476) | Corn, switchgrass and miscanthus rhizosphere microbial communities from Kellogg Biological Station, Michigan, USA - KBS K5-50-1 metaG | ecosystem: Host-associated > Plants > Roots >...
TTCGCTATGGCCTCGCCGGCGCGTGCATCGGCGGGGGCCAGGGCATCGCACTGGTCCTCGAGTCGGGCGGCTAGCCGCCTTCGGAATCGACGCGCCGGTGAACTGGACGGAGAGGATTCTCGGCTTCCCGGTGCGCTCCGCCGCCGTGGACGACTTCCTGCGGGAGCTGAAGGCGAAGGGCGCCGGCGACTTGAACGCCGTTCTCGTGACCTTGAACGAGGCCGGCCTCTGCCGCGAGGCCCTGAACCACTGGATTGGGCAGGGGTGGATCGTACCGGCGCCGAACAGCCCCATGGTGGCTCTTGCCGGGCCCGACTTCCGCCGCGAGTTGACGCTGCGGCGCTTCTGCGGCGAGCCCGCCGCGGAGGCGGCCCCGGGAGAGGGACAGCCGACGGTGCAGGCGGCCGAGGAGAAGGAGTCGAACGCCGATGGCCATCCGTAGCGTCGGAGTGCTCGGAGCCGGCCTGATGGGCTCGGGCATCGCGGAGGTCTGCGCGAAGGCGGGGCACCCCACGGTGATCCGCGAGGTCTCCGAGGAGCTCGTGGCGAAGGGGATGGGCCGGATCGAGGGCTCGCTCGCCCGCGCGCTGGAGAAGGGCAAGCTCGCCCCGGCGGATCGCGACGCGGCCCGGAGCCGGCTGTCCGCGACCACTCGACTGGAGGACCTGGCCGACTGCGACCTGGTCGTGGAGGCGATCGTCGAGAACCTCGAGGTCAAGAAGGAGACCTTCCGCGAGCTCGACCGACTCTGCAAGGCCTCGACGATCTTCTGCTCGAACACGTCGTCGCTGACGATCACCGAGATGTCCGCGGCGACGCGGCGCGCCGATCGGTTCGCGGGACTCCACTTCTTCAACCCCGTGCCGGTCATGAAGCTGGTCGAGGTCGTCCGTACGATCTCGACGTCGGACGAGACGGCCGCGACCGTCTACGAGTTCGCGCGCTCGCTCGGGAAGGAGCCGATCCGCACCCAGGACAACTCGGGGTTCATCGTCAACCGGCTGCTCGTCCCGTATCTGCTGGACGCGGTGCGGGCGCTGGAGGACGGGGTCGGCACGAAGGAGGACATCGACAAGGGAATGGAGCTCGGGTGCGGCCACCCGATGGGCCCGCTCAAGCTACTCGATTTCGTCGGCCTGGACACCACCTACGCCATCGCCGAGATCATGTTCGACGAGTACCGGGAGAAGCGATTCGCGCCTCCTCCCTTACTCAAGCGCATGGTCCTCGCGGGCCGCTACGGAAAGAAGTCCGGGCGGGGATTCTACGAGTACGGAGGCTAGTCGAGTGGCCGAGCTGGTCCGCGCCGAAACCCGAGACGCGGTGCGCATCGTCACCGTCGCGCGGCCGGAGAAGCTCAACGCGCTGAATGCGGCCGTCCTCGCGGAGCTCATCGACGCGGTCGCGCGCTGCGAGACCGAGACCGGTCTGCGCTGCCTCATCATCACCGGTGCGGGCGAGAAAGCCTTCATCGCCGGAGCGGACATCGCCGAGCTCGCCGCGTTGTCTCCGCTCGAGGGAAGAGAGCATGCGCGGCGAGGTCAGGCGCTGCTGGATCGGGTGTCGGGGCTTCCGATTCCGTCGATCGCCGCGATCAACGGATACGCGTACGGGGGAGGGCTGGAACTCGCGATGGCCTGTACCCTGCGTGTCGCCTCGGAGAACGCCCGCATGGGGCTGCCCGAGACCTCGCTCGGCATCCTGCCCGGATACGGAGGCACTCAGAGGCTCGCGCGCCTGGTCGGCCGGGCGCGAGCGATGGAGCTCGTTCTGACGGCGGAGAAGGGCCTGACCGCAGCGGACGCGGAGCGGATCGGCCTCGTCAACCGCGTCGTCCCTGCCGGCGGGGCGCTCGACGGCGCCCTCGAGCTCGCGAGGAAGATCTCGGCCAACGGGCCGGTGGCGTGCCGGTATGCCATGGACGCCATCCGCCGCGGCCTAGAGATGCCGCTGGCGGAAGGGCAGCTTCTCGAGGCGACCCTGTTCGGCCTCTGCGCGGCGACCACCGACATGGTGGAAGGCATGACCGCCTTCCTGGAGAAGCGGCCGGCGCGATTCACCGGGCGCTGACTCGAAGAGCGATCGTGGGGACCGATCTCGTCAGCGCATGCGTGTTCTGCGCGGGGATGCTGCTCGGCGTCGATCTCGCGCCGCGTGCCGGCCTCGGGGGAGAGATCGGCTTCTCCTATGCCACCCTCGCGCGGCGCTACGACGCGAGACCGGACCGCGTCGACTCCTCCGACACGACGCCGAAGTTCGTGGTCGTCGGCCTGGGATTCGCGCGGCAGGCCCCGGGCTCCCTCGGCGCCGGGACGCCGGCTCTCGAGTGGCGGGTGCGAGGCGCATTCGCCGCGCCGCACGACGAGCAGGAGCGCAAACCGCTCCCGGACTTGGAAAGGGTGGCGGCGACCGGAAACGGACGCTACGAGAACTACGCCTTGACCGCGCGGGTTCCGTTCGGAGACCGCGATTCCATCGAGGTGGGACTCGAGCGGCGCTACCACCAGGCGAGCCAGCTCGTCAACATCGGAGAAGAGAACCACGTCTTCAGCGAGCAGCGGACCTTCTCCGCCGAGCGCATCGACGTCGCCGCTGGATGGCGTCACCGGTGGAGGGGTCTCGAGGTCGAGGCCGCCGGCCGGTGGGTCAAGCCCGGCGGCTTCTACGCCACAGCGAACGTGTTTCACAACATCACGGGCGGCTTTTTCGGCGGGGAGGCCGAGGTGCGTGCGCGCCGCGGGGGATGGACCGTGTCTCTGCGCGGCGAGCGCATGGCCGGCTCGCTCGACGTGCATCGGGAAAGCACACCGGCGTTCGCCGATCGCGATACGCGGGAGAGCGCGTCTCTGGAGGCGCTCCGACTGGGAGTCGGTTATGCCTGGACTCGGACCCAGCTCCTGCTCTCGGGCGCGTACGATCGCCAGCGCCTCCCGTTCGTCTCGCTCGCGGTCCTGGGAACCGAGACGGTCGCCTTCGATTCGGGGTTCGATCCGGACTCTCGCGCGCACGAGACGTTCTGGCAGCTGGAGGCGCGGCACGCTTTCACGCCCGCGATCTCGGCGCTCGTGGGAGTGCGCCTGGGCTGGGGCAACGAGACGGTGACGCTGACGGACTCCGCCGGCGTCTCACCGACGCGCGTGCTGGACGTCCGCCGCCGCGGAGTCTTCGGCGCCGGCCTGAGCGGATCGCTGGGATCCCCCGAACCGACGCTCTACCTCGGCGCGAACTTCGCGATCGGTGCTCCGGGGTCTTGAGAACGCCGTTTCTGGTTCCTGGTTTCAGGTTTCTGGTCGGGACAACCCGGAACCAGGAACGAGGAACCGGGAACGCTGAACGGCGGAACTGCTAGACTTTCCCGGGAGAGCATCACTGTGCACCCGCCCGACTCCGAGCTCGTCTACGATTGGAACCGCGCCGGCGGCGCGGCCTCTCCCGCGCGCGGCCGGGTCGAGCTCGACGACGAGACGCTTCGCGACGGGCTCCAGTCCCCCTCGGTCCGCAGCCCCTCCCTCGAGCAGAAGGTCCGGATCCTCCACCTGATCGACGCGCTGGGCATCGACTCGGCCGACATCGGCCTGCCCGGCGCCGGGCCGCACGTCGTCGCCACCGTGACCCGCCTCGCCGAGGAGATCGTCCGGTCCGGCATGAGGCTCCGACCCAACTGCGCGGCCCGGACGATCGCGGCGGACATCCTCCCGATCATCGAGATCTCGCAGAAGGTCGGCATCCCGATCGAGGTCGCCTGCTTCATCGGCTCCTCTCCGATCCGCCAGTACACCGAGGACTGGGACTTCGATCGGATGCTCCGTCTCTCGGAGGACGCCGTGACTCTCGCGGTCAAAGAGGGGCTGCCCGTCATGTTCGTCACGGAGGACACGACCCGCGCGCACCCCGAGCACATCCGCCGCATGTACGCGACGGCGATTCGGGCGGGCGCGCGGCGCGTCTGCGTGTGCGACACTGTCGGCCATGCGACGCCCAACGGCGTTCGCAACCTGGTCTCGTTCGTGTGCGCGCTGGTCGCCGAGATCGATCCCGAGGTGAAGGTGGACTGGCATGGCCATCAGGACCGGGGCCTCGGGGTCACCAACGCCCTCTGGGCATTGGAGGCCGGTGCGCACCGGGTTCACGGCTGCGCCCTCGGGATCGGAGAACGCGTCGGCAACACGCCGATGGACCAGCTTCTCGTCAACCTGCAGCTTCTGGGCTGGATCGACCGCGATTTGACGAAGCTCGCGGAGTACTGCTCCGTCGTCTCGGAGGCCACGGGCGTGAGGATCCCGGACAACTACCCGATCGTCGGGCGAGATGCGTTCCGTACCGGAACCGGAGTCCATGCCGCCGCGATCATCAAGGCGCGCAAGAAGGGGGACGAGTGGCTCTCCGACCGCGTCTACTCGGGGGTGCCCGCCAGCATGATCGGAAGACATCAGGTCATCGAGGTGGGTCCCATGAGCGGACTCTCGAACGTCCAGTGCTGGCTCGAGGATCATGGTCTCGAGGCGCGCGCCGAGCTCGTCGAGGCCATCTTTCGCCGGGCCAAGGAGAGTGACCGGATCTTGACCGACGAGGAGATTCTCGACCTGGTGCAGCGGTTCGCGCCGGCCGCGGCCAGCCGCTAGCGCGTCCTGAAACCTGAAACTTGAAACCTGAAACCCGGGTTTCGAGCCGCTTCCTCGACAGGGAGCTGCCAACCTACCTCGATCATCTCGCCGTCGAGCGCGGCCTCGCCCCGGCCAGCGTGGCGGCCTACCGCGGGGATCTCGAATCCTTCGGGCGGTTTCTGGCCGGGCGGCGGATCGAGGCGTCTCGGGTCGGGCGGCCGGAGCTCGGCCGATTCCTCGCGGGCTTGAAGTCGCGTGGCATCTCCTCGCGATCCGCAGCGCGCGCTCTCTCCGCGGTCCGCGGTTTCTACGCGTTTGCCGGGTCTCACCTGGGCTTCCGCGAGGACCCGACCGCCGACGTCGAGAGCCCGAAGCTCGGTCTGGCGCTGCCGAAAACGCTCTCCGAAAAGCAGGTCGAGGCGCTGCTCGCGGCCCCGGACACCTCCCGGACGCTCGGGTTGCGCGACCGCGCGATGCTGGAGCTGCTCTATGCGTCGGGGCTGAGGGTCTCCGAGATCGTCGGCCTGCCGCGCGACGCCGTCGACCTGGAGGCGGGTATCCTGCGGGTGAAGGGGAAGGGGGGCAAGGAGAGGCTGGTCCCCTTCGGAAAATCGGCCGCCCACTGGCTCGTGCGGTACCTCGAGTCGGCGCGTCCCGGGCTCGACGCCCGCCGGTCCCCCGCGCTGTTTCTCTCCGCGCGGGGGACCGCCATGACCCGCCAGCGCTTCTGGCAGCTGATCGAGGCCTACGGCCGGAAGGCCGCAATCGAAAGGCGCCTGACACCCCATGCGCTGCGACACTCGTTCGCCACCCATCTGCTCGAGCACGGGGCGGACCTTCGAGCGCTCCAGATGATGCTGGGCCACGCCGACATCTCCACGACCCAGGTCTACACGCAGGTCTCTCGGTCCCGTCTCCGCCGGGTCTACGATCGGTATCATCCGCGCGCCCGATCCCCCAAACGTGGGAAAATGAGGGGGTGAACCCGGTGACAAACCCGGAATGCCGTGAGAGCAGGGGCCGTTCCCGGTGGCGCATGCGTCGCGCCGCCGCACTGGCCGTCTTCCTGCTCGCCGCGCCGTTCGGCGTCGCCCGGGCCGAGTTGATCGTCTTCGGCGACGGGCGCGTCGTCAAGGCGGCCGGCTACCAGCTGCTCGACGAGGAGCTGGAGGTTCGATTGCCCGGCGGCGGCAGCTACCGCGTGGATCTGTCTCGCGTCGACCGCATCGTGGACGACGAGGTCGTCGTCGAGACGGTCGCGGTCGAGGAGGTCCCCTCCGGCGCCGCGGCGCTCTACGACCTCTCCTACCGAGCCGCGAGGAAGCCTCTCTTCGACTCCGCCTTCGATGCGCTGATCGAGGGTGAGGCGAGGAAACGCAACATCGACGCGTCTCTGGTGTCGGCGCTGATTCGAGCCGAATCCAACTACGAGCCGAGGGCCGTCTCGCGCAAGGGCGCGCGGGGGCTCATGCAGTTGATGCCGGCGACCGCTCGCCGGCTCTCGGTCCGCCGCCCTTTCGATCCGGCGGCCAACATCGCGGGAGGCGTGCGTTATCTGCGGGAGCTGGTGGATCGCTTCGGGGACCGCCCGGATCTCGTCCTCGCGGCGTACAACGCCGGGGAACAGGCCGTCGAGGCGTACGGCGGGGTGCCCCCGTTTCGGGAGACCGTCGCATACGTCAACCGGATCCTGAGCTGGTGGCGGCCGGCCGCGCTCATCACGGAGCCGCCGGCGGTCGATTCCACCGTCTCACAGACGACGCGCCGCTGAACTCCGCGCGATGATGCGGAGGCGCGCGCTCGCGGCCGCCTTTCTGGCCGGCGGCTTCTTGCACCGACCGATCGCCGGCCCCGCAGGACCGGACTTCGTTGCGGCGTCGCGGGAGGCGACTTCGCTTCTCCAGGAGTATCTCCGCATCGATACGAGCAACCCGCCGGGACACGAGCGCCTCGCCGCGGAGTTTCTCCGGGAGGTCTTCGAGCGGGAGCGCATCGAGACGCGCATCATCGATCTCGGGCACGGGCGCGCGAACATCGTGGCGCGCCTTCCCGGCTCGGGCGGCCGGCGGCCCATCATTCTGCTGAACCATCTCGACGTCGTGCCCGCCGACGCGTCGCGGTGGACGGTCCCCCCGTTCGCCGGCGAGATCCGCGACGGCTACGTGTGGGGGCGCGGGGCGACGGACATGAAGGGCACGGCCGTCTGCCAGTTGATGGCGCTGCTGCTCCTGAAGCGCGGCAGCGTACCGCTCGACCGAGACGTCATTTTCCTCGGCACCGCGGACGAGGAAGACGGCGCGGAGGACGGCGTGCAGGCGATGGTGGAGCGCTTCCGCGACGCGCTGGGCGGCGCCGAGTTCGTCCTGACCGAGGGCAACTCGATCTCGGTCAGGGACGGAGAAACGGAGTCCTGGGACATCGACGTCACGGAGAAGTCCGCCCTCTGGCTGCGCGTCGTCGCCTCGGGCAGGGCCGGACACGCCTCGATACCGGAGCCGGAGGGTGCCGTGCCCCGGCTGATCGGCGCGCTCTCGCGGATCCTCTCCTTCGAGCCGCCGGTCCGCGTGATCCCGGCCGTCCGGAGCTACTTCCGGGAGCTCGCGAAGCGGGAGACCGGTGACCTCCGCCGCGCCCTGTCCGATCCGGACGGGGCGATCAAGGATCCGGCGCTGCGGAGGCTGCTCCTCGAGGATCCTTACCGCGGCGCGTGTCTTCGAGCGACGATCTCGGTGACGGGGCTGAGGGGGAGCGAGAAGGTCAACGTCATTCCTGGGGAAGCCTCGGCGGCCTTGGACTGCCGTCTCCTGCCGGGGGACGAGCCGGACGCGTTCGTCGCTGAGCTCGTGAGAGTGGTCGGCGACCCCTCGTTGAGATTCGAGACCCAGGGCGCCGTCGAGCGCGCCACCGAATCGCCCACCGACACCGATCTGTTCCGAGCGATTCTCCGGGCGCGCGATCGCTTCGATCCCGGCGTCCCGGTGTTGACCCCTCCGCTGACCTCCTCCACGGATGCCACTCGCCTGCGCCAGATCGGGATGGTGGTCTACGGCTTCGAGCCCTTTCGGCTTTCCGACGACGACGACAGGAGCCACGGCGACGACGAGAGGCTGTCGGTTGAGAACGTGCGGTTCGGGCTCGAGGTCACTTACGCCGTGGTGTCCGACGTGGCGGCGAAGCGCTAGGAGCGAGGAGTTTCCGTGCCGCCTCCGCTGCGGCGTCGAGCTTGCGGCAGAGGCGGTCGATCTCGCGGACGGCATCCTCGGGGTGACCGGCGGCCAGCGCCTCCCGAATGCCCGGCAGCGTCTCCGCCCTGTACGAGGGGAGGGGAGCGTAGATCAGGTGTCGGAACCAGGGGCGACCCGGAATTCCCGCGCGGTCGGACACGGCCCGCTCGAGCGAGAGAAGCCAGGCGTTCGCGGCCTCGCGCTCGGATGGCCCATCCGCGCCGAGCCGCGCCTTGAGCGCGCGCTGTGCCTTATCCGAGGCCGTGCTCCAGGCGCGTGCGCTCTCGGCCAGCCGATCGAGGGCCGAACTGACGGCGGGGGCCGCGGTGGAGGCGCGAAGCTCCTCGGTATAGCGCGCGATCTCGCGTCCGTAGTCCGCTGCACCGAATGGGAGCAGGTCGGCGTTGGCGAATCGCAGCGCGAGAAGGCCCACGAGGCGGGCCATGCCGGCGTGGTAGCGAAATCCCGGATCCCCCTGCGACGCCATCCATTCGTAGGTGTCGTAGACGGAGTGGTAGACGCCGTAGGGCCCGTCGAACACCAGATCCGCCGAGGGAACGCCCAGGTGATTGAAGAAGACCGTGTAGTCCGAACCGCTCCCGAGGATCGCGACGGGCAGTGGCTCGTGACCGCCCGACTCCGTCGCGTAGCTCTGGACGCCGATGAAGCCGGCGCTTTCGCGCCACGCCTCCGCGAGCGTGCGCTCCGGGCGCGCGGGATCGGGGAGATCGCGCGCGACCTCCCGAATCTCTGAAAACAGCAGCGGCGAGCCCGCGGGCGAAAAATGGGTCCCGTGCGTCGCCTCGTCCACGTTGAGGCAGACGACCGCGTCCTTCTCGAGCCACCGCTCGTTCTGCTCCCCCCACTCGGTCGATCCCGTCAGCGTGTACTCCTCGGCGTCCCACGCCGCGATCACGATCGATCGCCGAGGCTTCCAGCCCCGGGCGGCGAGAGAACCCAGGGCCCGGCCGAGCCCGAGCAGAGCCGCGGTTCCCGAGGAGGGGTCCACCGCGCCGTAGACCCAGGCGTCGTAGTGGTTGGAGAGCAGGATCGTCTGCTCGGGCAACTCGGTCCCCGAGAGCGTCGCGACCACGTTCCGGATCGTCCTCTTCTCGCGCGTGTTCTCGATCCGGAGGTGGAGGCGAACCGGTCCCGGTCCGACGCGGTAAGGCTCCGCGATGGCGACTCCCTGCCAGGTCGTGTCGGGAACGGGAGGCCCGCCGAGGCGCTTCAGAACCTCGGCGGCGTCGCGCGCGGAGAGCGGCATCATCGGCATCTTCGGCAGGATCTTCGACTCCTCCATCGCGATCCTCGGGGCGCCGGCGGTTGAGGCCCAACCGGGCGTCAGCGGATCCCCGGGGACGATGAAGTCGTAAACGTTGGCTCCGCGCTGGAAGTGCGAGGCGGGACCCCAGGGCCCCTTCGGGTAGACCATTCCCTGGAACCAGCCGTCGTCGATCGGATCGGAGTAGACGAGCACCGCCAGGACGCCCCTCCTCTCCGCCTCGAGCGACTTGCCTCCCCGGTATCCGCCGAAGTAGCGCGCCAGCGCGATCTTCCCGCGAACGTCGACGCCCATCGTCGCCAGGCGATCGTAATCTTCGGGAGCGCCGCGATTGACGTAGACCACCTCCGCGACGACCTCCGCCGAGGGCGCGTACGCGTTCCACGGGATCGCCGCCTCGGGAATCGCGGTGTCGGGATCCGAGGCGATCGGCTCCTCCGCCCGCGCGAGCGCCACGTCCGGCTCCCCGACGATTCCGAGCGTCGCGCTGCGCGGGTAGGAGAGGAGAACCTCGTAGCTCGGCGTGCTCACCTCGAACCCGGCCTTGCGATACTCGGCGGCGAGGAACTCCGCGATGCGCGCGTTACCCTCCGTCCCGGCCAGGTGAGGTGTCCGCGTCAGCTCGCGCAGGATCGCGCCGCACTCCTCCGGCCTCGGAAGGCCGAGGAAGAGGCTCTCGTACTCCCGTTGCCAGGCGGCGCGCCGAGGGGTGAAGCCGGTGAGCTCCTGCGGAGCCGGAGGAGCCGCGGAGAGCAGCAGCGGCAAGGCGAGGAGCAGCCGTCTCATCCCCGGGCCTCTCTCGGCCGCCGCCTCAGGAGGAAGTAGAAGGGCAGACCCAGCAACAGGATGGCGATGCCGGCGAGCGTCTCCCGCGGCTGCTCGCGGACGGTGTTGAGCGCAAGGGCGACCGACGTCGCGATGAAGAGCACGGGGACGACGGGATAACCCCAGCACCGGTAGGGCCTCGGCAACTCGGGCCAGCTTCGGCGGAAGACCATCAGCGCGATGCCGGTGGCGGCGTACGCCAGGATCACGAAGAAGGTGGCGTACGTGTAGAGCTGGTCGTAGCGCCCCGACAGGCAGAGCAGAGACATCCAGATCGCCTGCACGACGATTCCGAAGGACGGCGTGCGAAAACGGGGGTGCACGCGCGCGAAGGCTCTCGGGAAGAGCCCGTCGCGTGCCAGGGCGTACGCGACTCGAGGCGCCGGCACGAGCCCGGCGGACGTGCAGCCCACGGCCGCGGCCGTGACGGCGAGCGAGATGAGTAGCGCCGATCTGCCGCCGAAGAGCCGAGACGCGGCCAACGCCGCCGGCTGCGAGACGTGCGCGATCTCCGAGGGCGGGATCGCCTTCAGGAACGCCGCGTTGGCGCCCACGTAGAGCAGGGCGATCAGCGCGGTGCCGAGGATGAGAGCCAGAGGGAGGTTGCGCCTCGGCCGGGCGACCTCGCCCGCCGCGGCGACGATCTCGTTCCAGCCGTAGTAGCACCAGAAGACCGCGATCAAGGCCGTGCCCACGGCCCCGACGGCGATCGGGGAAGTCGTTGCCGAGGGGGGCGACGCGCCGTGCCGATGGACGGCGAGTGCTCCGACGTCGATCCAGAGGAGGGCCGCGAGGATCAACGCCGTGAAGAGCCCCTGAATCCGAGCGCCCTCCTTGATGCCGATGTAGTGCGTCGCGGAGAGCAGGATTGTCAGGCCGACGGCAACG
>Ga0070706_100006763_pt1 | contig 10825 bp, 8 predicted proteins | sample KBSK5501metaG_FD_65476 | JGI IMG/M metagenome (GOLD analysis project Ga0070706, IMG submission 65476) | Corn, switchgrass and miscanthus rhizosphere microbial communities from Kellogg Biological Station, Michigan, USA - KBS K5-50-1 metaG | ecosystem: Host-associated > Plants > Roots >...
CGCAGCGCCGCCAGGCAGGTGGTGAACCGGACCACGCCCGCCTTGGCCGTCGCGTACTCGGGTGAGACGTGGCTGGCCGTGCCCAGCCCTGCGGTCGAGGCGAGGTTGATGACCGCGCCGCCGCCGCGCTCCCGCATCGGGGCCAGGACGAGCTGCGTGGCGAGCATGACCGCGCGCAGGTTCAGGTCGAGGGTCTGCTCCCACTTCGCCGGATCCGCCGCGGGGAAGCACGGCTCCTCGATGCCCCCGGCGTTGTTGACCAGCACGCCGACCGGACCGGCCGCGTCGACCGCCGCGCGGACGTCGGCCCGGCTAGCGAGGTCGGCGCGGAGGAACGAGCCGCCGATCCGTTCGGCCATTGCCGTGCCCGACCTCTCGTCGCGGTCGGCGATGACCACATGCATGCCCTCCGTGGCGAGCCGCTCCGCAATGCCCGCGCCTATCCCGTCCGCACCCCCGGTCACCAAGGCAGTCAGCCCGTTGAGTTCCATCACGGCATTGTCTGTTCCGGTCATGACATTCTGACCACCCTGGAGGGCCAGGACACGCCGGGCAAGGTCCGCGCGCTGTGCACCAAGGCCAGGCGGGTCGAGCGGCCGTGTGATGGAGGGGCGGGCACTGCGCCCGCCCCTCCGTGCATGGCGCGGCAGGTGAGGTGTCACCTGCCAGCCGGGGTCAGAACTGGATGTGGACCGTGGCCGAGATCGGGTCCGGCGTCGCGTTGATGAAATTGCCGAACTGATCCGTCACGACCGTGTTCGAGTAGCTCACCGCATCCAGGAACCGGAGTTGCCCGGGCGGGCAGCTGAAGGTCCCCGGGCCGAGCGGGCCCGCCACCGCGGTGCCGGTGGTCTGACCGTTGCGCACCGGGAAGTTGGCCGAGCCTGACACCCCGCTAGGGCCGAACGTCTTGGGCACGCCCTGGGGCTTGTTGCCCGCCTTGTTGTAGCACTGGTAGGTGGCGGTCGCATTGGCGCTGAGCGTGATCCCGACGCTAGTTGTGCCGGTGCCCAGGCCCACCTCCTTGAACGCGGTGTTCAGCGCCCCGGTGCTGCCGTCGATGCTGTTGTTCGCGAACAGGAAGTGCGGACTGTCGGCGGCCGCCGGACCGGCGACAAGCACCAGTGCCGACAGCACCAATGCCAGCGGCCCGAAGAGCAGCATCAGAAGTCGTCGCATGTGTTCCTCCTTTTGCGTTCACCCGGATCGGGTGACGGCTTCGCTTCCGGAATAGAGGCCCTGTATCGGATCACCTCCTCTCGCGGAGAATGCGCAAGCGCGCCGGATGGTGAACGGGGATCCTCATCTCGGGCGCCAGGCGCCTCCGCCCACGGGGCATCCGCGTGGCCGCGGCTGACTGGGCGGAAAAGACCGCCCCGTGCATGTCGGCCCCTCTCGAGGTGTTCATTCGAAGCCCGTGAGGAATTACCGAAGCACCAGCGCATGATGTTGAACCTTGCGCGAAAGTGGCACGTGATCCACCCACAATCACAAGACTTTACGGCAAGCCACAGTCCGTGCCCTCAGTAGCGGCCTACTGATCTTTGCGACGGCAGTATTCTCAGCTACTGAGATCCGAGAACGGCGGCGAGTGCGGCGCGATCCGACACGCCGAGCTTGCCGTACGCGGAGTAGATGTGGCTCTCTACCGTCCGGACGGAAAGAACCAGCTTCTCGGCGATGTCAGCATTGGACAGACCCTGGCACGCGAGCGCGGCGACTTCGTGCTCCCGCCGGGTCAGCGCAGCGAGGCCTGGCGTCGCGGGAAGTGGCGGGATGAACGTGAGCGCATGGCCGGCCTCGCCGGGGGACAAGCGGGCGGCCTTGGCGCGTGCGGCGGCGGCGCGAGCGGCATGACCCGACACTGCCCAGCGCCCCGATGCCTCAGTGGCGGCCTCAGCCGCCACGAGGCCCGCGCCGAGGGCGGCAAAGGCGTCGGCCACGGCCTCCAGGGACGCAGCGTCGGACGCGTCTGCCGCGCGGGCATGGATGACTGCCGCCGCCGGCCACGGCCCGTCGAGCGATGCCGCGAGGGTCTCGAGCCGGCTGGCCACGCGCTTGGCGCCGAGGCGAAGGGCGTCATGGAGAGCGAACATCGCGTAGGCGGGCTGGCCCCGGCTCTCTTGGCCGTCGGCGGCCGTAACGAGCTGGCCGATGGCCCGGGACCGCTCGCCAGCCGCGGCCGTGACCCAGGCCCGGGCTCGGGCGGCATCGCCGTCGAAGACGGCAAGTCCGCTGGGGCGCCGCATCATTGCCTCGTCGGTCAGTCGGCCCGCCTCCACCAGGTGCCCGAGCAGCGCATGGGTTTCGGCGGCCAGGGACAGGCACCACACCAGGCATCCAGCCGAATCGTTGGCGCGCAGCACGGCAGCGGCCCCGGTGAGCTGGCGCAGGGCGCTAGCAGGTCGGCCCTGTAGCAAGAGCGCCCGGCCCAGCTTGGTGCGTGCATGGGCGAGATCGCCAGCGCCCACGATCGGAGCCGCATCGGGTTCGAGCTGCCCGGCCAGGACCGTGGTGACCTCGTCGAGCCGGCCGGCCAGGAGCAGCGCGTTGGTCCGCGCCGCCCACACCCAGCCCACTGCGTCAGGCAGTTCTTCCCGCAGGCGAGCCGCTGCCGTGTCAAGCTCGTCGCACAGTGCCAGCACCCGGCCCGCCCGGCCGGCGAACGCCATGCACGCCCCCACCGGGGACAGGGACCGCAGCCGCACCCGCACGTCCATGTCAGGCGCGATCAGCGGGCCGCCGATGGCAAGCGCCTCGGTAAAACGCCCGGAATAAGTGAGGAGCCTGGCCAGGTCGGCACGTGCCAGCAGCCGCCGCACCGGGTCGCCCACTGATGCCTCGGCCTCCTCCAGGACCCGCCGCGCGTCCGCCAGGCCGCCAGGCCCGTGGAACATCACCCAGGCCCGCTCCCGGACGAGCAGCTGATGGGGGGTTCCGTCAGGCTCGGTGCCAGCCAGCCGATTCAGCACGCGGCCCGCCGCGTCGAACTGCCCCAACTGGCTGAGCGAGGCGCCAAGCAGCAGCCCGGCCTCGAACGAGGGCGCCAGCTCCCGCGATGCACGAGCCAGCCGCGCGGCGAGCGCAAAGTCGAACACCTCGCGGGCCTGCTGCGCGGCCCGCAGCAGCAATCCGGCGTCTACAGGGCTGGCCGACTCCACCCGCCAGGCGGCCAACCGCAGCACGTCGCCCCGGCGGCGGCTGCCGGCCGCCTCCAGTGCATCGGCCAGCAGCCGCTGCAGACGCCTGCGCTGCAACACCGGAATCCGTGCCCGTAGCACCTCTCCGAATAGAGGGTGCGCCAGGCGCACCTCGGCGCGCCGTCCTGACTCCTCGGCTACGATCGTTCCCCGGCGTTCCTCGTCGGCGAGGTCGAGCCCCCGGACCAGTGCCTGCACCAGGTCGGCGCCCACTGGCTCACCAACCGCCAGCAGTTCCGCCAGTAGCCGCCGATCCCCCTCGAGGCGGCCCATGCGGTCGGCGACCAGTTCGGCCAGCCGGGGGCCGACCCTGCCATCCGGCGTCCATCTCCAGACCCCGTCGAGCCGGACGAGTGTCCCCGCCTCCACCGCGTCGGCCACCAGTTCTCGCAAGAACAGGACGTTTCCGGCTGTGTCGCACCAAAGCTGGTGCAGCGTGCCAGGCTCGACGTCTCCGCCCATCGCCGCCGACGCGAGCGTCGCGAAGTTCTGCCGCCCGAGCGGCTCGAGTTCCAGCCGCGGGAGCGGGCCGTCCTTGTACAAGGACACCACATCCGATGGAGGCTGTTCCCCTGCCCGCATCGTCAACAGCACGGCAGCCGCGCCGGAGGCCGACAGGTGGTGAACCAGGGCGGCGGATAGCCCGTCCAGCAGGTTGGCGTCATCGATCACGACTAGCATCGGCCGACCGCCGGACCGCTCGACCAGGATTTCCGTCAGCCGTGACAGCAGGCCCGCCCGGCCATGGAATGACGTTTCCCGATCAGCCAGGTCCAGCCCGGCCACGCCACCAAGCGGCAGGTCGCTGACGGCCCTGGAGGCCGTTGTCCACGCCACATGCCAGCCAGCCAACGCCGCCGACACCTCACGGGCGAGACGTGTCTTGCCCACTCCTGCCGCCCCGCCGACGACCGCCCCGCCCCGCTCGGTGATCGCCTCCGTCAAGAAGGCGAGTTCCTCAGCGCGTCCTATCAGGGGCAACTCTTCGCCCCGCTCCATGAGCCTCAACTAAACCACCCCTGCTCATGGCAATGCGGCGAGGTTCCCAGGCGATCCCGCCCATGCCTAGATCACCATCGAAATTGCTGGTACACGCGCTGTCAAGGGACATCGGCCTTCCCTGCGAACCAGGTAGCCGCCCGTCTGGTCGCGACCGTGGGCGAGAATGGTGTCAACAGGAGGGAGTCGCCGATGACTGCGGCTACTGACACGCGAACCGACCTGCGGGGATTCCTGCACGGGCTGCCCGGGGTGGACCGGGTGGGGGCGGAGGCGCGGGCGGCCATGCTGGCCAGCCGGTCCATCAAGACCACGGCCAAGCAGTGGGCGCTCGACATGGCCATCTCCATGATCGACCTGACCACGCTGGAGGGCCAGGACACCCCGGGTAAGGTCCGCGCGCTGTGCGCCAAGGCCAAGCGTCCCGACCCCGCCGACCCGACCGCGCCGATGGTCGCCGCCGTCTGCGTGTACCCGGACCTGGCCCACGTCGCCGCGGTCGAGCTGAAGGGCAGCGGGGTCCACGTGGCCAGCGTGGCCACCGCGTTCCCTAGCGGGCGGACCAGCCTGGAGGTCAAGCTGGCCGACGTGAAGTACGCGGTCTCGGCGGGCGCCGACGAGGTCGACATGGTGATCGACCGCGGCGCCTTCCTGGCCGGGGATTACCAGCTGGTCTTCGACGAGATCGCCGCCGTCAAGGACGCCTGCGGGACCTCGCATCTCAAGGTGATCCTGGAGACCGGCGAGCTGGTCACGCTGGACAACGTGCGCCGCGCGTCCTGGCTGGCCATGCTGGCCGGGGCCGACTTCATCAAGACCTCGACCGGCAAGATCGCCCCGGCCGCGACGCTGCCGGTGACCCTGGTCATGCTGGAGGCCGTCCGCGACTTCCGGGATAGCCACGGCCGCCAGGTCGGCGTCAAGCCGGCCGGCGGCATCCGCACCGCCAAGGACGCCATCAGGTACCTGGTCCTGGTCAACGAGACGGCGGGAGAGGACTGGCTGGATCCCCGCTGGTTCCGCCTGGGCGCCTCCAGCCTGCTCAACGACCTGCTCATGCAGCGGACCAAGATCATGACCGGCCGCTACTCGGGTCCCGACTACTTCACCCTGGACTGAGGCGACAGTACCCTGACCAGCCAAGATGTCTACTCGTGCCGGCCACCGGGCACAATGAGGGCACATGGGGCACGGTCGGCGCCTTCCCGGGTCGGCGCGCGCCACATCCGGCCAGTGGTGGGCGTCCTGGCAGACGTCACGCAGCGGCGATGAGAAGATCGCTTCCCAGCAGGTTGAGATCAAGCAGGAAGGGGACCTGCTCCAGATCGCCACGATCACTCGGGGACTGAGCGAAGAAGAAGGCGGCTACCACTGGAGCGGCGAGCTGCAACTGTGGGACAACGAGATCCTGATGGGCTGGTACGCGGCCAACGACGGATCGATCCGGTCGAAAGGCACCATGTACTTCGTGCTGCACCCACACGGGCTCAACATGTCCGGCCGCTGGGTCGGCCTAGGCTTTGACGGGCGGATCATGAGCGGGTGGGCATCTATGGGCCAGACCCGTGAAGAATCCGAGACGACCATGGCGAGCCTGATCAACAGCGAAGGTATGGCGTACGTCAATGACTGAGCTGTGCGAAGTGGTGATCACGGCCCCCGACCCGGACTGGCTGAAGGACTTCAGCCGCAAGCTGGTCGAGCAGCGGCTATGCGCCAGCGCGCACAACTTCGCGCCTATCCGGTCGATTTACCGGTGGCGGGACGACATTTACGAACGCACCGAAGGCCGCGTGTCCCTGCACACCCGACGTGACCGAGTGGCAGAAATCGTCACGCTGGCTAAGCAAGAGCACCCGTATGAAGTGCCTGGCATATCCACACGGGCCATCACCGATGGCAACCCGGACTACCTGGCATGGATCACTGCGGAGACAGCGCCAGACCAGCGCCCACCAGTGCCTGGCTTCACTTGATCCTTGACAGATGGGCCTCGTTTGATGTGCGCCACACCCTAGGGTTTGGCGCATCGAATTTGCACCGTGCCCGGGACCGGGCCTTGAGACGGGCCAGGCCCGGTCCAGTCGACGTATGGCCTAGGGCAGGCTCACCGGGCCGGACGCTGTGATGATCAGCTGGAAGGCAACCGGGGGTCTGGTGTCGCTGCACTTGCCCGCGACGCGGGCGGCGAAGAACAGCAGGCTGAGGTGATACGTGCCGTGACCGCGGATTCCGGCGTATTTGCCGGTCCCGTGGAAGATCCTGTAGGTGCCGTGCTGGTTAACCCTGTTCAGGCAGGTCTTGGGATCGAAGTGCTGCGGCCCGGTCCCCGGTGAGTGCGCGACCTTGAAGCTTCCTTTCTGGAGCACGAACGTGTCGACGGTGTCGCCGGAGTGGTCGACTCCGTAGTCGGTAAACACCCCGCGCACGATCACGGATTGTGTGGCGCTGGTCGCTGAGGTGCTCATGGCTTGGAGGAACTCGGTCCCCGAGCTCCCGGTGGAGCCAGCGCTGGCAGCCGTCAGCCCTGTGACCGTGAGCGACACCGCGGCCACCAGGGCGCCTGCGGCGCCTAGAAGCCTTTTGTTCAGCTTTAGCACGACAAGTCCCCCTCGACTGATGGCCAAGCCCCCTGCGGGCTTCGCTGGCGGAGACGCGGCAACACGACCGCGCACGTACCACACTGCGCCTGTCCAGGGCGAATGTATGCCGCCTCCATGTAGTCTCCATGCCGCCTCTATGCCATCTCCATGTAATCTCCATGCCCAGCCAGTACCGCCAGCGTGGCTCTGTATCTCTGCGATCACGCTCAACTCCCACAGCATGAGCGGGAGTGTCAAGCATCAAGCGGAGCCGCTGTGTAAAACATCAAGCGGGGCAGCACAACCTTCCGGGTCAAGGCGCTTAATGATTTCCTTTACAGTCGGAATTTGAACGTTCATTTGAGAGTTAAGGGTACCCATTGCGTCCGTATACTTGTCCGACCGCCGTTCCTCTTGATCGTATGCTTCACAGAGTGCCTTGTACGACTCTAGGTGTTCACTCATCCACGTACGATTCATAACCTCAGCCTAGTCGCCCAAATGACCGTCGTTGCTGCCCGGCTAGATGCCACCAGGTCACCGACGACTACTTAGCGTGATCGCGCTCGCGCCGTAGGCGCTCAGCTTCCTGCTCTGCCTGCGCTAGAGACCGATGACCGGCAGCGATCCGCTCTAACCGGCCCGCATCGCACGAGGAACCCGGCGCCGAGGTCCTCGTGCGATGCGGTGAACTGATGAAACTACGGTTGCTCGGTGCAGGTCATGTCGGGCCCTCGGGAAAACTGCAGCGTCCCGTTCACGAGATGACTGTGCTGCTCCACGATGCAGACAACCCTGGGCGGGCAGCGCGGGTCGTTGAAGTCGATCCGAATGCGCAGGTTGAAACTGTTCTCCTCGGACGCACCGACCACGCCGTGGAATTGCTGGACTGTCGTCTCTGTGTAGGCGCACACTGTCCCGTCGAATACGCTGCGCACGGTGGAGGTGCCTTCTGTTTGGCTTATGCCGGAGGGTGTCGACGTCAGATTGAACTCGATGAAGGTGTCCGAGCACATCGTCTGGCCGCCCGGGAAGATCACGCACTGGCTGTCACGATAAATCTGGGCGCCATTGCCGGGATCGGCGAACGCCGGCACGGGACCGACGACTGCGGCTAGCAGCAGGCCGACGGCCACGGCCAGGGTCCGGGTGATGGTGAGCCGAGTCATGGTCAACTCCTTCCTTACACCACGATTGAGCACCCTCTAGTAGCTGGTGCCGGTGCAGACCGTGATGGTGCCTGACTTTGTGGTGCCCAGTTCGCCGCCTTGCAGATCGCTCGCGGTCAGCGTGAGGCCGCCGACTGTCCCGATGGCTGTGACAGCGCGGCCGGTTGCGTTGAAGTGCGTAGTCACACTGAACCCGTCGGACTTGGCGTGAGTGTTGGACACGCTACGGCTGATTGGTCCTTGACCGGTCCAGTTGACGTTCACGTCGATCGTGGTTGGCGTGCAGCCGATCAGATTGAAATTAGCATCGAAGGTGCAGGTGGTTGCCGGCAGGCCCGATGCGCTGACGCTGGCACTGGCCAGCGGCTGCTTGATGGCGAACGAATAACCACTCGTCACCTCGGCGCTTGTGTCGGTAAAGCCGGTGACGCTGCCGTTCACGTCCAGGTTGTCGCTGAATTGGTCGACGAGCAGCTGCGAGCCTTGGCTCGACGTCGACGCGTTGACGAGGGTGTCGGTGATGACGTTCGCCGAGCTAGTGATCCAGAAAGCGTTCGCGAAGGTTCCGGAGAACGTGAAGTGTGTTACCTGGCCCGATGCGGCGCTCGCCGACCCGGCAAAGGCCAGTGAGGCAAGTGCAGCCGCCGCCAGCGCGATAATTGCTCGTCTCATCCCATCCCCCTCCTAGTGGGCTGCGTCGGCAGGAACTGCCACTTGGGCCCGCGGGCGAGGGCCGGGGAGGCCGTCACCACCCCTCGGAGCATGCCGAGCAGCGCGCCCAGCGCCACGATTACTCCAACTCGCCTCATGGCGATCACCCCCTCCGCGCCACCGCACTGTGGCCCGGTGCCGGGCATAGCGTCCAGCCGCAGGACACGCCGCGGTGGCCATAGCCGACACGGCCCGCGTTACCACACATTGGGGGCAATTTCAATAGCTCTTTATCTTTTTGGGGCAACTTGAATAGCGCTTTAATATCGCTTTACTTGCAGACAGTGAGACTCGGACTGCTATGCGGACCGCCGGGCCCTTGCCCGCTTCTGGGAACCCCGCGACGGCATGCGCGTCTGACACCTGCGCACTTCACCTGGGCTTGTGCTCCCAGAAAGGCCCTGGATTCGCTCTCAGTCTGAGTATTTCGGAGGAGCCGGCCCTGGCGGGCCGAACCCGGCCACGCCCGGACGGCGCTCGCCTCGTTCTCAGCTGCCGATCCACCGGCGCGTGGCTTCCAGGCAACGACGTACTTCATGGCCGACCTCCTTCGCCAAGGACCCGTCCCGCGACTGATCGGGGCGCATTGTTCCGGCGCACAGCGAAGTTGTCTATAGCCCTGTGATGGCCGAATTGCTGCGTGCCTGGGCCCGTGAGCTGGTCAGCTCGGCGGTGCCGCCGTCGGCGTGGCCAGATGTGCCGCTACGAGCGGCAAGCAGCCCGCGGTCGCTAGCGGTCAAGTATCCGGCTGCTTACGCTGAGCGACAATAACTCACAGCTTCCTTCCCCCTGCGCGGCAGCGATGCCGCGCTCTCCCGTTCAGAGCATGCATCGAAGGCAGCTGCTGTGCACGGTAGGTATGAAGCTGACACATCACTGTTACCGGACCGTATTCGCCTGGCGGGAGTAGTCCCGGCCACTACTTGGGTTCGGGACGAAGAGGCCCGTGCTCGCGGACCAGGCATAGACCAGACGTGGTATCGACTCGTGATCGATGCAGGGCACAATGAGGGCACATCATTGCGGGAAGACGCCGGATACGATGAGAAGTGTTGAGATGAGAAAACGCAGGTCAGAAGCGTTGCCGAAGACCTGCCGCAGGGCAGAGGATGCCCTGCCTTATTCCACCCTGGACTGACATGGCTAAGTTCGAGTACGCACCGGCGCCGGAGTCGCGCGCCATCGTCTCGCTGCGCGAGTCCTACGGGCTCTTCATCAACGGCGAGTTCACTCCCGGGGTGGACGGCCACGCGTTCAAGACCATCTCGCCCGCCACCGAGGAGGTCCTGGCCGAGGTGACCGAGGCCGGCCCCGCCGACGTGGACCGGGCGGTCACTGCGGCCCGCAAGGCCTACGAGCACAGCTGGTCGGCCATGCCGGGCCGGGAGCGAGCCAAGTACCTCTTCCGCATCGCCCGGATCATCCAGGAAAGGGCGCGCGAGCTCGCCGTGCTCGAGTCGCTCGACAACGGCAAGCCGATCCGCGAGTCGCGCGACGTGGACATCCCGCTGGTCGCGGCGCACTTCTTCTACCACGCCGGATGGGCCGACAAGCTGGAGTACGCCGGGTACGGCCCGGCGCCGCGTCCGCTCGGCGTGGCCGGCCAGGTCATCCCGTGGAACTTCCCGCTGCTGATGCTGGCCTGGAAGATCGCCCCGGCGCTCGCCTGCGGCAACACGGTGGTGCTCAAGCCGGCCGAGACGACGCCGCTGACCGCGCTGATGTTCGCCGAGATCTGCCAGCAGGCCGACCTGCCGCCGGGTGTGGTCAACATCGTCACCGGCGCTGGGGAGACCGGCCGCGCCCTGGTGGAGCACCCCGGCATCGACAAGGTGGCGTTCACCGGCTCTACCGAGGTTGGCAAGCAGATCGCTCGCGCCTGCGCCCCGTCGCGGAAGAAGGTGACCCTCGAGCTGGGCGGGAAGGCCGCCAACATCGTGTTCGAGGATGCGCCGGTGGACCAGGCGGTCGAGGGCATCGTGAACGGCATCTTCTTCAATCAGGGCCACGTCTGCTGCGCCGGCTCGCGGCTGCTGGTGCAGGAGTCTGTCTACGAAGACGTGCTGGCGTCGCTGCGGCGGCGGCTGGCCACCCTGCGGCTCGGCGACCCGCTGGACAAGAACACCGACGTCGGCGCCATCAACTCCGCCGCCCAGCTGGCCAG
>Ga0070706_100006766_pt1 | contig 10822 bp, 8 predicted proteins | sample KBSK5501metaG_FD_65476 | JGI IMG/M metagenome (GOLD analysis project Ga0070706, IMG submission 65476) | Corn, switchgrass and miscanthus rhizosphere microbial communities from Kellogg Biological Station, Michigan, USA - KBS K5-50-1 metaG | ecosystem: Host-associated > Plants > Roots >...
CGGTCGCGACTTCGTCGGTGCGTGTGTGCGCGTCGCCATCGGGGGTGATGGTGGTGATCTCGGTGCGGACGGTGGGGCCGGGGCGAGGTGTATCGGGGGGCTTGCGGAACCCCACGTCGATCGGCCGAGACTCGCTCATATGCAGGGAGTATAGGTCGCTCCACCGCATCGGTCGTGGTCGGTCCGGCAGGAGACTGGTGGCTCGGCCGCGAAGACAATCACCATGAAGAAGACACTGGCAATCTCCAGCTTGGCCGTTATCTTTGCGATGACTGCGTCTCTCAGCGGCGCCGCGTCACGAGATCGGTTCAGTCACGCGATCGTCGGGCCGCACGGCGGTGAGCCTTCGATCGCGAGCGCGCTCGACGGCACGCTATACATCTCCTATCCGGGCGGCGGCATGAACTTCTACCGTTCCTCGGATCTTGGGAAGACGTGGAAGGCGGGGAAGATCGCCGACGTGAACTCCGGCGACACGACCGTGAACGTCGACTCCTCCGGCGCTGTGTATCAAGCGAACCTCAACGGCAGCGGTGGCATTCTCCAAGGCGACGTCTTCAAGTCGCTGGATGGAGGCCGCCACTGGACGAAAGGCGTCACTGCCACGTCGTCCCCGTTGGCCAACGTCTACGGCCAGAGCGCGACAGACTCGCCGTTCCTCGTCGACCGTCAGTGGACGGACGCATACATCCCGCCGGGCAAGACGACGAACCAAGCGCTCGTCTACATCGGCTATCACGATTTCGGCCCAAGCATCATCTGGGTCAATGTTTCGAAAGACGGAGGCAAGACCTTCTCCCAGCAGAAGAGCGTTATCTCCGATCCGGTCGCACAGGCAAACTCGTTCTGCAACACGATCCCCGGCGGACTGAAGGTCGTGCAGTCGGGGCCGCATGCCGGCCGCGTATACATCGCGTGGCTGGCGGGCAGCGTAGCGACCAACGTCCCGACCGGATGCAACGTGACGCAGCTGGACACCTTCGGACAGATCTGGATGGCATGGTCCGACGACAAAGGCGCGACCTGGACCGACCAGCTCGTCTACGACGCTGGGTTCGGCCACGACGCCTCGGCGATCTTCGCAGACCTCGCACTCGACCGTCTTGGAAACCCGTACGTCGCGTGGACCATGAACTCAGGGAGCCTTCCGCATACGGGCGCGGCCGGAGATCAATGGAATGTCTACGTGTCCGCTTCGTTCGACGGTGGCAGGACGTGGAACGGGAAGTCCGACGGTACCGGCGCACCGATCAAAGCGACCAGCGATACCGGAACGCATTTCTTCCCGGCCATCGCCGTCGGCGATCCGGGACACGTGGTCGTTGCGTACATCGTGACGACCTCGGTCATCCCCCAGCTTCCCTACGGCAAGCCGTTCCCCGGCGAGGATCCGAACGCGAAGTGGTTCGTCTACCTGTCGCGCTCGCTCGACATGACGTCTGCACATCCAACATGGGCGCGCGAGCAGCTTTCACCCAAGGCGATCCATACCGGCGACGTCTGCACGCTCGGGATCTTCTGCACCCCGGGACAGTTGATCAAGATCCAGAACCGGGACCTGCTCGACTTCATCGACGTCGTCATGGATCCATCGGGCATGGTGCACGTCGCGTATGCGGATACGGAAACGAAAGCGGGCTCTTCTCTCGTCGCAACCGCTGATCAGGTTTCTGGGGTGGCGTTACTGTCGACCGCGACGAAGGCTGTGCCGAAACCCCGAGTGCTGGCTGTGCAAAAGAAGGCCGCACTCCCCAACACGGGAGTGGGTACGAGCATCTTGCTTGGCGTGCTCCTCCTGGGCGGAGCGTTCTTCGTTACGCGGAGTCTACGGGCGGCGCGCTAGCCACCGATCAACGACATCGACCGGGCGGGCCGCTCGAAGTCTTCGTCGTTGATCTTGTGGCCTGCCCACTTGCCCGCGACCGCTGCGCGCACCACGTCCGCGATCTCCTGATCGGTCACACCGTTCCGCAGTTGCGCGCGCAGGTCGGTCTCCTCGAGTGCGAACAGGCAGGTGCGGAACTGGCCATCTGCTGTGATGCGGATCCGGTTGCACGAGGAGCAGAACGGCTCGCTCACGCTCGCGATCACGCCCACTGCTCCGCGCGCGCCGTCCCGGAATCGCCACATCGTTGCCGGCTCCGGCCCGTGGTGAATCGGCTCGATGGGATAGACGGCATCGATCCCTGCAAGGACTTCACGTGACGGCACGACGGCCTCGCGCGTCCAGGCGCCTTGCTCGTCGAGCGGCATGAACTCGATGAACCGCACCTCGTAGCCCGTTTCGCGCGCGAAGCGCGCGAAGTCGACGACCTCGTCGTCGTTCGTGCCGCGCACGACGACGCAATTGAGCTTGATCGGTTGAAGACCGGCAGCGTCGGCCGCGCGCAGACCGTCCATGACGCGGTCCAGCGCGTCACGGCGCGTCATCTCGGCGAATCGATGACGGAGCAAGGAGTCGACGCTCACATTCACCCGCTGCAGCCCCGCACGTGCGAGCGCAGCCGCATGCTCGGCCAGAAGGACGCCGTTGGTCGTCAGGGAGAGGTCGGGGACGGCACGCTCGGACAACATGCCGACAAGGGTGGCGAGGTCCCTTCGCGCGAGCGGTTCGCCGCCGGTGAGGCGGATCGTGCGCACACCGAGGGTCATGAACACGCCGACGAGACGATCGATCTCTTCGAAGGTCAAGATCTCCGACCGTGGAAGCCACGGCATCCCCTCCGGCGGCATGCAGTACGCGCAGCGGAGGTTGCAGCGGTCGGTCACGGAGATCCGCAGGTCGTCCGCGATGCGGCCGAAGGAATCGATGAGTGGGTCCACAAGGCGCAGTGTATGCCCCGGCCTGAGAATGGGCTTTCCTCTGGCTAGACTTCGCGCGTGTTGCGCCTCCGACGAGCAGTCGTGGTTTCCGCGATCCTTGCGCCTTTCCTGATCCCGCCTGCCGCCGTCGCAGCCGTTACGCCGACGCGGCACCTCATCGTGCTCTGGATGGATGGAACTACCTTGGCTGATTGGTCGTCGCCCGCGCTGCCACATTTCCATGCCCTTCTTGAGGACGGAGCGATCGCTCTGCTCGCGACGAGGACGGTGCACGAGACCGCCGACCAACGGACGATGCGTGCCAACGCGGCCGTGAGCTTCGGCGCCGGCGCCGAAGGCGCCGGCGAACCGGGGTCGAGGAAGCCGATCAAGGTCGCAGGGGTGACGCCGGGGCTGCTCGGCGATGCGCTGGATCGAGGCGGGTACATCACAACCTTCGTGGAGCGCGGCACCATCGACCGCAATGCTGCGCTCGCGTTCGCGCGCGCGGACGGATCGCTGCCGCCCCCGGTTGGGCTTTTCAGCGGCCCGGGTCAGATCTCAGCCGCGCTGATAGATCTGGGTGGGTTGCCGATGAAGAACACCGACGAGATCCTCGGCGCCATACAGGGGGGGATCTCGCCTCGCGATCTGCTCGTCGTCGTATCCGGCACGGCGTCGGTCGCGCGCCAGCGTCAAGGGATCCGTCTGTCGGTCGTCGCGATCCAAGGCCCTGGGTTCGGACACGGGCTGCTGACGAGCGGGACGACGCGCCGGGACGGCATCATCGCGCTGACCGACCTCGCCCCCACCATCGTCTCCGCGCTCGGGTTGCCCGCGTTGTCTGGTGTCGAGGGCCGGGTCGCGACCGTCGTTCCGCGCGCGCATCCCGCAACCTTCCTCGCGTCGTTCGAGCGCGACGTCATCCGCGCGTCGAGCGACCGCAGGCCACTCACACGGTGGACGCTGGTCGCGGCCATGATCCTGGTCGTGATCGCCCTTGCGATGGTCTGGTTCGCCGGCCCGTCGGGCAGGAAAACGTTGCGGATCCCGCCGGGCGCGCGCGACTGGTTGGCGACTTTGCTTGTTGCAGCCGCCGCGACGCCTCTCGCCCTCTACGTCAACGGCGCTTTCCGTCCGAGCAGCACGACGGTCGCAGGACTCGAGACGGTGGCGGTGGCCCTCGGCCTCGCGGTGGCCGCGCGCGCGGTGGCCGGCCTGTCGGGGTCGCTTATCGCCGTCCTCGGCCTGACGGCGTTGGTGCCTCTCGTCGATCTGCTCGTCGGGACCCCGTTGGGGGTCCGCTCGCCCCTGGCATTCCAGATCGCCGGCGGCGGACGCTTCTACGGCGTCGACGACGGGGTGCTCGGCGTTGTCGTCGGAGCGGAGATCTTCGCGGCCGCGTTGCTGCTCGAGCGCGCGCGAGACCTTCGGCGGACCGGGCGATGGGTCGCGTTGTTCTTCGCAGCGTCGGTGTGGCTCCTGGGCGCGCCGGCCTACGGCAGCAAGTTCGGCGCCGCCCTGACCGCGATCCCCGCGTTGGGCGTCTTCGCGGTTCTCGTCGCAGGAAAACGTTTGACGCTGCGGGTGGCCGCCGCGATCGGCGCCGTCACCCTCGCGGTGACGGGATTACTGATCGCCGTCGATGCGCTCCGTTCGTCGTCGTCGCAGTCACACGTTGCGCGCGCGGTGGAGGGCCGCTCGAGTGTGACGGCCATCCTGTCGAAGAAGATCAGCGCGCAATGGCAGATCACGGCACACACGATCTGGACACCCGCGATCCTCATCTTCGCAGCAGCGATCCTTGTGATCCTGTGGGGCCGCCGAGATCAGGTTGCGCGCCTTGCTGAATGGCACGTGTTGCTAAAGGCGGCGTTGTTTGCGGCGCTTGTTGGAGGAGTAGCCGGGCTCGCGTTCAACGACGGGGGAGTGATCACCACGGCGCCGATCGCTTTGTTCGCAGCGACGGCGTTCTTCGCGATGCTGCTCGAGCGTCCTTCGCCGGAACCGCTCAACCCGGACTGATCGCAGGACGCGCGCGCGCAAGCCGCACCCGCGCAACCACCGCCGGCCAATCGATCAGAACGATCCCAACCGTCATCGGCTGCGGCCAGTAGTCGAGACCGATCGTCAGCCATATCCCGATATGAAAGATCGCCGCCGCGGCGATGTAGACGGGGCGCGCGCGCTTCCAAAAGAGCACGATCGGGAGCGTCAGCTCCATCAGGAGTGAGCCCCCTGCGACGAGGTGTGCGAGCCACGTGTGCTCGGCGATGAACAATGCGAGGCTGTTCGGCACCGGCCTGGCGTCGCTCGCGATGTACAGGATCCACCGCATGTTGCCGCCGGTGACCCACCCAGGCCCCGAGTTAACGAGCTTTGCGAAGCCCGCGAAGAAGTATGCCCCGGCCACCACGATCATCGCCGTGTTCACCGGCCAGCCGTAGCGAGACGGGTCACCGCGGTGCGTGCGGCCGGTGCGCGAGTCCAGCGACCACACGTCGGCCGAGGCTGCGAACACCAGCGGGAAGAGGCACAGCAGCAGCAGGACGTCGTTGTGCACGACCTTGCCGAGGCTGGTGGTCATACCGTTCAAGAAGACACCGGCGCCCCATGCGAGGGGCAGCGTCGCGCGCGTCCGCCACCCGAAGGCCGCAGCAGCGGCCGCGGCGACACCGATGATCTGCACGATCAGCACCGGGAGGCGAGGCGGCATCGCGCTGAAGAACTTCATGAATGACAGCGGGCGGAACAGCGCGCGCGGCTGTGCCGCGAGATGAACGTAGACCGTTCGTGTCAACCGCAGGGCGAGAACCGAGCAGAGGCCGATCCGAAGGGCCGCGAGCCGCTCGGCCGACCCGGACGAGAAGATCCACCGCTCGACGCGCCGCATCACGTCGGCACACTCACGACGCGTCCGTTCCCGCACTCGTACGCGAGCGTGGCTCGTCCCGGCGCGGCTCGTTTCCCAGATCGGATCGAATGATCGAGCCGCACGCGATAGATCCGGATCGAAACTGCTTGCGCTCCCGCTCCGTTCGCGCCGGTCACCAGCGCCTCGCACAGCGCCTCGCGATCCGCGTCTTTCATGCGCGCGAAGCGGCCGACCAACAGCGAGGCTCCTCGGTAAGAGATCGACATCCTTCCGAGGGGCAACGGAGCCTCCTCGCCGCGGGCATCCACGGTGACTGCGCTCCAACCGATGTCGATCGGCTGCCGAGAAACGCTGAACAGCCGCCAGCCGGTGAGCGGCCACAGCTCGATCCCGCCCAGACCGCACACGATGAACGCGGCCAGGAAGACGGCCACAACTGCGCGCGTCCACACCGGCACGCGAGCTGGTGCGAGAGGCTGTTCCTCGCTCATGTCCGGATGGTACCGGTGGTGAGAGGTATAGCCTTTAGACGATGAGACCGTTCCTCTTCGCGGGCGAGTGGCGCACCGGCGAACGCGCTCTTGCCGTCACGAACCCCTTCACCGGCGACACGGTGGACGAGGTATCGCTGGCCACGTGGGATGACATGGACGCAGCGCTCGCCGCATCGGTCGCGTCCTTCGAGCGCACACGCAAACAGAACGCGGGGGAGCGCGCCGCGGTCCTCCTGAAAGCTGCCGCCGGGATAAAGGCGCGCCGCGAAGAGCTGATCCGCACCATCGTCCTCGAAGGGGGAAAGCCGTGGAAGTACGCGGCGTCGGAAGTCGATCGCGCGATCGGAACGATGACGTTCGCCGGTGAGGAAGCGAAGCGCTTCACGGGTGAGCTGATCCGCCTCGATACGTCGGAGAGCGGACGGTTGGGGGTCGCACGCCGATTCCCCCTCGGTCCGGTCCTCGGCATCACTCCGTTCAATTTCCCGCTCAACCTGGTCTGCCACAAGGTCGCGCCCGCTCTCGGCGCCGGGAACCCGATCATCGTGAAGCCTGCTCCCGCCACCCCGATCAGCTCGATGCTGCTCGGCGAGATCTTGGTGGAAGCGGGCGTCGGCGACGCGATGTCTGTCGTCTTGGTTTCGAACGAGGATGCCGGGCGCGCCGTCGCGGATCCGCGCGTTCAAGTGCTGACGTTCACCGGTTCGACGCCGGTGGGCTGGCAGCTCAAGGCGCTTGCGCCGCGCGCGCGCGTCACGCTCGAGCTCGGCGGCAATGCCGCAGCGATCGTCGAGCCCGACGCCGACATCGCGCACGCAGCAGCGCGCGTCACGATGGGCGGCTTCTACCAAGCCGGCCAGTCATGCGTGTCGGTGCAGCGCGTGCTTGTCAACGAGCGCATCTACGACGAGTTCCTCGACGCGCTTCTGCCGCGAGTCAAGGCATTAGTGACCGGCGACCCGATGGATCCCGAGACCGACGTCGGGCCGCTGATCGACCAGAAGGCGTTGGAACGCATCGATTCGTGGGTCGCCGAAGCGATCACCGGCGGCGCGCGCGCGCTCACCGGTGCCGAACGCGACGGCCGTTTGTACTTGCCGACCGTTCTGGTCGACGTGAAGCCCGAGATGAAGGTCTCGTGCGAAGAGGTGTTCGGTCCGGTCATCACGGTCCAGCCGTACGCAACGTTCGAAGAGGGGGTCGCGATGGCCGACGACTCGCCGTTCGGGCTCCAAGCCGGCTTGTTCACGAACGACGTCGAAAAGATCTTCTACGCGCACCGCGAGCTTCGGGTCGGCGGGCTGATCCACAACGACGTTTCTGCGTGGCGCGCGGACCAGATGCCGTACGGCGGGGTGAAGTCCTCCGGCGTCGGTAAGGAGGGTCTGCGCTACGCCATGGAGGAGATGACCGAGCTCAGGCTGCTCGTCCTGTCCGGCATCGATCTGTAGATGGATCAGCCCTCCACGCGGCCGTTGCTCGACAAGCTCGGCGTGAAGCAAGGACATCGCATCGCGCTGATCGGGCGGTTCGACGCCGATTTCGTCGAGCAGCTTCGCGCGCGCGGCGCGGCGGTCTCACGGCGCGTGGTTCGCGATGCCGACCAGATCTTCCTCGCGGCGATCACCACCAAGGATCTGATGAAGATCGGTCCGCTACGGAAGAGCTTGCGCAAGGACGGATCCTTCTGGGTCGTTCGGCCGAAGGGCCCGAACACGACGGTGACCGAGACGGGGATGCGCCAAGCCGGGCTGGACGCCGGCCTGGTCGACGTAAAGGTCGTCGCCTTCAGCCCGACGCACTCGGCGGCAAAATTCGTGTACCGGCTGGCCGACCGGTGAGACCAAAAAAGAGGAGGGCTCCTGCGAGGAGGAGCCCTCCGACCGCCCACCTCGCCGCCCTGCGGGTGGGAGTTCCTTCTGTTCTGTGCTGCGCCTCTTTACCCTCAGTTCACTCATATTCCCCGGCAGGACTGATCCGAACCGGCCGCAGCGAAGAAATCTGGTAAGAGCATCTGCGGCACAACGAAGGAGCTCAGGTGGCCGGGAAGAAACAGATGACGCCGCAGGCGATCGAGCTGCCGAAGGTCGACATCGCGCCGGACTCGGTGAACGTCCTGGAGGGCTCGACGTTCATGATCTCCGACGTGAGGGGAGACGTGCAGGAGGCGACGGTCGCCGGCCTCTTCCACGACGACACGCGCTACCTCAGCCGGTTCATCCTGACCCTCGAGGGCCAGAAGCTCGATCCGCTGACGGCAGACAACATCAACTACTACTCGGCCGCGTTCTACCTGACGAATCCCGAGCTGCCCGGCCTAAAGCCTCGGAGTATCTCCATCTGGCGCGCGCGCTACGTCGGCGACGGCGTCACCGAGGAGATCTGGGTCCGCAATCACCTCAACGCGCCCGTGAAGCTCCGTCTTCATCTGGCATGCGCGATCGACTTCGCCGATCTGTTCGAGGTCAAGACGATGGACATCCACAAAGAAGGAACAATACGCATCGCCCCCGACGCGAAGCGCGGGCTCCTCCGCTTCAGCTATACGAACGGGCCTTTCTCTGCGCGCGCACAGATCAGAAGCTCAGAGAGAGGTGTGGTGGAGGAGGACGGTTTCGCTTACGAACTCGTGTTGGAACCACGCGCAACGTGGACGACGAAGATCGACGTCCTGGTGCATCAGAACGACCAGTATCTCGAGCCGAAGCACAAAGGTTTCGCCGACCCGGAGCGGGAGGGCAGGTTGCTCCTATTGAAGTGGCGCGACGAGGTACCTCGCATCCGCACGTCGTGGGATCGCTTGCATCACGTGTACCGGCAGTCCATCGTGGACCTCGCGGCTTTGCGACTCCGAACCGACTTCGGCAACGAGGAATACTGGCTTCCCGCCGCCGGTCTCCCGTGGTTCATGGCGATCTTCGGTCGCGACACGATCATCACCAGCTACCAATCGCTGTGGGTCGGTCCGGAGCTCGTGCGAGGCGCATTGCACGCGCTCGCCGAGCTCCAAGGAAGGAAGATCGACGACTTCAGGGACGAGCAGCCCGGCCGGATCCCCCACGAGCTTCGTTTCGGAGAGCTGACCGCGCTCGGTCTCAAGCCACACAGCCCGTACTACGGAACGTGCGACGCGACGCCGCTGTGGCTCGTGCTGCTGTCGGAATACTGGCGCTTCACGCACGACGACTCGTGTGTGCACGAGCTGAGAGACAGCGCGCTCGCCGCTCTTCGGTGGATCGACGAGTACGGCGATCTCGACGGCGACGGGTACGTCGAGTACAAGACGCGCTCGACGCAAGGCCTCGACAACCAAGGGTGGAAGGACTCTGGCGATGGGATCACGTTCGCAGACGGGCGCCTGGCCGAAGCGCCGATCGCGCTCTGCGAGATCCAGGGCTATGTGTACGACGCGAAGCGGCGCATCGCGGAGCTCGCCGAACGCGTGTGGGGCGACGAGGAGCTCGCTGCGCGCCTGCGCGCCGAGGCAACCGATCTGGCCGAACGCTTCGAGCGAGACTTCTGGATCGCTGCGCGCGGTGGCTATTACGCGCTCGGCCTGGACAAGGACAAATCCTTGATCGATTCGAAGACGTCGAACATGGGTCACCTGCTCTGGTCGGGGATCGTCTCGCCGAAGCGCGCGAAGACGGTCGTGAAGCAGCTGCTCGGTGAGGACATGTTCTCGGGCTGGGGGGTACGAACCCTGTCGAGCGAGGACGCGGCGTTCAACCCGATCGGGTATCACACGGGGACGGTATGGCCACACGACAACTCGATCATCGCGGAAGGGTTCGCGCGTTACGGCTTCCGCAAAGAAGCGAACGCGATCATCGAAGCGATGCTCGCGGCCGCGGGCTATACGGAGTCTCGGTTGCCGGAAGCGTTCGCCGGGTATCGGCGCGAGGGCGGAACGTTTCCCGTGCGTTATCCGACGGCGTGCAGCCCGCAAGCGTGGGCAACCGCGGCGCCGTTCTTGTTCTTGAAGACGATGCTCGGGATTGGGGCCGACGACGGAGAGCTCGTGTGCGACCCGCTTGTGCCCGAGCGGCTCGGGCGTGTGTTTTTGCACGGGGTGCACGCTTTCGGGTCTCATTACGATGTTGCTGCGGAAGGAACCTCGGGGGAGGTCACGCTCAGCGAATGAGCTACAACTATCGGGACCGCGTTGCGATCGTGACCGGCGCTTCGAGCGGCATCGGGCGCGCGATCGCGCTCGACCTCGCCGCGCGCGGCACAACCGTGGTCGCGGCCGCGCGCCGCGGCGATCTGCTCGAGGACGTGGTGCGGCACTGCAAGGCATCTGCGCCGGCGAGTGAAGCAGTGGTAACGGACGTCGGCGATCGCGCGGCGGTCGAGAAGCTCGTCGCAGGCGTGCTCGAGCGACATGGGAAAGTGGACCTGTTGATCAACAATGCGGGCATCCCGATGCGGGTCCACGCCTCCCGGCTGACGTCGGATCAGATCGAGCAGGTCATGCGGATCAACTTCCTCGGCGCGGCGTACGCGATCACCGCGGTCCTGCCGTCGATGCTCGCGCGCAAGGACGGTCACATCGTCAACGTCTCTTCGGTCGCAGGACGTGTCGGGAGCCCGCGCGAGTCCGCGTACACCGCGTCAAAGTTCGCGATGACCGGATTCAGCGAGGTTCTCG
>Ga0070706_100006767_pt1 | contig 10822 bp, 7 predicted proteins | sample KBSK5501metaG_FD_65476 | JGI IMG/M metagenome (GOLD analysis project Ga0070706, IMG submission 65476) | Corn, switchgrass and miscanthus rhizosphere microbial communities from Kellogg Biological Station, Michigan, USA - KBS K5-50-1 metaG | ecosystem: Host-associated > Plants > Roots >...
CGTGATCGTGCGTGATCAGCATCGCGAGGATGTCGGACAGGCCTTCCGACAAAGCGCCATCCCACGCGCCAACGCCGTCGATAATCGAGTGCGCATGCAGCGAGTGACCGAACTCGTGATAGACGACATCGGCGAGTCGCCCGGTGTTCTCGCACTGGGTATTCTTGCGCAAGAAGTGAATGTCGTCGCCGTTCGAGAACGCATTGCAGCCGCCGCTCTCGTTGACGCTGACCGGCAGCGTTTGATCGAGCCACGCGAGCGACGGATTGATCCGCGTCTTCGCGAACTGCTTGACGATGCCCGCGTGGACAAACGCCGACAGCTGCGCGTCGCCGGTCTCGCTGGTCGCTTGCGACCACGTCGCCGCGCCGCCGGGAACGAGCTGCAGCGTGGAGGCGACCGCGGAACCACTCGCGCTTGTCACGTTGACATACGGACCGCGCGCCCGCACGGCCGCGGAGCCGGCGCCTGCCCACGTCACGCTGCCGTCGAGCGCAGTCGTCGCGGCGGTGCCGTCGATCGTGAGGCCCGCGTACGCGGCGGGTTTGCCGGAGCGCGGACCGGTCGGATAGCGATCTGGTACATCGAACAGCAGCTGTCCTGATGTGTACGAGATCGTCGTCGCGCGCGCGACCGGTGCGCCCGTCGCGGCGTCCATCCAGACGTGCCACGCGCCTTCGGTGTTGGTCGCTTTGACGTCGAGCTGTTCGACGACGCGATATTCGATGTCGGTGCGCGCGCCAAGCCGCGGCCGCACGATCGGCATCACGATCGGTTGTGCGCCTACGCTCGTCACCGTGATCGCGTGGCCATCCTGGAACAGCCAACGCGCCGCGCGTGTAGTGAGGTCGGCCGCTGCCAACCGTTGCGCCGGCACGGACACGGTGACGTGCGGAAGTGCGGTCGAGCTAACAAGCGCAAGCCGATCTGCTTTGAAGGAGATGCCGATCGCACCTCCGAGCACGCGCAATCCGCCGGCACGCTGCACGAAGCCGACGCTGCGAATGTCGCCGCGCGGCGACAGCGCGTTCGAAACCAGCGTGAAGTCACTCGGCTGTGCGCCCGGCGCGAGCACGTCGAGATGATCGGCGAGGAAGGCGCGCGCCGCGGCTTCGGCGATCGCGGGGTTCGCGACCGCGCCTGCGATCGCAGACGTACTTCCCCACAATCGCAGCGGCACGTCGGTGTCGCGATCCCACATCGCAGTCCAACCGGCGAGCCCGGGTTTGACGACCGTCGTCCAGTCGATCGTGCGGTGCGTGCGCGGCGCGCGGTCGGCAGAAACCAGCGGCGCCTCGGCACCCTTCGGTGGAACGAACGCGTCACTGTCGTGGACCAGCCCTGCAGCCAATGCAGCGGCGAGCCCGAGCGTGCACATACGCATCGGAAGCCTCCTTCGTGTGCTGCTCAGTTCACACGAAGTGCGAGTAGCTCCCAAGTCGCGTGCGCTCACATCGCATGAGGTAGCAGATGCGTTCGGTTCGCTTATTGACTCGGCGTCAACAAGTTTCTGCACACCAAGTGCAACTCATGCACGACTGCGCTTCGGCCCAGTCTTCTTCGGCTTGCTCGCGCGCTTCGCAGCGGGCTTGCTCGCCGCGCCATCACGCCAATCGCACCACGCCTTCACGATCGCCTCGAGGTCACGGCGCGCCGCATTCGCTTCGGGGACCGAGCCGATCTTCATCATGCGGCTCGTGGCGCCGCCGCCTTCAAGGCGCGGATGCTTCCCCGGAATCGCCGCGCCGGTGTGAAACATCAGGCTCGCGTGCTGCTTGCTCTTCGGAAAGAAGCTCGCGAGGTTGCCTTCGTACGTGAACGTCGGCGCCTGCCATTTGATGCACTCGCTGATGCGGGGATCGGCGGCGAGGATGATCTCGCGTATCCGCATCACGACCGGCTTCATCGGGTTCTCGTACTTCGCGAACCAGCTGTCGACTTCCTTCGCGCGCGGCATCGCCGGCGATGTTACGCCGTCTTGCGGCGGCGCACCGCAACGAGCAAGCCGAGGCCGAGCGCGAGCAGCGAGCCGGATCCACCGGTCGCCGAGCAGCCGCTCGACTCCTTGGGCTCGGCGACGCCCGGATCGTCCGCGGGACCGTCGAGCGGCGCGCCCTGCACGCAATCCGAGAACGCGCGGTCCACCAGCTCGACGCTGCGCTCGTGCTTGAACTCGAGGCCGCGGATCGTGACGTTCACGCGTTCGACCAGCGACGTCAGGCACGTCTGCGCTGCAACGTCGGTCTCGTCGACGCGCACTGCCTTGACGTGCAGCTGCACGGTCTCGTCAGGGTTCGCCGGATCGATCACGTCGGCGGGCATATGGCCCGGGCCGCATGCACCGGCTGCGACGCACGGCGCGCCGGCGCCGAAGTTCTGATGATCGAGCAGCGTCAGGCTCGCCAGCTTCGGGATCAGCACCTTGAGGTGCGGTGAGCCGTAGTCTGCGGTCGAGCACAACACGCTCTGAGCGTCGAGCTTGACGCTCATCGTCGTCGTCGTGTCGTGGACGATCGTCTCGGCATAGAGCGGCTCGGCAGCAGCGGTCGAGGCCGCGCCGGCGAGGAGGCCGAGGCAAATAACCGAGGTGCGCGTAAGCAGAGTCATGGGATCTCCGGAGGCAGGGGTGAGCTGCCGGTGTGCTAGCGCGGCTACCGCGATATTGATAGGCAATGCTGCATATCACCTGCATAATCGGTGCTTATGATAGAACTCGCGGATGGCCCGCTATGCCGCTCAGCCCCGCGACCTCGATTCACCCGCCCTCGCCGCGCTCCTGGCGGTGATCGATACCGGCAGCTTCACCGAGGCCGCGAAACAGCTCCGGATCAGCCAGCCTGCGGTCAGCCTCGCGATCAAGCGGCTCGAGGAGCGGCTCGGCACTGCGCTGCTCGTGCGCACGCGCAAGCGGGTTGCGCCATCGCGTCCAGGTGAGGTGCTCGCGACCGGTGCGCGGCTCGCGTTCGAAGCGCTGGGCAACGCGGTCGCCCAGATCGCCGACGAGCATGCGGAACCTTCCGGGCGCGTCGTGCTCGGCGTGCACGAGAGCCTCGCGGCGTACTCGCTGCCCACGTTCATGGCGCGATTCCTCCGCGATTATCCAAAGGTCGAGCTGACGCTGTGGAATGGCCGCTCGCAGGAAGTCGAACGCGAGCTGACCGCGGGTCGCGTCGACCTCGCGCTGATCGTCAATCCGCGCGAGCACCCCGATCTGATCATCGTTCCCGTGTTCGAAGACTCGGTCGAGCTGTTCCAGTGCTTTCGCCGCACGTCGGATCCTGCGACCGCGCTCGCGACGCTGCCGCTCATCTATGTTCCGGAGCTGACGCAGAGCCAACAGATCCTCGCGCAGTTGCAGAAGCGGCGGGTCACCGCACCGCGGCTCCTGCCGTGCTCCAGTCTCGAGCTAGTGAAGAGCCTCGTGCTCGACGAGGTCGGTGTCGGCATCCTGCCGCGGCGAGTTGCGGAGCACGGCACGCGCAAGCGGCTGTACACGCTGTCGCCGCCGCTACCGCTATATCGCGATCGGATCGCGCTCGTGCGCCGCTACGACGTGCCCCCTACCGCCGCAATTCGCGTGGTGATCAACGAGCTCACTGCTCACTGCAAATCGCTCCGCTGAAGCTCGACCGTCACGGGACTGCCGTCGAGGTCCAGCGTCGTCGCGACCGCAGAGCCCAGCGGCGTCCGCACGAGCGTGCCCTGCGCCTGCTCGCATAGCCACGCACCGTGCTCGTGCAAGCACGCATCGAGCTGCTCGGACTGTGCGACCACGGCGAGCTGCACGCGCGCGTCGTAGGGCAAGCGCGCCTGCTTGCGCAAATCCTGTACCGCGCGATTGAGCTCGCGTGCGAGCCCCTCACGCGCGAGCGCTTCGTCGACGCTGACGTCGAGCATGACGACCAAGCCATCGCGCGCCGCGACGACTTGGTCAGCGCGCGCCCGCACGCGCCAAGTCACTTCGTGCGTCTCGAGCAGCTCGCCCGCCACGCGAACCCGGCCCTCCGCGTCGACGGTGATATCGCCGGCACGCACGGCCTCGGCAACCGCCTTGACCTTGCCGCGCAGACGCTTGCCGAGCAGCGCATAATCGAGCACGAGCTCGCGGCGCACGACCGCATCGACGTCGGCGAGCTCGTCGACCCGCTTGACGTTGAGCTCGCCAGCGAGCAGCTCGCGATGCGCGACGAGTGTCGCCGCCGGCAGGCCCGCCACCCATGCATGCGCGAGTGGCTGGCGGTGTTTGACGCCGGCCTCCTCGCGCACGCGGCGAGCGAGCCGCACCACCATGCGCAGCTGGCGCATCTCCGCGACCAACGCGTCGTCGCGACGATCAGCACGCGGCGCCGGCCAATCGGCGAGGTGCACCGAACGCTGTCCGCCGAGTGCGTCGTGCACGAGCTCGGCGAGGAACGGCAAGAACGGCGCGCCGACATGCGCGAGCTGCAGGAGCGCCGCGTGCAGCGCTTCGTAGCTCGCGCGTTTCTCCGCGTCGAGACCGGACCGCCACAGCGCGGGCTTCAGCGAGCGCAAGTACCAGGTGCTGAGCGTGGTGACGAACTCCTCGAGCACTGCGTACGCACCGACGAAGTCGTAGCGCTCCATCGCGAGCTCGAGGTCCTCTCGCAGCTGCTCGGTCTCGCTGAGCAGCGCGCGCTCGAGCGGGCCCGCGCCGAACGAACCGGTCGGCTCGAAGCCATCAGCGGTGGCGTACGCCGTGTAGAGGTGGAGCGTGTTCCACAGCGGCAGGTGCAACCGGCGCACGGCATCGCGCACCGCTGCCGCCGAGAACTTCACATCGCTTCCCGACGCCGCACCCGATCCGAGTAGCGCGGAGCGCAGCGCATCGGAGCCGTGCTCCTGCACCATCTGCATCGGATCGGGATAGTTGCGCAGCCGCTTGCCGAGCTTGCGGCCGTCCTCGCCGAGCAACACGCCGTGGCAGACCGCATTGCGAAACGGCGGCGCATCGAACAACGCCGACGACAGCACGAGCATCGTGTAGAACCAGCCACGCGTCTGCGCGACGTACTCGACGACGAAGTCGCCCGGGCAGCTCGCGCGCTCGTGCTCGAACGGGTAGTGCTCGCTCGCAAACGGCATCGAGCCCGACTCGAACCAGCAGTCGAGCACGTCGGGCACGCGCCGCGTCGGTTCACCGCACGCACAGGGCACCACCACGTCATCGACGTGCGGTCGATGCCAATCGGCGAGCGGCCGCCCCGCGAGCGCTTCGAGCTCGGCGCGGCTACCGACGACACGCAATGCCGAGCACGCGCTGCACCGCCATGCCGGCACCGGCGCGCCCCAGAACCGATTGCGCGAGATCGCCCAATCGCGCGCGTTCGCGAGCCAGTCCGCGAATCGCTTCTCGCCGACATGTGCCGGTACCCAACGGACCTGCGCGTTATTGGCGACGAGCCGGTCGCGAAATTCCGATACGCGCACGAACCAGCTCGGGATCGCGCGATACATCAACGGCCGATCGCAGCGCCAGCAGTGCGGGTAGTCGTGGCGGTACGTCGCGCGCGCGAACAGCTTGCCTGCCCGCTCGAGCAACCGCGCGAGCGGCTCGTTCGCCGCAAACACATCCATCCCAGCGAGCTCGCGCACGCGCTCGTCGAACGTGCCGTCGTCGCGCACCGGTGCCGCACCGACGACGCCGTTGGCAGCGCAGGTCGCCTGATCGTCTTCGCCATACGCCGGCGCGAGATGCACCATGCCGGTGCCGTCGTCGGCACTCACCCAGTCGGCGGCGACGACGCGGCTCGTCGTCATGAAGTAGTCGAACAGCGCGTGGTAGCGGCGCCCGACGAGCTCGCGCCCGAACCGGCGCTCGCGCTCGCGATAGCCCGCGAGCTCCTTCGCGTAACGCGGTACCGCCGCGGCGGCGAGCCACACCGCCGCGTCGCCGGTCGTCATGCACACGTACACGAGCTCGGGATGTACCGCGAGCGCCGCGTTCGCCGGCAGCGTCCACGGCGTCGTCGTCCACGCGAGCAATGCTTCGCCCGGCGCGTCAACGAGCGCGAGCCTCACCGTGACCGAGAGGTCATCGCGTTCACGATACGCATCGTCGAGTCGCGTCTCGAAGTTCGACAGCGCGGTCTGACAGCGCGCACAGTACGCGACGACCTTTTGGCCTTCGTAGACGAGTCCCTTGTCGTGCAGTTGCTTGAAGCACCACACGACCGACTCGACGTACGAATCGTCCATCGTCTTGTACGCGCCGGCGAAGTCGACCCAGCGGCCGAGCCGCGTCACGACCGTCTCCCACTCCGACGCGTACCGCATCACGAGCGAGCGACATGCCTCGTTGAACGCGGCCACGCCGTGGCGAGCGATGTCGGCCGGCGATGTCAGCCCGAGCTCTGCCTCGACCTCGAGCTCGACCGGTAAGCCGTGACAGTCCCAGCCCCAGCGCCGCGGCACGTAGTGCCCACGCATCGTCTGATAGCGCGGCACCACGTCCTTGATGAACGACGTCAGGATGTGCCCGTAGTGCGGCAACCCGGTCGCGAACGGCGGACCGTCGTAGAACACGAACCGCTTCGCATCGCGTCGCTGCGCGAGCGATTGCTCGAATGTGCGCTCGCGCTGCCAACGTGCGAGCACGCCGAGCTCGAGCTCGGCAAATTGGACGGAATTGGGAACTTCACGCATACGAAGACGCCTTTGCCCTCAGCGAGGGCGCACGAGTACACGACGAGCCAGAACGAGATCGATGGACTCAGTCGTGCGGCGTAATCGAGCGGCTGTCGAAACGTGCCCCGCCGCGAGTCAGGCTCGCGTCATCCACTGCAGGTGGTAGGGCCTTCGACAGCACAGCACTCTCCGTCTGGCTTCGAACGTAGCATCCGCGCGATCGAGTCGCCAAGACCGCAGATCGAGTCGGGCACGAAGCCAGCGCGCGCTAACGCTTTTTCGCGCGCGCCGGCGCACGCTCGGGCACCGGGCCGACGAGCTGGGTCTGCGAAACTTGGCTGCCGAGCACGCGGGTAAGCAAGTCGAACAACAGATCGACGAGCAGGTCGCGCACCGGGCCCTTCGCCATGCCGGGCGATGCGAGCCACTCGATGCTGGCGGCCTCGACCATGCCGATCCACGAGCGAATCGCGATCCGGCTGAGCGGCCGCTGCTTGAGCAACGCGCCGATCGGATTGCCGCTGATGAACTCGTCGAGCAGGTCGGACCGCACGCGCTCGAGCACCGAGGCGACCGCGGGATCGGCGCCGATGCCGCCGCGCATGAGCGCGACGAACGCCGGGCCCTGGCTCTGGACGTGATCGAGGTAGGCGTCGACGCCCGCCATCGCGCGCTCGCGCGGGGTTTGCTCGCGCGCCACGTTGGAGACGAGCTTGTCGATCAGCTCGCGCGAGGTCTGCTCGAGCGCGGCGATGTAGAGGTCGCGCTTGGTCGGGAAGTAGTAATAGAACAAGCCCTTCGACAGCTTGGCCTTCGCGGCGAGGTCGTCGATTGACACCGCATCGTAGGGATTCGCAGCGAATGCCGCCCGGCCGAGCGCGAGCAGTTGGGCGCGGCGAGCATCGTTCTCGAGCCGCGTAATCACGCGCTTGCGCTTGGCTGCTGGCATCGAAACCCTTTGGTACCGCAGCCCCGGGACCCGCACAACAACAGACTGACGCCCAGTCAACGGCAGACTGACGTGGAGTCAACAAGGTGATGCCTGCTTGTTGACGCTGTCTCAACAAGTGTTAGTCGCGCCCACTGGTCTGCACGCGTGGACGCGCGCACGGTAAGTCGCGATGAGGGCCACGACGATCGCGCTCGTGTTGGTGTCCGCATGCGCTGTCAACGAACCCGGCGGCATGGATCCGGGCGGCGATGACGACGATGGAATGGGGAGCGGCTCGGGCTCGGATGTCGATCCGTGCGCGACCGCTGTCGTCGTTCCGCTGAGCGGCCGGCCCGTGGATCTGATGCCGCCGGCGCGGCTTGCCGAATACGCCGCGCGCATGCCATGCATCGCGCCGGGCGCATTGCGCGACGCGATCGAGTCACCGCACACGATCTGGTACGACAAGAAGTCGCTGACGCCCGGCTATCAGGACTCGTTCGGCGACAACATCGAGACGCCGATCGGCATGCGGCCGAACACGATCGATCCTGGCCTCATCAACTTGGCGGTGCCGGGCGGGCACGCGCAGATCTTCGTCGAGCTGGGCACGTTCCACTTCCCGTTCGGGCGGCCGATCGGCGACACGACGAACGTCGAAGTGATCGACTTCTGGCACGTGCCCGATGCCGGCGGCGCGCTGCTGCCTGTCGTGCACTGGCGTCGCGATCCGAACAGCTACACGCATCGCGTCGAGTGGATGTTCCCCGCCGGCACCGTGTTCGGCGAGGTGCTGTTCCTCGTCGAGGGTGGAGTGCGCTACCCGTTCGAGATTCGTTCGCGCACGCGCACCGTCGATGGCTGGACGAACGACGTGTTTCGTCCGTTCCCACGCGCGAGCGAGCTCGCCGACGCCGTCGCGGCGCGACGCAGCGAGCGGCCCGAATGGGCGACCTCGACCGCACTCGATCAGCTCGCGACCCAGCTGCAGGCGTCACAGCTCGCACCGTTCCACGTCGCAGGCACGCACTTCCCAGGCGCGTTCCCCGCACGCGACTCCGGCATCGAGTTGTTGCCGTCGCTGACCGGCAGCGATGCCGAGCTCGTCCACGAGCTGTTGATGACGTCTGCGTTCCACTCGGCGCGCGGCGTGACGTGGAAGGAAGGCAACAGCATGATCGCGTACGCATCGGCGGCTGCCGGCACCGGCTCGATCGTACCGAAGGGCTTCAACGCGGCGGCGGTCAGCGTCGACGACACGTCGTGCTCGACCTGTCACCGCGACGCGGGCCGCCCGTTCATGACTTGGTACGACAACATCCTCGCGTACGGCGAGCTGTGGGGGAACGACGAGATCTTCACGTGGCATCCGTTCACACTCGATCGGTTCGTCGACGGCAGCGGCGCCGTCGTCAACTTCAACCACGACAATCGCGTGATCCGCGCCGACTTCGCAGCGGCCGGCCTCGTCGCGCCGTATTCACCCAGCACCCACCCCGCCACCGTCTACAAGCGCATCGTGCGCGAGTGGACCGACTTCCATTACTAGGATGCGGCGCCGCGACTTCATCTGGCTCGTCGGGGGCAGCGCGATCGCATGCACGGTCGGGTGCGCGCACGACGACGGCGTCCCCGCGAGCGACGCCGCCACCGGTGCGACCGGCGACGACGCCACGGCCGCGACCGCCGATGCCGGCGTCGACGGCTGCGTGCAGAAGACCGTCAAGATGCACGATACGTACGCGCAGGCGCTCTACCTCGACGGCAGCAAAGGGCCGTTGACCGGGACCGTGACCGTCGCACAGGTGATCGCCGGCACGACGATCACGATGGACTTCTGGCACGGCCACAACGGCGTCGTTCATCGCTTCACGCTCGAGCCGATGCACTTCGCCCAGCTCGAGCAAGGCCAGCGCGTCACGGTCGGCACGACGACCGTCGAGAACCACGCGCACACATTGTTTATCGATCCGGACGACGAGTCGTATCGCGTGCCGGGTGCGCCGGATGTGGAGGTACCCATCGGCTGCTGAGCAGGTCAAGGATCGGGGGATTCATGCGCGTTTTGTCATGTGCCGTGCTCGCTGCGGCGGTTGGTTGCTCTCATAAATCGTCGTCGTCCGATGACACGCCCGAGCCCGATCCGAAGGGCTGGACGATCACGGTCGACATGTCGGGCCTCGATCGATTCGTGCAGCCGGCCGAGACAGCGAGCTGGCCGATCGCCGGCGTCGCTACCGCCACCGAAGGTCTGCAGTCGGTTGCGGTCAACGGTGCGGCCGTCGAGCTCGACGGGCGAGGTGCGTTTGCGGCGACCGTGCCGGTGATGCCGGGGCTGACGCCGGTCTCGATCCTCGCGACCGACGAGCTCGGTCACGAACGCAAAGGCGATCGCACGCTGCTAGCGGCGCGGTTTCTCCCCGACGGTGAGTACAACCCGGGCGCGGCGGGCCTCCTGCTCGATGACGACGTGCTCGCGGGGATGAGCGACAGCATCGCGAGCTATGCGCAAGATGTCGACGTCGCCGGCGAGATCCTCGCGCGCGACGTGCTCTCGCAAGACGATCGTTGCGTGACGTGGCCGGTGTCGGGGCATCAGGGCACCGTCAGCGCGACGCTCGTCCAAAACGCCGGCAACCTATGGCTACACATCCGCGTGCCCGGTCTCTACATCTACTTCGAAGGCCAGTGCCAGGGCCTGCTCAGCACGATCCCGATCGCAGGCGAGATGGCTGGCACGATCGACATCTGGACCCGCCTGACCGCACTGCCACCGCAAGGCGGCTGTCTGCACGCGTTCGCTCACACGACGCCGCAGGTCACGGTCGGCAATTGGGGCTTCGACGTGTGGGGAACGAGCGGTCCGCTGCAGGCATGGATCGTCGACATGTTCTCGGGCTCGAAGTCGGCCGAAGCGAAGAGCCAGCTCCAGACCGAGGTCGGTGCGCGCGCGGATACGCTGCTCGGCATGAAGCTCGCGAACGTCTCGGTGTTCGAGCGGATGTCGCAGCTCGATCTGCTCGGCCGGCCGCTCAGCCTCGAGCTGTGCGTGAGCGGGCTCGAGACCGTCAACCAAACGCTCACCGCTCGCGTCGCAGCACGCGCAACCGGTGCCGGCATGCGCGAGGCGCCCGGCGCGCCCCAGCTCGACGGTGCCAGCGTACGTCCCGCCGCAAACGAGCTCGTGCTCGACGGCAATCTGATCGGCCAGCTGATGTTCGCCGCGTGGCGCGACGGCGGTCTCAC
>Ga0070706_100006768_pt1 | contig 10821 bp, 7 predicted proteins | sample KBSK5501metaG_FD_65476 | JGI IMG/M metagenome (GOLD analysis project Ga0070706, IMG submission 65476) | Corn, switchgrass and miscanthus rhizosphere microbial communities from Kellogg Biological Station, Michigan, USA - KBS K5-50-1 metaG | ecosystem: Host-associated > Plants > Roots >...
CGGTACCGGCCGGTAGTCCCACTCGATGACGCATCCCCCCCTGGCGGGGTCGACGGTGAGGACGAGGATGTCGGTGGCGAGGCGCACGTCCGTCCGGCCGTCGCCGTCCAAATCGGTGGCTTCCGCGAGCGCGTACGGTCCCCGGTGTTGGGCGGCTTCCGCCATCGCCTCCGCGGCGATCAGGCGGCCGAACGCGGCGCCGCGGACGTGCGGGAGGTACACACCGCCGAAGACGCCGTGCCAGTACGGGCAGTTGCACTCGCCCGCCCATAGCGCGTCGCGTGCCTGCGCCTGCGCGGGACCGGCGGGCATCGCGTCGACCTTTTTCCCCGCCCGCAGCGCCAACTGATGCATCGTGTTGGCCTCCGCGTAGCGGACGAGGAAATGCCGCCAGAAGCCGCCTCGGACGAATGGCACGATGTGGTCCCACTGCGCGGTCGCGAGGTCGTGGAGGCGGCTGAGCCGTCCGGCCCGCTCGGGGGGAAGCGCCCACTCTGCCATCTCCGCATACGTCGACGTCGGCAGGTAGATGCGCCCCGCCGCGTCGCGCGTCCGCAGGTACTCGCCCGGTGGCGTGACCTCGATCCACGGGGTGGACTCGAGCGCCTCGAAGAACCGATCCATCCACCCGCGCTCCCAGCAGTGCTCGTAGGTGCCCGGCCACATGCCGAACTTCTCGCCGTCGTCCCCCATCAGGGCGAGGTCGAGCGCGGTCTCGCGGTCGCCGGTCTCCACCGACGTCTCGGCCAGCGTCCGGAGGTACGCGATCACTTCTTCGACGGAGACCCAGGGGATCAGGTAGCGCAGTCGCTTCAGGCTGGGGAAGATCGCGAGCGCCACCCCTTCCTCCTCGGTCATGTAGTAGCCGAGGAGCTGGCCCTCATCGAGTCCCACGGCCTCGAAGTGCGCGTCGTCGACGATCGTGTAGCGCACGCCCGTCTCGCCGAGCGGCTTGGCCAGGTGCGGCTCCCACACGCGCTCTGCAAGCCAGAGGCCCTGTGCCTCATACCCAAACTCCTCCGCGATCGTCCGGGTCATCTTTTCGATCTGGCCGCGCTTGTCGGTGTCGGGGATGATGGCGAGGATCGGTTCATAGTAACCGCCGGTCATCAGCTCCACCTGCCCGCGCGCGGCCAACGCCCGGACGCGAGCGATGAATTCGGGGCGGTGCGGCCTCAGCCAGTCGATCAGAGGCCCCGAATAGTGGAGGGCCAGGCGGATCCGCGGGTGCCGCTCCAGCGCGCCGAGGAGTGGCGCGTACGCTTTGTCGGTCGCCTCCGCGAAGATGTGGTCGAAGTTGCCGACAGGCTGATGGTTGTGGATGGCGAGGGAGAGGACGATGGGATGCATGGGATGGGTCAGTCGGCGTCCGCGCCTCCGGTGGCTTGGGCCGGGGTCAGTTCCATCACGCTGCCGGCAGGCATGTAGCGCAGCACGACGATGAATCCCAGCGCGATCAGGACGAAGCCGAGCACGAAGATGCTGTGGACGGCCTGGGCGAGCGCCTGGCGGAACGCCTCGTGCCCCGCGGCCGTCAGGTGCACCTGGACGCTCGCGGCCAGCGCAGCCTGCGGGTCCGCGATCCTCGAGACGCCCGGCCCGGCAGCCCCGCCGAGGGCCTGTAAGCGGGCCGTGAGCACGCCGATCAGCACGGCGCCCTGCAGGCTGATGCCGATCGCGCTGCCGATGTTGCGTGAGAAGATGTTGATGGACGTGGCGAGGCCCCGTTGCGCCCGCGGCACCGCGTTCTGCATCGCGATCATCAAGATCGACGCGGTCAACCCCATTCCCGAACCCAGCAGGATCATGTTCGCGACGACCTGCTGGATCGACGACTGCGCCGTCAAACGGGTGAGGAAGAAGAATCCGGTCACCAGGATCAGCATGCCGCTGACGATTACCGGACGGTACCCCAGCCTCAAGGCCAACCGGCCCGCGGCGATGCTCGAGAACGTCCAGAACACCATGAACGGGGTGAGGACCGCGCCGGCCGCGGTTGCGCTCGTGTCGATCACTCCTTGCACGAAGAGGGGGATGTACACCACCGCGCTGAACATGCTGGCGCCGAGCAGAAAGCCGCCCACGGCCCCGACGGTCATGACCCGGTCCCTGAAGAGGCTGAACGGAAGAAACGGATGCGGGGTTTTCCCTTCCACCTGGATGAAGAGGACGACGAGCACGGTGCACAGCCCGGCGAGTCCGGCCACCGGCAGCGACCGCCAGGGGAACGCCTGCCCGCCCCAGAGCATGAGCAGCAGCAGGACCACCGCCGCGCTCGTGAGCAGGCTGATCCCCGCATAGTCGATCCGACCTTCGGGCGTGGTGGCCTGATCGCGGAAGGTCACCATGATGAGGACGGTTGCGATCAATCCCGCCGGGACGTTGACGAAGAAGATCCAGCGCCACGTGACATGGTCGGCGAAGAACCCACCGAGCAGGGGGCCCACGATCGCCGCGAGCCCCCAGACGCCGCTGAAGGTCCCCTGGATTCGGAGACGCTGTTCCACCGGATAAAGGTCGGCGACGATCGTGTTGGCGATCGGCAGCACCGCCCCACCGCCGATCCCTTGGAGCAGCCGGAACAGGACGAGCTGGTCCATCGAGCGGGACAGCCCGCAGAGCATCGACGCGCCGATGAACCACAAGATGCCGGTGAGATAGATCCGCTTCCGCCCGTAAAGATCGGCCAGCCGCCCGAAGATCGGCGTTGTCGTGACGAACGCCAGTTGATAGGCCGCGAACACCCAGGAGTAGAGCGCGAAGCCGCCGAGGGCCTGGACGATCGTCGGCATCGCCGTGCCGACCGCGGTCTGGTCCATGGCCGCCAGGAACATACCGAGCATGGCCGCGACCGTGATCAGCGTGCGCCGCGTCATGACAGTCCCCATCCCAACCGTCCCGGGACCATGATCCCCCGCGGATCGAACTGCTCGCGCAGCCGGCGCATGAGGTCGAGCCCCCCGGGAGCCTCGCCCCACAGCGGCAGCCGCGGTTTGAGGGCCGGGGGCGCCGCTTCGACCACGGTGTAGCCCCCGGCGGCGGACGCGGCCGCGCCGACCGCGGTCACACTGGCGGCCCCATCCTCCGCCCCGCAGGCAGTGTAGAGGAGCCCCACCCCTGCGTGCGCGAGGATCTCGACCGGGCCGCCCGCCGTCCGCGTGTCCTCCGCCGCGCGCGCCAGGTCGGTCCATCGCGCGATCGGCCCCCCGGCACGGCAGATCACTGCGCCTGGATGCATGTCCGGGGACGGAAACTCGGCGACGGCCTGCCAGAGCCCGGCGTGCGACGCCCCGTCGAGGACGTCCAGGCGGTCCTGCGGACCGACGAGGGTACGCATCTCATCGACGTGCCGCTTCCGGCTCTCCGCGAGCCCCTCGGCGAGCACCAGCACGCCCCACCCACCGGTCACGCCCGCGATGCGCCTGAGCGCGGGCGGGTTCGCGGCCACGAGCGCGGCGGGGAGGAGGTAGGACTGCATCACGGCCGTGGTCAGCGCGTGGGCGGCCGTGAGGTCCGGCACGGTCACGAGGATCGTCTGCCCTTCGCCGGGGGACGGCGAGATCTTGAACGTGGCTTCGACAATGACGCCGACCGACCCCAGCGACCCGATGAACAACTTCGTCAGATCGTACCCGGCCACGTTCTTGACCACCTTGCCGCCGGCCTTGATCACCTCGCCGGTGGGCAGCGCGACCCGGATGCCGATCAGCATGTCGCGAATCGAGCCATAGAGCAGGCGGCGCGGCCCATTCCGGTTGGCCGCGATGACTCCACCGATCGTGGCCGCCCCGGCCCCCGGCGGATCGATCGGCAGCCATTGGTTGTGCTGCCCGAGCGCGGCCTGGAGGTCGCGGAGGCGCGTGCCGGCCTTCGCCGCGACCACGTAGTCGGCCGGTTCGTAGTCCGTGATGCCCGCGAGGCGTGTGGTGTCGACCACGAGGTCCGCGCGCGCCGGCACCCCGCCGAGATGCTGGTGCACTCCGGCGCCGCGAGGGAGGACTCCGGCACCGCGCTCGCCGGCGGCGGTGAGCAGCGCAGCGGTTTCCTCGCTCGATGCCGGACGGGCGGCGGCGCGGGGACGGACGCCGTCCACGGCAAGCGGCGCCAGGGCCGCCGGATCGGTGACGATGTTCGCGGCACCGACGATCTCCCGCGCCCGATCGGCGAGGGCATCGGTCATGCCGTGTCGGCCGCCGTATACGCGCGATCGAGCAGATCGATGAGATGGTGAACGTGCACCCGCATCCCTCGGGCGCGCACGCCGCCGGCGATCTGCAACATGCATCCCGGGTTCGGCGCGACGACCAGATCGGCGCCCGTCGCCTGAATGGCGGCCACCTTCTCGTCGAGAATGATGCGCGAGTACTCGGGCTGCGTGAGATTATAGATCCCCGCGCTGCCGCAGCAGCGGTCGGATCCTCCCATTTCGACGAGGTCCACCCCAGGGATGCGACGGAGCAGCTCTCGAGGTTGGCGGCGGATCCCCTGGCCGTGCGCCAGGTGGCAAGGATCCTGATAGGTGACGCGCGCCCGCACTTCGCCGAGCCGGCCGACCAGACCGAGCTCCGCCAAGAACTCGGAGACGTCACGACAGCGCTGACTGAATTGTGCCGCCTTCGCGCCGTAGATCGGGTCGTCGCGGAAGAGCACGTCGTATTCTTTGCTCGCGCTCCCGCACCCGGCCGCGTTGATGACGATGGCATCGACCCCCGCGGCGAGAAACGTGTCGATGTTCCGCCTGGCCATGGCGCGGGCCTGTTCCCGCTCGCCGCTGTGCAAGTTCAGGGCGCCGCAGCACGTCTGAGCCTGAGGCACGACGACCTCGCACCCGTTCCGCCGGAGCACCCGGATCGTCGCCTCGTTGAGGTCGGCGAACATCACGCTCATCACGCAGCCGCTCAGCAACCCGACCCGCGCGCGCCGCTGGCCGATGGCGGGGAAGACCTCCTGAGCTGGGACGAAGAAATGCTTGGGGATGGGAGGGAGCAGCGTCTCCATCTCGGCCAGCCGCCGCGGCACGAGATGAAGCGCATGCGCGGCGGACCGGAGTCCGCTCCGCTGGTAAAATCGCAGCAGCGCGGCCGCGAGACGCAGCCGGCCGGGGAAGGGCATCAGGTGCCGGAGGGCCAGGAGCGTCAGCCGCCGTGCCAGCGGCGAGCCGGTGGGGCCGATCTCCGCCCGGGCTGCTTCGATGATCGTGCCGAACTTGACGCCGGAGGGACAGGCGGTCTCGCACGCCCGGCATCCGAGGCACACGTACATGTGCTCTTCGAACCGAGCGTCGATCGGGATCCGCCCCTGCGCGGCCGCTTCGACTAAGTGAATCCGGCCGCGCGGGGATTCGGTCTCGACCCCCAGGATCCGGTAGGTGGGGCAGTGCTGCAGACAAAATCCGCACTGGATGCACTTGTCCAGTTCCGGGATCGCGAGGCGCGGAATCGGCTGCGCGGCGGGCATCTCCGGGCAGGCAGCCTTTGTCGCCATCGAGGGTGCTCCTCTCTTCCGTCTCCGGTCAGATCCACAGTCCGGAGGCGCCCAACCGCGGCGGCCGGCGGACCATGAGTTCCCCGCACGAGACGGGCGTGGGGAACACCTTGAACGGGTTCATCAGCTCGTCGGGATCACACGACCGTTTCAATCTCCGCTGAGCCTCCAGATCGGCGTCGCCGAAGATCCACGGCATGTAGTTGTTCTTCTCGAACCCGATCCCGTGCTCCCCGCTGATGCTCCCCCCCACCGCGACGCAGGCGGCCAGGATCTCCTCACTCGCCTTCATCACCCGGGCGATCTCCCCCGGGGCCTCGGCGTCGTAGGGGATGAGCGGGTGGAGGTTTCCGTCGCCGGCGTGGAAGACGTTGGCGACGCGGATGCCATTCCGCCTGGCAATCTCCATGACCTGGTGCATGATGGCGGGGAGCTGGCTGCGCGGCACGACGGCGTCATGCAGGTAATAGTTGGGCGCCAGCCGGCCCATCGCGCCGAACGCGCCCTTCCTGGCCGCCCAATAGAGGTGGCGCTCCTCTTCCGATCGGGCCGTCCGGACTTCGCGCGCGCCGTTCCGCCGGCACAACGCCTCGATGGTCCCGGCCGAAGGCGCGAGGACCTCCCGCACCCCCTCGACTTCGATGAGCAGCACGGCGCCGGCGTCGAGCGGTAGCCCCGCGTGGACGGCCGGCTCCACCGCTTCCACGGTGAGCTGGTCGATCATCTCGAGAGAGGTGGGGCCGATGCCCGAGGCGATGATGTCCGCAACCGCTTGGCTCGCCTCCTCGATCGTCGCAAAGATGCCGAGCATCGTCAGCACGCCCTCGCGGCGCCGCATCAGCCGGATCATGACCTTGGTGACGATGCCGAGGGTGCCCTCCGATCCGACGACGAGGCCGACGAGGTCGAGCCCGGGGGCGTCCGCGCCCCGTCCGCCAATCTGCGCGATGGACCCATCCGCCAGGACCATCTCGAGGCCGAGCACGTGGTTCGTCGTCACTCCGAACGCAAGGGTGTGGACGCCGCCGCTGTTGTTGGCGACGTTGCCCCCGATACTGCACGCCGACTGGCTGCTGGGGTCGGGGGCGTAGAAGTATCCGCCCGCCTGGACGGCGTTCGTGACGTCCAGGTTGATCACGCCGGGCTCGACGACGGCGGTCCGGCTGTCGAGGTCGACGTGGAGGATGCGTTTCATCTTGGCGAGGGATACGATGATCCCCCCGATCGGCGTGATCGCTCCCCCGGAGAGCCCGGTTCCGGAGCCCCGCGCGATCAGCGGCACGTGATGCCGTCCCGCGACCTTGACGATCCCCACCACCTCGTCCGTGGAGATCGGGGAGACGACGAGGTCCGGGATGGCCGCCATGAAGTTGCAGCCGTCGTATTCGTAGGCGATGAGGTCGGCGGGGTGGGTGAAGACGCGGTCGGGTCCCGCGACGTCCTGCAGAGCGTGCACGAGGGCGCTTAGGTCGTCGATGCGGTGGCGGAGATCGGCGAGCTGCACGGCGGCTTCAGTATAACATAGTTCGACGGGGCCTTCGTTCGAACGAGGCCGTTGAAATATTCACAAATGCCCATGCAATCATTCCATCGATGGAGGGAGGTGCGGAAGGCCGGCCCCGTATTAGGCGTCAGAGCGTTGCAGCGAGATCGCCCACCGTACACCGCGGTGCAGCCGTCAATGCCGGCGCACCGCGTGCCGCTGCGAGCCCGAGGAGACGGCCGTGTTGAACCGACGAGTGTGTTGGCTGGGGCTTCGCGCAGCCCTCGGCAAGCGTCTGGCGCTCGGCCTCCTCATGGCGTTCTTCGCGATCGTGGCAGGATGGATGCTCCTTCCCCCTGAGGCCGGCACCGACCAGGCAACCGTGGACTGGTATACGCGGTAGCCGCATCACGGTCGTCTACGCAAGCACCCAGGCGCGCAGCGCCTCGTCGTTCATCTCGGCGCCTTTCGGGTTCTCCCAGATTAATACGTGGACCGTCCGGGGACCGTGCATGCCGTGGACGAGCGTGAACCCGATGTCGGCCGTTTTGCTCGGGCCCGAGATCAGAGAGACATAGCGGGGCACCGCACGGTTGAGGTGCATGGCCGCGTAACCGCGCGCGATCAGGACGGCGTCGAGCAGGCTTTCGACTACGCTGTCGGCCGTCGCCAAGGCGATGTGGACCGGCGGGACATTGCTGGCGGCCCGCCCGAACCCCAGCTCTTCTGCCAGCAGCAGGCTCCCCGTGTCCGCGACGAGCGCGTTCGCTCCCGTGATCCCGAACTGCGCGACGAGAAGGTCGTCGCGCCAGGACCCATTCCGCCGGTCAGGCTCCCCGTCGCCCGGGAGGATGACCACGGTGCGGCCTTCCGCTTGCAGGGCGTTCGCCAGGCCGACGGTCCTGCCAACCACGCACGGATGGTACGCGACGATCGCGCCCGATGGAATGATGCCGAGTATGCACGTGATGACGTCGTCGCGCGCGGCCAGCCTGACCACATGGAAGCCCAAGCCGTTCATCGTCTCGACCGCTTCATCGAGCAGGCCGGCGCGCGCACGCACCCGGACGCGGTTCCTGAGGCGCCGGAGCGACGCCAGGATCTCTTCTTGAGCCCCGGCTGCGGACGGGGGATTCGGAACACTCATGTGGTCGTGCCTGTGGCCCGGTCGAGCAGCTCCATCACGTGGACGACCCTGATCCGGTTGCCGGCGCCCGCGCGGGTGAGCCCCCAGCGCGCCTGCAGCAGGCATCCAGGGTTGCTCGTGACGATGAGGTCGGGGGTTGTCGCGCACAGGTCCTGCGTGACGAGGTCGGCGAGTCGGCCGCTGACCTCGGGGTGCACGAGGCTATAGATGCCGGCGCTGCCGCAGCACGCCTCGCGGCGTTTGGCCTCGACGACCTCCAGCCCTGGAATCCGGCGGAGCAGCCACCGCGGCTCCTTGGTGATGCCCTGCGCGATGCCGAGGTGACAGGGATCGAAGTACACCGCGCGTGCCCGCACGCGCGTGACCGCCGGCGCCACGCCGCGGGTGGCGAGGAACTCGCTCACGTCGCGTACGCGCGCCGCAAATGCGCGCGCCCGTTCCGCGTATACCGTGTCGTCTCGCAGCAGGTCGGCATATTCTTTCATGGCGGCCCCGCACCCGGCGGAGTTCGTGAGGATCGCCTCGCAGTCGTCCAGCCCCTCAAACCCGTCGATCACCTTCTGCGCGAGCGCTCGAGCCTGTCGTCCCTCGCCCATGTGGTGGTGGAGCGCGCCGCAGCAGCCCTGCGCGCGTGGCACCCGGATCCGGCACCCGGACCGCGCCAGCACCCGGAGGGTCGCCCAGTTGATGGGGGCGAGCCACGTACTCATCACGCACCCGGTGAAGAACGCGACCGTGCGCTTGTGAGGGCCGATCGGTTCGATCGCTTCGGGGGGCGGTGCCATCTCTCGCGGGGTGGGCATCGGGGGCAGGAGCGGCGCCATCTCCCGCAGGCGGCGGGGCAGGAGGCGCTCGACCATCCGCCGCACCCCCAGCCGCTCCGCCGCGTACACCACCTGTCCGGCGGCCCGCATCAGCGGTACGCGTCCGGTGAGGCCGAGCACCGCCCGCGCCATCGGCGGCAACCGCCGGGAGGCAGGGAGGTGCTCGCGGAGCCGAGCGTGCATCCCGGGGGTGTCGATCCGAACGGGGCAGGGGTCGACGCACGCCCGGCAGTTGAGACACAGCGAGAGTCCCTGCGCAGACGTGAGCCCGAGCCCGGACGTGAAACTGGCCTGCAGCAGGCCGATGCCGCCGATGTGCGTCGACACGCCATATTTATCGCCGATGACCGCATAGACGGGGCAGTGGTCGAGGCAGCTCCCGCAGTTAATGCAGCCGAACGCCTCGCCGAACCCCTGCGCGATGGCGCGGCGCCGGCCGTTGTCGACAAGGACGACGTGCACCTCCCTGGGCCCAAAGCCGTCCGCCGGGGCTGGCCCGGAGAGGCATGACGCATACGTCCCGATCCGCTGGGCAACCCCAAAGACGCTGGCCCCCTGGATCACTGTGAGCGCCTCCTCCAGCGTCCGGACGATCTTGGTGATGGGGACGACCGCGATGTAGACCTCCGGGAGGGAGGAGAGCATCCGGATGTTGCCTTCGTTCTCCACGACGCATACGGTGCCGGTCTCGGCGGCCAGCGCGTTAACGCCCGACAGGCCGTACCCGGCGGTCGCGAACGCGGAGCGGAGATCCTCCCGGGCCACCTTGACGATCTCCTCCGGATCATCGGGGAGCATCTCGCCCGCCAACTCGCTGAAGAGCTCGCGCACGCGCTGTCTGGTGATCTGGATGGCCGGCGCGATGATGTGTCCGCCGTAGGTCCCGTTGAGCTGATTGATGCGGTCTCCGAGGTCGGTCTCGACGACCTGGACGCGCTGGGCCTCGAGCGCGTCGACGATGCCGATCTCCTTGGCGGCGTTGCTCTTGGACTTGACGACCGTGCCGCCCCCCACCACCTTGAGGATGTACTTTCGCGCGTCCTCCGCGGTCGAGGCCACGGCAACGGTGCAGCCGTTGAGCTCCAATTGCTCTGTCGCGATCGGAACGAGCTCGTCGAGATGGTCCAGCGCGTCCATCTTGATGGCCCGGACGCGATCTTGCAGATCGGGATAACGCGGACGCGCGGCCGCGAGGCGCGGCCGCAGTCCTTCGAAGACATCCCGGCGCGCCTGGTCCGCGGAGGCGTCCGCCAGGCCGGCGGCGATGCGCTTACGAAGAGGGGGAAGCTTCACGGGCGCCCGGCGGCGGTTGGCATGAGAGCGTTCATCGAAAGGACATTCCTGCCACGGCCGGTAAATCCCTCCGCAGGCGATGCGACTGTACACGATCGGGCACTCCACCCGGACGCTCGACGAGTTGGTGGACGCGCTGCGGACCTGTGGGGTCCGCCTGCTGGTCGATATCCGTACGATCCCGCGATCGCGCCACGCGCCCCAGTTCAACCGGGAGGCGCTGACCCGACGCCTCCCGAGGCGGGGCATCCGGTACAGGCATCTCGGGGCCTTGGGGGGTCTTCGGAAGCCGCGTCCCGACTCGCGCAACACGGCCTGGCGAAATGCCAGCTTCCGGGGGTTCGCGGATTACATGGAGACGCCCGAGTTTGCGGAAGGGCTCCGAGCACTCCGTGTGTTGGCCAAGGATGCGGGGCCGGTGGCTTTCATGTGCGCCGAAGCGGTCCCGTGGCGGTGCCATCGCTCGCTTGTCGCGGATGCCCTGACCGCTCGGGGGGATGCGGTTCTGCACATCATGGGGGCCGGGAAGTCGCAGCCTCATGCGCTCACCCCTTGGGCGCGGGTCGACGGGAACCGCGTCACATACCCGG
>Ga0070706_100006769_pt1 | contig 10821 bp, 9 predicted proteins | sample KBSK5501metaG_FD_65476 | JGI IMG/M metagenome (GOLD analysis project Ga0070706, IMG submission 65476) | Corn, switchgrass and miscanthus rhizosphere microbial communities from Kellogg Biological Station, Michigan, USA - KBS K5-50-1 metaG | ecosystem: Host-associated > Plants > Roots >...
TTCTCCTTTGAACTGACAGCGCGTGGGGACTTGGACGAGTACCGCGCAGCACTGGAGCAGGCGAAGTCTTATCGAGAGACGAAGGGAGCGTCACATGGGAACTGCGAGCAGTAACCCCGTACACCCCGCGATGCACTTCGACATGGACAAGAAGATGGCCTCAGTTGGCGTGCAGGATGCGAAGGGGGTCACCACGCTGATTCAGCGCGGCCCTGATGGCACGGTGCACACGCTGGGCTCTGTCGCCGTGCAGCCCTTACTCGCACCTGCCCCGCTGCACTGCCCGCCGCTGGCCAACCGCTGGAGCGCCGCGAATCGCGCGGACTTCACGGCCAAGCCTTCCGCGTATACCTTCGGCCAGGTGGTAAGCGCGCTCAGGAAGACCCTGCGGGCATATGTGGACTTCGGACAGGAAGAAGCCACACTGGTCGCCTGCTGGATTGTGGGCACGTACTTCCACCCGCTCTTCCCGGCCTTCCCGCGCTTGGCGCTGAACGGGGAGCGTGGTAGCGGTAAGACCCGCGTGCTCCAGCTCATCGCGCTCACGGCATTCAATGGTCGGCTGGAGATTACCCCCACCCAGGCGGTGCTCTACCGCAGTATCGACCCACTCCGCTGCACGTTCTGTATCGACGAAGCCGAGCACGTCATGGGCATCGGGGACATTATTCGCTCCGGGTACAAGCGCGGCGGTTATGTCACGCGCAATGAGAAACAAGGGGACAAGTACGTCCCGGTGAGCTATCGCGTCGATGCGCCCATGGCCTTCGGCTCCATCAACGAGCTAGACGCTACGGATATGGACCGCTCCCTGCGAATCGTCATGGAGAAGTCCGCGAACAAGGCCATCGTGAACCTAGAGGTGCAGGACACCGCGCCCATCTTCACTCAGCTTCGGGACGCGCTGCACCGGCTGGCCCTCATGTCCTGGGAGAAAGTGGACGAGGTTCGCAGAAGCCTTGATACTCCCCATCCGGCCCTTATCGGTCGGCCATGGGAATTGTTCAAGCCCCTCTTCGTGATCGCCAAACTGGCGGAACTCCCTGGCTGCACAGACCATCTCCTGGCCCTGGCAGAGCAGCGGATCGGAGCAGAGCCGACGCTGCCAGACGAAGGACGTGCCCTCTTCCAAGAGATCCAGAAGCGGCTGGCCCTCTACGACTCCGTGAAGGTCTACCCCAAGTTGCTCATGGCCGGGATGCACCTGGACCTTACCGTGCCCGTCTCGGCCAAGCGAGTTGGAGCTCTCCTGCGCCGCTACGGATTCAAGGCCGAGAAGGAGACGGCGCGCGGTATTCCATACCACCTGACCCGAGACGACTTCCTGACCCGAGCCAAGCGCTGGGGATTCGCCGCAAGCGGATTCTCGGTCCCTTCCACCGAGCACTGGGACTGCGACAAGGGGCCAAGCTTGGACGCCCTTCCGGCACTGAAGGAGTAGCCGTGCGAACGGCTGGACTTCATGGACGTTGGGGGAATCTGACAAGACAGATGTCCATCCCCAGATTCCTCAACCACTACACCATTTTACCTACTGCTACTGGACTTCATGGACTTAATGGACTTGGGGGAGGTAGGTCGTCGTTGGCCGGCGCCCGACCCCTCCCGGAGACCCCTGTCTTCTTGAAGTCGATCATGTCCATGATGTCCAGCGGCCCTATGGAATCACGCACTTACGGATTTGCAATGTCCATCTCAAATGGACATCAATGTCCAGCCGCGTTCAGTGAGGTGGCCTAATGCGCCCCTGTCGCGTTCTGACCCAGGAAGACCTGCTCAAAATGGCAGAGCTGCGAGCACGCGGGCTTTCCTATCAAGCAGTGGCCCGCCTTCTGGATATCCACACTTCGCGAGTGCATCGCGTTCTGAACACGCCTGAGGGGAAGCAAACTCTCCAGGCTGCTCGCCTGCGCGTCCGCGCGATGCTTCAGGGTGACCAGGGCACCGACACGCGCCCCCCAGCGCCCCCCGAAGGCCCCCGGAGCCGCGCTACTCTGTCACCCGTCGCTCCACCGTGGCCTGGAAAGCATCTTCAGCCCCAAGGCCCGACCATGGACGGCTGGCAGCCTGCTGAGCCACCGGAGAACCCGCACCTAACCCGGCTGCGGAACCTGCCCCGGGAGGGCCAGTAGGCGCTTAACTGCACCCCTGCTGCATCCTCGCGGATTACTGCCACGCCGGAAGTCTGCAATCTCGCCTGCTTCCACGCACCTCAGAACATCACACGTATAATCTCGTCAAGCTCACCGGGTTGTAGTGCGAGCCGAGACACGGCCGGGTTGTGTCGGGCGTGGCGAGGCGAGCGGTGAAATCGTTCGAAGGAGGCGTCCATGACCGAGCCGTGGCAGTTCCTCCGCTCCACCACGCTGCACCGCCTCGGTAAGCTCACCCTGCGCGAGGACGCCTGGCGGCTGCCCACCGGCGCCGAGCACGTCTATCCGGTGCTGCACGTGGGGCTGACGGTCGGAGTCGTGCCGATGGTGGACGCCGAGCACGTGCTCCTGATCCGGCAGTTTCGCCATCTCTCCCGCGCCGACTCCTGGGAGCTGCCGGGGGGCGGCGGGCTGCCGGGCGAGACTCCGGAGGCGGCGGCCCAGCGCGAGCTGCGTGAAGAAGGCGGCTATCGCGCGGGGCGGCTCACGCTGCTCACGCGGTTCTATCCGTCCAATGCCTACCTCGACGAGACCGCCTGGTGCTACGTGGCTGAGGACCTCGCCCCCGACGCCCTCGAGTCGGACGACGACGAGTTCTTCGAGCGCCGCGTCGTGCCATTCCGCGACGCCGTGGCGATGGCGCTCGACGATCGGATCACCGAATCCGTATCCAAGGTTGCCCTGCTCGCCGCCGGCCTGCGCCGCCGCATCACGCCCTGAGATGGCGTCCTGAGGTCTTGCCGGGCAGCCGCTTCGGATGCTACTGTCGGGGTCCCGATGAACAGGACGCTGCACACTCTCGCCCTCGCGCTGACGCTCGGGCTGGCCGGCGCCGTGGATGCGGCCGACGACAACCGGGAGCGCAATGCGCTCGCCGACCAGACCCTCGTGCTGGCGGGCGCGGCCAAGCAGGTCGACTACCTTCAGCGCATGCTGAAGGACCGGATCCGGGAGGCGCGGACCAGCCTCGAGCCCGAAACCCAGGAACTCCTGGACCGCTTCGGCGCCGAAGCCTTGAAGGGCGATGCGCTCCAGATCGCGGTGCGCGCCCGCTTCCGCGAGAACTTCGACCGCGGCCAGGCAGCCGAGGCGGCGGCGTGGCTCCGCTCGCCCGTGGGCCGCAAGGTGATGGCGCTCGAGGCTCAGGGGATCTCCGCCGAGAGCGCGGCCGCTCTCAAGACTTTCGAGAGCGAGCTCGAAACCCGCGCGCCCAACTCCGAGCGCTTCGTCCTGGTGAATCGCGTGCTCGAAGCCTCGAATCAACCCGACTTCCATCTGGACGCGGGGCGGGCGCTGCTGGGAGGCATGGGGAAAGGGCTCGACAAACTGAGGGCCGGGGACAGCGCGGCGCGGCTGGGCGAGGCCGAGCCGGCGTTGAACACCACGCTGAGCCAGTCGAGGGCGGCCGTCGACCAGGCGACCTTCGTCCGCTTCCTCTTCGCGTATCGCGGCGCCAAGGATGCCGAGCTGGATCAGTATGTCAGCTTCCTCACGTCCGATGCGGGGCGGTGGCTCGTCCGCACCTTCCAGCAGTCCGCGGTATCGGCCGTCGAGGCCAGCGGTGAGAAGGCCATCGGCGAGGTCGCCAAGACATCGAAGAAGCCGTAATCCTCAGTACGTCGCCCGGCCGCCAGAGAGATCGTAGACGGCGCCCGTGCTGAAAGAGCACTCGTCCGAGGCCAGCCATGCCACCAGCGCGGCGACTTCCTCCGGCTTTCCCACCCGCCCCATGGGGATCTTGGAGATCAGCAGGTCCACCGTGCTCTGCTCCATCTGCTTGAGCATCTCGGTGCCGATCACGGCGGGCGCCACCGCGTTGACAAAGATTCCGCGGGTTGCCACCTCCTTGGCCAACGCCTTGGTGAGCCCGATCACGCCAGCCTTGGCCGTGGAGTAAGGGACCAGAGTCGGATTGCCCTCCTTGCCCGCGATGGAGGCGATATTAATGATGCGCCCCGCCCCCTGCCCCAGCATGACCTTGACGGCCGCGCGGCAGCAGAGGAACACGCTGGTGAGGTCCACGGCGATGACCCGGGCCCAGTCCTCGTCGCTGAGCTCCCAGATCGGGAACGAGCGGCCGGTGATTCCCGCATTATTGACCAGGATGTCGAGACGTCCCCAGGTCTCGACGACGCGCTCCACGGCGGCGTCTACCTCGGCGGTTCGCGTCACGTCGGCGACGATGGCGATGGCGCCGCCTCCCACCTTTTTCGCCGCGGCCTCGGCGGCCTCACGCTCGATGTCGAGCACCGCGACGCGCGCGCCGTCGGCGCTGAGCCGGCTGGCGATGGCCAGGCCGATACCGCGGGCGGCGCCGGTGACGAGGGCCGTTTTCCCGGCGAGCGACATGGGAGCTCCTTCCGTTCGGCCGGCGCGTCAGTAGGCCGGCGGGGCATAGATGGTGAGGAAGAAGAGGGGGCCTGTCCCCGGATTGTGCACGTGATGGCGCGCGCCGGCGGGGATCAGCGCGCAGGCGCCCGAGGCGGCCCGGTGCTCCGTCCCCTCGATCGGGATCACGGCGTCCCCCTCCACCACGTAGATGATCTGGTCGGCTTCGTGGGTCTCTTCCGGGCCGGCGTCCTGCCCCGGGCCGATGGTCATGACGGCCGTCTGGCTGCGCGCCGTCTCCTGCAGCACCGCGAAGAACTGTCCCCGATAGCGGGTGATATCCACGAGCGCGGGGGTTCGAGTCTCAGCCATTGCCGGCCTGCTCCGCGCCCGTATTCAGCCAGGCCTGCGTCCGCCGATTCACGCCGCGCATCAGCGCCCAGTAGCCCAACCGCACCGTGAGCCCAATGGCGATGATGCAGATCGACATGGCCGCGGCCTGCGCCGTGTCGCCGGCATCGTCCATCAGGAGCACGGCCACGGCCGCCAGCTCGGTGCCGGGGGCCACCAGGAAGACGACCGCCGACAGCGTCACCATCGCATTGAGGAAGAAGTACATGCTGATCGAGACGATGGAGGGCAGCGCGATCGGCACCGTCACGCGCCAGAAGGTGCGGTAGAAGGGCACGCCAAGCGAGGCCGAGACGCTCTCGAACTCGGCGTCCATCTGCTTGAGCGCCGTCGTGGCGGTCAGGAAGCCCACGGTGAAGTAATGGATCACGTTGGAGATGATCAGGATCGCGAGCGTTCCGTACAGCTTGTTCAGGATGCTCCCCGGCGCGTTAAAGGCGAAGATGTAGGCCAGGCCCAGCACCATGCCCGGGATGGACACGGGTAGCACGGCCAGAAGATAGAGCGGCCCGCTGGCCGCGGTGCGGCACTTCTCGACTACGTAGGCACCCACGAAGGCGAGCACGGTGCCCACGGCGGCGGTCAACCCGGCGACGTAGACGCTGTTGAGCAGCGGGAAGTAGCCGCCCACCGTGTCGAAGGTGTAATGGTGGAGCGTCGGCGTGAAATTGTAGGGCCACCGCTTCACCAACGAGTAGACGAGGATGGCCAGGAGCATCCCGACGATCACGGCCGAGATTACCCCGCAGTAGGCGAACATCCCCCAGTCGGCCAGCGGACGGCGGCGCGGCTGGAGCGGCTTCGAGGCAGACGTGACGAGCGCGTACTGCCGGCGCTGAACGAGCCGATCCACCAGGAAGGCCAGCACCGCAGGGATCAGCAGGACGACAGAGACCGTCGCGCCCATGGTGAAGTTCTGCTGGCCAGAGACCTGGTTGTAGATCTCGGTGGCCATGACCGAGAACTTGCCGCCGATGGCCTTGGGCGCGCCGAAGTCGGTGATCACCAGCGTGAAGACCACGAAGCAGGCGCTGACCAGGCCGAACTTCACGCCGGGGAGCGTCACCGTCACGAAGGTCTTGAGCGGGGAGGCGCCGAGCGTCCGCGCCGCGTCGTAGAGCCGGGCATCCGTGGCCGCGAGGGCCGCCATCAGGATGAGGAGCGCGTGGGGGAAGCAGTAGAAGACCTCGGCTGCGATGATGCCCTTGGCCCCGTAGATGCCCACGTTGATGTCGGTGAGCCGCGTGAAGATGCCGTTATTGCCGAAGACATAGATGAAGGCCAGCCCCTGGACCAGCGAGGGCGCGAAGAGCGGCAGCAGCGCGACCAGCCGAAAGAGACCGCGCCACGGCATCAGGGTCCGCGTGAGCCCATAGGCGTAGACGAAGGCCAAGCCCACCGTGACGACCATCGCGGCGATGGACACGTGCAGGCTGTTCGTGATGGAGGCGGCGATGGCCGGCGTGCCGAAGTAGCGGGCGTAGTTCGCCACACCGATGAAGCGGCCGGTATTGTCGAGCACGCTGCGCCAGAGGACGTGCCCGAGGGGGTAGAGGACGAAGAGATAGAGGATCGCGGCGAAGGCCGCGACGAGGGCGTAGCGGATCAGATCCTCGCCGCCGATCCGGTGCCGGACGGTCCGGTCCGGCAGGGACGACGCGAGATCGCCGGGCGCGATGGCCACGGCCTACTCTGCCGCCACGAAGACGCGGAGAGCGTCCGGCCGCAGTCCGAGCCGGAGCTCCGCGCCCTCGGCCGCGCCCAGCTCGGCGAAGGCGTTCGCCGCCACGTCGCATTCGAGCGCGGCGCCGGAATCGCCCGCCAATCCCAGCGTCAGCCGCGTGAAGGGGCCGAGGAACTGCACGGCCCGGATGCGCGTGAGCAGCCCGTTCTCGCCGTCCCGCGCGGCGGGGCCCACGAGGATCTCCTCGGGCCGGATGGCCAGGGTCAGCGGCGTGCCCGGCGCGACTGACGGCCCAGGGAGGTGGCGCAGCTCCACGCTCCCCACCCGCGCCCAGCCCGCGCGCTCGCCCGCCGTCGCGGGGATGAAATTCATCTGCCCGACGAAGCGCGCGACGAATGGGGACGCGGGCCGCATGTAGACTTCCGCGGGCGCGCCGACCTGCTCGACCACGCCATGGTTCATGACCACGATCCGGTCGGCCATGGCCAGCGCCTCTTCCTGATCGTGGGTGACCATGATGGTGGTGACGCCGAGCCGGCGCTGGAGTTGGCGAACCTCGTGGCGCAGCGACTGGCGCACCCGGGCGTCGAGGGCCGAGAGTGGCTCGTCGAGCAGCAGCAGCGCCGGCGAGGGCGCCAGCGCGCGGGCGAGCGCGACGCGCTGCTGCTCGCCGCCCGAGAGCTGGGCCGGGTACTTGTGCTTGTGCTGCGAGAGGCCGATCAAGGCCAGCAGCTCGTCCACCCGCCGCTCGATGTCGGGCTTAGCGGTCCTCCGGGTCTCGAGGCCGTAGGCCACGTTGCGCGCGACGGTGAGATTGGGGAAGAGCGCGTAGGACTGGAAGACGATGCCGTAGTTCCGCAGAGCCGGCGGCAGGCCGGAAACGTCGCGCCCGGCCATGCGCACGACGCCGGCGTTCTGGCGCTCGAGGCCGGCGATGATGCGCAAGAGCGTGGTCTTGCCGCACCCGCTCGGGCCCAGGAAGCAGACGAACTCGCCGGAGCCGACGGACAGCGTGATGCTGTGGAGGGCGACGAACTGGCCGAACTTCTTGGCGATGCCCTCGAGCGCGACGGCGGGCGGACGGGAGTCATTCATCTGCGGGGGCCTCGACATGGCCCCCGCACTCCCCCCCTCTTGCGTCTGCGCGCCCTTGATGGGCGCGCTATCGCCCTCATTTCGTATCGGTTGGTCCATGCGTCCCTACGCGCAGCAGGGCCTCGCCATGGCCCCGCTTGCGCTCGGCCCGCTATCTGATCCTCTGGCGCCGCTCTGGAGCGACCGCTTACTTCGCGTAGCGCTTCTGCCACTCGGCGAGGATGCGGTCCCGGTTCTTCGCCGACCACTCGAAGTCATTGGGGAACACCACCTTGCTGATGTCCTTCGGCAGCCCTTCCGGCACCGGGAAGCCGGGCACGCTGACGGCGGCGAAGAAGTTGGCGACCAGGCGGAGTGAGTCGTCGCTGATTGCCCAGTCGAGGAATTGCTTGGCCGCCGGGTTCTTAGCGCCCTTCTTGGTGAGCCCATTGGCCTCGATCTCGTAACCCGAGCCTTCCTTGGGCAGCACCATCTCTACCGGCGCGCCCTTCTTCTTCATCTCGATCGCCACGTACTCGAATGACACGCCGACGGCCCGCTCGCCGGCCGCGGCGTCCTTGCAGGGCTTGGAGCCCGATTTGGTGTACTCGGCCATGTTCGGGTGAATGGCATCCAGGTATTTCCATCCCGCATCCTCGCCCATGCGCTGGAGGATCGAGGCCACGGAGAGGTAGCCCGTGCCTGAGGAGGCGGGATTGGGCATCACGAGCTGCCCCTTGTAGACCGGCTTCGCGAGATCGGTCCAGGACTCGGGCTTCGGCAGGTTGTGCTTCTTGAGCACCTCGGTATTCACGCAAAAGGCCGACATGTAGATGTCGATGCCCACCCAGGACGGCGGATTGGCCTTGTCGCGGAAGAGCGGCTGGACGCGCTCCAGGCCCTTGGGCGCGTAGGGCTCGAGCAGCCCCATCTGCTTGAACTGGAGCATGTTGGTCGCCGCCACTCCCCAGATGATGTCGGCCTGCATATTGTCCTTCTCGGCCACGAAGCGGGCGGAGATGTCTCCGGTCGAGAACCGCAGCATCTTGACGTCGAGATTCGGCAGGGCCTTCTCGTACGACTTGCGGTACTCGGCGATCTGCTCGTTCTCGATAGCCGTGTAGATGACCACGGTCTGCTTCTGGGCCAGCGCGGGCGCGGCGGGCAGCGCGGCCAGCAGGACGGTGGCCAGCGCGAGGCAGGCGGCGCGACGGGCGCGGTTCAGCATACGGACCTCCTTGGAATGAGCGCGGTGGGTGCCATGCTTACTGCGCCATAAAGCCGCCGTCGACGATCATCTCGGCTCCGGTCATGAAGGCCGACTCGTCGGAGGCCAGGAAGAGCGCGGCGTAGGCGATATCGCGGGGCTGGCCGATCCGTCCCAGCGGGATCGCCGTCTTGAACTCGGCCCGCAGCGCGTCGTTGAGGTAGGGCGCCTGGAGCGGCGTCTCGACGATGCCGGGGTGAATGATATTGCAGCGGATATTGTCCCTGGCGAACTGGATGGCCAGCGACTTGTTCAGCGAGATCAGCGCGCCCTTGGCGGCCGTGTAGGCGTCCTGCGCCCGCGTGAAGCCCGCCAGCGCCGAGACCGAGCCCACCAGCACGATGGAGCCGCCTCCGGTGGCCCGCAGGTGCGGGATGCCGTGCTTGGTCACCCAGAACACCGACTTGAGATTGATCGCCATGACGCGGTCCCACTGGGCGCCGTCGGTCTCGAGCACCGAGCGGTCCTTGTCCTTCCACAGCACCCCGGCATTGTTATAGAGCACGTGAAGCCCCCCGAAGCGCTTCACGCCCTCCTCGACCATGCGCTGGACATCCGCTTCGACGGCGACGTCGCCGGCCACGGCCAAGGCATCACCGCCGGCCTTCTTGACCAGCGCCACCGTGTCCTCGGCCGCGGCCTTGTTGATATCGCCGACGACCACACGGGCGCCTTCCTCGGCGAAAAGGAGCGAGGCCTCGCGGCCCATGCCCATCCCCGCGCCGGTAATGAGCGCGATCTTTCCCTTGAGCCTCGATCCCATACCTTTTCAGCCCCCCTCACCCTGCCCTCTCCCCCTCCGGGGGCGAGGGTTCGAAACTCCCTCGCTCCCTCTCCCATGGCTGAGGCGAGGGTTCGAGACTCCCTCTCCCCTCTGGGGAGAGGGTCGGGGTGAGGGGCTCAAATCGTGCGCCTTAGATGCGCTCGAAATGGCGGATGAGCTCCCAGTCGGTTACCGACTGGTCGAAGGCCTGCTGCTCGAGCCGCCCATGCTGGAGGTAATGCTCGACCACCTTGTCGCCGAACGCCTCGCGCGCCACCCGCGAGCGCCCGAGCTCGTCGAGCGCCTCCCGGAGCGTCTTGGGGACCTGCGACAGCGTCGCGTCTTCGTAGGCATTGCCCTCGTAGATCTTCGGCGGCTTGAGCTTCTTCTCGATGCCGTGCAGCCCCGCCGCGATGGTGGCGGCAAAGGCCAGGTACGGATTGGCGTCGGCACCGGGGATACGGTTCTCGACGCGGAAGCCCGAGTTCTCGCCGCAGAGCCGGAAGCCGCAGGTCCGGTTGTCCCAGCCGCAGGCGATTCGCGTCGGCGCGAAGGAGCCCGCTTGGTAGCGCTTGTAGGCATTGACGGTGGGCGCGTAGAAGTAGGCGAACTCGCGCGCCATGGACATCTGTCCCGCTAGCCAGTGCTGGAATAACTGCGTTCCCTGACGCGAGCCCTTGGCCGCGAAGAGATTCTTCTTGCCCGCCGGGTCCCATACCGAGGAATGGAGGTGGAAGGACGAGCCCGCCGAGCCCATGTCGTATTTCGCCATGAAGGTTACCGAGCAGCCCTGCTGCCAGGCGATTTCCTTGACGCCGTGCTTGTAGAGAACATGGCGGTCGGCCATTTCCAACGCCTCGGCATAGCGCAGGTTGATCTCCTCCTGCCCCCGGCCCCACTCGCCCTTGGAGAACTCCACGGGCACCCGGGCCGCCTCCATGTGATTGCGGATGGCGCGCACCAGCGGCTCCTCCTTCGAGGTCTGGAGGATGTGGTAGTCCTCGAGGTAGCTCGACACCGGCGTGAGACCGTGATAGCGCTTGGCGCGCGCCTCGTCGAAGGACTCCTTGAAGAGGTAAAGCTCGAGCTCCGAGGCGGTCTTGACGAACAGGCCCTGCTTTCTTGCCCGTTCGATTTGCCG
>Ga0070706_100006771_pt1 | contig 10819 bp, 7 predicted proteins | sample KBSK5501metaG_FD_65476 | JGI IMG/M metagenome (GOLD analysis project Ga0070706, IMG submission 65476) | Corn, switchgrass and miscanthus rhizosphere microbial communities from Kellogg Biological Station, Michigan, USA - KBS K5-50-1 metaG | ecosystem: Host-associated > Plants > Roots >...
GATTGGCCTGGTCGCGTTCGCGATACTCCCGCCGCTCCTCGCGGCTTCAACGTCATGGAGCTACAAGACGCACACGAGCGTCGGGACGCCTTACGCCCCCTACAGGCTGCCGCAGCTCGGCAGCGCCATTCTGGTGTTCTTTCTCGACCTTCATCCGCCACAGACGTGCTGCATCGACGGCCCGCCGTTTTATCTATTCACAGGGATTCCGGCGATCGCGCTCGCATTCGTGGGGGCAATCGCATTATGGAGGGGTGGGCGGCGATCCATACCAATCCTTGTGATTATTTTTCTCGCATTCGCGATTCCCGGACCGTGGATGGCGCCGATCGCGGGCGTTCGCCCGCTTGCCTTTCTGAAGGCGTGGTATGTCGTCCCGGCTCTCGTATTTTTCCTCGCGATCGCGTTAGGCGCCGGATTTGATGCCTGTCTGCGCGCGAAAAGGCGCCTGTGGGCGATCGTCGGAATCCTGCTGGTGATCACGCTCATCCCGATGTACGGGCGGCGGCTTACCGAGGAACTGGCGCCTCACAAGTGGCGCGCCATTGATCGCAGCGCCGCGCTCGATTTTCTTCGTTCGCAGAACCAGCCGTTGCGCATTACGGCGCTGTGGGGACAGACGCACATGCCCAATGCGTCCCACATCACCGGCATAGAAGATGTCCGCATCTCCGCGCCTGTGATGCCAATGCGCTATGCGCTTTGGTGGCAGGCGGTCGATCCTGAAGTTTTGACGCGCGCGTACCCGACCGTTCGCATCACCGATCGCCTCGACTCCGCGCTCGTGGGCGACTTCAACATCGGGTACGTTCTGCAGAGTCGCCTTCCGTATGCCGGCACGTTCACGACCATCAACGACCCGTCGCGCATCGACGCCATGCTGTCGCCGCGATTGCGCGAGCCGCAATTTCCGATCGCCTTTCGATCGCAGTGGCTCGAGATCCGGGGCAACGCGCTATTCGTCCGACCGCGCGCGCATTTCGCGGGCCGCGTCTTGTGTGCGTCGTCGCTCGATGAGGCGTTTCGCATGCTGTCGGCGGACCGCCAGTTGGCGGCAACCACGGCGGTGGTGGAATGCGATCACTCGATCACGGTGCCGGCGGCAGAAGCGGGTGAGGTCATGCTGACCTTTCCCGACGAACGCCACGTGCGGATGCGCGTGCGCAGCCGATCGGGCGGCTTAGTGGTGCTTCACGACGCGTTCGCGCCGGGATGGCGCGCAACAGTCGACGGACAAACCGCCGCCGTCCTGCCGGTGAACATCCTCTCGCGCGGCGTGGTGGTCGGCCCCGGCGAGCACACCATCGCCATGGCCTACCTCCCGCCCGGCTTCCTTCTCGGCCTCATGATCTCGAGCGTCACGGTGGCACTGGTTGTTGTCACGAAGATGCGCCCGAATCGGCGAGCTGCTGAAAATCTGCGTCGAGATACGAGATGACGCCGGTCCGTTTTCCGGTGCGCAGCATCGGAATGTGATCGACCACCTCCACGCCGATGCCCATGTTCGCGCCCATGAAGCGGCGTAGCTGCTGCAGGATCTCGTCTTCGACGCTCTGCGAATAGCCGCTCTCGGGAACGATCTTCAGCTCGATGGCGTTTTGTTCGCGCTGGACGACCTGGTACTGACGCACGGCGTAGTCGTACTCCTTGAAGAAATGCGCGAAGAACGTGCCCGGCAGCCATGTGCCGTTCGCGCAGAAAACAATCGCCTGTGCGCGCCCTTCGATGCGGCCGATGCGCGGCAGCCCGCGGCCGCAGGCGCAAGTCTCATTCGGATCGATGGCCACCGCCAGATCGCCGATGCGGTAGCGCACCAGCGGCATGGCGTAGTTGTTCAAATCGGTGATGACTACTTCGCCGAGCTCGCCGGCACGCGCCGGACGCCCCTCTCTCAGAATCTCGACGATGTAACTCTCGGCCATGACGTGATGGCCCTGATGATGACTGCACTCGTACGCGATGCCCGAGAATTCGCGGCTGCCATATTTGTCGAAGACGTGAGTCTTGAATTCCTGCTCGATGATCTGACGCACCTGCGGCGGCATGATCTGCGCCGAGGTCATGATGGCTTTCGGCTCGATGCCGGTCACGCCATGCTTCCGGGCGTAATGTGCGAGGAAATTGAAAATCTCGGCATAACCATCGATGAGCACCGGTCGGAATTTGCGCAACCGATCGAGCAGCTCCGTGATGTTGCGGTCGTTCATCTCGTACGCCGGAATGAATAGCCGCCGCATGAACCAGGCATCGAGGCGCTCCTTGAAGACCTGACCGCGGGACATGCCGAGGGTCTGATGCCACAGGCGAGCCTGGCGATCGCCGAATCGCCAGCCGGTCCATTCCGCGGCGCGCAGCGTGCTGGCCCAACGCATCTCGAGCTGACGCCGTTCGGCGTAGACGACGAGCGGTTCGCCGGTGGAACCGCTGGTGGCCACCTTGAGCATCTCCGGTTTGTGATGATTGTCGGCGATCAGATCGAAATACAGATTCTCGCGGACTTCGGCTTTCGTGAGCAGCGGAAGTTTCTGCAGATCGTCGATGGTGCGGATGTCCTCGGGCGTCAGATCGCAAGCCTGCATGATGTTCGCGTAGTACGGCACATGCAGATAGAGATGCCGCACGAGCTGTCGCAGCCGGATCTCCTGCAGCTCGCGCAACTGCTGCGGCGGATACCACTCCGTTCGTTTGAGAAGCTCGTAGAAGCGCCGCGCATTGCGCGTGATCTTCCATTTGTGCAGCGGCATGGTGGCGAAGAAGAGCCACATCCACGCCCGGCGCCATCCACGATATTGCTCGACCTGCCGATCCACCGGATGCGCCTGGACGTACGATTCGAAGACGTCGGTCAGCGTCGCCGAGAAAATATTGTATTCAAAGAATGCTTTAAAAATATCTATGACAACTCTGGATATTAATTTGAGTGGAAATCCCTGGATGTAAGAAGTGCCGAGGTTGCGGTTCTTGAAGAGGGTCTCCACTTCCTTGATCGAGTAGCCCTTCGATTTCGCCGCCACCGCGATGAAGGTGTTGAAGTAGTAGTAGTTGAATCGGTGCTTGAGGATGTCGGCCAGCGTGTCGCGCCGCGCGATCACGAATCCCGATTTGTTGTCTTGCAGCCACATCCCGAACGAGACGTTCAGTAGAAGATTGAGTGCCTTGCTGTAGAGATAGCGCGAATCGCGAAGGCGCTCGATGCTGCTGCGAAAGCCTTGCACCATGTCGGCGCGGCTGGCCTCGATCTCGCGATACAGCCGCCACACTTCCTCGGGCAGATACTGCAGATCGGCGTCGATGAGGCAAACGTACTTGCCGCGGCTGTTCTCCACGCCGGTCTGCCAGGCGGCCGCAATCCCGCGATTGACAGGATGATGCACCGCGAACACTCCGTCGTGCTCGCGGGCGAGAGCATCGATCACGGCGCCGGTGGCGTCGCGACTTCCGTCGTTGACCAACACGACCTCGCCGTGAAGATTGCGCTTCGCGAATACCTGGCGCAGGCGCTCGGTGAGGGCTTTGGCGTTTTCCATCTCGTTGAAGCAGGGGGCGACGACGCTGATTTCGTAGACGCGATCGCGGCGCGGCTGCGGCGATGCGGCCTGCGCCGTCCGACTGTCGATGGATTCGACGGTGTCCGTCACGATCCCTTCTTCATCCACGCATAAACCTCGGCGAGCCCGTCGCGCATCGCAATCGATGGCGACCATCCGAGGAGCTGGCGCGCTTTGGAATTGTCGCAGACTCGGTGTGTGCCGGCCGTCCAGTCGGCCGGGCCGTGCGCCGGTCGAAGAGACGATCGCGCAACTTCCAGCATGCAGTCTGTGAGCTGGTTCACGCTGACCGCCGTACCGGTGCCGATGTTGACGACCTGGCCGTCGGCGATCTCCGAAAGAGAGCTCAAAATCGCGCGCGTGACGTCGCGCACGTGCACGTAGTCGAGCGCCTGTTTGCCATCTCCGAAGATCACCGGCGCTTCCGATCGCAGAATCCGTTCGAAGTTCGTCACGATCACCGATTTGTAGCCGCTGCCTGCGAACTGCTTCGGTCCGTACGCGAAGAAGAGCCGCAGCGCGGTCCATCGTTGCGCGGCGAAGTGGCGAAGCAGATGTTCGCCGGCGAGCTTCGAGATGCCGTAGACGGTCTTCGGCTCGGGCAAATCGTCCTCGCGCATAGGAGGGAGAGTCATGCGGCCGTTCGCGTACAGAGAGGAGGTGAAGATCACCTTGCGCACGCGCGCATCAGCGGCTGCGCGAAACAGACGGAAGGTAGCGTCGACGTTGACCGCCAGCACGCGCTCGGGCGCATCGATGGCGTTGTTGTGTTTCTCCGCCGCCAGATGCAGGAGGTAGTCGACTCCGCGAAACGCGTTCTGCATTTCGTCCGGCGTCATCCGCGCGAGATCGGCGGTCACGCGCTCGACGCGATCATCCTGCGTGACGTTGTCCCATCTTCCGGTGCTGAGATTGTCGAGAGCGAGGATGCGACGCGCTCCGTCGCGCAGCAGGGCGTCGATGGTATGACAGCCGATGAATCCGGCGCCGCCGGTCACCAGGAAAGAGGCATCGCGAACCAGGCTCGCCGGATCGATCATCGGATGCGATTCGACCGAAGGTACCACAGCCGGATGTTAGAATCGCGGGTATCACATGAGTGCGCCGCAGCGCCGCTGGCTGGCCGCATATTTGTTCTGCGCCGCGGCCGCTGCGCTTCCCTTCCTCGCCACTTACAGGCTGCCGTCGGCCGATCTTCCGCAGCACGCGGCGCAGATCGCATTGTGGAAGTGGTTCGGGGAGCGCTGTTACAACTTCAGCGCGATCTACGAGATCAACTGGTTCACGCCTTATCTCGTCGGCTATTGCATTGCGCGGCTATTCGCATTCGTTCTAACAGCCAATGCAGCGCTGAAGCTCACCATGTACGTCGCTGCGCTCGCTCTAGTAATGACGATGCGTCTGTTGACGGAACGCGCAGGAATCGATGCGTGGCTGGCATTGATCGGATTTCCATTGGCCTTCGGCTTCAGCTTTTATTGGGGTTTCGTCAATTTCCTGATTGCAGTCCCCCTCGGCATTTACATCGTCATTCTGCAATTCCGACAGGAGGACGCGCCGGCTCTCGGCCGGGCGGTGCTCATTGCGTGCGCCGGACTGCTGCTGATGACGTCGCACGCACTGGCGGTGGCAGTGTTCATCGGCATGGCCGCCGCCGTGGCCCTGGCATATGCGCGCTCGGTGCGATCCGCAATTCTCGGATTGATTCCGCTCGCCATTCCGGCCCCGCCGCTTTTCTTATGGTTCATGTGGATGCGCGCGCAGCAGCCGCGCGCGCAGCAGCCGCTGCAATGGCAGGTTGGCCCGGCGAGGTTGATCACCTTTTTTCGCGATGTGCTCGCGGCCGCCCCCGACCCGAAGGCTGTGGCGGTGGTCGTTGTGATCATCGGTGTGATCGCGCTCTCGGGAGTTCGTCCGGCGCGCGACTGGCGCCGATATCTGCCGGTCGCCGGCGCGGCGGCCGCGTATCTTCTGCTACCGGCGAATTTCTTCGGACAGATTCTCCTGCATCAGCGCTTCGCGATGGCCGTGATTCCGCTGGCCCTGCTGGCGCTCGATCCTGCTCCGCCGATCGTCCCTCGCCACACAGCGAGAGGGCTGGTCGTGATCGTAGTAGTGGCGTGGATGCTCGTTCTCACCGCTCGATTCCATCAGTTTCATAGCGACGCCGAAGGTTTCGATCGAGTCGTGGACGTGATGCCGGCGAATGAACGGGTTTTACTATTGAATCTGATGTCGGCCAGCGACAGCGTGCCGGGCGTGCCCTTTCTCCACTTCGCCGGTTACTATCAGGAGCGGAAGGGTGGGATCAACGGCTGGTCGTTCAGCAACAATTTTCCGTCGCTCATCCGCTACAAGCGCGACGCCAGCGTGCCGCGCATCGCGCCGATCGTCACATACGATCCTCGATTCTTCGACTGGAATCGCGACGCCCATTACGATCAGATCATCGTGCGTTCGCCGGTTGATATTGCGCCGCTCGTTTTCGCCGGCCATCAAGGTCAAATGCGATTGAGCGCGAATAGCGGCATGTGGTGGCTGTTCACCGAACAACCGCGCGTCAACCCTTGTGCACCGTTGGAGAATGTTGACGCCCAATCACGGCGACCGCTCATCGACTGGTGATGCGACGCGAGCACTTTGTCGTCGTCCTGATCATCCTGGCCGCGGCAGCGCGCGCGGTCACGCTGCAGTGGCTGCATCCCGTCACCTGGGATGAGATCGAATTTTTTCGCGCGACGAAGTGGGTTTCGCAGGGACTGGTCCCTTACCGCGATTTCTGGGAGCACCACACGCCGCTGCTGTGGTTCGCTTTTGGGCCAGTGGCAGCCTTTGTCGATTCGCCCGGCGTTTCAGCGATCGTGGCGTTGCGCTGGGCGCAGGTGCCGATTTGGACAGCGTCGCTGATTGCGCTTTTTGTGTGGATGCGCGACGCAGGGCTGTCGCTCATCTCGCGCCTCAGCGTCATGGTGCTGATCCTCTGCAGCTCGATGTTCATGCTCGCCGCCGTCGAATACCGCATCGACACCCTCGGATGCGCGCTCTACCTGTTCGCACTCCTGTTTCTCCAGCGCATCGAGCAGCAGCGTTGGTATGCGTATGCGGCGGGGGCTGCTCTCTGCCTCGCCGGATTCGCCAACATCCGTCTCGGCCCCCTGCTCGTGGCAACCATGGTCATGATGTCGTTCCGAGCTCGCAGACGTGCGACCGCCATCGTTGCGGGAGCGGCGATCACTTTCGCTATCGCCGCCTCGTATTTCTTCATCACGAACAGCGCCCAGATCGCGTTTCGCCGAGTGTGGACCGAGAACTATCTGGCCGATCGGCTCGCTCCGCCGATCGCATCCATCCTGCTGCACCGCATCGCGGTGCCGTTCGGGTTCCGCCCGCTGGAGGCGGCGGGCCCGCGATTCTCCGCGGCCGGAATCGACGCGGCCACGATCGCGATCGCGCTGATCGGAGTGCCTTCGCTGCTGATCCATCTCATGCGTCGCTGGCGTACTCCCGATCATCTCTTCATCCTGGGTCTGTTGCAGATCGCCAGTTTTCTATTCGTAGCAATTATGAAGTTCATTTATCATTACCATTTTGAGATCGTCCTGCTGTTGATGCTGCCCTTCGTGGCATTGGCGTTCGATCGATGGCGATGGCAAATGATCGCATCGCTGCTGATCGTGACCTCGGCCGTCAACGTGTTCGCCTCGCTGTTTCGCGGCAAGGAAATGGACATGGCATACGAAGACTTCGTGATGCGCGAAGTCGATCGCCGCACACCCATCGATGGAAAAGTCTTCGATGGCGTCGGGCGCGCGCTGCGGCGCAAGCCGGCATATCGATACTGGTTTCTGCCGACGCTGGTGGAAGTGCTCGAGCGTGAACACGTCTTCGAGCCTTACGATCCGCGCGAGATGCTCGCCGATCCGCCCGCGGCGCTCATCTGCGATTTTCGCCTGTACACCTGGCTGAAGCATCATCCGCAACTGGCGTCGATCGCTGTGAGCAATTACCTTCCGGTGTGGAGAAATCTCTGGATTCCGGCGATGAGCGGGCGGGTCGGGCGGGCGGGGTCGGTGGAATGGATTGCGCCGGCCAGTGGCGCGTACCGCGTTTACGCCTCGGATGTGCTGGCGAATCATGAATGGTTCCGGCACCCGCTGGAAGCCGGCACGATCGAAAGCAATTTGCCGCCGCTCGATCTGCGGACGATTGCATCTGCGCCCGTCGATTGTTTTGTTGATGGGATTTCTGTAGGAACAATGTTCAATGTCACGCGCTCTCAGCGAATTCGAATCCAGGCGGCCGAAGGGACTGCGGTGATGATCGTTCCCGCGGCCGAAACGATGTTTTTTCGTCAGCCGCCGCGCGGTGTGACGCTCGACGGTGTCGTGCCGGCCGTCACGCACGTGCCCTTCCGATGAATCGCGCACTCTTTCTCGACCGCGACGGCGTCCTCGACGCGCTGGTCTTTCGCGAGGGCGAATGGGGCGCTCCGCTCGAGCCGGCGCAGGTCGAAGTTCTGCCTGGCGTGGCCGAGGCGCTGGACGTGGCGGCGAAAAAGGGATGGATGGTTTTCGTGGTCTCCAATCAGCCGGACGCTGCCAAAGGAAAAACGACCATCTCTGCGCTGCACGCAGTTCACGATGCGCTGGAAGAGAAGCTCGGCGGAGCGCCGATCCGGGAATTCTTCTACTGCTTTCACCGCTCAGAAGACCGCTGCCAATGCCGAAAACCGAGCCCGTTTTTCGTTCTGCAGGCGGCGAAGAAATACGGCATCGATCTTGGGCAATCGTGGTTTGTGGGAGATGTGGACACCGACGTCGAAACCGGCCGGCGGGCAGGCACGCGCACCGCACTGTTAGAATATCCACACTCGGAGTCCAAGCGAGGCGCGCTGAAGCCGGATTGGGTTTGTCGTGACCTCGGTCACTTCGTGCAAAGGCTAGTCGATCAACCATCGTCTTATGCCGGTAAAGCTCAAGATTGATCTCTATGCGGACGGCGCCGATATCCGCGAGATGGTGGCTGCGCGCGACAGCGGCCTGGTCAAAGGCTTCACCACCAACCCGACGCTCATGCGCAAATCCGGCATCTCCGATTACGAGACGTTCGCGCGCGACGCGCTGAAAGCGGTCAGCGGACTGCCGATTTCGTTCGAAGTGTTCGCCGACGAGTTCGACGAGATGGAGCGGCAGGCGAGGCAGATCACGACGTGGGGCGACGGCGTCTTCGTGAAGATTCCGATCACGAATACGCGCGGAAACTCTTCGATCGATCTGATCCGGCGCTTGTCGTCCTCCGGGATCAAGCTCAACATCACCGCCATCCTCACTCTCGATCAGGTGCGATGTGTCGTCGACGCCGTCGACGCGAAAGTCCCCGCGATCGTCTCCGTTTTCGCCGGACGGGTTGCCGATACCGGACGCGATCCGGTTCCGCTGATGACCGAAGCGGCGGGGATTGTGCGGAAAAAACCAAAGGCCCAATTGCTATGGGCCAGTCCGCGCGAGCTGCTCAACATTTTTCAGGCGGACGCGTGCGGCTGCCACATCATCACCGTGACCTCCGACATTCTCAAAAAGCTGGCGATGGTGGGAAAATCGCTGGAAGAATTGTCGCTGGACACCGTCAAGATGTTCTACAACGACGCCGCTGCGGCTGGATTCAAGCTGTGATCGTCACGCGCACGCCGTTTCGCGTCACCCTGGGCGGCGGCGGAACGGACCTGCCTTCCTATTACTCGCATCACGGCGGATTCATCTTCGCGATGGGCCTCGACAAATTCATGTACGTGGCGGTCAATCGTCCGGTGGTCGGCCATCAGATCCGGCTCCACTATTCGCACGCCGAAGTGGTGGACAACGTCGATCAGTTGAAACACGAGCTGGCGCGCGAGGCACTCAAGGCCCACGCCATCGCCGACACATTCGAAGTGGCTTCGATCGCCGACCTTCCCGCAGGCACCGGGCTCGGGTCTTCGAGCTGCTACCTGGTCGGATTGCTCAATGCACTGCATCACGACCGTCGCGATTACGTCGCGCTGCAGACGCTGGCCGAGGAAGCGTGTCACATCGAGCTCGATATTCTGAAAGAGGGAATCGGCAAGCAGGATCAGTACATGGCAGCGTATGGCGGCCTAACAGTGCTGGAGATCGAGCGCGATGGCCGCGTGGCGGTACGGCAATTGTCGCCGAGCAGCGGCGACATCGCCGAATTCGTGGCGCACACCCACATCTACTACACCGGATCGCAGCGCGATGCGCGCGAAGTGCTGGTCGACCAGAATCAGGCCATGCAGCGGAAGGACAGCGTCGATCACGCGCGCGTCGCGGATAGCCTGCATCGCATCAAAGAGCTGGGGCATCGCATCCTGGACGCCATCGAGACCAGCAATTTCGATCGATGGGGCCAGCTCCTGGACGAGCATTGGCAGAGCAAGAAAAAACTCTCCAACAAGATCACATGGTCGCGCGTCGATGAGATTTACGACGAAGTCCGGCGGCGTTTCGGCGTGCTGGGCGGCAAGATCATCGGCGCCGGCGGCGGCGGATTTCTGATGCTCTATTCGGCCAAGCACCACGCCGACCTCGAACGGTTCATGGCCGATCACCAAATGCCGCGCATGCACTACACCATCGAACCGGAAGGGACGAAAGTGGTGGCGCAGATGGGCCACGGATTTCTGTCCGCGTCGCACTCTCTCGCCGTCGCCGCGCGGGAGAGCGCTTGATCGGAATTCTCGGAGGCGGCATCTCCGGGATCTCTCTCGCTGCCCACCTCGACGCCAACGTGGAAGTCCTCGAAAAACGCGCGCGCATCGGCGGGCTGTGCGGCTCGATCATCGATCAGGGATTCACCTTCGACGCCGCCGGACCGCACATCATGTTCAGCAAGAACAAGGATGTCCTCAACCTGATGGTCAAAGTCCTCGGCGACAACGTGCAGCAGCGGCGCCGGGAGAACAAGATCTGGTTCAAAGGGCGCCTCGTGAAGTATCCGTTCGAGAATGATCTGGCGTCACTGCCGAAAGAGGACAACTTCGATTGCATTTACGGCTACATCGTCAATCCGCATGCGAATGAGAAGGCGTCGAATCTCGCACAATGGTCTTATGCGACGTTCGGCGAAGGAATATCGGACAAATACTTCATCCCTTACAACCGCAAGATCTGGAATTACGATCCGGCACAGATCGGATTGGAGTTCGTCTCGCGCATTCCGAAGCCGCCGATGGAGGATGTGCTCAAGTCATCGATCGGAATTCCGACCGAGGG
>Ga0070706_100006772_pt1 | contig 10819 bp, 5 predicted proteins | sample KBSK5501metaG_FD_65476 | JGI IMG/M metagenome (GOLD analysis project Ga0070706, IMG submission 65476) | Corn, switchgrass and miscanthus rhizosphere microbial communities from Kellogg Biological Station, Michigan, USA - KBS K5-50-1 metaG | ecosystem: Host-associated > Plants > Roots >...
CTGAGGTCACGGGGATAGATGCTGACGGGCATGAGACTCCATGACTCCCTGGCGGCTCTGGAATGACGCTAGTGAGCCGCCCAACCCCTCAGCATATCACCCTTCTTGTACACCCTCTAGGTCGCCTCTTCTGCGGTAATGCTCTGACAGAATCGGGTTTTAGCCTGCCGCACGCCACGCCGCTTGAGCGGCAGTGGTGAGGCGTGTGGTGAGGCGTGTGGTGACTTGAGCCAGATGTCCCCACCACCGACCGATTCCGCCTGCGTGTGGAAGAATACTCCTTGGTACGGGTAACCATTCAAGACGGAATGTGCAGGCTGAGCGAGTGACCGGCGAAGGCATGGGTGAGGGCGTCAAGGATCGAACGGCCTTGCTTACGCCAGGTGGAGCAGACCGAGCGAATGCGGCAGAAGGCGTCCGCGCCGGCCTCGCTACAGAACGTACCCGACACCTTCTGCTGGACCTTGACCATGCGCAGGTCGCGTTCCGCTTGATTGTTATCGAAGGGGACGGCGAAGTCGTCGAGGAACAAGAGCGCCTCGTGCTCATAGGTCCACAGCCGATCGAGGAGGTTGCGCACCGGACTCTGCTTGCGCCGGCCGCGTCGTGGTGTGCCCACAGGTGGGGGCAAGGGATTCTGAGCGAGTCCTTCCCCCAGCAGCGCCTCATCGCGCCTGATGAAATCGTCGCGTACCGCGCGCTGCAGGCAGGAGGCTCCACGTGAGCGGGCGTGGTCGACTGCCATGCGCATCTCGCGCAGCAACTCTTTGAGCTTCCCTGCCCACGCTTGCTGCAACTCCTCATGGACGAAGGTCAGTTCGCGCAGATGGTGCGCGTTGCACAGCGCATGACGTGCGGTGTGCAAGTGCCGATAGCTGGTCCAGCCGTCGTGGACGCTGACGCCCCCGTAGCCGGGCAAGATGCCGATCGCCTCCAAGGCGGTCGCGCCACGAGCAGCATGGCGGGCGTAGTGCGTGAGCGTCGACGTGCACGTCACGTGCGTCCATTCCAGCCGTGCGCCCTCCGCTCCCGCCACCCGTAGCCCCGTCTCGTCATGATGCCGCACCGGTGCACTCCGCAGCGCTGCCTTGAGCTCGTGCTCAACGCCGTGCAGCCGCTCAGCGCCGTGCCGCACGAGGTTGACCAGCGTCCCCACCGAGAGGGACGCGCCACAGACCTCGGCGAGGAGCTCGCGTACACGCGCATAGGGGACGAATTGTTGCTGCACCAGGTAGGTCGCCACAGCGCGCAGCCGCGGGCCGTATTGCTGGGGAGCGCTGACGCCGCTGGGCGCCTCGGCCGCGGTCGTCGCTCCACACGCCGGGCAGCGCACATGCACAAGGCGGTGCGCGGTGACCCACAGCCGCAGGGGCGGGAACTCGCTCACCTGCCGCCGCTCGACCCAGTTCGGCGCAGCGCCGGGCAGCTCGCGCTGGCAGGCGCTGCACTGGCAGGCGCTGCACTGGCGCGGTCGGTGGAGCTCTACCATGTCGGGTGCTGCGACCAGCGACACCTGATGACCGCGGTGTCCAGGCTGGCCCCCGCGCTGCTTGCCACTCGTCTCGCGCAGGCTCTTGGGCTTGCGTCTCAGCCCATCGCTCGACGGCGGCTTACTGCTGTTGTGGCTATCCTTGAGGGCGCTGGCTGAGGTGCAGATGCTCCTTGAGCTCCTGCACCTCAGCCAGCAGCGTCTGCACTGGCTCGCGCAAGGCACTGGTCTCGGCTTTGAGGGCAGCGATTTCCTCGTCAGGGGTCATGCTCTCAATCTACCAGCCTCCGCAAACCCGTCTTGAATGGTTACTTGGTACGGCTCGATAAGCCCCTGCTCCTCGGAGGAGGGATCCGTACAATGGGCGGGGATACCGCCTTCAGGCGTTAACGTAGCGGATGGCCGCAGGCGTAGCCTGAGAACCCGCCGGGCTTCGGGCCGTGCGGAGTGTCAGCAAGTACCTGCCTACTGCGTGAAGTGCAGGCATTACCTGTGGAGCACGCCAACGCACGCTTGCTTAAGGTGGGCAGACTAACCCTGCGGGATTATCTCACATTCGTTAAGTATGCCGTCTGGCAATTTGTACGGCCCAGCCACGGTGAGGGCGACACTGTCTGCGTGACGACGAGCGCTGTTGCGGTCCTTGATAATGAACCGTCGGTCCATGCAAAGGGGCGATGACCTGCTCACCAGCATGTGCCTGTTGTGGGTCACGTCACCTTATAATGTAGTGGCGTTGAATGAGACCTGGGAACTTCTGGCCCACAGGTCTGCGAGAGGACACTGTGCCATGGCGCCGTCAGTTCATGCGTACCGTTCGTGGTGGGGATGGGGTCGCTCAGACGCAGCTGTGACTGCAGGAGAGCGGGAGGCGCTTGTCAGCCGGGTCCATTCTTTGCTTCCCGACGCCGATCTGACCTTCCACGAAGCACCTGAGCCCAGCACGCTTGGCGTGGTAAAGCCAGCTGTCGCACCACCAACGCCGCTCGCTAAACTGTCCTCGATGGATGTCATAGACCGGCTTGCTCATGCGCGTGGTAAAGCCTATCGGGATGTGGTATGCAACCTCAAAGGTGACATCGGGCGCGTGCCCGACGCTGTTGTGCGTCCCGCCTCTGAGCAGGACATCATCGATGTGCTCGATTGGGCGTCTTCAGCAGATGTTGCGGTGATCCCGTACGGTGGTGGATCAAGCGTTGTCGGCGGGGTCGAACCGCGTTTCGAGGATCATGCTGGCGTTGTCTCGCTGGACCTTGAACGGCTCAACCGAGTCCTTGAGGTGGACCGTGTCAGCCGCGCAGGCCTTATTGAGGCAGGTGTCTATGGTCCACATCTTGAAGAACAATTCAAACCCTATGCGCTCACCCTGCGCCATTTTCCACAGTCGTTCGAGTTCTCGACCCTTGGTGGTTGGCTCGCGACGTGTTCCTCCGGCCACTACGCGACACTCTACACTCACATTGACGATCTCTGCGAATCGCTGCGTGTGGTGAGCCCCAGCGGCGTCAGCCAGTCCCGGCGTCTTCCTGCCTCGGGCGCTGGCCCATCACCGGATCGCTTGTTCCTCGGCTCTGAAGGTGCGCTCGGTGTGATTACCCAGGCATGGATGCGCCTGCAGCAACGACCACGCTGGCGAGCTCATGTCTCCGCCCACTTTGCGGACTTCAGCGCGGCCGTCCAAGCGACGCGGATAATTGCGCAGTCTGGCCTGTATCCCAGTAACTGCCGTCTGCTCGACGCCACCGAAGCGATGCTTAACGCTGGCGTGCGTACTGGCGCGAGTGTATTGGTGCTTGGGTTTGAGTCGGCCGACCACCCCGTCACGGCCTGGTTCGAACGGGGGCTGGAGATCATTCATGCATATGGCGGTACGACACCAAACCCGCCTACCCACAGCGATGCCGCTGACGCTCCTGGCGACAGAGAGGCTGGCTCAGCGGCATCGTGGCGGTCGGCGTTCATCCGCATGCCATATCAGCGTGATGCTCTCGCGCAGCACGGGATGATCGTCGAGACATTTGAGACTTCCACTACCTGGGATGCCTTTGACGCGCTCCACGCAGAACTGACCGCGACCGCATCGCGGGTAATGCAAAGCATCACTGGTTTTGGCCTGCTCACCTGCCGCTTCACACACGTCTATCCCGATGGTCCAGCGCCATATTACGGCGTGTATGCGCCGGGCCATTGGAATAGTCTGCCGCAGCAATGGGACGACATCAAGCGCGCGCTCTCGGATGTGCTCAATAAGCACCGCGCCAGCATCACACATCACCATGCGGTTGGACGTGACCACCGGCCGTGGTACGACCAACAACGTCCTGACCCATTCGCAGCAGTGCTCGGCGCCGCTAAGCGCACACTTGACCCAGCTGGCATCCTCAATCCCGGCGTGCTCATTGATGCGATGTAGTCCTCCAGGTGGAACGCCTCAGTATCCCTCACCTCATCTCCCAGGTAGATCACCGCCTTGAGCTAATGCTCGTCGACCACTCGGCGGATGCCGCGCCCTTGTTGGTCACCACCGGCGGAAACAACGCATGTGCGAGTCTTCCAGCACATAACACGCACCGTGTGCTGTGGCCATACGAAGCACGCAAACAGGGGTCGTTTAGCCTTGTCATGGACACGATCGCAGCGCATGTACTCCCTCCAAGCTGAGCGTGGCGAGCACCGCAATGAGCGCCTGCACTCGTGGCGCCAGCTCGTCCCTTGCATGTGAGAGCGCGCAGACTCATAATCGACATGCCCAAAGCATGCGGCGTATACGAGCCGGTTCGCCTGGTCCACCGAGTCGACTGAATTCGCTCGAAAGGAGGGCAGCGCGAGGCTCTGATGCGCGACGATTTGCGCGCGAGCTCGTCGCTGCACAAGGTATGCGTGATGATGACCCATTGCTTGCCGTGACCGTTCCCTCGATGGTCGGCGTTCCCTTGCCAGACAGGTCACTCGCCGAGGAGCCGGTCGCCATCGCAGACGACGGCGATGACCCGCTTGCACGAGAACCCGATCAGACCGCTCCCTACCGTCTCTTTCTTGACCTCTATCGTGGTGTGGCGCACGGGGCGTATGCGATCGACGATTTGCACGCGCCAGGTCTCCTGGTGTGGATCCTCATGGGATTTGTGCCGGGGGTGGGTACGCTCGCGGCGCTGCGCGACGGTTACTACAGCCTCGAGGTGCGAGAGTGGGGGGCGCTCTTGCTCAACCTGCTTGGGCTCATCCCCTTCATCAAGGGATTCGCTAACATCGCTCACCTGGCGTCGCTGCATCGCCTCCGCCACACTGCCCATGTCACCCATCATGTGGCGCATGTGGCGCGTCATCAGCGGGCGCTGCAGGCGGCGCGGCGTGGCTCCAGGAGCATGCAGCGTAGCGCAACCGTGGCGACGGGCAGCGCACACGCTGGAGGCGCAGTAGTGCTAGTGATGAACCACGACAGCGGTCCGCGCCAGAACGCCTGGGCGTGGCCGGCGGCGCTGCTTGCGCTCATCACGTTCGCGCTAGCGCCCATGATCCTCGCGTTCGCGCTGCTTCTCGTTGGAGGGCAAAGCCTACTGGCCGTATCAGCGCCACTTCCGCTCGTCGTCGCCGTCGCAGCGACGCCGATGGTGTGGTGTGTCTTCGTCCTCCTCGTGGCGCTGCGGGCGCGTCGCATCGCGCGCCGATTGCGCGGACGGCCCTTTGCGCGGCCAGGTGTATCGTCCAGCGCCTTCTGGCTTGGGCTGTGCGCGCTGGTCCTCACGGCGTTCGCGGCAGGGGTCGCGTTGCTCTTCGCCCTTCCGTTGGCCCATCCCTAGGTGATGTGACTCGCCCATGCTGGTAACCACCGGCGGAAGCCACGCGCAGGCGAGTTTTCAGCTGCGATAGCGCACGCCATGCGCGCTGGTGATACGCAGCACACGGTTATGCAGGAAACTTGGGCAGTGGGGGCAACAGCTCGGGCGGCTAATACAATTGAGGTGGGTAATCAGCCAGCCTACCAGCCATTTTGCAACGCAACAGACGAGAGAGCGGTATTGACTTGCCTGCGAGAACATCAGGCGCACAGCGACTTCACCACGCTGCACTGAGGGGCAACGGCTCCGGGACGTGGATTCGAACCACGGTTGAGTGACCCAGAGTTTGCCTTCCTACCTAACTCCAGTCTGTTGCCGTGAAGTCGGGCGTGAAGCGACGTTGCGGGACAACATGACGTGACAACTGCGTGGAATCAGCTGTCTTGGGTAATATAGCATTTCGATTGATAATCAGCGTTTTCTCATACAGTAGTCGCGTCAGGCGCGAGAGCGGAAGACATAGTGGAGTTCCCCTGCCAACTGTGGCGCACCAAGTCACAGTCTCACAGGCCATTCAGCGACGTTTTCCTGCTGGCGAGGCCTCCAGGTTCCCAGCCCGCTCGCTACTTTTCAACGCGACGCGGATTCTGGACATGAAGTGAGAGCCAGACGAAACGGGAGCCGGGGCCGGTTGCCTGACCGCCGGCTCCCTGTAACTGCCGCGTAACTGCCGCCTCCTACGGCGTGACTGTTGGGCAGGACACAGCCCCTGTGCAGGTGATGCGCCCCTGAATGGCGGGGCTGATGGTGGTGTGGGCTGCGATGTGGTCGGCCACCACCTGGTCCATGATGTCGCGTGTCGTGACGCGCGCGGCGAAGTTCGGATAGCCGTCGCCGCCGCTCGCCATGAAGTCGTTCTCCGCGATAGAGTAGGTCGAGCCGGCCGTCAGATCAACCGCCGCGCCAGTACAATTCCCGTCAGCCGCCTGGCGCACCGCGCTTGTGACGCGACTGCCGGATGGAGCGGAGATGTCGTAGGTGAAGCAGAGACCGGAGACCTGCGGGAATCGCCCCGCCACGGCCGGCATCTGCGAGACGCCGTTCTCCAACATCGTCTTCAGTTCGACGCCGTTTACCTGGAGGGTGACGACCACGTTGCCAAATGGCAGCACGGTCAGCACCTGGCCGCGCGTGATGGGGAACGGCGGCGGCGTATACGCTGGGCAGAAGTCGCCGATGATGTCCGTCGTCGGGCAGGTGAGGTCTGCGCGCAGCCCACCGGAGTTGGTGATGGCGAAGTCCACACCATAGGTCGTCCGCATCGCGTCCGCTGTGACATCGCCCACCCGCGACTCGCAGGTACGCCCAAGCCCGTTGCCGCAGGCGTCGGCGCGCGGGATGAACACCGTCGAATTCCCGATCACCGTGTTGAGGATCGGCCCAAGCTGCGCGTTGAGCTGGTCAATGCGCGCCTGGATCGCCGGATCGGGTGTCACGCCGATATCCCAGGGCTTGTGGAAGTCGGCGGTCTTGTAGACCACACTCTTGCTACTGCTATCCACCACCAGACGCACCCGCGTGAAGCGGATGCCTTTGCTGCGGTTCTCCGTCACCAGCACGCCGTTCGAGCGCGTCGAGACGACCTGGAAGTCGGTGTGGTCGCCGATCACCGCGTCGACGTTGGTGACGTTATCGGCCAGATCGAGCAGCGGCCCCATCGGGTTCGTCAACGTCCCTGCGGTGGCGCCCAGGTGGCCAATCGCGATGATGGTGTTGATCTTCTGCGACTTGAGCTTCGCCGCCTCAGCATTGACTGCAGCGGTCGAGTTCGCCACGTGGAACGGCGTCAGCGCGGTCGGCGAGGTCAGCTCGGGGATGTCGTCGTTGGAGAAGCCGATCACCCCAACTTTGACACCGTCGAATGTGAAGACGTGTGATGGCGACCATTCCGCTGGCGTGTTACCGTTGGCGTCCACGATGTTGGACGACAAATAAGGGAACTGGGCCAGCGGGATCAGCGTGCCGCGCAGATAGGTCTGACCCTTGTCGAAGTTGTGGTTGCCCAGCCCGTCGGCGCTGAAGCCCATCGCGTTCATCAACTCGATGGTTGGCGTATCGCCGAAGAAGGAGGAAATTGGTGGCGTCGCTCCGACGGAGTCGCCTGCCGCAATGGTGATGCTGCCACCCGTCGCCTCGGCGCGGTAGGCGTCGAACCATGGCTTGAGGAACGCCGCCCCGCCGATCGCGAAGGCTGGACCGACCGTATCAGACGCCTCGGCGAGCGGGATGAGCTGGCCGTGGTAGTCGCTGATGTCGAGGATCGTGACCTCTTTGTACTTGCCCGGATTCGGCAGCACTTGATAGAGAATGCGGCCGCGCGCGTTCTGTGGGCCAGGGATCCCCAACAGGAAGGCAAGCGTCGGCGCTAGGTCGATGGCGCGCACACCGGCCACTGGATCCTGGTGGCGGACGCCGGGTCCGGCGGCGACGAACGTCGCGTGCATGTTGACGTTGTGCGCCAGATCAACAAGGTTCGGCAGGTAGCCGTGCTGGCCAAAGAACTGCGAGAAGGCGATGCGCTGTCCCGGCGTGCCCGCGTCCGACTGGTAGGGTGGGCGCAGCACGACGACGACATCGCCGCTGCGGTTGGGATGCAGCGAGTCGGAGCCGTCAACGTTGCGCAGCTCCTCCTTCTTCATGATCTTGAGCACGACCTGCTTGCCTGGGTTCGCCGGATCGGTCAGGCTCTGGAAGGCGTCAATGACGGCCGTGCGCACCTGCTCGTATGTCGTTCCGGCGGACAGTGTGGGGTTGACGTAAACCTGGATAGCGCCACCAGCCCAGCAGGCCTTCGTCAGGTCGGTCGCCGTGGCGCGACAGTTCGAGGCCGTGGCGCCTCCGCTCGCGTGCAAAGAGGTCCCATTCACCGAGGCGTCGAAGAGCACCTTGCGCGCGTTGACGGCGTACCACTGCGGCGCGAAGCCATGGTCGGAACTGGCGAACGTGGTTGGATTGCCGCCAAGATGCGCGCGGGCGCGGGCGAGCTTCGCGTCGGCCTCGGAGTAGGCGCTGCGAATGTACTGCTCGCGGATGGCAATGCGGTTGTCCTTGACGCCGTCACCGTTGAGGTCGTCATAGTAGGGGTTGGCGGCGCCATCCAAATCGGTTGGCGTCACCAGCCCCATGAACTGGTGCGAGAACTCATCCGTCACGGGATAGCCGACGAAGGCCATCTGCGTATCGGGCTGGAGTGTGCCCAGCACATAATCGAGGACGGCGTCTCCATACGCCGCCTCCAAATCACGTCCCTGCTGGACATATGTATCCTCGTCGATGATGCGCGCCTCCAGCGGCGCAAAGTCGGCGGCGACATAGGTCGGCAGGTTGTCGGCGATATACCTCTCAAGTTTGTCTTCACCCACGCCTCCCGCCGGCAGGGCGTTGCAGGCAGCGGTTGCGCACGTCGCGACCACGCGCTCCACCGAAGTGAAGTAGAGTTTGAAGCCGGAGAGATCGGGCGCCAGCGTGATCAGCTTGGCGTAGAAGCCTGCAGTCTGCCCAGCGCGCGCGCCAATCAGCCCGTCCGCGCCGCGCAGCTTGACCTCTTTAAAGTCGCCGACGGCCAGATTGACCGCAGCCTGGCTGCCATCCTTGCTGGCGCCGCTGCGCACAAGAAGCGCGTGATCGTAGGCCGCCACGCCATTGACTGCGCTGTCGTAGAGGTACATGTCGTAGGTGCGGTTCGGGTTCTGAGCCGCAAAGGTCGTCGCGATGGTCAGCGTGGTTTGCTGCGGAGATGCCGCTGGATCACCTGCGGGCACGTTTGTCCAGCCGCTCGCCGGAGCGAATGCGGCGACCTGATAGGAGATGCCAAAGGCCGCCGCGCCGCTCTGCTCGTCGGCGTTCACGGGCGCGGCCAGCACGCCGCGAGTTGAGAAGAAGGTGGCGAAGTCGACGGTCGGGCCATTGATGGCCGCATTACGGCCGCCGACCCACTCGACCTGCGCCACCTTCTTGCCCGCGCGTTCAGCAGCGGCGGCGAGGGTGTCGGCCTGCAACACACCGGCGCCGGAGAACGAGGTGCTGTTGCCGAAGGCGTCTCCGGTGCGGTGGAAGGTGTTGTTCGTCGAACCATGCTCGCTCGGCCAGGTTCCGGTGGCTAACGTGTACCAGCCAACGCCGGTGTTGGGCGGGAACGCCTGCGTGAGGCCGTTGTCGCCCTTCAGGCCCTGCTGCATGAGACTGGCATAGGTCGGCATCGCGCCTTGCGCCGCGTATTTCTCCATCAGGTCGGGACGCATGCCATCGGAGGCGTAAAACAGCGCTTTGGAGGCGAGCGGTGTGGCGGCCTGCGCGCCTTGTACGCTCAAGGGTCTGACCACGATCACTGCTACGAGCGAGAGCAGCAACGCGGCAAGCACCGCGATGCTCAAGCCCTGACGTGTTCTCAAGATGCGCCCTAACGGGCGTAGCAACTCGCGCCGATTGATCCAGAGGTCTCGGTATCGTGAGCGACGCATGAAGACTCCCCTCCTCAATCAACAACATCCACCCATCAGCTGTGCGATGCGTTATTCTACTTGTTCCCTTCATGGCGAGGTTCTCCCCACGTTTCAGCTGCCACTACAGCCGGTGCGGGGTGTGACGGCTCACACGCTCACGACAGAGCGATGAAGAGCGCATGGAATGAGCAATCCCCGGCGCTTGTGGCGTCGCTTGGGAAGCTGATCGGCTGTGCTAGGTCCGTCGTGGCGAAGACCCGGGGGAAGGTCAGAGCGGGCAGGGAGGTCCACGCGCGCTCAGGACTGCGCTCTCCGCCTCATTGGACTGGGACTGGAGCGCAACGAAATCTCGCGCCTGGTGAGGCCGCAAGAGCATGAAAGAGGCGTCGGGCGGTGGCGCCGTCGTGATGGAAGGGCGCTTGACTGTGCGCTCTGCAGCATGCGTTGGTCGCGGCCTGAGAGTTGCAGTATGGGTCTGATACTGGTGTGCGCAGGGAACGTGAATGACGCGTGCTGACGCACCACGCTCATCGTGGACAAGGCAGAGCCCTGCTAGAGCGAACTGCGCCGCCAGCGCTGTCGCCAGGAGACATCGCACGAGCGCCCCCATGTGCGCCTCATTCTCCAGTCACCTGTCCACTCCGGTTGAGTACAGGATCCTAGCGTGCGGAGAGGACGGTGCATTTGTCGACCTGGCGACACTATACAGTGACTCGTTGATCCTGTCTAGCCTTATCGGTTGTCACTCGGGACATGCACGATGGGGAGTGTCACTATAGGAATGGCTCATACGGTGTTGCAGGGTTCTGTTGTAGAACCGGGACATGCCCAAACGCATCCGCCTCCATCCGTATTTGACTGACCACGAACTCCATGAGCGGTATCGCCACGCCCATGACCCCGTCGAGCGCAGTCGCTGGCAGTTTTTCTGGCTGTTGGCGCGCGGGTTGACCGCCACCGCCGTCGCTCGTGTGACTGGCTATTCCGCCTGGATCGGCCAGATGGTGTGGCGCTACAACCGCGACAGGCCCGACGGTCTGCGCGACCGG
>Ga0070706_100006776_pt1 | contig 10815 bp, 9 predicted proteins | sample KBSK5501metaG_FD_65476 | JGI IMG/M metagenome (GOLD analysis project Ga0070706, IMG submission 65476) | Corn, switchgrass and miscanthus rhizosphere microbial communities from Kellogg Biological Station, Michigan, USA - KBS K5-50-1 metaG | ecosystem: Host-associated > Plants > Roots >...
CCCGCGTCGGTCAAGGGCGCGCGCTCCATGAGCGAGTGGTCGTAACTCGTCACCAGCGCCCCGCCGCGCGCCGGCGTGGTGGTCGACGTGCGCGTCCAGCCGAACACCGCCATCCAATTCCAGCACAAGACCGGGATGCCCACCGCGCCCATGTTCGTGACGAGCGTGCAGAAGTCGTCGATCTCGCGGTCCCGCTCCGGCCGCCCCAACCGGGCGTTGTTCATCGGAGGGGATGACTCGATCACCGCGGCCGTGATGCCTGCGTCCTCGAACCGCTGCCGCATGTGCAGCACCGGCATGAAGTCCCAGGGGCGGAGGTTTGGCTCGGCATTGGCCAACTGCGTCACCGCATGGGTGACGCCGAGTTGTCTGGCCAGCGTCCACCGCTCGTTGGGATACGGTGGCAGGATCAGTGCCAGCTTCATCGCCTTGGCCTCCCCGCTGCGCGTGCAGCGCCTACTTCCGAATCGCCTCCTGGAATGCCTGTTCCATCCTGACTTGCGCTGCTTTGGCCGCCGCCTCGGGGGATTTGCCGTTCAAGCAGACGTCCTGCACCATGTCGGCGAGGATGAACTTCTGCGACACCGCGCTGAGCTGGGTCAGAAGCTGCGGGGTCGGCGGCGCAGGATACCAATTCGGCCTCGCGTGTTCGATGATATCGGGGAACTGATCGAAGAATGGGCGCTTCTTCCAGAACTCCGCTTGGCTCAGGTCCTTGTAGACAGGGTACCATCGGCCGCCGACCTTTTCGTACACCGCTTCGAGGGCCTTCGGCTCCATGATGTCTTTGATCAACGTCTTGGCGGCGGCGACGTTCTTGCTGGTCGCGGAGATCGCCCACGCCCAGGTCCCGGCGCCTTGAGCGGACACCCCTGCTTTCCCCTTTGGGAAGGGCGCCTGGGCCGTCATCTTAAGAAGATCCGGGTCGTTCTTCTCGAGCCACGCGAAAATCGATGCCGGGTTAAACACGAACGCCGCCCGGTGCGACTGGTAGGCGTTGTTGTTCCACGCATCGTCGGCCGATGGTGAGTCGGGCTGGATCAGTTTGTCCACCCACCACCGCCTGGCCCGGGTGAGCGCGGAAATCACGCCCGCGTTGATGAGGTGGGGGCGCCCGTGGCCATCGACGAGCGTCCCGCCATCCGCGTAGATCATGAGCGTCAGGTTGCCAACAGTATCGGGTGTGCGGCCGATCGGCAGACCGATGCCGTACAGGGTGGGTGGCGTCTGGACCTTCCGCGCGATTTCCTCGAGTTCGTCGAGGGTTGCGGGTGGCTGGCGCTTCCCCGTCGCCTTCTCGCAGAGGTCGAGGCGCGCGTACATGACGGTGACGTCGGCTTCCATTGGGATAGCAAAGATCTTGCCGTCGACCGTCACATACGGCAGCAGCCCTTTGTAGATGCCGCCCGCGCGCGACTTGATGTCACTGTACACATCGGTGAGATCCACGAGCTTGCCCTGGGTTGCGTAGAAGATCGTCTGTTCCTGCAGCATCATAACCACATCCGGCAGCGCCCCTGCTTCGACCGCGGCCGCCACTTTGGCGAAGTAGTCCGAGCCGGGCAGCGGCGAGTACTCGACCTGGACGTTGTGCTGCCGGCCCCACTCGGCCATCTGCTGCCCCAAGAGCGCATCCCCATCCTTGGTGAACGAGACCACGCCCCACGCCGCCAGCTTGCCGCTGAACTTCCCCTGTGCGGACAGCGGAGCGGGCGGCGCCTCGATCAGGTCGAACGCGGTCGCCGCCGACAGCGCGGCCGTTCCCTTCACGAAAGCGCGTCGGGTAAGCCGATGGCGCGGATCAATTCGCATACGCTCCACCCCTCCTCATCTTCTATGGAACCCCGAGATCACCCGAGGACCCGAGCGCGGTCCCCGTTTAGCTCTTGGTCGCTCCGGCGGCGAGGCCGGCCACCACCCACCGCTGGGCCAGCGTGTAGATGAGAACGGGCGGCAGTGACGCCACGAGGACGGCCGCCATCAAGGGACCCCATTGGAATACGTCGCCGATGATAAACTGTGCCAGTCCAACCGGGATCGTCTTTTGGGAGTCCCTCGCGATGAGCAGGAGCGCGAAGAGGAACTCGTTCCAGGCATTGGTGAACGCGAAGAGCGCGATGACCGCCAGCGCGGGGAGTGAGAGCGGGAGGAAGACGGAGAGCAGAGAGCGCAGGCGGGTCGCGCCGTCGACGAGGGCGGCATCTTCCAGCTCGGCAGGGATGGTGCGAAAGTACGTGATGGCGAGCCACGTACAGAATGGGGCTGAGAAGATCAGGTAGATCGGGATCAGGCCAAGCGCTTTATCGGTGAGGCGGAACTGGTACGCGACCTGGAAGAGGGGGATGAAGAGGAGGGCCGGCGGGGCCAGATAGGTGACGATGGTCGCGTTGGCGACGAAGGCTCGTCCGCGAAACGAGAGTCTCGTGATCGCATACGCTGCGAGGACGCCAACGATCATGGCGACGATCGTTGTGGACACTGCAACGATTGCGCTGTTCCTGAAATAGGCGAGGAATTCGCTCTGGTGGAATAGCGCGACGTAGTGCTGCAGGCTGACGTGCCGTGGGACGAGGCTGACCTCCACGAAGATGTCTCTATTGGGCTTCAACGATGTCTCCAGGACCCACATGAACGGAAAGAGCGTCCAGACGGTGAACATCGCTAGGCCGCCGATGAGCACGGCCCTCCGCAGGCCGCTCCGCAGGTTCCGGGACACGCGCGCAGCGCCGGGCGGTGGCGCGGGTCTCCGCGTCATGCCTGGGCCTCCGGCGCGAGCATGCGCCGTGTTAGGAAGTAAATGAGGACGACGAACAGGGGGAAAAAGATCACGGACACCGCTGCGGCCATGCCGAGTTGGCGGGCACCGGCAATGCCGATGTCGTAGGCGAACATCGGAAACGTCATCGTGGCGTTCACAGGACCGCCGCGCGTGAGCACGTAGACGAAGTTGATGCTGTTGGCGGTCCAGATCGTGGAAAGCAGGACCGTGATGACGATCGTGGACGCGAGTCCGGGGAGCAGGATGTACAGGAATCGCTGAAGCACCCCCGCGCCGTCGATTGCCGCGGCCTCGTACTGCTCACCGGGGATGGACTGGAGGCCGGCAAGGAACATCATGGTGTAAAAAGGCGTTCCCTGCCAGACGACGACCCCGATCACCGACCACAGCGCGAGATGGGGATCCGCGAGAAACTGGACCAGGGTTTGGCTGCCAAACATCTGGATACGGATCAGATTCAGCAGGCCGCTCGGCGTGCCGTCATAGACCCAGCGCCAGGTGAGCGCCACGACGACAGAGGGGACGGTCCAGGGGAGGAAGAAAATGCCCCGCATCAACGCCCGGGCCCGGAACCGCTCGTTCAGGAGAAGGGCCGACCCCATGCCCAGGCAGAGCTTTGCCGCGACGGCCGTCCCGGTATAGAGCAGCGAGATCCAGACCGTCTTCCGGAACAGGGCACCGTATTGATCCCCGAACAGGAGGGCACGGTAGTTTTGCAGGCCCACCCAGGTAGCCGGGCCGCCGATCACTTTGTGCTGCAAGCTCAACACGATGCCGCTCAGAAACGGGTACGCAATGAGGGTGACGAGGATGACGATGAGGGGCAGGAGGAAGAGCCAAGCCATGCGCCAGTCGCGGCCCAGCACGCGTTCTTTCCATGGTCGGCCTTGTGCCCCCCCGAGGGGGTGCGTCCCTAAGACCGTCACCATTGCTGGCGCCTCGCGAGCCGGACGTCTGCACAAACGCGATCCGCTCATAGCGAAGCCGCGGTCCTGCGAACCGAGCGTATCTTACTACGGAACCTGTCGCTGGAAGTCCTGGTCCGCATCGCGGGCAGGGTTTTCCGGCGGCCCCGCCGTAGACGCCCCCCTATGCGCATCGACGTGGCCGCTCACATCCTGCCCGAGCGATATTTCGCCCGGCTTCAACAGATCCCGGGCTTCCTCATGTCCAGACGCGTCAAGGGAATCCGGTGTCTCTTTGACCTGAGCGTGCGCTTCCGAGTGATGGACGGGTTTCCCGATTACAAACAGGTCCTCTCATTGTCCCTGCCTCCGATCGACCGGCTCGGCCCTCCTGATGTGACCCCGGACCTGGCCCGCCTGGGGAATGATGCGCTGGCGGAGCTCGTCGCCGAGCATCCCGACAGGTTCGTGGGTGCGTTCGGCAGCCTTCCACTGAATAACCCAGCCGCCAGCGTGCGAGAGCTCGAGCGGCTCTCCGGCCACCCGGCGTTCGTCGGAGTGATGATTTGCTCGAACGTTGCCGGCCGCCCGCTGGACGAGCCCCCTACGCTCGAGGTGATCGAGGAGGGTGCGCGCCGCGATATGCCGATCTTCATCCATCCCGCTCGAGGCGCCGACGTGCCCGATTACGTCGAGGAGGCCAGGTCGCGGTACGACCTCTGGCAGATCTTCGGGTGGCCCTACGAGACCACCATCGCCATGGCGAGGCTGGTCTTCACCGGGTTGTTCGACCGCTACCCCGACGCCGCGATCATCACCCACCACATGGGCGCGATGGCGCCGTATTTCTCAGGCCGCCTCAGCGGCGGGTACGACCAGTTCGGCACGCGAAGCCCGGAGGAGCAGGTCGAGCAACTCCCCGTCCAACTTGCCCATCCGCCTCAATGGTACTTCACCCGATTCTACGCCGACACGGCCCTCAACGGCGCACCCCATGCCGTCCGGTGCGGGCTCGAGTACTTTCCGACCGAGCGCGTGCTGTTCGGGACCGACACACCGTTCGATGTCGAAGGCGGCGCCGGGTATATCCGCGAGGTGATCGCGGCGCTGGATCAGACCGGCCTTTCGCCTGAGCGCCGGCAGATGATCGACGAGGGCAACTTCCGCCGGCTGGTAGCCCGGCTCCGGGCAGGGAAGGTCTCCTGATGAGGCGGGCCCTCCTGCTCGCGGTGTCCCTGGCCCTCACCGTGCTCGCGCTTCCGCCGGTCGCGCGATCAGCCACGCCGATCCGTATGGGCCACCTTGCGGTCTCGAGCGACGCCGGGATTTTCATCGCCCTCGACAAAGGATATTTTCGTGAGCAGGGCCTGGAGCTCTCCCTTGAGCGCTTCGGGGTGGGGGCCGACCAGATGGCGCTCCTGGGTTCGGGGCGGCTGGACATCGCCAGCGGGGCCCCAAGCCCCACGTTGTTCAATGCGGTCGCCCGCGGGCTACCGATCATGGTGGTCGCCGACAAAGGCTCGCTGCGCAAAGGGTACGGGTTTAACGTCCTCGTGGTGCGCAAAGCCCTGATGGACGCCGGCCAGTTCAAGGGCCTAAGCGATCTCCGGGGCCGCGTCCTCGCCTCACCCAGCCCCGCGTCCATCGTCAACTTTCAGGATTACTTGATGCTGAAGAGGGGCGGGCTCGCCCCCAGCGATGTGACGATCGAGTACATCGATTTCGCCGACCAGCCGGCGGCGATGGCGAACGGCAAGATCGACGCCGCCGTCATGATCGAACCGTTCGCCACGGCGACGGAGACCCGCGGCATTGGCAAGATCGTGATGCCCCTCGATCAGCTATTGCCGGGTTTCCAGTCCGCCGCCATCTTCTACAACACCGAGTGGGCGCGGCAGCACCCGGAGGAGGCACGCCGGTGGATGGTCGCCTACGTCAGGGGGCTCCGGTACTACAACCAGGCGCTCAAGAATCCCTCAGTCCGTGACGACGTGATCACGATCATGACCGCGCACACGCCCATCAAGGAGCGCACGGTGTGGGACAGGATGATCTGGCCGGGACTCCACCCGGACGGCGTTGTCACCACGCGGACCCTCCTCGATTTTGAACGCTGGCTCGTCAACACTCGCCAAGTCACCGAATTCCTTCCACCCTCGCGCTTCGTGGATGAGTCGTTCACGGCGTATGCCGTCAGAGTCCTTGGTCCGGCACATCCGTAAGCATACGTCCCGCTTATATGACGTTCAGCTCGACGAGCGGCCGCCCGCTGAGGATGCGGTCAAACGAGAGCGGGCTGAGGTCCAATGTTCTGAACCCGCCGTCCACGATCAGTTCCGCCACGCCGCGCCCAACACCCGGCGCATGCTGCAACCCGTGGCCGCTGAAGCCGTTCGCGAAGAAGACGTTGTTCATCGATGGGTGCAGGCCGACGATCCCGTTGTGGTCGAGAGTGTTCAACTCGTAGTAGCCGGACCAGCCCCCCGTCACTTTGATCGCCTCGAACGCGGGAACACGCCGCGCCAGCGCCGGCCAGATCACCTCATCAAACCGGCTGTAATCCACCTCGAGCGGTAGATCATCGGGGTCATCCTCCCCTTCCTTTGGGGATGTACCTCCGATGAACTGCCCGCTCTCGGGGCGAAAGTAGACCCCGGATGAATCGATAACAAGCGGGCAGCCGGCCAATGCTTCCCGGCACGCGAACACGAAAATCGTGCGGCGGCGGGCCCGGACGGGCAGATCCACCTCGAGCATCGCCGCGACGGACGCCGCCCAGGGGCCGGCGGCGTTGACCGCGGCATCGCATGGCACGCTCGAGCCGTCGCCCAGGACGACCGCGTCGACCTTCCCTCCCGACCGGCGAAAGCCGGTGACTTCCCCAGTTATGTATTTGACACCCAACGAAACGGCTTTCCGGCGAAAGGCGTGCAGCAACAAGTATCCATCGAACCATCCCTCGGCGGAGAGGCCGAGAGAGCCGGCGGCGATCCCCTCCGTGGACAGCCAGGGGAACCGCACCGCCAGTTCGCAGGGTCCAAGAAGCGCCACGTCGACGCCGAGATTCTGTTGGATGCGATGCACCGCCTCAAGCGTCGACAGCCCCTCGCTACCCACCAAGAAGAGATACCCGGGCTCGCGCAGGCCGATCTCGGGGCGTTCTCCACCGACTGCCAGATGGGTGCCGATGTTCCGCATGAAGGAGATGCCAAAACGGGACAGCTCAATGTTGACCGGGGTCGAAAACTGTTGACGGATCGCGCTTCCCGAAAGGGCCGATGAGGCAAATTTGTACGTTGGGTCACGCTCGATGACATGGATCTCACCCACGAATCGCGGATGGGTTGCGAGAAAAAACGCGACAGCGCTGCCGATCGCACCACCCCCCACGATCGCCACGCTGCGTCCCATGCCGGCGGCCCTCACTCCTGAATCAGCGCTCGGTGTGCCGAGGCGACCGCCGGGCAAGATGATGGAGCGGGTCGCCCTGCAGTCGAGTCAAAATCCACTCTTTGCGCAAACCGGCCCCCAGCCGGTGATAAAAGCGGATGGCGGGAGTGTTGACTTTGAGCACGGCCCATTCCATCCGTCCGCACCCCTTCCTGACGGCGATGCGCGCAACCGCGGCGAGCAACGCCTTGCCGGCACCCTGCCCGCGATACTCGGGCCGGACGTAGAGATCCTCCAGGTAGAGCGTGGGGCGGGCGAGGAACGTGGAGTAGGTGAAGAGATACAACGCGAATCCCACGGGAACCCGGCGCCGCCAGCAGATCAGCGTCTGGAAGTGAGGGTGCCGTCCGAAGCCGTGCCGCCGGAGCCGTGGCAGGGTCGCGTGGAAATCATGGCTCAATCCTTCGTACTCCGCCAACCCCCGCATGAGGGCCAAGATAATCGGAGCGTCGCGAACGGTGGCCCGTCGAATTCGAAACGGCGCATCCGCGGGTTCGGCCATGGTCCAAGTGTACCATTGAGGTGAGAGGGAAGACGACGCCCGTTGCCGATAAGAGAAGACGGGCGCGCGCCGAGGATGGCGCGCCCCCGTAGGCGACGGACCCGGGAGCGTGTCAGGGATGGAGGCGACGGCGGGCGCATGCTGATGTATGACGTGACTTGCGAGCGCAACACCATGATGCGGCTCAACGATGGCACCCGGCTGGCCACGGACATCTACCTTCCCCGGGGGATCCCCGGCCCCTGGCCGGCCATCCTGGAGCGCACGCCCTATGACAAGCTCGGCGCGAGTCTGGTCCTCTCGGCGAAATACTTTGCCAGCCACGGGTACGCCGTCGTGCTGCAGGACGTGCGCGGACGCTATGCGTCCGAGGGCGAGTGGTATCCGTTTGGCAATGAGGGGCCGGATGGGGTGGAGATTCTGGGCTGGGTGCGCGCCCAACCGTGGTGTGATGGGCGGGTGGCCACGATGGGGCTCTCCTATTCTTCGTGCACGCAGACCAGCATCGCCGCGATGAACCCGCCCGGCTTGGCGGCTCAGTTTGTCAGCATGGGCTTCCACAATTACCATACGGCGTCGATGCGACAAGGCGGGGCGCTCGAGGTCCGGTTCTTCCTCTACGCCTTCATGATGGGCATCACGTCCAAGGAGGCAATGGCCGACCCGACGAAGCGGGTCGCCTTGGAGCGCGCGTGGGCCGACGTGCGATCGTGGCTCAAGCAGACGCCCCCCAAGGCGGGCCTGACGCCCCTTCGCCACGTCCCGTCTTACGAACGCTGGATCTTGGACATCTGGGAGCACGGCGAATACGACGCGTACTGGCGGAGCCGGCCCGCGTACTCCATCGAGGACCTTTACGATCAGCATGCCGACGTCCCCATCTATTTGTGCGGGGCCTGGTACGATTCCTACGCGCGCTCCACGGTAACGAACTACGTCGAGTTGAGCAGGCGCAAACAGGGACCCGTGCGCCTCATCATGGGACCGTGGATCCACGGAGGGGCGAACATCGATCTCTCCTACGCCGGGGACGCCGACTTCGGCCCCGACGCGCCGCTGGGCTACAACTACTTTCGGTTGCGTTGGTTTGACGCGGTGCTGAAGGGAGCGCGAAACGGACTTCTCGAGAAGCCGCCGGTGCAGATTTTTGTGATGGGCGGCGGTTCGGGACGGAAGGTGCCTGGTACCGGCAGGCTGGATGTTGGCGGCCGGTGGCGATTCGAGCACGAATGGCCCTTGCGCCGCACCGAGGACACGCCCTTCTACCTGCAGGCCGGGGGCGGCCTGGCTCCGCGGAAGCCGCCCGCCGGGGCGAGCGCCTCACGTTACGTCTTTGACCCGGCTGATCCCGTGCCGACCATCGGCGGCAATATCTCCGTCGGCTATGACCTGATGCCGGGCGGGGGCTTCAATCAGCGCGGCGGCCCGCACGTCTTCGGGGCAACGGACACCCTGCCGCTGTCCGCCCGAAGAGACGTCCTGGTCTTTTCGACGCCTCCCCTCGAGCGTGACGTGGAAGTGACAGGGTCTGTGACCGTGAAACTCTGGGCCGCCTCCTCGGCTCCGGATACCGACTTTACGGCCAAGCTCATCGACGTCTATCCACCCAACGGCGATTACCCCGATGGATACGAGCTGAATATCGGCGATTCGATTGTCCGCGCGCGGTACCGTGACTCTCGAGAGCAGGCGGCGCTCATGGAGCCGGGCAGCGTCTACGAGTTCACGATCGTCCTGTATCCGACCAGCGCCGTCTTCCAGAGGGGTCACCAGCTCCGCCTGCACATCTCCTCGTCGAACTTCCCTCGCTTCGACGTCAACCGCAACACGGGAGGACCCTTGGGGCGCGAGCAGGTCTCACAGCCGGCGCTCCAGACCATCTTTCATGATGCGGATCGGCCGTCGCACGTCCTCCTCCCCATTATCCCATCGTGACGCCGCGGCCTCGCATGGGCTGAAGGTTGGGGTGACGGAGTGCGGGAAGGAATGTCTAAGGAATGTCTGAGGAAAAGCAGGCCGCGTTCGAGCGGGTGGACGCCAACCGACATGTCCTGAGGGAGTGGTCCATGGAAGAGCGAACCGGTGAAGCCTTCGAATTGAACGAACGCCTCACCGTGATCGGCCGCAAGCTGCGACCCGGCGACGCGGCGCCCGGGTTTGCCCTCGAGTCCTTCGATCCCAAGACTTCGACCATGCAGACGGTGCGACTTGCGGATTCTGCCGGCACGGTGCGGCTGCTCAATGTGATCAACTCACTCGACACGCCGGTGTGCCACGTCGAGACCCGCCGCTGGGAGGAGCTGCGCGCCGGCCTCCCGCCAAATGTGCGGGTGTATACGATCAGCATGGATCTTCCCTTTGCGCAGGCCCGCTGGCTCACCTCGGAACGCGTCGCTCATCAAGCGCTATCCGCCCATCGCGACGAAAAATTCGGGCAGGACTACGGCGTGCTCATCAAGGAATGGCGGTTGTTGCAGCGCGCCGTGGTGGTGATCGATCACCGCGGCCGCATCGTCCACACCGAGTACGTGGCCGACCAGATGCGCGAGCCGAATTACGAGGAAGCGGTGCGCGCGGCCCGCCAAGCCGGCGCTTGAGCGCCTGTTAGGAGTGCTCCTGCGGAGCGAGGCGCTGATGGTGCTTGGCCTCCGCGCGGATCCGACTCCAGTCGTAGCGCATCGGCCGGAGGCGGATATTCGCCCAGTCCTGGGCTTGATCCGCGTAGTGCGGGCTGCCCGGGTGGCCGGAGGTCCCGAGGGGGACGATCCAGGCGCTGTTGCCCCAGTCGCCCAGGTCGAAGACGTAACGGGCTACCGACGTCATCGTCACCGCATAACCGGCGGCGGGGACGTACCCTCCGGCTTGCACGGTTTCGCCGTCGCCGCCGGTTGCAACCGACGGGGGATCGAGGAGCGCGGCATCTTCCGGGAAGACGGGGGAGAGCGGATGGCGAGGTCGCGTCACGTGCACCCGGCTCCAGCGCCAGGCGTCCGGGTCGGGGCCAAGCGCCGCGCGCAGGTCGGCCACCGCCTCCTCTAGAGCGCGGCGGAGCGCCGCCGGCCAGTCGTCTCCTGGCGGGAGGAGGGTACGCTCGTCGCGGCGGATCCACTCGGCGAGGAGGGCCTTGAGCCGCGCCGCGTGATTGACCGGACCGCCCGGCATCGTCCCGAAGGCCTCGG
>Ga0070706_100006777_pt1 | contig 10814 bp, 9 predicted proteins | sample KBSK5501metaG_FD_65476 | JGI IMG/M metagenome (GOLD analysis project Ga0070706, IMG submission 65476) | Corn, switchgrass and miscanthus rhizosphere microbial communities from Kellogg Biological Station, Michigan, USA - KBS K5-50-1 metaG | ecosystem: Host-associated > Plants > Roots >...
TCCTGAACTTCGGCACGACGCTCGGATATCAGTTCTCCGACCGCGCGATGAGGTGGTTGTCGTTTCGGGATGTGTACCTCCTCGCGGCGGGCATCCAGCTCGTCGTGATGCTGCTGCTATGGCCGATCGATCCAGGCGAGACCCGGCGCAGGCTCCCGTTGCCCGAGGGCACTCGGCCAAATCGGTTGGCGATCGGAGCGCTGTTCGCGCTTCTCGCATTCCTGATCTACATGACCGCGCGCGCGATCCTAAAGGCGCTGTAGACTATCGCCATGCGATTCGCGGTCGTCCTCGCTCTGCTCGCCGGCTGCACGCAGCCGCGCAGCAAGACGTGCGTCGACATCTGCGCGCGCGAGTCGGACTGCATCAACGCAACGAAGGCGGAGATCCCATTCGACGAGAAAGAATGCGTGTCGGCGTGCGAGGTCCTGCGCGCCGATCAGCAGAACCTCGCGAAGGTCGAGCAGCACAAAGAATGCGTCATGAAGAACGCATCGTGTTCGGCTGTGCTCGAGTGCCCGTAGGCTTCGCGAGCGGTCAAAGATCTTCGGCGGTCTTGATGATCTCGGGGATGAAGTCGCGCCGGATGTGAATCAGGCTGTTCATGTACGCCCACTCGCGCGCGGAGAAGCCGATGCCGTCGGGCTTGGTCACGCCGCCTTCGATGTCTTCGGGTCCGATGGTGAGCTCGCAGACCTTGTTGAGCTTGCGCGCGCGTGCGCAATCGTCTGGGTTGCCTTGCGCCTGCGGTTCCGCTCGAGGTTGAGGTTTGGCTTGGTCGGCAAATGCGATGGCAGGTAGGAGCAGGAGCGTGGCGAGGAGAATCCGCATGTCGAGGAGACACCCGGTCAGCGCACCGGTTGCGGCGTCGAGCTCCCCGCTGGACGAGAGGATCTCGACGGTTGCGCCCTAGTCCTCGCGGCGGTCGGCGAGCTTCGCTTGCGTCTCCCGCCAGCGTGCGAAGTGGCGCTCGATCACCTGCCGATCGCCGCGGGCGCGTACGAGGCGTTGGCGGGCTTCGTCGAGCGAGCCGAGCCGGCTGCCGTGGGTGGCTTCGGCGCGCAGCTCTTCACCGATCACGCGGTCGAGCTCGGCGCGGCGGCGCGCGATGAACCGGTCCGCGAGCACGAGCTGCGCGGGGGTCGTGTCGCCTCGGTTCGCTGTGTCTCGCGCGGCGACCGCAGCGGCGAGCGCGTCGCGTGCGGCCTGGGTGCGAGCGCGTGCCGCATCGAGCCGTGCTTGCGTTTCGCGTGCATCTCCGACGGCAACTGCGAGATCTCCGCGCCGTACGCGTTCGTCGCGTGCACGTGCGTCACGCACGGGAGCCAGTCGGTAGCGGTCTTCCCCGGCCACGTCGCGATGTTACACTGCGGTTTGATGGTCGATGCGGACGAGCCCGCGCCGATAGACCGCTATGTCGTGCTGGAGCACCTCTCCGAGGGCGGCATGGGTGCGATCTACGTGGGCAAGAAGCTCGGCGCGGGCGGCTTCGAGATGGAGGTCGTGCTCAAGCAGCTGCTGCCCGAGTTCACGCAGCAGGAAGAGTTCATCGACCTGTTCCTGCGCGAGGCGAAGCTGTCGGCGACGCTCGATCACGCGAACATCGTCCACACGATCGATCTCGTGACCGCAGGTGGCGAGTACTTCATCGTGATGGAGTACCTGCCGGGCGGCGACTTGCGCACGCTGCTCAAGAAGGCGAAGCGGCGCGGCAAGCGGTTCTCGCCGGCGGCTGCGATCTACATCTCGCGCGAGGTGCTGAGTGCGCTCGCGTACGCGCACAGCAAGCGCGACTTCGACGGCAATCCGCTGAAACTGATCCATCGCGACGTGTCGCCGTCGAACGTACTGTTGTCGTACACGGGTGAAGTGAAGCTGACCGACTTCGGCATCGCGAAGGCAGCGACGCACACGTCGCTGTTCTACAAGGTGAAGGGCAAGATCGGTTACATGTCGCCCGAGCAGGCGAAGAGCGAGTCACTCGATCACCGCAGCGATCTGTATTCGCTCGCCGTGTGCATGTACGAGATCCTGACCGGCGAGCGGTTGTTCGTGCACGCAGGCCTGACGACGAGCGCCGACGAGATTTACTCGCAGCCGGTGCCGCAGCTGTCGCGCAAGGTGCCAGGCTTGACGCCGGAGCTCGACGCCATCATGAAGAAGGCGCTGTCGATCGACCCGGAGAAGCGGTTCCAGACCGCGGGCGAATTCCAGGAAGCGCTCATGCGCTGTGCGCATCGCAATGGGCTCTTGATGTCGGCACCCGAGCTCGGCCGCGAGCTGCTCGAAGCGTGCGGACCGATCGATCAGTGGCGCGACGACGACGACGACGACGATATCGAGGTGCCGCGCGCGGGCACCGAGGTCTACGATGTCAATGACGACGATGACGACGACAGCGCGCTCGAGATCGGTCCGTCGGGTCCGCTGTCGATTCACAGCATCGCGGCGCGAGCGCGATCGTCGCCGTCGGGTGCAAAGTCGCCGCCGCTCAACACGAAGTCGCCGCCGATGCGGCCGAAGACCGAAGTCGGCAAGTTCCAAGGCGTCGAGCTGACGTCGATCATCAACATGATGGATCTCGACGAGCGCGCCGGCTCGCAGCCGCTCGTCGATCTCGATTCGGGTCCGCGCCGCATCGAGGACTTCGAATCGCCATCGCGAGGTCCACGCCAAGGCTTCGATTCGGATCCGGCTCTGATGTCGCTCGTGCAGTCGCTGCCGACGGCGCGCGGCGGCTATCAAGCACCGGCGCCGGTGCCGGATCGCGGCTACACACCGCCGCCGCTCGATCGCGGCTACACACCACCGCCGCTCGATTCGGGCGAGATGTTGCCGACGGCTCCGCGTCAGTTCTCGCCCGGGCAGCTGCCGGTTCCGGGCATGCAGCAGATGCCGATGCAGCCGGGCATGCAGCAGATGCAGCCGGGCATGCAGCAGATGCCGATGCAGCAAGCGCCAATGCATCTGCAAGACCGCGCGCCGATGCATTTGCCGCCGGAAGGGCGTCGTCCCGGCCGCCGGATGTCGACCAGAGCGGAACGCTCGTCGTTTACGCCGTGGCTCGTTATCGGTCTGATCGTCGTCGTCGCAATCATCGTGACTTTGATCGTCGCGATGTCAGGTCCGAGCGTGCCGAACGGAAAGTAGCTGCGATCGTTACGAGATCTGCAGGGGTGGGGGTGTAGACACCAGGGGCCGCAGGGGACTACTATGTTGCAGGCGTAACGGATGTCTCGCGATCGCTCCAACGTAACGGCGCTCCTGGACGACGCGCCCTCCTATTCGCGGCAGAACGCGGGCGGCATCTTCGTCGTGATCAAAGGTCCCGACCGCGGCGAAGCATGTCGGCTCACGCAGGACCCGGTGTCGTTTGGTTCCGGGCCGCAATGCAGTCTCGTGCTCACCGACAAGACGGTGTCGCGCAAGCATCTCGAAGCGTCGCTCGTCGGCGATGAAGTCGTGATGACCGATTGTGGCTCGACGAACGGCACGTTCATTCAAGGTTCTCGCTTCGAGCGGATCTCGATCGGCTTTGGCGCCGAAGTGAAGCTCGGCCGCACCGTGATCAAGTTTCTGCCCGACGAAGAGATCGTCGAGCCCGAGCCGAGCGCACACACCTCGCTCGGATCGATCGTCGGTGGCGACACCAAGATGCGGCAGATGTTCACGCTGCTCGAAGATGTCTCCGCGACGAACGCGACCGTGCTGATCGAAGGCGAGACCGGCACCGGCAAGGAGCTGATCGCCGAAGAGATCCACATTCACTCGCCGCGCAAGGATGGCCCGTTCGTCGTGTTCGACTGCGGCTCGGTGCCGCGTGAATTGATCGAGTCGATGCTGTTCGGTCACGTCAAGGGCAGCTTCACCGGCGCGATCACCGACCGGCGCGGCGCGTTCGCCGAAGCGCACGGCGGCACGATCTTCCTCGACGAGATCGGCGAGATGGCGCTCGATCTCCAGCCGTCGCTCCTGCGCGTGCTCGACAAGCGCGCCGTCCGCAAAGTCGGCTCGAACACGTACGAGAAGATCGACGTGCGCGTGGTCGCCGCGACGAACCGCGATCTACGCGCCGAAGTCGCAAAGAAGACGTTCCGCGAAGACTTGTACTATCGCCTCGCGGTGATTCGCGTCAGCGTGCCGCCGCTGCGCGAGCGCGGCACCGACATCCCGCTGCTCATTCAACACTTCGTCCAAAGCTTCGGCCAAGGCCTCACGGTCGCGCCCGAGGACATGGCGCGGCTGGTTCGCCACAGCTGGCCGGGCAACGTACGCGAGCTACGCAACGTGATCGAGCGCGCCTGTCTGCTCGCGCGCGGCTCGTCGATCAACCTCGAGGACGCGCTGGTCAGCGAAGCGGCACCAAGCCTCGGCATCCGCACCGACCTTCCATTCAAGGAAGCGAAGGGACAGCTCGTCGAGCGCTTCGAGCAGGAGTACATCGAAGACTTGATGCGCCGGCACAAGATGAACTTGTCGGCCGCGGCGCGCGAAGCGCAGATCGATCGCAAGCACCTGCGCGAGCTGATCCGCAAGTACGGCCTCGATCCGCGCCATCAGGGTGAAGGCGCCGCCGGCGGCGAAGACGAGCTCGACTAACTCGCATCGAATCTCCAGCGCGACGGCTTGCGCGCGCCGTCGGATGTCGAGCGACTAGCTTGCGCGCACCTTCGGCCGTCGAGCGACTGGCTTGCGCGCGCGCCGGATGTCGAGCGACTAGCTTGCGCGCACCTTCGGACGTCGACCGACTAGCTTGCGAGCGCGCCGGATGTCGAGCGACTAGCTTGCGCGCAGCACCTTCGGACGTCGAGCGACTGGCTTGCGCGCGCGCCGGGATGTCGAGCGACTAGCTTGCGATCGAGCGCGACTAGCTCGCGCGCAGCGCGTACTTGCGCACGTTGATTTTCTCGAGCTGCGGCGTACCGGGAGGCACCGGCCGCTCCTCGACGCTGCCCCCGCGAATCAACGAGTCCAGTGCCATCACGACTTTGCCCTGCGCCGAGAATCCGACCAGCCCGAGCTGTTCCATGATCTCGGGAATCGTCAGCGGACCGCGATCGCGAAGGAGCGGGAGCACCTCGAGGGCGGTCTTGTTGCCTCGCCGCTGGGACACCATGAGTGCGAGCGCGGCGGTACCGCCCGCGAGCGCGCCGATGAGCCAGGGTTCCATAGTGGGCTTGGGCAATAGCAGAGTTGATGCCGACCCGAGGTCTTGCCGTTTCCACGGGTTAGCCGCGCGTGCAGCAGGTGCAGTGCAGGTGCAGCGACTGGTTTTTCACGCCGCAACCACCTCCGTGGCATCGCGCGCGACTGCAGCGAATCATCGTGCGTATGAGCCGATCGGTGACACGCTCATACGGATGCGCCCCCTGCAACTGCTGATCGCCGCGTTGCTCGGTGCCTGCATCGTCTTGTTGGTCTTGCTCGCGATCGCGAAGCCGCGCGAGTGCGCGACGGAGCTCGAACCATCCGCAATGCCGGTCCGCTTCGTCGACACGGGTTGCTACTCGTGCGGCTCGGGGAGCGGCCCGACGGCGATGTCGCTGTCCTCGCTCGTCGAGCTCGCGGACGACGAGGTCGTGGTCGCGCTCGATCGCCAACCGACGCCGCCGACGAAGTGGATCGCACTCGCCGACCTGATCGACGCGTTCTACGGACGCATGCGCACGCACGGCCAGACGATGGACTTCACGATCGCGAGCGGTCGCGGGCAGCGGCGCGTCGTGCTCGTATTGCACTAATCGTCGATGCGAACACGCGCCGAGAGGCGCTCGTCTTTGACGACGATGTCGAACTTGCGTCGCGAGTCCGTGACGATGTCGTAGACCTCGACGGTGTGCGGACCGACGACGGTATCGATGCGCTCGGTCGGGCATGTCATGCCGGTCGGCGCGCCGTCGACGTAGACGTAGTAGCGCTCCTTCGCCTTGCACTTGAGCACCTTGATGCCGGCATTGCCGCCGGTCGGCGTGATCGGCTTCAGCGCGATGTCGAACACGCCGTGGCCGTCGACTTCGCTGATATGCAGATCGTGGCCGGGCGCGAGCACGACCATCGTGTGGCGATCGGCGGAACCGTTGAGCTTGAGCGGCGTCACGCCTTGATCGGCGCCGTCGATGAACACGCGCGCGCCCGCCGGCTTCGACTTGATCTCGAGCTTGTCACTCGTGCCGGTCGGCTTGACGACCTCGGGCGGTTTGTCGACCGCGGCATCGGGCGCGGCGACCGCGACGACCGCTGCATCGGATGCTGCGACGGCGATGGCGGCGTCGGGCGTGGCCGCGGGCTTGACGACTTGGGCGGCCGCGTCGGGCGTGGCGACTGCGACGACGGCGGCATCCGCTTCGGCTTTTTTCACCGCGGGCCCGGCGTCGCGCTTCGCAGCGGCGACCTTCGGCGCCTCTTTTTTGTTCATCTGCGTGAGCGCGTACCACCCCGCAAAACCACCACCGCCGACGAGCAGCACGACGACCGCGATCAGCGGCGCCTTCGACGACGACGACGGCGCCGGCTTGCGCGTCTGCATCGTCGGTTGGACTTGCTGCGCGACCGGGACCGGCGACGCCGAGTGGGCACGCCCCATGCCGGCGGCGCTTGCGGCAGAGCTCTGTAGATCTGCGGCGGCAACCTTCGCATCGCTCGCGAATGCATCGACCGGATCGTCGACGTACGGCGGTTGCTCGAGCTGCGGCTCCTGGATCGGCGGCGGCTCGAGTGACAGGATCTCGGCGGTGTTCTTGACCGAGCGCTTGTTGTACTCCTCGAGCATCCCCTGCGACATCTCGCCGGTTTGCGACTCGAAGTTCTGGCCCGGCGTCGGCGGCCGGGGGCGCTGGTGTGCAAGCGGCGCTAGATCACCCGGCGTCGTGCGCACGGGGCTGCCGACGCCTTGCAGCGTCGACGGATCTTGCGCGGGCATCTTGCCGCTATCGGCTGCAGACTCGGCGAGCTCGGGCGGCACATCCCAGCCCTGTGTCAACGTGCCCGGTTTGGGACCGGCCGGTTTGGGAGCCGTCGTGATCGGCACCACCGGCGCCTGATCCGGCATCGGCTGCGACGGATCGACGTCGGTGATCTCGACGAGCCCGCTCGGCTCGATGATCTCGTCATCGGGCGGCTTCACGACCGGCATCGGCGGTGGCGTCGCACGTTGGCGCGGCGGCGTCGGCGGACCCGGAGGACCGTTCGCCCGAGATGCGATCGACCCGATCGGCGGAATCACGCCGGGCACCTGCGACTTCTTCACCGGCGACAGGCCGAGGATCGTCTTCGATGGATTGCCGGCCGCCGACGGTGGCGCACCCGGCGGACCAGAGACGCCCGGCGGCACTGGAATCGGCGGCGGCGCGAGTCCCGGCACCGTCGCGTACGGCTGCTTCGGCATGTCCTGCAGCGTGGACCCGGCCGACGGCACGACCGGCGACACGTCGGTCCGCGCGTGATCGCGCGAGAACGGTTGCGTCGAGATGTCGTGATGGTCGAGCGCGCCACCCGCCGGCAACGACTGGTTCTGCAGGTTCAACGCGACCATGCCCGACAGGTTGCCTTCATTGAGCGAGGCGTACCGATCGAGCGTCGTCTTGATCTGCGAGCCGATGTCTTTGCGGGTGCCCGGCACCGGCGCGACGCGCAGCGCAGCATCGAGTGCATCAGCGAGCGCGCGTGCATCGGGGAAGCGTTCGAACGGCGACCGCGCGAGGCAGCGTTGCAACACGCGCACGATCGGGCGCGGCAGCGGCGGCTCGGCGGGCGGCCCCGCAACGATCGCCTGCGCGATCTGCGCCGGCGTTTCACCGCGATACGCGCGCTGACCGGTGACGAGCTCGTAGGCGATCACACCGAGCACGAACACGTCGGTCGCGGCGGACGTCGCCTCGCCGGCGATCTGCTCGGGCGCGAGATAGGGAATGCGCTGCGCGAGCCGTGGTTGATCGACGGGCCGCGGCGGCATCGTCGCGGCGAGGATGCCGAAGTCGGTGACCTTGACGTCGCCATCGACGGTCACGATCACGTTCGTCGGCGCAAGACCCAAGTGCGAGAGCCCGCGGCCATGCGCGTAGCCGACCGCGCGCGCTGCTTGCGACACAAGCGCGAGCGCGCCACCCGCGGCGATCGCGATACCGGCGAGCTTCGCTTCCTGCAGCAGCCGAAATGCGTCGAGTCCGGCGACGTATTCGACCGCGGTGAATGTCTGCCCTTGCGCGACGCCAAACTCCGACATGCGCGCGATGCGCGGATGCTCGAGGCTGCCGTACGAGCGCGCCGCCGCCGACAGTGCTTGCGCCGCGCTGCCCGCGGTCAGATCCGGTGCAAACCGCTTCACCGCGAACTGGCGCTCGAAGCCGGCGACGCCGAAAACCTTCGCCCGCGACACCATGCCGTTGGGCCCGCCACCGATGGGCTCCAGCAACTGGTAGCGCCCGACGCGTTCGGTCGCCGTTGACGAATCCTTCACCCGCAATGACTTTACCTGATGTCGGGTCGATGACGCGATGCGTTGGCTGAATGAAACATCGTGTCGCGGCTAACTTGCTCTCGACGGCGAACGCTGGCACCACGGATCCATGGCGCGGAAGAAGGATGAGGCTAAGACCGATCCTGCGAAAGAGGACGCGAAAGCCGATCTGACCACCGAGCCGAAGCTCGAGCCCGCGCCGGATAAGCCCGATAAGCCTAAACCAGACGAGGCCGTTCCGATCGAGCGCGCGGAAGCCGAGACTCAGCCGATTGCTGCCCGTCCCGACCCGAAGGATCTACCGGCCATCGAACCGCCCACCCCGCGCGAGGAGCCGTGGCCCGACGCCACGCCGCCACCAATGAAGCCCGTCGAGCCGGCCGTGCGCGCCGCCCGCACCGCGACCGCGACGATCGGAATGCCGCTCGTCACGGATCTGGGTAAACCGCCCGAGATGCCGCACACCACCGCGCCGCCGCCGCTCGCGCTTGGCACCGTCGAGGATCCGACGCACATGCCCGGCCCCAAGGATGTGCCTGCCGGCAATCCCGAGGACCCCGCGCCTGCGCCCGGCTACGTACCGCCGGGTGATTCGCGCTCGCTCCGCCGCGGCAACGAGTTCGCGCTGGTCTATCGCGTCGGGACCTGCGTGATCAGCCGAACCGGGCTCCTCGGCACGCGCGGCCAATGGCGGGTGGTCGAATACCCTACCTCCGCGTCCGCAGGCAGCAGCTACGCGAAGGAGTGCTCGCGATTCGTCTCTGAGGGCTTCTCGGACTATCGTGAGTGAGGTGGCCGAACGTTCGAAGTCGCGCAAGGCGCTCGCCCTGCGCTCGTCGTGGCTGATGCGCTGGGCGCTCGAGGCGCCATCGCGGTGGCTCGGTCGCCGCAGCACGATCGGGCAAGACGTCGTCGGTGGCGCCGATGGCCTGTCGTATCTGCGCCACCTGATCCGCGGCAATCGGCTACGTCGGCGCGACGCGTTCGGCGAAATGTCGCCGGACTCGCCACCGGTGCTCATCATCCACGGCTTCCTCGGCACGCGCGGCTCGATGTACATGCTCGAGCGCCGGCTCGTCGACGACGGCTTCGTGTGCGTGTCGTTCAACCTCGGCACGCTCAACGTGCGCGACATCCGGCGCTCGGCGTTTCTGATCCACCGCAAGATCGAGCGCATCCTCGCGCAGACGCCCTCGCAGAAGATCGACATCATCGGTCACTCGATGGGCGGCCTGATCGGCCTCTATTACGTCAAGAAGCTCGGCGGCCACACGCGCGTGCGCAAGCTGATCCTGATGGGGACGCCACTGCGCGGGACCTGGGCGGCGCTCGTTGGCGTGCTCACCCTCGGGTTCTTCTCGACATCGTCGTGGCAGCTATTGCCGCGTAGCCGGTTTCTCGACGAGCTCGCGCAGGGACCGATTCCGCCTGGGGTCGAGGTTTCGACGATCGCGGCCGCGCGCGACTGGGTTGTCCCCCTCGCGACGACGCGAATGCCCGGCATCAACGCGATGACGGTGCCTCTTGGCCATTCTAGTTTGGTAGTCTCGGAGGAGGTCTACCGCCGGGTGGTCAACACCTTGCGGCCGCCGCACGAACAACTCATGGAGGAGCCCGCAGCGACCGATTGAGCGACGGGGGGTCCGTTTGCTTGCGCGATCCGCTACTTGGGCACTAGAATTTTCGAGTCCTTGGTCGCCTCAACGTCCATGAACGACCGTCCTCGCTTCGCACTTCGCTTCATCTCGGGCAAGTACCAGGGAGGCGAGTTCCCGCTTCGTATGAATCGGGAGATCATCATTGGTCGTTCGAGCGATCTCGACATGGTTCTCGTCGAGGACATGGTGTCGCGGCGCCACGCCAAGATCTCGTCGACCGACGCCGAGGTCTACATCCAAGACATGGGCTCGACGAACGGCACGTTCGTCAACGGCGAGAAGATCAACGGCCGCGCCCTGCTCCACGAGGGTGACCGCATCCTGGTCGGGACCTCGATCATCAAGGTGGTCGCGGTCGAGGGGCAGATTGCCCAGCAGTCGGAGGCCGAGGCCCGGCGCAAGCTCGAGGCCGGTGCGCAGCAGCGCCAGGCGACCCAGGGCCGCCCGATGTCGGGTGTCATCGAAGAGATTCCGCTGCCCGACCTGCTCCAGCTGCTGTCGACGAGCCGCAAGTCGGGCGTGCTGTCGATCAACAACGGCGTCAGTCTCGGCAAGATCTTTCTGCGCAAAGGCCAGATCTACTTCTCGACCATCAACGAGGACTTCTCGGTCAGCCCGCAGAAGGCGATCTACCGCATGCTCACCTGGGAGACGGGCACGTTCGAGCTCGAGCCCGGCGGCGAGATGCAGGTGATGAACGA
>Ga0070706_100006778_pt1 | contig 10812 bp, 6 predicted proteins | sample KBSK5501metaG_FD_65476 | JGI IMG/M metagenome (GOLD analysis project Ga0070706, IMG submission 65476) | Corn, switchgrass and miscanthus rhizosphere microbial communities from Kellogg Biological Station, Michigan, USA - KBS K5-50-1 metaG | ecosystem: Host-associated > Plants > Roots >...
GGCCCGTCCTTGGGCACGGCGCCGGCCGGCACGTGCACGTGCACCCCGCGGTCCTTCAGGTCGCCGACCGGGAGCTCGAGCTCCGCGCCGTGCGAGCGCAGGTAGGACAGCGCGATCTGGGCCGACTCCTTCATCACGTCGCCCAGCTGGCCGGTCAGCGTGACACCGGTGCTGCCGGTCTCCGGGTCGGCCAGCGACGCCTCGATGAACAGGACGTCGCCGCCGGTGCCGGTCACCGCCAGGCCGGTGGCCACGCCGGGAACCGCGGTCCGCTCCGCGGACTCCGGGGTGTGCCGCGGCCGGCCCAGGTAACCGGTCAGGTCGTCCGGGCTCACCGTGACCGGCAGCTCCGCGGTGCCCGACGCCACCTGCGCGGCGATCTTGCGCAGCACGCGGGCCAGGCTGCGCTCCAGCGCGCGGACGCCCGCCTCGCGGGTGTACTCCGCGGCCAGCCGCCGGATCGCGTCGTCGGTCACGGTCACGTCGGGCTTGTCCAGCCCGGCCCGCTCGAGCTGCCTGGGCAGCAGGTGGTCGCGGGCGATCGTGACCTTCTCGTCCTCGGTGTAGCCGTCCAGCGGGATCAGCTCCATCCGGTCCAGCAGCGGGCTGGGGATGGCGTCGATCACGTTCGCGGTGGCGATGAACAGCACGTCCGACAGGTCGAGCTCGACCTCCAGGTAGTGGTCGCGGAACGTGTGGTTCTGCGCCGGGTCGAGCACCTCGAGCAACGCCGCGGACGGGTCGCCGCGGTAGTCCGAGCCGACCTTGTCGATCTCGTCGAGCAGGATCACCGGGTTCATCGAGCCGGCCTCGCGGATGGCCCGGACCAGCCGGCCCGGCAGCGCGCCGACGTACGTACGCCGGTGGCCGCGGATCTCGGCCTCGTCGTGGATACCGCCGAGCGAGATGCGCACGAACTCACGTCCGAGCGCGCGCGCGATCGACTCGCCGAGCGACGTCTTCCCGACGCCCGGCGGTCCGACGAGCGTGATGATCGCGCCGGAACGGCGCCCGGTCAGCGGTCCCATGCCGCGGTCCTCACGCAGCTTCATGACGGCGAGGAACTCGATGATGCGTTCCTTCACGTCGTCCAAGCCGGTGTGGTCCGCGTCCAAGACACGACGAGCTTCGACGAGATCGAACTCGTCGTCAGAACGCTTCGACCACGGCAGCTCGACCATCCAGTCCAGCCACGTCCGGATCCACCCGTGCTCGGGTGACTGCTCGGACGTACGCTCCAGACGTTCGATCTCACGATCGACTTCTTTGCGAGCAGCCTCGGGCAGCCCGGCCTCTTCGGCCTTGCGCCGGTACTCCGCAGCGATATCGTCGCCGCCTTCATTCAGCTCTTTCTTGATCGCGTCCATCTGCTGACGCAGCATGTACTCACGCTGCTGGTCTTCGATCCGGTCGGTCACATCGCGACGGATCTTGTCCTTCAGCGAGATGTCGGCCAGCGTCGCCCGATACCACTCGAGCAGCTTCGTCAGGCGCGCTTCGACGTCGATCGTCTCGAGCACCTCGACCTTCTGCTCGAAGGTCAGGTCCGGCGAGTAGCCGCTCATGTCGGCGAGGTGGCCCGGGTTCCGGATCCCGCGCAACATACGGCCTGCGTTCTGCTCTCCCTTTGCTTCAAGGACGGACTCGACCACTGCGCGGAACTCACGCCCAAGCGTGAGCGCGCGCTCGGTCGGCTGCTCGGGATCGGGAGAGGCTTCGGCCTCCACCCAGAGTCCGGGACCGTCCCCTGGGGAGGCCACGGTGACGCGCGCGCGGTGCAGCCCGCGCATCACGGCGATCTTCTGCCCGCCGGGCAGCTCGCCTGAATCTTCGAGGCGCGCGACGGTGCCGACGCGCGCGTAACGCCCGTCGGTCCGAGGAACCAGGAGGACCAAGCCGCCGCTGCGCTGCGCCGCGGCGACCGCGTCCCTGGCTTCGGTGCTCTCGAGCGCGACCGTGACCACCATCTGCGGCAGGATCACTCCGCTTTCGAGCGGCAGCACCGGGAGTGTTTGGGTCTTGCTTTCGGTCGTCATGTCTGAGTCCTTCTTCGTCGGCTACGTCGGAGAAATGCTGTGCCTCGGAGTAGTCAAACGGCTGCGCGCGTGGCTTTTATGCCCGGTCTCGTGTCGCCCTGGCCGGGTAGAGTGCCTGCTCATGGCCGTGCGGGAGCTGTCGGAGGGCGAGCGGGTCCTTTCGCGGCGGGATCCGGTGATGAAACGGCTCATCAAGCAGGTTGGGCCGTCGGTGATCGGGAAACGCAGGAGCCGCACGTCGTTCGAGTCTTTGGTGCGCGCGATCGTGTTCCAGCAGCTGGCCGGCAAGGCCGCCGCCGCGATTTATGGGCGGGTCGTCGCGCTGTTCCCCGGAAGCCGGGTCACGCCGGAGAACGTCATGGCCACTTCCGACGTTGCTCTTCGCGGCGCGGGGTTGTCGGCGGCGAAGGTCGCATCGATCCGGGACTTCGCGACCAAAGCGCTCGACGGCACAGTGCCGCTTCGCTCGCTCGGCCGCCTTCCGGACGAGGAGATCATCGCCCGCCTCGTGGCGGTGCGCGGGATCGGTCGGTGGACGGCGGAGATGTTCTTGCTGTTCCAGCTCGGCCGTCCCGACGTATGGCCGGTCGACGACCTCGGTGTGAGGAACGGCTACCGGATCGCCTACGAGTTGCCCGCGATGCCGACGGCGAAAGAGCTCGGTCCCCTCGGCGATCGGTACAAACCGTATCGGAGCTATGCGGCGTGGTACTGCTGGCAGGCGGTGCACATCGCGCGCGGGGAGTTCGTCACACCCGGCGACTGACCCTAACGAGCGGGTCCACTCTGGACACTCGGCCCATTGTTCGAGCGTTTCTCCCGCCTTACCATGACCGGCAACACGGGGCGTTTCACGGGCGACGGGGGCACGTCATGTCTGAGCACGACGGGGATCCACCATCAGGAGAAGGGCACGAAGGGCCGGCGACACCGGGCAACACGCCGCAGCCGGAGGTTCCGGGATTGGGCCTTCCGGGGCTGGGTGTCCCGGCGCTGGGTGTTCCCACACCGGGAGCAACGCCGCCACAAAGCACGTACTCGGATCCCGATCCCAACGACCCGCGGAACTACCCCGGTGCACTGCCGCCGGGCATGGGCATGCCACAGCCGAAGGTCCGCAAACGAGTCGGCGTTGGTCGCGTGATCCTATTGGTCTTCTTGCTTCTCGCCGGCACGGGGTGGCTGGTCCGCACGATTCGCCAGGCGCGCGCAACACCCGCAGACAAAGCCGCGTGTGCCGCAACGCTGTCCGCTTTCCAGACGGATTTCAGAACGGCTCCCGCCATGCTGTCCTCACTCGAGTTTGCCAATGACAAGACGCTGCTCGCCGCTCGCGGCGACATGACGACACATCTGCAGCAACGCGATACCACTGCGCTCGGCAATGACATCAACAAGGTCATCCATCGCTGTAACGGGATCTCGAGCTCGTTCAAATCAGGTTTCCAGAGCTACTGCGACACCCATCCAGGTGTCTGCAAGGAAACTTTCCACATCGGTCCGTTCTAGGAGGCAACTCATGAGCTTCGTCCTTCGCCGCTCACTTCCGTCGCTCGGAGGCTTGATCGCTCTGATCATTGGCGCCGGTTTCGCCGTTGTCGCCTTCCTGCATGCACCGGTGTGGTTCCCGTTCGCGCTCGCGATCGCCTTCACGTTGCTGTCGTATGCGATCAACCCATGGATCATCGAGCACCTTGTCCCCGCATCGATCATCGAGCGGACGGAAAGCGGCTACAACACCGATCATCCGATCGGGGCCATGGTCGCCGCGCGCTGCCGGCAAGCAGGCGTGCCGCTGGTGAAGCTCGGCATCGTGGACGACGGGAACCCAAACGCGTTCACCTTCGGCCGGACGCGCGGCGACGCGCGCATCTGGGTGACGCGAGGGCTGCTCGAGCGGCTTGACGAGCGCGAGCTGGACGCCGTCGTCACCCACGAGATCGGCCACGTGAAGAACCGGGACTTCATCGTCATGACCGTTGCGGCCGTTGTGCCGATGGTGCTGTACCTCGTGTACTTGATCGGACGCCAGGCCGGCCGCGACGAAGCCAAGGCCGTCGCGATCGCCTCGTACATCGGATACATCGTCGCGAAGTTCACGCTGCTCGCTCTCAGCCGCGCGCGGGAGTACTCCGCGGACCATTGGTCGTGCCAGGCAACCGGGGACGGCGACGCGCTGTGCTCTGCGCTGGTCAAGGTCGCGTACGGCATGGGAAGCGTCGACGCCGCGCGCAAGAGTGAGGCGGTCGCGCTTGCGCAGAGCGGCAAACGCCGGAAGCGCCAACGAGTGAATACCCGTTCGCTCCGCCTGCAGTCGATGAGCGCGATGGGGATCTTCGATCCCCGTGACGCGGTCGCGATGGAGACCGCGCTCGCGCAGGGGATCGAGCCGCAGCGCGCGATCGCGGCACTGCGGTGGGACATGGTGAACCCGTGGGCGAAGGTGCTCGAGAAGATGTCGTCCCACCCGATCGTCGCTCATCGGTTCCGGGCGCTCGAAGAGTCGACGTTGCCGGGGAAGCCCACGCGCTGGAGCGTGCTGCGCGCGCTGGCGACCGTAACGCCCGAGAAGCGCTTCGAGGCGCGCAAGGATTTCGCCATCGAGCTGACGCTCGTTCTCGCTCCCTGGGTCGTGTTGATCCCGCTCGTCGCATTCGGCGCCTGGCAGAGCTCCGCGCTCTCGATCGGCCTTGCGTTGATCGTGGCGGGCATCCTGTTCATCCTGAAGCAGGTGATGCGCTACCCGAACAAGCCGGAGAAAGTCGATCAGGTGGCGTCTCTTATCGAGCGGCTCGACGCAAGCCCCGCGGCCGGGCTCGACGTCGAGATCACCGGCCGGATCATCGGACGCGGGATGCCCGGATACGTACTTTCGCCCGACCTCGTCATCCAAGACCAATCCGGTTTCGTTCCGGTGCAGTACGCCAACCCGTTCCCCTTCGCGCGCGCGCTGTTCGGCCTCGCGCGCGCGGAGCACTTCATCGGGAAAGACGTGGTTGCGCGCGGCTGGTACCGGCGCATGCCCGGCCCGATGGTGGAGCTACGCGAGGTGCGAACTGTCGATGGCACGCTGCGCGCGCGGGGCTACACCTGGATCGTGCGTTACATCTGCTCGGCGATGGTTGTCGCGGCAGGGTTCGTCGTCCTGCTGGAGGGCATCGGGCATTAAGCACGCGGCTCGGCGGAGCCCGAGGGGGTTTTCGCGCGCGCGCGATGCCACACGCCCAGACCGCTGACGACGACCGTCGTCCACAAAGCACCGAGCGCGGCGCCACCAACGACGTCGGTCAGCCAGTGCACGCGGAGGTAGAGGCGTGAGAAGCAGATCATCGTGACGAGCGTGAACGTCACCGTCCAGATCAGCACCTTGAGCTTCCACGAGCCGGTCGCACGCGCGAGCAGGAGAGCGATCGCGCCGTAGAACGCCGCAGCCATCGTTGCGTGAGCGGAAGGGAAGCTCGAACCGGTGACATGGATCAGCGCGTGCACGGGCGGGCGATGGCGGTGCACGATCGCGCGCACCAGCCGCTCGAGCAGATACGCACCTGCGGGCGCGGCCACCAAAAGGAACGCGGCAGACCACGCCCTGCGTCCGGCGAGAAGGATGACCGCGATCGCAGCGATCGCGGCAATGAAGATCGGGTCGCCGAAGAGCGTGATGACCTTCATCGCCAGCGTCAGGCCGCCCTCGGTGTGATGGATCAAGAAATCGAGGAAGGGCTGATCGAAGTGGACCAGGTGCTGGCGCTGTGCAACGTCTTTCACAACGATCCCGAAGCCCCAACCGATCACGACGATGGTGACGAGGCCGGCCGTAAGGCCGAGCCCCAGCGCCTCTCCCGGGGTGAAGCGGTGGCCGAGGAACTCGAGCGGTGCACGGAACCATCGAAGGACCGGACGTTCGAGCTGCTTCGACCACCACGCGCCAAGGCGTTCTTGATTGCGCGCGATCCGGCGCGCGACGGCGGTAATGATGACGACCGTGAGGACGAGGCCAAGGAGCAACGCACTCGCGCGGCCTGCGGTGTGCTGCACACGCTTGTATCCGTTTCCGGCGAGGTACCCGAGCAGCGTGAAGCCGCTCCCCCATATCGCTCCGCCAAGAGCGTTCCAAAGAAGGAAGGTCGGATACGGGATCGCGGCGATACCGGCCATGCCGGGGATGAGCGCGCGCAACGCGGCGGTGAAGCGCCCGATGAAGATGGACTTCCCGCCGTGGCGCCGAAGGAAGGCGGTCGCGCGCTCTTGATGATCGGCCTTGATGAAGCGACGCAGCGGACCATCGAGCAGCCGCGTCCCGTAATGCTTTCCAACCTCATACCCGACGGAGTCGCCGATGATCGCGCCGAGGACGGCCGCGGCGATCGCGCCGCCGAGGGTGATGCGCCCCTGGAAGGCGAGCACACCGCCGAGGATCACCGCGATCTCGCCGGGGAAGATGAACCCGAGGAAGACCGACGACTCGAGGGCGGGCAGCGCGAAGATCAGCGCGTACGCCAGCGCGCCGTGCAGGTGCAGGATGCGCTCGATCATCGTCGGAGACGATAGTCGCCGAAATCGGGGGCACTTGCGGGCAGGCTAGCTTCCGATCCTTCAGATCCTGCCCGAACGTACCTAGGACGAGCAGCCTGCCGGCGCTACTGTTGCCGCGATGAGCTCCTCGCTGCTCGCCCGCCTTTCCTACGCCGCCGCAGCCACGTGCGCCGTTTCGGGCATCTTGTACGAGGTCTCGGGTCCGTCCCTCGGCCCACCTCGAACGCTGGTACTCGCGTCATCCATGGTTGGCGCCATCGCGCTCGCGGTGGCAGGCAGGTGGCAGCAGGGCGCCGCGGCGGGCGCGCGCGGCCTCCAGCTGGCGACACTGACCGCTCTTTCTGGTGGATACGTACTAGCCAACGTCCTTGGGACCACGCTGACGGGCAACGCCGTGTGGCGCGCCATGTACTTCGTCGGACTTGCGGTCGGGGCTGTGCTCTTCGTCTCGTCCGCGCGCGCGCTTCTGAAGGACCAACGCTCAACGCAAAAAGCTTGACCTCGAGTCCTCCCGAGAATTGAGAAAGCCCAGGCCGCCTGGACCTGGGCTTTCATCGTAGCGGGGGCAGGATTTGAACCTGCGACCTCTGGGTTATGAGCCCAGCGAGCTACCGAACTGCTCCACCCCGCGTCGCGAATGCCGATGGTAGCAGCCGACCGAGCGGCTCGCACCAGGTCTATCGAGAAGGGCTCGGCGACGGAGTCGGCGACGCGCCGGCAGCCTTGGCTGCCTCGCTGAGCGCCTTCTGTTCGGCGGCGATCTCGCTGCCATAAGTGGCGAAGTCGCCGGCCTTCAGCGCATCCTGCGCGCGCTGGTAGTGCGCGATCGCCTCGGCGATGAGGTCCTTCAAGGTCTTGCCGCTCGGTGCGACTCCTTCTATGACCGACCCCGCCGACTTGCCGAAGATCGCGGCGAGAGCTTGGTCCAAGGTGTCGCCCATCTTGACGTTGCCACCCGAGACCGCGACGACGCGCTTCAGCTCGGGGATGACGGCTCCTTGACCTTGTAAGTAGAGCGGTTGGACGTAGAGAAGCGAGTTGGCGATGGGAACGATCAAGATGTTCCCGTAGATGACCTTCGAGTTCTGCTGGTTCCAGAGCGTCAGCTGCCCCGCCACCGTGGCGTCCTGGTTGATGCGCGCTTCCACCTGCTCGGGTCCGAACGTCGCATCGCTGCGCGGGAATGAGTACGCCGTTAGCTGGCCGTAGTCGGACGGATCGCTGTGGGCGACCATGTAGGCCGTGAGGTTGGCTCGGCCGACCGGCGTGAACGGCCGCACCAGAACGAAGCTCGCGCTCTTGTCGCCCGGTAGCTGCATCAGCACGTAGTACGGCGGCACGGTACCCGTCGCGGCCGCACCGTTGAGCTGCTGCGTTGGGTCGTTACCGACGACCCACGAGTCTTGCTTCGAATAGAAGTCGTTCGCGTTGATCATGTGGTAGTTCGAGTAGCGGTCCGTCTGCAGCTGGAACATGCCCTCGGGGTATCGGATATGCGACAGGAGGGTGGGAGACATCGAAGACTTCGGTTTGAAGATGCCGGGGAAGATCTTCATCCACGTCTGAAGGATCGGGTCCGTGGGATCCCAGGCATAGCTGTCGATCGTGCCGTCCTTCGCATCGACCACGAACTTGACGGAGTTACGGATGTAGTTCCCGGTCCCCAACGGGATGCTCCCGTTTGATGTGTTCGAGAAGTTGATGCGCTGCGAGTATGGGTACATCGCCGTCGACGTGTACCCATCGACGATCCACTTCAGCTTGCCGTCGATGATCGCGATGTATGGATCGTTGTCCAGCTGAACGAACGGCGCGACCCGCTGGATGCGATCGGGCACCACCCGGCGGAACATCAGCCTGGAGTCGGTGGTGATCGCTCCGGAGATAAGCAAGTTGACGTCGCGGAAGCGCCACGCGAAGGCCGCTCGTTTGAAGAAGTTGCTGAGCTTGATGCCGCCTTTTCCGTCGTACGTATACGACTGGTAGTTATCGCCCAGCGGATAGTCGAGCTCTTGCTGCTTCGTGTCGGTCACGACGAACGGCGTTTCCTCGTGCTCCCCGTAGTAGATCCGTGGCTCGGTGATCGCGGGACCACCGCTGTCGGACACGGGTGGGATGTTCTGGATGATGAAGTCGGGCTGCCCTTCTCCGGTAACGCGGTCGACCCTGCTCGCGACCACACCGAAACCGTGCGTGTAGACGAGGTGCGTGTTCAACCACGTCTGTGCGACGGACGAGAGACCGCCTGGATGCACCTCGCGCGCGCCGATCATCACCTGCCGCTCGCCGTCGCTGAACGTATAGCGATCCACGTCGGCTGGGCTGTAGAACTCGTAATACTGCTTGATGCGCTGCAGGCTGACGTACTGGTTGATCAGGACGCCCGGATCCCACAAACGGATGTTCTGGACCGTCGACTTGTTGGCCGGTACGTCCGCGGCTTTCAGTATGCCCGTCGCCGAGAACGGCGATACATCCACGTTGTTGATCCCGAAGGCGAGCCGCGTTGCGTCGATATTGCGCTGGATGTAGGGCTGCTCACGCTGCCGTTCGTTCGGCGTGACGCTGAGTCGCTGCACCGCTGCCGGCCAGATCCCGCCGGCCACGATCGACGTCAGAAGGAGCAACCCGATCCCGCCGATAGGCAAAAGCCAGTTCTTGAAACGCGCGTTGACGAAGAACAGCACGCTGATAACCAATGCGATGATCATGAGCAGCTTGAGAGCCGGAAGCTGCGCGTGCACGTCTGTGTATGAGGCTCCGGTGACTTGGCCGCGAGACGAGTAGAGCAAGTTGAACTGGTCGAGCCGGTATCCCCACGCCTTCACAAGCACGATGAGGCCGAGCAAGACGGAGAGGTGCGCGCGCACCTCCGGAGCGACGCGCTCGCCGCGCTGCTGCGGCCGGATGCCGCCCATGAAGTAGTGCCCTGCCGCGGCGATGAGCGTCACGATTACGAGCGTCGAGAACAACCACGTGAAGACGAACCGCTCGAACGGTAGCTTGAAGACGTAGAAGCTCAGGTTCTTGTGGAAGACCGGATCGACCCCACTGAACGGCGAAGGATGCCGGAACAAGAGGTACTGCTGCCACTTCGTGGCGGCGCCGCTGCCGGCGAAGAGTCCGAAGACGATCGCAGCGATGATGACGCCCCACTTCATGAACGGCTGCAGCGTCGCGCGGTAGCGCTCAAGGATCTGATCGGGAACCGAGAACATGCGCGCGGGGTTCGTGATCTTGCGAACGATCCAAAGGTTCAGCAACAGCAGCACAGCGAAGAGGATGCCGAAGACCAAACCGAGGTCGATCCGCGTCCACACCGATTTCCAGAAGACCTTCTGATAGCCGGTCTCGTCGAACCACATGACCTCCGTGAAGAAGGTCGAGAGAAGGCCCAGCACCACCACGATGGCGACGACGATGGCTGCCGTGATGATGATGATTCTGCGGCGCGCACTACTGAGCCGGTTACGGGGGATCCTGATCACGGCGGGGAGCCTACCAGCGGGTAACGAGCACCGCTGTGACCGATGGTTCCGGCTTCCCTCTCAGCAAAGTCCCAGCAGGTGACGGACTGGGTCGCACGAGCCGCTGGGGGTCGGCGTTGGACTGGGCGTCGGCGAACCAGTCGGCGAGCGGCTCGGCTTTGGCGTGGGCGTTGGCGTCGGCCCCTTGGTCGGCGTTCCGCTGGGACTTGCCGTGGGCGTCAGCGATGGGATCGCCCCGCCTCCGCTGCGGATGTCCCCCGCGCGCAACGCGATCGCGCGCGTGACGGAAACCTTCAGGGTCTGCTCACCGTTGTCGCCCAGATATTCGTGGGCCAGCAGCCCCCACGTCGCCCCTTGATCGAGCAGCGACAACAGAGTCCCGAAGAATGCCGCCGCGCTACTGCCCTGCGCGCGCTGCTCGAGCAGCAATGCGAAGACCGTTCCGATCAGGATGTCTCCGCTCCCCGTGTTCTGGAAGTAGGGCGTGATGAAACCCAGGTCGCGGCCCGGCGCGATCTTCGCGATCTCTTTCCAGTCGTGCATCACGGCGCCGTACTGCGCTTCGTAACCGCGGCTCTGCGACGCGAGGGTCACGTCGAGGTCGATGACATCGGCCAGGAACTCCTGGTCCCACACGTCCCTGGGGTCCACGGTCAGGGGCGTTGCCGTCCGTGGGAGCGCGCGCGCGGCCACCACTCCCTCACGCAGCGTCGGGATCGGCAAGGAACCGGTTAGCGACGTGATCGTTGCGCCGC
>Ga0070706_100006779_pt1 | contig 10811 bp, 11 predicted proteins | sample KBSK5501metaG_FD_65476 | JGI IMG/M metagenome (GOLD analysis project Ga0070706, IMG submission 65476) | Corn, switchgrass and miscanthus rhizosphere microbial communities from Kellogg Biological Station, Michigan, USA - KBS K5-50-1 metaG | ecosystem: Host-associated > Plants > Roots >...
AGCGATGAGAGCGATGAGAGCGATGAGAGCGATGAGAGCGATGAGAGCGATGAGAGCGATGAGAGCGATGAGAGCGATGAGAGCGATGAGGGGTCATGTCGTGTGCTGCGCAGCTGACCCGCAGGGCGCCCTAATGGTCGCTTGAGTGAAGGAGCAACCGATGCTCAGAGCACAGGGGAGCATTCTTCTTCCCCCGCATAGCCCCAGCGAGTTCGATCACGGTGATGTGCATCGAGCCAGCGGGCGGGTGTTCGTCGCGCATACCAAGGCCGGGACCGTAGACGTTCTCGACGGCGACACGCGACGGCATCTGACGACGATTGCCGGCTGTGCCGAGGCGAGCGGCGTGCTCGTCGCCCAGGAGGCTGGGTTGGTGTTTGCGGCGGCGCGAGGGACTGGCCAGGTGCTGGTCATCGACCCAGACACCAGCCACATCCTCCGCACGATCGCCGTCGATCCCAGACCGAATGGGTTGGCCTGGGATGGGCAGCGCCAGCACCTGCTCGTGGCCGACGTGCAGGCGAATATGGCACGCCTCATCACACCGGCAGGCGAGACGCGAGCCGTCACCGTGCTGCCAGGCCGCCCGCGCTGGTGCCTGTACGACACCGTGCGCAATCGCTTTCTCGTCAATGTCCGCGAGCCGGCTTGCGTCGCAATCCTCAATGCTGCCACCGGCGGCCTACTGGAAACCTGGTCGGTCGCATCTGCGGGCCCGCACGGGTTGGACCTCGATCCCACCGGCGGGCGGGCCTTTGTCGCCTGCGACGGCGGGGTTGTGGCGGCGTTGAGTCTGGCGACGGGGCGCGAGCTGGCACACGTGGACATCGCCGGGGCGCCGGATGCGATCTGGTACAACGCACTGCACGAACGGTTGTATGTGGCGATTGGAGACCCCGGCGTCGTCGCCATAGTCAATACGCGGACGATGACTGTGGATGAGGAGGTGACGACCGAAGTCGGAGCGCACACGACCGCCTTTGATGACGCACGCCAGCGACTCTACGTCTTCCTGCCCACGTCGTGTCGCGCGGCGGTCTATGACGAGCTCGATGCTGTGTCCCCACGGCGCACGGAAGCTCAGCCGGACCATGGCGCAGTGACGCGCTGGGAAGATGAAGGAGGGGCCCCCACCGCTGAGGGAAAGGAGGTGCCCTGAGCACAGTCCGCACCCAGACCAGGAACCAGGGCATGGCCTTCGACAGCGCTGCCGCCCCACCAGAACTGCGAAGAGGGAGCGGCGGCCGAGTATGAGACGGCATGCAGAGGGGCAAAGGCGCTCGATGGTGTGCATCGAGCGGGAAGCAGCGGGAAGAATAGCAAGACGAGGAGCACAGCGATGAAGTGGATCACACGCGAGAAGGTCAAGGTGGATCGCGTCGCCTGCCCGTGGCTCATCAAGAAGTTCGTGGACCCACAAGCGGAGTTCCTATTCGTGCCCACCGACCAGGTGATGGCGGTTGCCGAGCGTGAGGGGGCGACCCCTTTTGATGTAAAAGGCGTGGAGCTGGGCCACCACGGCCAGGAGTGCTCGTTCGAGGCCATCCTCAAGAAGTACAACCTCACGAGCGATCCGGCCCTGGTGCTGTTGGGCAAGATCGTCAACGGGGCCGACACCGACAATACACTGTGGAACCAACCGGAAGGGGCCGGGCTAGAGGCCATCGCCGATGGGTTCCGGCATCTTGGATACCGAGATGACCACGAGCAAAACGCCGCCGAGTGGATAGTCTATGACGCGCTCTATGCCTATTGCCAGGCGATGGTGGCGCAAGGCAAGCCCAACGGCACTTTCAAGCACTAGGCCCGCAGCGCGATCGAGGGAGGAGTGTGATGCGCGATGACCAGCGAATTGTGCTCATGCGCGGGCTACGCCAGTTCGCGTATGGGCTGCTGGCCGTCGTGCTCGGCATCTCGCTCACCGAGGCCGGCTTCTCGCCCGCCGCGATCGGCGCCCTCATTACGGTGTCGCTGGCCGGCGATTTCGGCGGCACGTATCTCATCGCCCTGTACGCGGACCGCTGGGGTCGGCGGCGCACACTGATCGTGCTGGCCGCGCTCATGGCGGCGACCGGCGCCGTCTTCGGGCTGACGCGCCTGTACCCGTTGCTGCTCGTGGCGGGCTTTGTGGGCACGCTCGGCAGCAGCGCCTCCGAGACGGCGCCGTTTCTGCCGGTGGAGCAGGCGATGCTGCCGCTCACCTGCCCTCCCGCGCAGCGCACCGCTCTCTTCGCCCGCTACAACCTGGTCGCGTCACTGGCCGGTGCGCTGGGCGCGCTGGCGGCTGGCTTGCCGGCGTTGCTGGTGCGCTTCGGCCTCGCAGAGACGCTGGCGACCCAGCTGCTCTTTGGCGTCTATGCCGCCGCGGCGCTCGTGGTCGCGCTCCTGGTGGCTCGGCTCTCGCCAGGCGTGGAGGCGCCGCCCGCCGAACGCGCGCACGCAGGGACCGCGCGGCCAAGCTGGCAGCGGGTGCTGCCGAGCCTCGGCAAGTCGCGGCGGGTCGTGCTGCCGCTCGCCGCGCTCTTCAGCGTCGATGCGCTGGCGGGCGGACTCATCGTGCAGAGCCTGATGGCGCTCTTCTTTCACCTGCGCTTTGGCGTGTCGTTGGCCGCGCTGGGTGTGCTCTTCTTCGGCGCGAACCTGCTGGCCGCGCTCTCGTTCCTGGCGGCGCCGCTGCTCGCGCGGCGCTTCGGCCTGCTCAACACAATGGTCTTCACGCACCTGCCCTCCAACATCCTCTTGCTGCTGGTGCCTGTGATGCCGAGCTTCCCGCTGGCGGCGCTGACGCTGCTGCTGCGCCAGACGCTCTCGCAGATGGACGTGCCGACGCGCCAGGCGTATACGATGGCGCTGGTGCCGGACGAGGAGCGCACGGCGGCGGCGAGCGTCACCTCGCTGGCGCGCAGCGCCGGCTCGTCCTCCAGTCCGGTGCTGGCGGGCCTGCTGCTGCAGGGGCCGCTGCTGGCCCTCGGGCTGCCCTTCCTGGTCGCCGCGCTGCTCAAGGCGGCGTACGATCTCGTGCTCTGGCAGATCTTCCGGCGCGTCGAGGTTTAAGGAATCGTGACTACCGCTTGACCTTCCGCGGTTGCATTCTATCGCCGCGCCGACCGGCCACACCTCCCAGGTGGGCGCCGCGCATCACTTCCGCGCGCGCTCGCGCTCCGGCGAATACGCGTCGATGGGGCCTGGCAGCGCTCGCTCGGCTTCATCCTCCAGCCGCTCCTCGTTGCGGCGCACGAAGATGAAGAACGTGATGAGCGCGATCACGGCAGCCACCAGGGTCGCGATGGCGAAGGGACCGCGAATGCGGTCGACGTTGCTCCCAAGCACGTAGCCCGCCGTGCCATACAGAGTGGCCCAGAGGATGCCGCCGGTGGCGTTGAAAAACAGGAAGCGCGGCCAGGGCATGCGATTCACTCCGGCGAGGAACGCCGCCCAGGCGCGCAGCACGGCGACGAACCGCCCAAAGAATACGACCTTGCCGCCATGCCGGAGGAAGAGATACTGGCCTAGCTTCAGCCGCCGGTCGTGCAGCCGGATGACGTGGCCGAAGCGGCGCAGCAGGCGGTAGCCGCCTTCACGGCCTATCCAGAAGCCGAGGTTGTCGCCCAGGATGGCGCCCGCCGCCGCCGCCGCGATGACCCACTGGATCGATAGCTGATGTGTGGTGCCGGCGTAGATGGCCGCGGCCACCAGCATCGTCTCGCCGGGAAGCGGAATGCCAGTGCTCTCCAGGGCGACGACGAGCAGCACCGCCCAGTAGCCGTAGGTGGCGAGGAGTTGGGTTACGTCGCTGCCCGTGAACGGCATCCCGTACTCGCTTTCTCCGTCGGCACTGCGCCACCAAGTGACAGGTATACGAGGGCGGCTCATCCCTGGTTTTGACACTCCGCCGGGGCTACAGCCCCACGGATTCTCGGTTCATCCCCGCAGGTATCCCCGCGAGTCCCCGAAGGGCCTGCCCGGCCCATTGAATGTTCCTGGCCGCGTTCTCGTCTCTATCGAGGACGAGGCCGCAGGACGTGCAGACGTGGGTGCGCACGCTCAAGCTCTTGGGGATGCGCGTCCCGCAGCCGCTACAGTCCTGCGTGGTGTAGGCGGGTGGCACGGCTACAACCCGACGCCCGGCGCATGCTGCCTTGGCTTCGAGGATGGTCCGAAACGCCGCCCAGCCGGCATCGCTGATGCTCTTGGCCAGGTGAGGGTTGCGGACCATGTTGGCCACCCGCAAATCTTCGAGATAGATGGTGTCGTGCTCGCGTAGCAAGTGCAGGGCGGTCTTGTGGTGGAAGTCCTGTCGCTGGCGCTGCACCGTCTGCTGGGCCCGCTGGAGGTGGCCCACCGCTTTACGACGACGGTGGCTGCCCTTCTTGCGCCTGGAGACGCGCCGTTGTGCCTTCGCCAGTTTCTTCTCGCCCCGGCGGTAGTGGCGTGGATTCTCGACCGCGTCGCCCTCGGCGGTGATGAGGAACACCTTGAGGCCCACGTCGATGCCCGTCTCGTGCCCAGTGGGCAGCAAGGGCTGGGCCGGCACATCGGCGCAGGAGAACATGACGTACCAGCCGTCGGCTTCCTGGCTTACCGTGACCGTTTTGGGCATGCCCTCCACTGGCCGGGACCAGCGCACGGCGAGGCGCCCGATCTTGCTCAAGACGAGATAGCTGTTATCCAGCCGGGCACCGTTGCCATACTCCTTGTAGGTGAACGAGTGGTAGCGGTTCGCCCCCTGGAAGCGCGGGAAGCCTGGCTTTTCCCCGTCCGCCAGACGACGGAAGAACGCCTGGTACGTCTTGTCCAGCCGAGCGAGCACATCCTGCAAGACGTGTGAGTGGATCGCAGCGTACTCCGGGAAGTCCGCCCGCAGGTCCTTCAGCTCGGCTTCCTGCTGGTAACGCGAGACCGAGACGCGGCGCCGCTCCCAAGCGGTGATGCGCTGCTCCAGCGCCGTGTTGTAGAGCGTGCGGCAGCGCCACAAGACAAGCTCCAGCGTCCGCTCCTGCTCGGGCGTCGGCTGCAGCTTGTACTTGTAGCTCTTGCGCAGGCTCTCGGACACGATTACCGCCCTTTGCGCTCGGTCTGCTGCTCGCGAGACACGTACTCTTGCAACGCCCACACGATCTCGCCCGTGAATGAACGACGATGTGCTGCCGCCCGCGCCTTCATTGCGTCGATGAGGGCCTGCGGGAGCTGGATGGTCACTTTGCGTTGCTGGTGTTTGGAGGTGTCCATACCAGCATTATTCCATACCAGGAGATGCGAGACAAGGGGGTCGTGATTTTTGGCTCAAGCCACGGACGCCTCACCGCTTGGGTGGAAACCCAGCGGCTTGCGGCGGGCTCAAGCCCGTTTCCGTCAGTGAGCTCCTCAGGCTCAACCCCACTCAGTCGCCTCCTCCTCTGCCCTCTGTGTTCTCTGTTAACTCTGTGGTGAGATATCTCCTTACCCTTGGGAGAAGAGGACGGAGATGCGAGCGCCTTTCTTGCCGCAGGTATACTATTGGCGCGTGCCGAGCACACGTGATGGAGAGAGCGAGAGCGTCAGGAGCAGCAGCGTGAGCGCAGCCGCCACCCTTCCCCGCTGGGATGTGTCCGTCGTCTTCCCGAGTCTGGAGTCGCCTGAGTTCGCCCAGGGCTTCCAGGCGGCGGTCGCAGCCATCGAGGCGCTCGGCAGCCTGTTCGACGCGGAGGGCATCCAGCGGCGGGAGCGCGCGCCGCTGGATGACGCGAGCGTGGCCACCTTCGAGCGCGTGATCGCGCGCTACAACGACGTGCAGAGTCGGGTACGCACGCTCAACGCCTACATCATGGCCTTCGTCGCCACCAACTCACGCGATGACGTGGCCCAGGCGCGCGAGAGCGAGCTGCGCCAGCATCTGCTGACGCTCGCCAATCTGGGTACACGCTGGGTCGCCTGGATCGGCTCGATGGATGTGACGGCGCTGCTGGCGCGCTCCCAGGTGGCGCGCGACCACGAGTGGCTGCTGCGTAAAGCGGCCCTGCAGGCGGCGCATCAGATGTCGCTGGAGCAGGAACAGCTCGCCAACCAGCTGAATCTGACGGGCGGCGTCGCTTGGGGCAAGCTGCAGACCGACCTCTCGTCGCAGCTTGGCGTGCCGGTGGAGCTAGCGGATGGCGTGCGCACGCTGCCGATGAGCGAGGTGCGCAACCTGGCCTACGACGGCGACCGTGACCTGCGGCGGCGCGCCTACGAGGCGGAGCTGGCGGGCTGGGAGCGGGCGGCGGTGCCACTGGCGGCGGCGCTCAACAGCATCAAGGGGCAGGTCGGCGCGCTTTCGCGGCGGCGCGGCTGGCAGACGCCGCTGGACGAAGCGCTCTTCGACGCCAACATCGATCGCGCGACGCTGGACGCGATGCAGCTGGCGGCGCGCGAGTCCTTCCCGGACTTTCGCCGCTACCTGCGCGCCAAGGCGCGCGCACTCGGCGTGAGTGCGCTGGCCTGGTACGACCTCTTCGCACCGGTCGGCGCCAGCGGACGCGCGTGGTCGTTCGACGAGTCCGCGGCGTTCGTGATTGAGCAGTTCGGCACGTATTCCGAGCGCATGCGCGCGTTCGCGGAGCGCGCGTTCCGCGAACGCTGGATCGACGCGGAGCCGCGGCCAGGCAAAGAAGACGGCGCTTTCTGCATGTGGCTGGTGGGCGATCAGTCGCGCGTGCTGGCGAACTTCAAGCCGGCGTTCGGCGGTATGAGCACGCTGGCACACGAGCTGGGGCACGGCTACCACAACATGTGCCTGGCGCCGCGCACGCTCTTGCAGCGCGCGACGCCGATGACGCTGGCCGAGACTGCCAGCATCTTCTGCGAGACGATCGTGCGCCAGGCGGCGCTGCAGCGCGCCGCGGCGAGCGAGCGCATCGAGATCCTGGAGGCGTCGCTACAGGGGTCGTGCCAGATCGTGGTGGACATCACCAGCCGCTTCTTGTTCGAGAGCGCGGTCTTCGAGCGGCGGCAGGCGCGCGAGCTTTCGGTGGCGGAGCTGGGCGAGCTGATGCTGGAGAGCCAGCGCCAGACCTATAGTGACGGGCTGGATGCGGCGGCGCTGCACCCATATATGTGGGCTGCCAAGTCGCACTACTACTCGCCCAGCCGCTCGTTCTACAACTTCCCGTACATGTTCGGGCTGCTCTTCGGGCTGGGCCTCTACGCGCGTTACACCGCCGACCCAGAGGGCTTCAAGGCGGGCTACGACGAGCTGCTTTCTTCGACGGGCCTGGCCGACGCAGCGACGCTGGCGGCGCGCTTCGACATCGACATCCGCACACCGGCCTTCTGGCGTGCCAGCCTGGACATCATCCGTGCCGACATCGCGCAGTTCGAGGAGCTGGTGGGCAGCTAGGCAGCTAGGGCAGCGCAGCGACGGGCTTCAAGACGGGGTACGGCGGGCCTGGACACCTATTCAGCCTGCCAGTGCGGAGGGCGGCTGTGCGCGGATGGCAAGGTCGTTTCAGCGTTGCCTCGCGCGGCATCCAGCTGCGATTGGATCAGAAAGAGACTTCCCGTGAGATCAGCGCCGCTGAGGTTGGCATCGCGGAGGTCGGCCCCAGTCACGTCGGCCAGCCTCAGAGTGGCGCCACGGAGATCAGCCCCAATGAGCCATGCCCCGCGCAAGTTGGCGCCGCTCAGGTCCGCGCCACTCAGGTTGGCCCCGATGAGGTCCGCGCCTCGGTAGTCCTTCTTGGTGTCGCGAACATCGGCGCGCACGAGCTCGCTAGTACGGAGCAGCAGGGCATTAACGTCCTGGCGGTAGGCTGCCACATCGAGCTCCAAGAGTGCCGCGGGGCTGGCGAACGTGAGACGCTCGGTCTTCTCCAGTGCGACGCGGAGCGCACTGTGGAGCGGGCGCGCCGCTGGCAGGCTCAGCGCTTCGCTGAGATACCAGAGTAGCTCATGGAGGGTTCGCATGCTGGAGAAGACGGCGAACATCTGCTGCGCGGTGTGTGGGTCGTGCCGCCATTCCTGTCCGCCGAAGGTGACCTGGGATACCTTCTGCCCGGCGCCGAAGCAGTCGTAGACGGCGCAGCCGCGAAAGCCTTGCTGCCGGAGGGCGACGTGAATGCCGCAGCGGAAGTCCGCCCGCAGATTAGGACACGCCTGACCGGGCGGCTTGGTAAGCGCGAAGTCCGCCGAGGCCGCGAAGGCTGGCGCGACACAGCAGAGCGCGTAGCAGCGGTCGCAATCTGCGCGCAGGCCGCGGAAACGGGCGTCATCGCTTTCGGTGGCGGGTGTTACGTGGTCATGTTGCTCAGACACGGTGAGCGTACTCCTCTACGAAGCAACTGAACTGATATGTGCCACCACGGCTGGTCATGGGCAGCATTGCTCCAGCGTGCCGTTCCCGCAGCGTACCATATGCCGACACAGCAGCTTGAGCATCGGCAGCTGCACGCCGGCCTGTTGGCGCGCCAGCCTGGGCATCATCCGTGGTCGTGCGCTGCGCGGCGCTCCGGCCGGAGCGCCGGCGGCACAGCATCAGGCTGCGTGCTCGGCCACCGGCAGCGTGAACCAGAAGGTCGCACCGTGATTCACCACGCTCTCGACTCCCACCCGCCCGCCATGCTGCTCGATGATGGTCTTGGCGATGTACAGTCCCATACCCAACCCGCTGCTCGTCGCGCTCGCCGCACCTTGCGCTGGGATGTCCGCGGCACGGTGGAACGGCTGCCAGATGCGTTCCAGCTCGCTCGGGGGTATCCCAGGCCCACGATCCTCCACCGCGACGCGCGCCCACGGTTTCGCGACCGTCAGCCGGACGTCGACCGCCTGGTCGGTCGGAGAGTACTTGAGTGCATTGGTCAGGTAATTGGTGGCTACCTGCCCGATGCGGTCGGGATCGGCCTCGACCCACACCGGCTCTTTGGCCATGATGTGCAGACGAATGGCCCGCTCTGGGGCCGACACATGCACCATGTCTACCTCGTCGCGCACCAGCGCCGCCAGGTTGCACGCCGTGTACTGGAGCCGCAGTGTACCGGCCCGCGCCAGCGAGGTGTCGAAGAGCAGATTGACGAGCCGCGACAGCCGCGCTGCGCTCTGGTCCGCATCGCGCACGCATCCCTGGACAACATCGATTTGGCGGACGAGGTCGGGCTTGTCGCCGCGCGCGGCGGCCGCCAGCCGCTGGCATTGATACGCCGCGATCTGAATGAAACCGACCAGGGCGGTCACTGGTGTGCGCAGGTCATGGCTGGCAGTTGCCAGGAACTCATCCATGTTCTCTTGCGCCAGGCGCATGGCGTCGAGCTCGCCTGCCTGCGCCTTCGTGCGTTCCTGTACGGCTCGCTGCCTGGAACGCTCAGTGGCGCTGGCGACCAAGCTAATGCTGATCCCGACGCTCATGAAGAGGGCGACTTCGAAGACATCGCCAGCGCTGATTTGTGCCTCCCCAACGCGTGAAGGCAGCACGACAAGTTCTTCAAGCGCCACCCCAAGTAGAGTGGCGAACAGACTCGGGCCGGCCCCAAAACTCAACGCAATCAATGCCACAATCAGGAGTTCTACGACGCCAGGGAACGAGTACGACGAGAAGTATCCAATCAGCAGGCGGTTGATGATCGCCGTCAGCACCTGCAATAGGACGACCAGGAGGTACCCAGTAGCTGGGTGGCGCCAACGAGCGGGCAGCCACTGCGGCACAAAGGTGTTGGCATGCAGCCACTGCCATATCTCCGTCCAGGCACGTGGGCGGCTCGACTGGGGAGTGCCCGGAGCCAACTGAGGCGTGGCGTCCGGCCGCGCAGGTGGAGGTGGGCGTAGCTCGCTATCAGTATGTTGAGTGGGAGCAGCTGCCTGCGAAGGAGGCTCTCGTGCATCCTGCGCCATGTTCATCTCCTCCAGTGCCCTCACTCGACGTGCCATTTCATCGAGCATACGCGGCCAGGATTACAAAGGAGTTATCCAGGCATTACCATGACGCGAACGTGAATCTTGGGCGCATTTGGCCAGGTGTGGCGCGAGGTATGGGGCGAGCGAGCGGCAACTATAAGCGGGCTAGTAGCGAGCTGCGCCGGATGGCGTGCGACCAGTGATACACTGGAGGTGTGGATAGCAGAGTAGGAAGGGACGAAGCAGCCATGCGCACGCTGAATGCACACGCAGAGAAGGTTGTCGAGGAGTTCAAGATGTCGCCCACGAAGCCACCCAAGGGCGCCAAACAGAAGGGCATCCGGTTCACGTTGCGAGTGCTCGCCTATGCTGACGGCAAGGTGGACCTCATTGACGACAACAACAGCCAGACCCACGAGATGTTCGCCCTCAGCGCGCATCCTGAGCACGTCTTCATGGCGCTTTGCGCGCGGGCCTCGCGTCTTGCAGGCGAGTCGGAGCAGGAAGACAAGCAACCGTGAGCACTGTACTGTTTGACGAGAACACGTTGATCGGGCACCTCACCATCACCGAGAACAGCGTCACCTACAGGCAGCGCGGGCGCGCCCAGGCCGTCACGGACAATGTCATGCGCAGCGCGAGCACTGGCATTAGCGTGAAGCGCGGAGTCAGTCTGTTTGGCATGAGCGGCAATTGGAAGATCATGATTCATCGCACCGGCGGCAATGACTTAGTCATCGAATCTATCAAGCCGAGCGCCGGTGAGCGTGTTTTGAGCATCTTGCAGTAGCGCGGCCAGCAGCGGAGCGCGCGGATTCCGGCGTCGCGGTCCACCTTATCGGGGTCCGCCGGGAACCGCGCCCGGACCCGGCGGAGCTATTCCCGATCGTATCCGCGCGCTCGCCGGACCCCGTCCGGTCCTAGCCGAAAGCACGGCCTAGGCCGAGACCCCGATAGCTCGCCCACGTTCT
>Ga0070706_100006780_pt1 | contig 10810 bp, 8 predicted proteins | sample KBSK5501metaG_FD_65476 | JGI IMG/M metagenome (GOLD analysis project Ga0070706, IMG submission 65476) | Corn, switchgrass and miscanthus rhizosphere microbial communities from Kellogg Biological Station, Michigan, USA - KBS K5-50-1 metaG | ecosystem: Host-associated > Plants > Roots >...
ACGATCCTCTTCCTCGACGAGGTGCACCGCTTCAACAAGGCGCAGCAGGACGCCCTGCTGCCTTCGGTCGAGGAGGGTGTTCTCACACTGATCGGCGCGACCACCGAGAACCCATACTTCGAAGTCAACGCGCCGCTGCTGTCGCGGTCGACGCTCTTCCGGTTGAAGCCCTTGAGCATCGACGCGCTCCGTGTGCTGCTCGACCGGGGGCTGACGGTCGAGCACGCGGAGGCCGACGAGGACGCCCTGGCTCACCTCGTCGACCGAGCGGACGGGGACGCACGCGCCGCGCTGAACGCGCTCGAGGTGGCGGTTGCGCTCGCGGCCGCCAAAGGCGCCCCGCCGCGTGTTTCGCTCGCAGAGGCCGAGGCGGCGCTGAGCGCACGTGCCCTGCGCTATGAGCGGGACGAGCACTACGACGTGATCTCCGCTTTCATCAAGAGCGTCCGTGGGTCGGATCCCGATGCCGGTCTCTACTGGCTGGCCCGCATGCTCGAGGCAGGGGAGGATGCCCGGTACATCGCACGCCGTCTCGTCATCCTCGCGTCGGAGGACATCGGTCTCGCCGACCCCTTCGCGCTGGTCGTCGCCGACGCGGCGGCGCGGGCGGTGGAGTTCGTCGGTCTCCCTGAGGCACAGCTCAACCTGGCCCAAGCGGTGGTCCACCTGGCCACCGCCCCGAAGTCCAATCGGGTGGCGGTGGCGTTGTGGCGGGCCCAGGCCGACGTGCGCGAACGCCCGGCGGGTCTCGTGCCCGCACACCTGCGCGACGCCAGCTATCGCAGCGCGCGCAAGTTGGGCCACGGAAAGGGCTACGCGTACCCGCACGACGATCCGCGCGGATGGGTGCCCCAGTCGTACCGGCCGGCCGAGGTCGAGGGCCGGGTGTACTACGAGCCATCGGACCACGGGTGTGAGGTGGGCGTGGCCGAACGTCGGCGAGCAACGGAGGCTGCTCCCGAGAGCGACGGGTGAGGGGACCCGGCCACGATCGCGTGGGCGGCGGCGGCGGGCCGCCGAGGGTGCGACCGGTGCGCAGGAGGGGAGCGCCCCTGACTCACTAAGCTCCTCTCGGTCATGCGAGCCCAGGAGGCACGATGAGCGCGGGCGAGTGGGCGGCTGTCGCCGTGGCCGGTGTTGCCGCGGTGGCCGCTGTCGCGCTCGTGGCCACCATGGCGGCGCTGCTGCGCACCCTGGGCGCGCTGCAGCAGACGATCGACACCCTTCGGGCGGAGACGATCCCGCTGGTCACCGACGTCCAACAGACCGCGCGCCGAGCGAGCAGCGATCTCGAGCGGGCCGGCGCGGTGCTCCAGACGGCCGAGTCGCTCAGCTCGACCGTCGACTCCGCCTCGCGGCTCGCCTATCGGGCCTTCTCCAACCCGGTGGTGAAGGCGATGGCACTGGCCTCGGGCACGTCCCGCGCCTACCGCCGTCTGCGGGAGGACGGCTGAGTCGTGTTCAAGCGCGCCTTCTGGCTGACGGTCGGCGCCGGGTTCGGCTTCGGAGCCTCGTTCTGGGTCACGCGGGCGGTGCGCACGACGATGGCGCGCCTCTCCCCGACGCGGGTGTCCAACCAGCTCACCAACACGGTCAAGGCCGCGGTTACCGAGGGGCGCGCGGCCATGCGCGCACGCGAGCGTGAGTTGCGTGCTGAGCTCGACCAACGCTACGAGAGAGCCGCGGGGCCACCGGTAGGCTGAGCCGGGATGGATGCCAATCAGCTGCGTCGGGCGTTCACGCGCTTCTTCGTCGAGCGTGGCCACACGCTTGTCCCGTCGTCGGGTCTGATCCCGCACCACCCGCGAGCCCCGCTGTTCACCAACGCGGGCATGAACCAGTTCCTCTCGTACTTCCTCGGCGAGGAGACCCCGCCCTATGCGCGGGCGACCTCGGTGCAGAAGTGCGTGCGCATCCGGGGCAAAGACGACGACATCGAGCTGATCGGTCGCGACAACACCCATCTCAGCTTCTTCGAGATGCTCGGGAACTTCTCGTTCGGCGACTACTTCAAGGCCGACGCGATTCCCTTCGCGTGGGCGCTCGTGACCGAGGTCCTCGGTCTCGACGGAGACCGGCTGTGGATCACGGTCCACGTCGACGACGACGAAGCGGCCGACATCTGGCGGGATGCAGTGGGTGTGCCGGCCGAGCGAATTCAACGCATGGGCGCCGACAACTTCTGGGAGATGGGCGAGACGGGGCCGTGCGGGCCGAGCTCGGAGGCCTACTACGACAGGGGGCCGGAGTACGGGAGTGACGGGGGTCCCCTCCACGGCGACGAGAGCCGGTTCACCGAGTTCTGGAACCTGGTGTTCATGCAGTACGACCGCCAGGCCGATGGGCGGCTCGTCCCGCTGCCGAGGAAGAACATCGACACCGGGGCAGGGCTCGAGCGCCTGCTCTCCATCCTCCAGGGACGCGGCTCGATCTGGGACATCGACGTGCTCCGGCCATGCATCGCGAGCGCGGAAGCGGTCACCGGTCGCCGGTATGGCGACGACGCGGACACCGACATCGCACTGCGGATCCTCGCCGATCACGGTCGCAGCATGACGTTCCTCATCAACGACGGCGTCATCCCGTCGAACGAAGATCGCGGTTACGTGCTCCGGCGCATCATCCGGCGAGCCGTGCGCCAGGCCTTCCAGATGGACGTCGATCGGCTCGTCACTCCCGCGCTCGTCGCCGCGACGATCGAGGTGATGAGCGATGCCTACCCCGAGCTGGCGCGCAACCGCGACTTCATCAGCGGCGTCGTCCAGCGCGAGGAGGACCGATTCCGTCACACGCTTCGCGCGGGTCTGGTGCTGCTCGACGACCTGGTTACCTCAGGCGCGACGTCGATCCCCGGGTCGACCGCGTTCCACCTCCACGACACGCTGGGCTTCCCGATCGAGCTCACGCGCGAGATCGCAGGCGAGCGGGGCATCGAAGTCGATGTCGCCGGATTCGAGGCGGAGATGGAGCAGCAGCGACGGCGGGCCAGGGAGGCGTCGACCCGCGCGGAGACCGCAGGTACCGGCACGGAGGCGTACCGCGAGCTACTCGACCAGTTCGGCCCCACCGAGTTCTTGGGTTACTCCGAGTACGAGAGCAAGGCGCGCGTGCTCGCGCTCCTGGGCGACGAGCTGTTCCTCGACCGGACGCCGTTCTACGCCGAGGGCGGGGGACAGGTGGGAGACACCGGCACGATTCTCACCGAGAGCGGGCAGGCCGACGTGCTCGACACGACCTACGCGCTGCCCGGGCTGATCGCCCACCGCGTGCGCGTCGTGGAGGGCGGGTTGAGCCCGGGCCAGGAGGCAACCGCGGCGATCGACGCGCCGCGACGCGAGGCCATCCGGCGCAACCACACGGGCACGCACATCCTGCACTGGGCGCTGCGCGAGGTGCTCGGAGCGCACGTGAAGCAGGCCGGCTCGCTCGTCGCCCCCGACCGCCTGCGCTTCGACTTCAGTCACCATGGGCCGCTGGCGCCCGACGAGCTCGTGCGCGTCGAGGCGCTGGCGAACGATCGGGTGCTGGCCAACGAGCCGGTCCGCGCGTACGAGACCACCAAGGAGGAGGCCGAGCGCATCGGTGCCATTGCTTTCTTCGGCGACAAGTACGGCGAGTTCGTGCGCGTCGTCGAAGCCGGCGGTCGCTCGGTCGAGCTGTGTGGCGGTACCCACGTCGGCGCGCTGGGGATGATCGGGCCGATCACCGTCGTGTCCGAGGGATCCATCGGGGCCAACCTGCGCCGCATCGAGGCGCTCACCGGGGAAGGCAGCTTCGCTCGTTTCCGCCAACACGAAGTCACCTTGAACCGCGCCGCGACCCTGCTGCGCGTCACGCCGGAGGAAGTGCCTGAGCGCATCGAGAAGGCCCTCGAGGAGCGACGCGCGCTCACCCAGGAACTGGAGCAGCTGCGCCGGCAGGCTGCAGGGGACGACGCCGACGAGCTCGCGGCGATGGCCGTCGACGGCGTGGTGGTGGCGCGACGCGACAGCGTCTCGCGCGACGACCTGCGCGAGCTGGCAGTGGCGCTGCGTGATCGTCCGGGTATGCGTGCGGTCGTGCTCGGCGGCGCGCCCGAAGGCGGTGGCGTGGCACTCGTAGCGGCCACCACCCGGCAAAGTGGGCTCGCGGCCTACGACCTGATCGTGGATGCGGCGCGCACCGTCGGCGGCGGTGCGGGCAAGGGCAAGAACGCCGAGCTGAGCATGGCCGGGGGCCGTGACCCTTCGAAGCTCGACGAGGCGCTCGACCAGGCCCGGGCAGCCGCCGGCATCGGTCGTTGAGGGTCGTCGGCCTCGACCTGGGTGGGCGACGCATCGGGGTCGCCGTGTCCGACGCCTCGGGCACTGTGGCCTCGCCCCACTCGGTGCTCGAGCGTCGCGGCGATACCGCCTCGGACCACGCGACGATCGCGGCGGTGATCGCCGAGTTGGGCGCGGAGCGCGTCGTCGTCGGCCTGCCTCTCTCGCTCGACGGCACGGTGGGGCCCGCGGCGAGCGCGGTGCGCGACGAGATCGAGGCGCTGGCCGCGGTCCTCCCGGTTCCCGTCGAGGCCCACGACGAGCGCTTCACCACGATCACCGCGGAACGGGCGCTGACCGCGCAGCGGGTCCGCGCTCGCGACCGGCGCGGCGTCGTCGACAAGGTCGCGGCCGCGGTCATCCTTCAGTCCTGGCTGGATGCGACCCGTGACTGATACGAGCGACGCCCGCGACGCGGCGCAGAACGACGAGTACGAGGAGTTCCCCGAGCCTCGGCGCCGCCGCTGGGTCCTCGGCGTGATACTCGTCTTGCTGCTGTCGTTGCTCGCATCCGCGGGGTTCGGGGCGCGCTGGGTGGAGCGGCAGATCCATCCGGGCGGTCCGTTGGGCGCAGAGGTCGTGGTCACCATCCCGCCGGGCTCCTCGACCGCGCGCATCGGCGACCTGTTGCAGCGCAAGGGCGTCGTCGCCGACGGGCGCGTGTTCCGGTGGTACGTGAAGCTGCTGGGGCGGGGCCCGTTCGAGGCTGGGGACTTCACGTTCCGGCGTCGCAGCGACCTGAAGCGAGTGGTCGACGTGCTCGAGCGCGGTCCCGACGTGAGGCGCGACCGGATCACGATCCCCGAGGGGTTGACCCTCGATCAGATCGCGGCGCGCGTCGGACGCCTGCCGGGGCGCTCGGCCGAGAAGTTCAAGGAGGTCGCCGGGTCGGGCTCGGTGCGCTCGCAGCTTCAACCCGCGGGCACCACCAACCTGGAGGGCCTGCTCTATCCCGACACCTACTACGTCGCCGACGGAGACGACGAGGCCAAGATCCTCGGTCGCATGGTGGCTCGCTTCGACCAGGTGGCCGGCGAGCTGGGGTACGTGGGAGCGCCGCAGGCCGTGGGGCGATCGCCGTACGAGGCGGTGATCGTTGCGTCGATGGTCGAACGTGAGGCGAAGGCGGCGGAGGACAGACCGAAGGTCGCACGGGTCATCTACAACCGGCTGCAACGCGACATGCTCCTGCAGGTCGACGCGACCCTGATCTACGGCCTCGGCGGTGACAAGCCCCGGCTGCTGAACACCGACCTCGAGTCCGATTCGCCCTACAACACCTACCGGCGCAAAGGCCTGCCGCCCACGCCCATCGCCAGCCCGGGGCGAGCCGCGCTCCAGGCGGCGCTCGCGCCCGAGCCGGGCGCGTGGCTCTTCTATGTGCTGGCCGACCGGGACGGCAGGCACGCGTTCGCGGTCACCGACGCGGAGTTCGAGCGCCTGCGTCGCCAGGCCCAGGCCAAAGGCCTCCTTTGAGCGTGGAACCGTGAACGCCGAAGGCATGAACGCCCCGGCGGGATCGACCCGGGTGGCAGCTGTCATCGGCTGTCCGGTTCGGCACTCGCTCTCGCCGGTCATGCACAACGCCGCGTACCGTGCCCTCGGTCTCGACTGGGTCTACGTGGCCTTCGAGGTCCCGCCGGGCTCGGGCCGACGAGCGATCGAGGCGATGCGCGCCCTCGGCATCGACGGCCTCAACGTGACCATGCCCCACAAGAGCGACGTGGCCGGCGCGGTCGACCGGCTCACACCGGCGGCCCTCGCCCTCGGCGCGGTGAACACGGTGACGCGTGGGCCGAGGCGTGACGAGCTGATCGGCGACAACACCGACGGCGCGGGTTTCATCGACACGCTGCGCATCGACGAAGGTTTCGAGCCCGCCGGGCGCCGGTGCGTGGTGGTGGGCGCCGGAGGTGCGGGTCGAGCCGTCGTCCGCGCGCTGGCCGACGCGGGAGCGGTCGCCATCACGGTGGTGAACCGCACGCCCGACCGCGCGGTGGCCGCCGCCGCCCTGGCCGGGGCGGTGGGCCGGGTCGGGCGGCCGGCGGACGCGGCCGAGGCCGACCTCGTGGTGAACGCCACCCCGTTGGGGATGCGCGGGGGAGACGCGGAGCTGCCCGTCGACCCGGTCGCGTTGGGCCCCGGCCAGCTCGTGGTCGACCTCGTCTACCACCCGGTCGTCACCCCCCTGGTCGATGCGGCCCGGGCGCGTGGCGCGGCCGCCACCAACGGCCTGGGCATGCTGATCCACCAGGCGGCACACGCCATTCGCCTGTGGACGGGGGAGGATCCCCCTCTGGAGGTGATGTCGGCCGCCGCGCTCGGAGAATTGGCCCGGCGGGGCTAACTCTCCGTGGCCGACCTGCCGATGATGACAGCGACATCGGTACATCGGAGGTTTGGCGTGTCCCTGCAGGGGTCTCTCGACGCGTTTGCGTTGCCCGACGTGCTGGCCCTGCTGGCCTCGACCAAGAAGAGCGGCGAGCTCTACGTCCGGGGGGAGCGGTCCGAGGGTCGGATCTGGATGGACCAGGGTCTGGTCGTCGGCGGTGAGGCGCCGCGCGCCCGGACGCTCCCGGAGGTCTTCTTCGAGCTGCTCCGCCAGGAGGACGGGAGCTTCGTCTTCGACGCAGGCGCCGGTGTTCCCGACGGCGAGGCGGTGGCCGTCGAGCCCGTCCTCCGTGACGCCCAGCACCGGCTGTCGGAGTGGCGCTCGATCGAGGCGGTCGTCCCGTCGCTGTCCGTGCGGGTGCGCATGGTCGCCCACGCCCCCGCCCCCGAGGTCTCGGTCACCGCGGAGCAGTGGGAGGTGCTGGCCGTGGTCGCCGGCGGCGCGCCCGTCGACGCGGTCGCGCAAGCAATGACGCTGGGCGAGTTCGGCGCCTGCCAGGTGGTGAAGCGTCTGGTCGACTCCGGGCTCGTCGAGGTCGAGGACACGACCGCCCACTTCGCGGCGACCGCCGCGATGCACGCGGGTGACATCGACCACCTCGTGGAGATCCCGAAGCGCCGGCGCCGGGCGACCGACGAGCCACCGGAGCCCGACGAGCCCGAGACACCCGTGCGCACGCTGGCCGACGCCCGCGCTGCTCGGGATGCGCAGCAGCAGATGGAGAACGAGCTCCTGGGCAACCAGGAGGAGATCGACGCGGCGATGGCGGCCCTGTCGCCCGAGAAGGCGCGCGCCCTCGCTTCGGAGCTCGCCGATCTCGGGACAGATGCGGCCGATGCAGTCGCGGCCGCGGCGCGCGCCACGACGCCGGAGGAGCGCGCTGCCGCTCTGAAGGGGGTGCTCACCGACGAGCACGGCGAGCCCATCAACCGGGGACTGCTCCTCAAGTTCCTGTCGTCGGTCCGCTCGTAACGGGCACCATCGTGGTGTCCCACGCGTCAGCGCGGTGGAGCACCTCGGCGAGTGGCGTGTTCGTCGAGACCGGGTGGCGTGATGGCTGAGGGCAACCAACTCGGAGAGCTCCTCGTCTCCCGCGAGCTGCTCACGCGTGAGCAGTTGGCGGCGGCGCTCGAGGAGCAGTCGCGCACACGCAAGTCGCTCGGGCGCGTTCTCATCGACCAGCAGCTGGTCACCGAGTCGGACCTGGTGGCGACGCTCGCGGCCCAGATCGGCCTCGACTTCCTGGACCTCAGCGAGTTCGCCATCGACCCGAGCGCGGCCGGGCTCATCACCGATGCCTTGGCCCGCCGGTACCAGGCACTGCCGGTGGCGTGGGACGACGGGCGCCTGGTCGTGGCGATGGCCGACCCGTCGAACGTCTTCGCGATCGACGACATCCGCACGGTTACCCACGCCGAGGTCCGCACCGTCGTCGCCACGCGTGCGTCGATCATCGATGCCATCGATCGCCACCACCGCATGGATGGCGACGTCGAGAACATCTCGGCCGAGGCCGCGCGCGAATGGGAGGAAGAGCAGGACCTCTCCGCGATCAAGGAGGTGGTGGAGGACGCCCCGATCGTCAAGCTGGTCAACCTGCTCATCACCCAGGCGGTGCAGGACAGGGCGTCGGACATCCACATCGAGCCGGCCGAGAAGGACGTGCGGGTCCGCTACCGGATCGACGGCGTGCTCCACGAGGTCATGCGCTCGCCCAAGAACATCCAGGCGGGCGTGATCTCGCGGCTCAAGATCATGGCGGACATCAACATCGCCGAACGGCGCGTGCCCCAGGACGGGCGCGTGTCGGCGGTGATCGCGGGCAAGGCGGTGGACCTGCGCGTCGCCACGCTCCCCACCGTGTACGGGGAGAAGGTCGTGATGCGCATCCTCGACAAGAGCACGGCGTTGCTGCAGCTGGCCGACCTCGGATTCTTGCCCGAAGCGCTCGAGCGGTACGAGACCGCCTACATGAAGCCCTACGGCACCATCCTCCTGACGGGCCCCACCGGCTCGGGTAAGTCGACGACCCTCTACGCCACCCTCAACCAGATCAACGACCCGGCCAAGAACATCATCACGGTCGAGGACCCGGTCGAGTACCGGCTCGCGGGCATCAACCAGGTGCAGGTGAACAACAAGGCGGGGATGACGTTCGCGGCCGCCCTCCGCTCGATTCTGCGTTCCGACCCCGACATCGTGCTCGTGGGCGAGATCCGCGACCGGGAGACCGCGACCACTGCCGTCGAGGCTGCGCTCACCGGGCACCTCGTGCTCTCCACCCTCCACACGAACGACGCGGCCTCGACGCCGACGCGGCTGGTGGAGATGGGAGTCGAACCCTTTCTCGTGGGTAGCTCGCTCGACTGCATCGTGGCCCAGCGTCTCGCTCGCAAGCTCTGCACGAGGTGCAAGGAGCCCTACGCGCCGACCGGGGCCGACCTGGAAGCGGTGGGATGGGACGGCGAGGACGACCCGCCGGAGATGTTCCGCCCCATCGGCTGTGGCGCGTGTGGGCGCACCGGCTACCACGGCCGCTTCGCCATCCACGAGGTGCTGCTCGTGAGCGAGGACATCGAGCGCATGATCGTGGAGCGTGCCCACACGGAGGACATCAAGAAGATCGCGATCGCCCAGGGCATGATCACGCTGCGAGGCGCGGGCATGGCCCAGGTGTGCAATGGGGTGACGAACGTGGAGGAGGTCCTCAGGGTCATCGTGTAGCCGTGCACCGGGGCGCCCCTCAACGTCGTCGGCCAACACGCCGATACCCCGGGCATGAACCTCGCTTCGCGCCGGCTGGGCGAGTTCCTGGTCGACCGCAAGGTCCTCTTCAGGGACGCGCTCGAGGAGATGCTCGCGCGCGAAGAAGCGGAGGACGTGCCGCTGCCGCGGCTCCTGATCTCGTCGGGACTGGTGGGGGAGAAGGATCTGGTGGCTGCGGTCGCCAATCAGGTCGGCATGCGGTTCGTCGACCTCATCGACACGCAGATCGCGCCGGAGTTCGACGGGCTGCTGCCCGCCGACCTGGCCCGCTCGCTGCTCGCCGTGGCGGTCGGGGCCGAGGGGGGTGACCTCATCGTCGCGATGGCCGACCCGTCGCAGATCGACGCCGTGCGCCGGTGCCCGGAGATCGCGCCCTGGAACCCAGTGGCCGCAGTGGCGGAGCGGGGTGAGCTGCGTCGCGTCGTGGACGCCATGTACGGAAGGGCCAAGGGCGGCGAGACTCGCCCACCACCGGAGAGCCACGACATCATGGTGGCGCTCGACGACGACCGACCTCAGCTCCACGCGCCGAGGATGCTGGGCGAGACCACACCCGACGAGCTGCACGTCGACGACCTGCTCGAACGGGTGCTCGACCTCGGGGGCTCCGACCTCCACCTCAGCGCAGGCGCCCATCCGAGCGTGCGGGTGCACGGGGAGCTCAAGGCCTTGACGGAGTTCCCCCTGATGAACGGGTCGGAGATCCGCCGGATGGTCTACGCGGTTCTTACTCAGAAGCAGCGGGAGCGGTTCGAGACGGACCTCGAGCTCGACACGTCGCACTCGATCCCCGGCCGGTGCCGGTTCCGCGTCAACGTCTTCCAGCAGCGCGATTCGGTGGGCGCGGTGATGCGGACGATCCCCTACGAGATCGTGCCCCTCGAGCAGCTCGGTTTGCCTTCTGCGGTGGTCGGTCTCGCCACCCTGCCCCGGGGCCTCGTGTTCGTCACCGGGCCCACCGGTTCGGGAAAGTCGACGACGCTCGCCTCGCTGATCGACATCATCAACACCAGCAAGCCCGTGCACATCATGACGGTCGAGGACCCGATCGAGTTCCTCCACGCGCACAAGCTCTCGGTGGTCAACCAACGCGAGGTGGGGGAGGACACGTATTCCTTCTCTCAGGCGCTCAAGCACGTGCTCCGCCAGGACCCCGACGTCATCCTCGTAGGAGAGATGCGCGATCTGGAGACGATCTCGACCGCGTTGACCGCGGCGGAGACCGGTCACCTCGTGTTCGCGACGCTGCACACGCAGGACGCGCCGCAATCGATCGACCGCGTGATCGACGTCTTCCCACCCGAGCAACAGCAGCAGGTACGAGTGCAGCTGGCAGCCACTCTGCAAGGGG
>Ga0070706_100006781_pt1 | contig 10810 bp, 7 predicted proteins | sample KBSK5501metaG_FD_65476 | JGI IMG/M metagenome (GOLD analysis project Ga0070706, IMG submission 65476) | Corn, switchgrass and miscanthus rhizosphere microbial communities from Kellogg Biological Station, Michigan, USA - KBS K5-50-1 metaG | ecosystem: Host-associated > Plants > Roots >...
AGCTACGACAACACCGCCGCGATGGCGCGCCTGCGCGGCATCGGATGGGACGACCGGGTCATCCGCGCACTGGACAAGCGCAAGGTAACCGGCGACATCGAAAGCCCGGCTAAAGTGATCAATTAGCGTATGACGCTCAATATCCTCGCCATTTCCATGATCGGCGCCGAAGCCACCACGCGGCCTTGTTGGCGAATGCCGACAGGATGAGCGGTTGCAGGTAAGGCATTGCGTTCGCTCCAATACGCTTTCGCAACTGGAGCGTCCGGTACATTGGCAGCTTGCTCGCCTCCGGCCAGCAGTCGAATGCGAACTCCTCGAGTTCGCCGACCGGATTCTGCCGGGCGCTGCCGCGGTCGTACGCACGCGCGGCAATCCAGAGCGCCTCCCGGCCCAGCTTGCGATGCACGACATCGGAAAGGCGCGCCGCATCGGTCAGCTTGTCGCTGTAGTGTTCAAGCACCTCCTCGTAGGCCAGTCGCCGCTGGCGCAGATCCCCCAGCGCGCTAAAGGTGGTTATCATGTTCTTCCCGTGCATTCGGTGGTAGGCCTGGTCAACGCCACGCAGGAAGCCAACGTCCGCGTTCGCCGCTAGCCGCATCCACATCTCAAGATCCCCCGCATGGGGCATTCGCAAGTCATATCCGCCGACCCGCTTCTGGAGCGACGTGCGGACAACGACCTCCGGCGAGATTATGCAATTGCAGGCCGCGCGGAACCGGCGCTCAACCCACCAGTGGCCAGGCCACACCGACCAACCCTGCGCTCTGGTCCGGGCTTTCGGAAGCGGTTCGCCATGTATGAACCACAGCGGATGCCCGTAAACGAATCCGACGTTGGGGTGGGCATCGAGCAAGTCCGTGGCACGCCGCAGAGATCCCGGTGTGAGCAGGTCATCCGCTGACATCAGTACGGAGTAATCACCCTCCGCCCACTCAAGCAAGCCCTCGTTGAATGTCTTGACGTGACCTATGTTGACCGGATGGATGGCGACTTCGACACGAGGATCACGAGCCGCGATTTTTTTAGCCACCTCGGCACTGTCATCGGTTGAGGCATCATCGATGATGAGCACCCGTACATCGGCGCCCGGCTGCTCGTCCAGGACGCTGGTAACAGCCTCGTCCAGGAAATGCCCGTAGTTGTAGCAAGGGATAACGACGCTAACTGACGTCATGGCGCAGTTCCCGGGTTCCGGGCGCGTCCCGCATGCCGTTGCGCGACTGCCGTCGACGAGCCGCCGCGTCGGCGCATTTCCGGCAGCCGGGCTCCGGCCGCGGTATCGGTTGGAAGCATCCGTTCCCCTCAATCTCGCTATTCGTATGCCAACACATCCGAGCCTCCGTTAGACGGCAGCCTACGGCGAGCCGGCGGCCTACGGCGAGCCGGCGGCTTATGCCCATCCGGCGACCCTGGAACGTCCAGATTCCTCGTCCATGGTTCCGCGACCGGCGATAAGCCTGCTGAGTAGTAGATCCCCGACCGCCGGCGGATGATACGTCGAGGTGCCGGCCGGCTAGGTTTCACTCGGCGTCACCGGGCAGAGGCGGAGCGCGGGATCGGATGGCGCCAGGGCGGCGCTGCGCGGGCGCACTGGTCAGGCAGGCTTCACCCGGTTCGGTCTGCGCTCCTCTCACCCTGAAGCAGGCAACCTGCTCGATCCCGCAGCTGCGGCAGGGCGGATCGGCGGCACACGCGCGCTCGGGATCGGTATCCCGGCAGCTTGGCACCCCTGTCTCTGCTGAGGCAGGAGTTTCGCCACTGTGCGCGCTGAGGTACGGTCATGAAGGATGCGACACGAAACCGGCTCAGGCGACAAGCCGCCCAGGGTTCCGGGACCCAGCTAGGAAGGCTTGGTGCTCCGATGAGAGGAATCAGCGCCCGCAGCGGCGGTGTACGTCGCGTGCCCGATGGCGCCCGATGCGACAAGCGCCTCCCCAGGAAGGCTTCTGATTTCTGCAGCCGGATTATCAGCCGACCAATCCCAGTCCGTGCATCTCGGCTCGCCGTTGCCTGAGAATTAGTCAGCCGATGTCAAGCAGAACAGCGGAGCTGTCATCCAAGAAGGAATCCCGCCCGGGGTTGCAATATCCGGAGGGTTCGCCGCCACTGTCCGTGAGCGTACGCCGGGGAGTTTTGTGGAGCGCCCTGAGCACGCTGCTGCTGCGCTTGACCAACGTCGCTATTACAGCCGTTGTCGCCCATATCCTTGCTCCCCGTGACTTCGGCATTTTCACCGTAGCCCTGATTGCCTATACGGTTATCTACAATATCAGCGAATTTGGCATCGGGTCCTGCCTGATCCGGGCCGATCTAGACATAAATGTCATGGCTCCGACAATGTTCACTGTCTCACTGCTGACGAGTGCGATATTCGGCGACGCGATGGCTTTTTTCGCACGGCCAATTGCGACGGCGCTTGGCTCGGCGGACGGCACACAGGCGGTCAGGGTCATGGCGCTCTCGGTGCTTATCAGCGGCTTCTCCGCCCTGCCCGGCGCCCAGCTCACAAGGGATTTCAAGCAAGATAAGCTTTTCCTGGCCAATGTTATCAGCCTGGTTCCCTCTACCGTCGCGCTCCTCATCCTGGCCAAATCGGGGAGCGGGGCACTGGCTTTTGCCTGGTCTAGGGTTATCGCCGCGGCCGTCATGTGCCTGGTGATGGTCGTGTCCGCGCCGAAGTACTACCTGCCCGGCCTCTCCGGCCGCGCGCTTTCGGTGCTTTTCAGGTTCGGGCTGCCGCTGGCGGGCGCGAACTTCGTTAACTTCGTACTCATCAATGTCGACTACGTGTTCGTTGGCCATCTGCTGGGCCCCGTTGCGCTTGGGGCCTACATGCTGGCATTTACCATCGCATCCTCGCCGGGTCTTCTTCTCGGCAACGTGATTAATAGTATCTCAATGCCCGCGTTCTCCCGGGTTAAGCAGGATCCCGAGCGCCTCAAGAGCGCGATAACCAGTTCGCTGCGCATGCTATCACTGATTCTAATGCCCATGTGCGGCCTGATGATAGCGCTTTCCCGCCCGCTTGTGCTAACGATTTACGGAGCTAAATGGGCAGCGTCGGCAGAGGTCCTTGCCATACTTTCCTTCTATGGCGCCATCTCGATCATCTGTATTCTGTTCTCAAACATCCTGACTAGTCTCGGCAAGGCAAAATTTACGCTTGCCGTCCAAGTCCTCTGGCTGGGCGCACTGGTGCCCGCCATGGTAATCGGTGTCCACAGGAATGGCATTATCGGCGCTGCAGTTGCTCACATAGTGGTTATCGGGCCGCTCATCCTCCCGAGCTTCCTGTTCGCCTTGAAGCGGACGACTGGAATTCGGCTGACCCGGATGGGAAAGACGATCTTGCCGTCCGTCCTGGCCGGAGTGGCGGCTGCGGTCGCCGCTAGAATCACGGCCGATCAGTTTTCCGGCCCGTTGCCGCAGCTAGTCGCTGGCCTCGCGGCCGGCAGCGTTACTTACGTCGTCGCAGCCGCTCCCCAGGTCGTGGCCTGGCTCAGCCATACCGAGGCGGCGAGGAGGCGTGCGCCGGGGCTATTCCGCCGCTATGACGCCTCGGTGGCTGCGATAAGGCGAGTTGCTGGCGGCGGGCACGAGCATCCCGGCGGCACTTACCGCGAGACCCGCGCCACGGCCGCCACGGAGGAACGCAGGCCGACGGCCGGCGGCCACGCACTCCCGACGGCTAGCCAGGGCGCAGGCGGCAGCCATAGCCGACAAGACCTGGTTACCGGGAGGACCACCGGGCTGTTGTACCCCGAGGCCCGGGTCGTGGCGTTCTGGGCACGTCCGGAACTTGGCGAGCTTCTCGCCTGGTGCCGGGCACCGGGGCGGGCCGCGGCGCGGCTGGTGACCGGAGAAGGCGGCGCGGGTAAGACGCGCCTGGCCATTGAGCTGGCCCGGGAGCTGGAGAACGACGGATGGCAGGCACAGTGGGTGCCGCCCGGGAAGGAGCCTGACGCTATCCAGATGGCCCGGCGGACGTCGCGGCCGACAGTGCTGCTGCTGGACGACGCCGAGACACGGACCGATGTCACGCGGCTCCTCACCGATGCGGCTGGTGGCCTCGATGGCACGGATCTGCGGGTGATACTGCTGGCCCGCAACACCGGGGAATGGTGGCATGATCTGATCATCAGGGTCGGCTATCGGGCCAGCGACATGCTGGTCGGCGCGTCGCCGATACAACTCGGACCGATCGCGGACGCGGCCACCCAGCGCGAGATATTCGACGCGGCGATAGCCGGGTTCGCGGTCAGGCTGGGCGTTACCCGGCCGACCGCCCGGCTGGCACCCTCTCATTCCCCCCGTCTCGTCTTGGCCGTGCACGCAGCGGCCTTGTCTGCGGTGCTTGATCACATCGAATCCGCTGCTGGCGGGAGTCCTCTCTACGGCGACGATGCGCTGTGGAACCTGCTGCGACGCGAACTACGGTACTGCGCGCAGGCGGCCGCGGCCCGGGGCCTAGGTCTCGATCCGGGCGCGCAGCGCCGTGCGATCGCAGCCGCGTGCCTGATCGGGGCCGACAGCGAATCCGCCGCGGTTGACCTGCTTCGCCGCCTCCCGGATTTCGCCGGATCGGCTGAGCGGCGTGATCGAGCCGCCCGCTGGCTGCATGATCTCTACCCCGGGCCCGCCACCGACGGCCGGGCAACCGGATGGCTCGGATCATTGCACCCGGACCGGATGGCCGAAGAGTTGATCGTCAGCGAGCTGTCAGGGCAACCGGACCTGATTCCGGCCCTGTTTACCGGGCTGGATGAGCCTCGCGCTAAGAAAGCGCTGACCGTGCTGGGACGCGCCGCGCTCAGCTATCCGGATGCGGTGCCTTTGCTGGCCCGCGCGCTGGCGTCCGACCTTGAGCATCTCGCTGTTCCCGCGCTTGCGGTCGCAGTCGAGACGAATCCCGTAACAGACAAGCTCGTTGCCAATGCCATCGCAGGCCAGGCCATCCCCGTTGACGTGCTTGAACGCATCGCCGCTGTGGCGCCACGGAGGTCCCTTGCGGTCACGAAGACCTCTGTCACTGTTCTCAGCCGCCTCGCCGACGGATCCTCCCACGGAGGCGACCGCAGCCGAAGGATAGTGAACTGATTCTCAATCCACCACGCAGTATCACCGGCGCCCGCTCGGTGCTCATATACGTACAGGTCTTCGGACGGGCCGACTCCAGTTCAGAGGAGATGATGAAGTTGGCGGTCGTCAGCCGTGGCTGTATCGGCATGGGCGACGACCTCCCACGTTGAGAGCAATGGCCGTAATGTCTGGAGTGCTGGCGTCGACAGCGCTAGGTGCGGGAGACCGATCTCCGCTGGGAAACCTTGCGGAGATCTCGCTCCTGCTGTCATCTTTGTGGGCTCATAAGTTATGAACTCGTCCGTTCTTGAACTCCGTCCCCGCCGCGGGATCGCGTTGCCGGCATCCACACAGGCCGGCGAACGCCTGGCCCGGCGCAGAGTGGGTGTCGCCTGGGGCCTGCTGGTCCTCAACGCATTGACCTACTACGGATCCGTGCTGCATATCCCGCCGGCGATCGGCAAGGCCATCACGCAAGCAGCGCTGCCCCTCGCGCTGGCAGTGGCGCTGACCGTAAACCGCCGACTCGTCATACGCCCGAATGTCTTCCTCTGCCTGCTGACCCTGCTCGCCATCGAAGCGCTCTTCACCAGCTTGCAACCCCAGCATGTCGGTACGGTGTACCGGACTTTCCGGCTCGCCGAGTACGTCGCTGCACTCTGGCTCCTCTCGCCCTGGTGGGGTCGGCGCGACCTGCTTCTTGTCCGCTGCCATATGGCGGCCCTGTCGGTGGCACTGGGCACGGTGGTGCTTGGTTTGCTCATAGCACCCGGTCATGCCCTTGGCAGCGGGAGGCTCAACGGCGTGCTCTGGGATATCCCGGCTACCGAGGTCGCACACTATGCGGCGGTTACGGCCGGCGTGGCAGTAGTGCTCTGGCTCGGCGGCATGCTGCGCGGGAAGGTGACCCTGTGCATCGTCGCGGCCGACGGAGTCCTGCTCGTCCTCACGCACACGAGGACTGCCTTGATCGCCCTGGTGGCCAGCCTCGTGATCGCGGGCCTGAGCATGGTCGTGACCAGGGCGCGGGCGCGCAAGTTCTTCGCGAGCGCCGGCATCATCGTGTCCATCGGGGCCGTGCTGGCGGCCGGCGTGGTGACAACCTGGCTGGCGCGCGGGCAAAACACTCAAGAACTAACCTCCCTCACCGGGCGGACCGATTTCTGGAATCTGGTCCTTAACCTGCCGCGTACGAAGTTCGAGGAGATCTTCGGCTTCGGCTTGTCGAACGGGTCAGTCAATGGCCTTCCGATTGACAGCAACTGGCTCGTGGCCTATCTGCAGCAGGGGCTCATCGGGGTAGTCATCTGCGCGGCGATGCTACTATTCGTCCTGGTAGCCGCCTTCTTCCAGCCACCGGGTATAGAGCGATCGCTTGCTCTCTTCCTGGTCACGTACTGCCTGATCGCCTCGTTTACACAGGTCGGGTTCGCCACGCCCACGACCTACCTTCTCGAGTTGACGCTAGCCGCGTCGTTGCTGGTGCCCTCGGCCGCCGGAAGGCGGGCGGAATGGCGGGCCTAACTAACAAAGGCGAATCGGTCATAAGAAACATGCTCGTCGCAACCAAGGCGAAAAAAAAGCGCCCGGCAATCCGTCGGTATGAACCAGAGGGCCAGTACAACAATTCCCAGGGAGCCATCCCAATGCAGTCGAAACTCCGGCAGCGCCTCGCTGCCTCGCCTATCGCCAGGGGCGCGGCGCTTCCGTTGCGCACCATGATGGTCGCGCGTTACGATGCCAATCTCATCGGACGATCGGTCGATTGGCTGGTCCACGGCCGTGAGACCACCAACCTTACTTACGAACTGGAGTCGCTCAACCGGAACCAGCTTGGCTGGTTCGTTTCCGCCGTAACCGGCGCTGGGATCCAGCAGATCCGGGACTGGATGCGGGAACTCGATGAGGACACCCACCTCGCCGGTCAGCTGACCAGGCGGCTGTCGTCCAATCCGCGACGCAGGATCTGCGCGAAGGAACCCCGCTGGGCCCGGCGTCTGGGATGGTACGCCCTCGTCCGTGCGGCACAGCCAGATCATGTCGTCGAAACGGGGACCCATCTTGGTCTCGGGTCCTGCGCTATTGCCGCTGCCCTGCTTAGAAATGGGCACGGCAGGCTCACGACGGTCGACATCGACCCTAACTCCGGATACCTGATCGGCGAGCCCTGGGCGAACGTCATCGAGCGCAAGATCGGGAATTCTGCCGACATCCTTACGGGGCTTGATGATGTCGGTATGTTCATCCATGACAGCCTGCACACCTATGACTACGAGACCAGTGAGCTCATGGCAGTCGAACCAAATTTGCGCGAGGATGCGATCGTCCTTTCTGACAACGCTCACGACTCCTCCGCCTTGTCCGACTGGGCCGAACGAACCGGTAGTCATTACCTGTTCTTCAAAGAATTGCCGCTCGACCATTGGTGGCCCGGCGACGGCATCGGTGTCGCGTGGAAAGGCCAAGAGCCGGGTCAGTCCCAAAGCCGGGCCGCTACTGCCGGCACTGTATAGCGATGACGAACAACGATGACAATGCGTCCCGTCTGCCTGGCGGCCGATACCCGGGCGAGGCCGCGGTGCCGCTGGTGGTCGCGACCATCCTCCGCGAGGAGGGCATCACCGGTGTCCATACCCATGTCCGGCAGCTGCGTCGGTATCTCGGCAAGAATGGCGTGCCGGCCACCCTTGTCACGCCATTCTCATGGGGCCGGGTGCTCACTTACCCTGTGTACGGGTTTCGCCGCGTGCTAGACCACTCCAACCGGGCCGCCGCCGTTGCCTGGCACCGGCACTGGCACGAGGTGTTCCTGCGCAACGCGCTACGGCGCCGCCTAGCGGAAGCCGGCGACTGCGTCGTCTATGCCCAGGGCCCGCTGGCCGCTTATGCAGCCTTGCGCGCACGGCGAGGGCCACATCAGCGGGTGATCATGGCGGTTCATTTCCGCATCTCACAGGCTGACGAATGGGCCGACAAGAACTGGATCAGGCGGGATGGGAGGGTGTTCCGGGCGATCCGGCAGTTTGAACGGGAGGTGATCCCCCAGGTCGACGCTCTGGTATACGTATCCAGCTGGGGACGGGACGCCTTGCATGGCTGGTTCCCGGAGGCCGCTGCGGTTCCCTCCACGGTGATCGGCAACTTCGTGGCGCCGATCGATGCCGAGGCACCCAGGGAGCCGGTCGGAGATCTGGTCACCATCGGCAACCTTGACCTGGTCAAGAATCACCGTTTCCTGTTGCGGGTTCTGGCCGAGGCTAAGCGAGCGGGACGATCCTTCAGCCTTGACGTGTTTGGCGAGGGAGCGTGCCGGAAGGACCTCCTGGGACTGACCCGCTCGCTGGGGCTGGAAGATCAGGTGCGATTCCGGGGATTCCGGCCTGATGTGCGCGAATACCTGCCGGGCTACAAGGCCTACGTCCATGCGTCGTACTCTGAATCGTTGCCGCTGGCGATCATCGAGGCAATGGCCGCAGGCCTTCCCGTTGTGACCGCTGATACGGGAGGCATCTCAGAGCTCTGCGACGACGGCGTCGAGGCCCGCTTCTGGCCGCTAGACGATCCCGCACTGGCCGCAGCCACGCTCATGGAGCTTTTCGATAGCGAGCCGACCCGGCTGAAGACAGCCCAGGCCGCGAGCGAGCGCTTCCGCCGTGACTTGAACGCCGACGTCATAGGCCCGCGCCTGCTCTCCTTCCTGTTCGAGATGGCACCTCCGGCACAACAGGTGAGCCCGGTTGTGCGGGCAGATCCCCTGATCACGCGAACGCCTGATCCCTGACAATCCATCCGCTACCGCACGGTGACCTAGCTTCGCGCCAGGCATGCCGGAGCCAAGAAGGCATAGGGAGAAAAGTGAGTTCGATTCCGCTCGTTGATTTGCATGCTCAGCATGAGGCTGTGGCTAGCGAGGTTGCGCAAGGCTGGCAGGAGGTCGTCGCCCAGACGGCATTCATCGGCGGTCCCCAGGTAGCAGCGTTCGAGCACAGCTACGGGCAATTCGTCGGGGTACCACACTGCGTAGCGATGGGGAACGGAACGGACGCGATTGAAATCGCGCTGCGTGCGCTGGGGGTCGCGCCCGGCGACGAGTGCATCGTTCCGGCCAATACGTTCATCGCGACCGCCGAGGCGGTCGCCCGGGCGGGAGCCACCCCGGTAGTTGTCGACTGCGCCGACGACGAGACGTACCTGATCGACGTCAATGCTGTCGAAGCTGCCGTAACACCACGCACCGCGGCGATCATACCGGTGCATCTCTATGGTCAGGCCGCGCCGGTCGAATGCCTGGTGCCGCTGGCGAAGCGCAACGGTATCTGGCTGGTGGAAGACGCGGCACAGGCGCAGGGTGCCCGCCGGAACGGGACGAGCGCCGGAGCGCTCGGAGACGCAGCGGCGACCAGTTTCTATCCCGGTAAGAACCTGGGGGCGTACGGTGATGCGGGCGCGGCGCTCACCAGCTCAGCCGACGTGGCGGCACGGATGCGGATGATCCGGGATCACGGATCACGGACGAAGTACCAGCACGAAGTGCTCGGTGTCAACAGCAGACTCGATACCTTGCAGGCCGTCGTGCTGTCGGCGAAGCTTCGCCGTCTGGCCGGATGGAATGCGGACAGACGGGCTGCAGCGTCCCGGTACGACGAGTTGCTTTCCGGCTGCTCCGCCGTCATCCGGCCGCGCACGCTGGACGGCAACGAGCATGTGTGGCACCTCTACACGGTGCGGGTGCCGGACCGGGACCGGGTGCTCAAGGAGTTGCACGCCGCCGGGATCGGCGCCGGAATTCACTATCCGGTACCGATCCATCTCACCGCCGCCTTCGCCCCGCTGGGTTACCAGCAAGGCGCGTTCCCGGTTGCCGAGCGAACCGCGCGTGAGCTACTGAGCCTGCCGCTCTTTCCCGAGATCACCGCGGCGCAGCAGGAGCATGTGGTCTCCGTCCTGATGTCCGCTCTGTAGCTTCCGGTCATCAGCCCCAGATATCGCGTAGCACGTTGAGCACGACGCGCGAGCCGAGGCGATCCAGCTTCACCGGTAGTTCCCGCATTTCTGCCAGGTTCTCCCGCACCGCGCGCTGCCGTTCGATCGGGCAGAGAACGAACAGGAAGCCGCCGCCCCCGGCACCGGTCAGCTTGGCGCCCGATGCCCCCGCCTCCAGCGCCCGGCTGACCGCGCCGTCGATCTGGACGCTCGATACTCGTGATGCCAGCTTCCGCTTGGCTTCCCAGCTCTCGCGCACCGCGGGACCGACTGCATCCACGTCCCCGCTGCGCAGCCGGTCGACAGCGAAGCCCGCGAGATCGCGCAGGAGGTTCAGCTGGGGTTGGGTCGCTGCGATGTTCGCGGTCTGCTCGGCCAGGATGGAGTTCGCGCTCCGGGTGACGCCCGTGTAAAACAGCATGATCTGATGCTGCAGAGCACGCCGCTCGCCGGCGGAAAGCACGAGCTCCTCGGCAATCACCTCTTCGCCGGGCCCGAAACGGATGTCACGGATTCCGCCATACGCGGCAATGTACTGATCCTGTTTGCCGATCGGCTTTCCGCAGCGTTCGATCTCGATAGCGCAGGCGCGCTCGGCAAGCTCCTTAGCCGGCACCTGACGTCCCTGGTATGCGAACAACGCGTGCAGCAAGCCGACGGTTACCGCAGACGACGACCCGAGACCGGAGCCCGTGGACGGGATGTCGGCCAGCGTGGTGATCTCGACGCCCTTGGTCACGCCGGT
>Ga0070706_100006782_pt1 | contig 10810 bp, 8 predicted proteins | sample KBSK5501metaG_FD_65476 | JGI IMG/M metagenome (GOLD analysis project Ga0070706, IMG submission 65476) | Corn, switchgrass and miscanthus rhizosphere microbial communities from Kellogg Biological Station, Michigan, USA - KBS K5-50-1 metaG | ecosystem: Host-associated > Plants > Roots >...
CAGGATCTCCGGAGCGCGACGCACGCGGCGACGCGGAGCTGTTCGAGGTAGGCGTGCGCACGCGCCTCGACGACGAGCGGGGCTGCGGTTCCCAGGGTTTTCACCGCTGATTCGAGCGCGGCTGTTCCGTCGCTGAACGGGCCTCGCGACTCCAGGATGAGCCACGAGGGAAACGCCCGAAAGCGCACGCCGGCCCGTTGCAATCCTGACCCGTTCACCGGTTCGTCCAGCGGGATGGACATGAAGACTGCGTCCGTCGCTCCCGTGCGTTTCACGGCGCGCGCGAGCGCGACCGGCTCACGGGAGTAGGCGCGGGCCTCCCTTGCCACCGGCAGTGCCGCGAGAAAGACCGGCGAGTAGGGATACAGGACGTCGTGGGGAGCGAGCTCCCTCGTCAACCACGCCGCGGGCGCAGCGACGGCTCGCTCCGCTCCGGTCGGCATCGTTCGCGGTTCGGAGACGGCGCTGGGGGCGAGTGCCGCGGCGGCGACGATGACGCCGACCGCAGCGAGACGCGCCTTCGCCGGCAGCAAGGCTCCCACGCGGGCCGCGCCGGTCGCGACGAGGGCGATCCAGAGCGGCAGCACGAAGATGAGATGGCGGGGAGCGAGTGGGCCGGTGAAGAGCCCTGTCGCGCGTGCGATTGCAAGCGCGGGCGGAGGAACCGCAACCGTCAAGAGTGCAAACGCGGCGACCGCGGGCCGGCGGCGTGCGAGCGTGAGCATCCCCACTGCGGCCAGTCCGACGAAGAGGGCCAGCATGGCGCCGCTTCCACCGGCGGCACCGCCGAGCGCTTGCAACGTGGCCGCTCCGGTGGAGACACCGCTGTCGATGTTGTGGCCCTTGGGCGAGTACCTCTCGGAGAGTCGCAGGTCGGCAAGCAGCAGGGGCACGGCGAGTAGTGCAATCGCGAGAGTCGGAAGCGCAGCACGCAGCGACCGGCCGCGCCAGAGGCAGAGCGCGACGACTGCCTCCACGGCGACCAGAAACGCCCCGAACGGATGTACGGCGAGCGGGAGCAGCGCCGCTACCGCAGCCGGGAGCGTCGATCGGCGCCGGGGCTGTTCCAGAGCGCGCACGAAGAGATCGGCTGCAAGTGCGCTCGCAAACGCGAAGAGCGAGTACATCCGTCCGAACGTTCCGTAGATGAGCAGCAGCTGTGACGTCGCTGCGAGTGCAGCCGCGATCAGCCCGGCCGACCGGCCCGCGATGCGGCGCGTGAGGTCGTAGCAAAGCGGCACCGTTGCGAGCGCGAACACGACGGAGACGCAGCGCAGGGCTTCGGGTGTCGCGTCGAGTGACAACGCCGCGTGGACGAGAAGGAAGTGGAGCGGCGCTCCGCCTCGGTCGAGCAGGACCGTGTGGAGCAGGTCGTCAAGCGGTCGCGCGGCGATCAGCCCTGCGACCGCCTCGTCCTCGTGGAACGGCTTGCCGCCGACGTCGGGCCAGAGGCGCGCGAACAGAGACGCCGTCAATCCGGCAAGTGTGAGCCCAGGTGCAAGGGTGACGGTGCGCAGCGCTTGACGTTCGATCGCGGCGATGCTCATGGGTGATGCCGCCTGGACGGTATCTAGACGGGATTGCGCGACGACGGAGCTTCGAGTTCGGCGCGCGGCAGCCACTGCAGCGCACGCGGCAGGTACCAGTTCCACTCGCCCAGGAGCTTCATTGAGGCAGGCAGGAGCACGGCGCGGACGATCGTCGCATCGATGAGGACCGCCGCTGCGAGGCCGACTCCAGCCTGCTTGACGTCGAGTGACGAGAGCGAGCCGAAGATCGAGAACACGGCGAACATGACGAGCGCGGCGCTCGTGACGACGCCGGCGGTGGCCGTGATTCCGTAGCGCACCGCGTCGTCGCTCGTCATGCCGGAGTCCACACCTTCGCGCACGCGGCTGAGGATGAAGACGTGGTAGTCCATCGACAGCCCGAAGAGCACCACGAAAAGGAAGAGCGGCAGCCAGGAGATGATCGCGCCGTTCGAGGTGAAGCCGAGCAACGGCTCGGCCCAGTGATGTTGGAAGACGAGCACGAGCACGCCGTAGGACGCACCAACGGACAACAGGTTCAGGACGATCGCCTTCAGCGGTACCACGATCGAGCGGAACGCAACCAGAAGGAGCACGAACGCGAGTAGGAGCACGAACACGAGGACAAAGGGAAGGCCGTGCTTCAACTGGCGGGTGAAGTCGACGTCCTCCGCGACGTCGCCAGTGACCGCGGTCGTGCTCCCCGGGATCGTGCCGATGGTCCGCGGAATCAGGTCGTTCCGGAGGGTGAGGATCGCGCGACGGCTCGCCTTGTTGTTCCCGGAGCCGGCCAGCGGCAGAAACAGAGCCGCTGCGGTGCCGTCGCCGTTTGCGGTCGCGAGCACCGGCGCGTGGCCGACGCCCCGCGCGAGCGCGAGTTGCTGGAGCCGCCGTCCCTGTGTCCGCAGCGCAGCTGCGTGCCCGGGCGGAACGGTTGCGACGATCTTGGCGTTTTCCGATGCTCCTGGAAACTGGCGGCGGATGTCCCCGAGCGCCCGCAGCTCGGGAATGTTCTGAGGCGAGAGAGTGTTGTCGCCGGGCTTCGCGATCTTCAGCCCGATCGCAGGCACCGCAAGCGCGACCAGCAGGCCCGCTGAGACCACACACGAGAGCACGGGGCGTTTCAGGACACGATCGATCACAGCGGTCCAGAAGCGTGAGTGGGTCTGGTCGGTCCGGAGGTGAGGCAGGAGTGGAATCCGGCCGCGATCGATCCGGTCCCCGAGCAGTCTCAGCACGCCCGGCAGCACCGTGACCGAGCCGGCGACGGCGCACGCGACCACGGAGATGGTGGCGGCGGCCAGGCTGTTGAAGACCTTCGCCCCGATGAGGAACATCGCCGCCATCGCAATGATCACCGTCGTGCCGGAGAGGATCACCGTGCGGCCGGAGGTCCGGATCGTCAGGTCGAGCGCCTCGTGCGGCGACCGCCCTCGCCGTCGCTCCTCTCGCGAGCGCATGACGTAGAACAGGGCGTAATCGACTCCGACGGCCATCCCGATCAGCACGAGCACCGTGCGCACGCTGTCGTCGATCGGGATCGCCTGGCTGATCGGCCCGAGCAGTCCGAACGCCGCGGCGACGGCGGTCAGTGCAAGCAGCACGGGGACGGCGGCGGCGACGATCGCGCCGAACGCGAACAGCAGCACGAACAACGTCACCGGGACGGAGAGGATCTCGGCGCGCTTCAGGTCGCTGTTGGTCGAGCGATCTCGCGCGTCGCTGGCAGTGATGTCACCCGTTTCCTCGATCGTGACGCCGGGATGTGCCTGCGCGGCGGCGAGAATCGTGTTGCGCACCTGATCCGCGGAGCCGCCGGTCAGCGAGGCGACGATGAGGGCCGAATGGGCGTCGCTCGAGACCAGCTGTCGGTCCTGCGACGGCATCGCGATCTGGACCTGCTGGGTACCGAGCCGCTTCACCACGTCCGTGACTGCGGCCCGGAACGCGGGATCCGCTGTTGTCAGCGTCGCGCTGTGCAGGTAGGCGATCTCGCGCGGGGGCGGCCAGAGGTTGTTCGCGTCCATCAGCTCGTACCCGCGCGCCGACTCGCCGACGGCCCCGTTCTGGAGCGTCTTCGTCCCGGTTGCGACCATCGCGGCCACGACGACAGCGACGAATGCGAGCCAGGCCCCGATCGCGAGCCACGGATGGCGCGTGCTCCAGCGGCCGATCGTAGCGACGGATCGCAGGGCTCGAGTGTAGTCAGCCGTCCGAGTGTTTGAGCTCGGACTCCCGCAATTGCGCGGACTCGAGCGACAGCTCGCCGGAGCAGACTTTCGCATTGAGCTCGTTCTCGATCGAGTCGACGTCGGAGGCCCGCGGGTAGGGCTCGGGCCAGAGGTTGCGCGGATCGGTCGGGTGCCCGCCGAGCTCGAGGCTGATCAGGTGGTCCTCCTGATAATCGGAGGGAGATCCGCCGACGCCGTATTCACGCATCTGTTTCTGTTTCAACGCGTTCGTGTACGACGTCGGGGGACGGATCGTCTTCGTCCAGCCGTGCAGGCAGATGGTCGAGTTGATGTTCCCCTGCGTCACGTCGGCATTGAGCACGCCGGGTGTGCGCACGACGTCGGCGAGGTACGGGCCTTTCGACGAGGAGCCGTGTGGGGTGAGGATCGCGATGGCGAGGAGGAGCAGTGCGATCGTGACCAGTGCGGTGCGCGTCGACACGCGTTCGAGCGTGCGCACGAAGTTTGCTCACCGCAAGTTGTCCAGATTGGACACGGCCTGGCCGATCTCGTTGCTAGGTTGGACAACATGCTCACAACGAATCAAAAGGGCGCCATAGCCGAGAGTGCCATCACTGCTGAAGCGATTCGACTTGGAGTCGGAGTGTTTCGAGCGGTGGCGGACGAGCGCTACGACCTTGTTCTCGATACTGGCGCGCGTCTGCTGCGAGTGCAATGTAAGACGGCGGCACTCAATGGCGACGTGCTGGTCATCCGCTGCTATTCCTGTCGCCGCACCGCCGGCGGGATGCTCAAGCGTTCATATACGAGTGATGAGATCGACGCGGTGGCGGCCTACTCCGATGAGCTCGGCCGCTGTTTCCTCATTCCTATTCATAGAGTCGATGGGCTCTCGACTATTCAGCTTCGTCTCATTCAGGCCAAGAACAATCAGGCGCGGCGAATCAACTGGGCCAAGGACTTCGAATTCGCCGCTACACTTGGCCGCTACGGGGCCATAGCTCAGCTGGGAGAGCGCGTCTCTGGCAGGGACGAGGTCGCCGGTTCGAGCCCGGCTGGCTCCATTCATCAGCCTCCGGCCGACGGAGGCGTATCCGGCCCCCAGACGACACCACGGCCAGGCGGGCCTCCAACGGGCGCCTAGGCGGTTTCGCCGAGCGCCGCGACCTCGCGACGCTCCGCCAGCCGCCGTAGCGCTTGCGCCTCGATCTGACGGACGCGTTCGCGCGTCAGGCCGAGCTGCCGTCCGATCTCCTCGAGCGACTTCGGATCGGGATCGCCGTCCATCCCGTAACGCAGCTTGACCACCTCGCGCTCGCGCTCGGGCAGGGTCTCGACAGCGCGCCGGACCGCGTTCTCGGCAAGGCTCACATGCACCTCTTCGGATGGTTCCGCGTTCTCGCCGGCGATGAGATCGCCGAAGGCCGCCTCCCCCTCCGTACCGACCGGCTTGTCGAGGCTCGTCACCGCGCGAGCCGCCGCCCGCACTTCCTGGACGTGCTTGAGCGAGAGCTTCGACTTTTCGGCGATCTCCTCGTCGGTCGGATCGCGCTCGAGGGTGGTCGTCAGCGCGCGCTCCGCACGCGAGATCTTCTGTTCGCGTTCGACGATGTGAACGGGAATGCGAATCGTGCGTGACTTGTTCGCCACGCCACGCTGCACGGCTTGCCGGATCCACCAGGTCGCGTAGGTGGAGAACTTGTAGCCGCGGCGCCAGTCGAACTTCTCGACCGCGCGAATGAGCCCGATGATCCCCTCCTGGATCAGGTCGAGCAGCGAGATCCCGTGACCCTGGTACTTCTTCGCGATCGAGACGACGAGGCGGAGGTTCGAGTTGATCATGAGATCCTTCGCCTCCTTGTCGCCGCGCTCGATGCGCTTCGCGAGCTCGATTTCCTCCGATGCCGTCAGCAGCTTGTAGCGACCGGCCTCGTTGAGGAAGAGCTGGAGGGCGTCGGTCGTGGCGACGGCGAGATCGCCGTTCACGTACGTGCTGCCGACGGCGTCGGGACGGGCGCAGTCGTCGGTGAGCACGATCCCCTTTTCCTCCAACTGCTCGAAGAAGCCAGTCGTCTGGTCGTCGTCGAGCTCCGCCTCCTGGAGGAAGTCGCTGACAGCGGAGAGATTGAGGCAGCCGAGCTCCTCTCCCTGCTCCAGGAGAGCCTGTAAGCGTTCGTCGACAACCATTTCGCGGCGTATTCCCCTTTTCGGAGCCCGGGCTAACGCGAATTTTGCACTTCTCTTCCAAAGACGTCACCCGGACGTCGTAGTTGGCGCCGTAGCGTCGGAGGATCCCGACCAGGAGGAATCCCATGCGCCGACCAGGCATCCGGTCGCTCGCGGGGGGAGCGGCCGGGATCGTCGCAGGTGTCATCGGGGGAATCGCTCTGACGTCGATCTCGGTTGCGAGCGGGCCGACCCCCGCGGTGCCGGGCCTCGATGCCGCGCACGCCCCGCCCCTGCTCACCAGGCCCGGCGAGCCGGTCACCTTGCGCTACGCGATCGTGTGCGCGCCGAGGGACGACGGGCTGCCCTGCGAGGGCTCCGGTTCGGTCTACGTGCGCGCCGGTCAGACCGGCCTGTTCCGACAACTGCGGCTGAGGCGGGGCGCAGAATCTCGCGAGGGCAGGTACTACGTCGAGTTGCCAAGGGAGCTCGCGTCCTCGCGCGACGGCTTCTCGTACTACGCGGTGCTTCGCGACGGAACGACCGGAGCGGCGATGACCGTTCCGGCGGGCGGGGAGGCTGCGCCGCAACGGAGCTTCCCGTTGGGGGATGCGACCGAGGTCGACCTCGGCGTCCATGCCTTCAGCGCGGACCGCGCACCGGTCGAGCGGGTTGTCGCGGCGCCGTGGGGCAGCGACCCCGGTGAGGCCGGCCTGGCCGGCTCGCGCGAGCTGGGTTTCGGCGGGCCCTCGTCGTTCGACGTGACCCCCGAGGGCACGGTCGCGGTGCTCGATCAGGTGAACGGCAGAGTTGAGCTCTGGTCACACGGTGGCGTGAAGCCGACGAACGTCGAGGTGAGCGGCGGGCTGGCGGACTTCGCTCTCGAGCCCGGCGGCGCGATGGACGTGCTCGAGCCACCGAGCCGAACGAGCCCGGCGCCCGTGCTCCGCAGCTTTCGCAGGGACGGAGCGCCGCGGTGGGCCCAGCGCCTCTCCGACCGGACCTGGGCGAAGCTGGCGGTCGGGCCCGCGGGGCCAATCGTGCAGCAGCAGCCGTCGGAGCAATGGCTGCCGTTAGCGGGTCGCGGGGCCGCGCTCAGCCGCGCGGCGCAAGCCGCCGGTGGTCGACCGGGACGGCCGTTCACGAACGGGCGCGAGGTGCTCGTCGAGCGCGTCGGTGCAGGCGAGTTGCGGCTCGCCGAGCTCGTGGGCAACGCAGTACTGCGCAGCTGGCGCATCACGAGCGTGACGTCCCTCGGCGAGGTGCAGCTCGCCGAGCCGTACGGAGATCGCCTCGTTGTCGTCATGAAGACGTACACCGACGATCGCAGCGACTACGCGGTGCTCGTGCTCGATCGAGCAGGAGTCGAAGCCGAATTCGCCGTCGAGCCGCTCGAGTGGGCGGAGTCGGCGCCGCTCGCACGGTTTCGGCTCGCGGGCTCGTCGTTGTATCGCCTCGGCTCGGCACGCACCGGCCTGTTCGTCGACCGCTTCGACCTGGAGGTGTCCCGATGAAAGCGTTTCTCGCTGCCTTCGGCCTCGCCATCGTGCTTGCAGGCGCGGCGGGGGCACAGGCCTACCATCGCTTCTGGGCGAACTGCAACTACGACGCGCCGACGTTCATGACCACGATGACGCGTGATGCCGCGCAGGACTACGCGAACGCGGCGCGATACGAGGGCTACCAGTGGGGCGGGGGCTGCTGGAACTACGACGACGCCGACTCGTACCCGTATGACGCTCCAGGCGATCCTTCGACGCACGGTGAGGGCGGAGACTGCTCGGGGCTCGCGTTCAAGACATGGCGTGAATCGACCGACGACTGGCGCGACGGCCGGTACTACTGGCGTGCCCTCCGCAACGTGCACGGCCCGTATACCGCCGGCGACTTCAAGAACGGTTTCGGAGCCCCGAACCACGTCGTTGCGAAATCGAGCGCAGGCGTGATGGACGGCTTCGCGAGCTCGACCCACATCGGCTTGATCTTCTTCCGCTCGCTCTACGGCGGCGATCAGATCGTCGAAGCCAAATGCGAGGCCTGCGGGACGAACATCTTCTACCGCACCTATCGCAGCGATCCGAGTTACGGCGGAGTGGCCAGGTGGGGCTGGACCGGCTGAGCGCGACCGGACTTCTGATGGTCGTATTGCTGCTGGCAGGCTGCGACAGCGGCGGCGCTCGCCCGACGCGTCTGCTCTATGGCGAACCTGCAGCAGAGCTCGAGGCCGTACCCGGGAGCGTGATCGCGATCGGTCGCGTGCTCGACGGCGCGGCACTCGGCCGCCGCTTCAAGAGCTGCCGTCCGACAGGCGCGGGAATCGGTGCCGACACCGTCGTCGTCGAACGCATCGGCGTCTTCGGCGAAAGCCTCACGTTCACGGACTCCGGTCGCAAGACCGTCTATGCGTGTGACGGCGGAACGGATCTGCTGGGGGAGCGCAAGCCGCCCTGGTGCGGCAGCTCAGCGGGTCGACTCTTTGGCGGCAAGCTGCTCGACCCACGCCTCGACATCCTTTGCCGAGACCGGAAAGGACGGCCGCTGGCGTACGCCTGGGTGGATCCGGCCGCAGGCGTACGGTGGATCGGGGTCGACCAGGGCAGCTACACCGAGGTCTACGAGGTCCTCGCTCGGCTACCGGTGCGGATCGCGTCGATTCGCGGCATCCAGAGGGCGCGAGCGCGCGCGACCTTCCACGTGACTCAGTACGACGGGCGCGGAAAGGAGCTGATCAGGGGGAAGCTCGAAGCGGCGGTTGCGGGCTGACGGCCGGGGGTAAACTCGGGCCATCGTGTGGGAGCTGATCTGGCTGATGGTGATCATGAAGATCCCCATCATCTATCTCTGCTGGGTCGTCTACTGGGCGATCAAGTCCGGCCCGCGGCCCGAGCAGACGGCCGCGCTCGTGTCGGCCTGGGACGACTCGGATCCGTCGAGGTGGCGGCCGAGGCACAGCCGACCGCGCCGACCAGGTCCGCATGGTCGCCCGACGCGCGGATACGCGCGAACGCGTCGCGCGGCGGTACGGACATGAGCACGACGCCCACCACGCGGCAGAGTCGCCCGGCGGAGACGGTGGGGGGCTTCCTCGCCGCCGCCGCTATTTTCGTCAGCCTCGTCGGTGTCGCCTACCGGCCGTTGCGGCTCATCCCCTTCGCGATCCTCCTCTCGCTGATCGCCGCCGGGATCGGCGGTCGAAACGAACGGCTGGCGACGTACGCGGTTGCGATCGGGGCTGCGTGCTTCGCGATCGGGCTCGCGGTGGCCGTGATCACGAGCCATCCCCTCTGGTAGCACGCTCGTTGCTACAAAGGACGTAGTGACTGACGTCGACGGCCTGAACGCGGGCTTCGCGCGCGACCTCTTCGAGGAATACCTCGAGAACCCTGAGTCGGTCCCGACCGAATGGCGCCGGCTCTTCGAGAGCGGCGACAGCGAGATCGTCGCGACTCATCCAGGTCTGGCCCGGCTACTCGAGGCTACGGGAAACGGCCATCCGGCGGCGGCACCTTCCGCGCTCGAGCCGGCTGCGGCTCTGGAACCCGCGTCGCCCCCGGCCGAGGCCGTCTCCGACGAGCTGCTCGGGGCCGTCGCCGCTGCGATGGCACTCGTGAAGGCGCACCGCATGCACGGCCACCTCGCGGCGCATCTCGATCCGCTCGGTTCCGAGCCGCCCGGTGACCCGGCGCTCGAGCCCGAACGCTTGATTCCGAAACTGACTCCTGAACTCCAGGCGCGGGTACCGGCCTCCGTCCTGCGCATGTACGTCGCAGGAGACACCCTTGCAGACGCCCTGCCGCGTCTGACCGCCACGTATACGGGGACGATCGCCTACGAAATCGAGCACATCGCCGACCACGAGAAGCGGGTCTGGCTCCGGCAGGCGATCGAGTCCGGCAAGTACCGCACGCCGCTGTCTCCCGAGGAGAAGAAGGAGCTGCTCGCACGGCTGTCGCGTGTCGAAGCATTCGAGCAGTACCTGCGTCGCGCGTTCCTCGGGCAGAAGCAGTTCTCGATCGAAGGGCTCGACGTGATGGTCCCGATGCTCGACGACGCGATCGAGCTCGCGGCGGAGAACGGCGCCCATGAGGTCGTGATCGGCATGGCCCACCGCGGCCGCCTCAACGTCCTCGCGCACACCCTCGGGCTCGGCTACGACTCGATCCTCCGCGAGTTCGAGGGGGAGCGGACGATCGAGGCGGTCGTCGCCACTGATGAAGGGGGAACCGGCGACGTGAAGTACCACCTGGGCGCGGCCGGCAGTCGGTCGACCCCCTCCGGGGAGATCACGGTCACCCTTGCCGCGAATCCGAGTCATCTCGAGGCGGTCGATCCCGTCGTCGAGGGACGCGCGCGGGCAGAGCAGACCGATCGGTCGACGCGCTACGGCCTGCACGATCCCAACGTCGCCCTGCCGGTGTTGATCCACGGTGATGCTTCCTTCCCGGGGCAGGGGGGCGTCGCGGAGACGTTGAACCTGTCAGCGCTCGAGGGCTACTCGACGGGCGGGACGCTTCACCTGATCGCGAACAACCAGGTCGGCTTCACGACCGATCCCGGCGAAGGACGTTCGACGCGTTACTCCAGTGACCTCGCAAAAGGCTTCGACGTCCCGATCATCCACGTCAACGCCGACGACCCGGAAGCAGCGATGTCCGTCGTCCGGCTTGCACTGGCTTTCCGGCGCCGCTTCGAGAGCGACGTCGTCATCGATCTCGTGGGCTACCGCCGGCACGGTCACAACGAGCAGGACGAGGCCGCGTACACGCAGCCGTTGATGACGGCGCAGATCGCGGAGCATCCCACCGTGCGGGAGCAATTCGCGCAACAGCTAGTTGCCGAAGCGGTCGTCACCGAGGAGGAGGCCGATCAACTGCCCGCTGAGGTCACCTCGGAGTTGAAGCAGGCGCATGATGCGCTGAAGGC
>Ga0070706_100006783_pt1 | contig 10810 bp, 9 predicted proteins | sample KBSK5501metaG_FD_65476 | JGI IMG/M metagenome (GOLD analysis project Ga0070706, IMG submission 65476) | Corn, switchgrass and miscanthus rhizosphere microbial communities from Kellogg Biological Station, Michigan, USA - KBS K5-50-1 metaG | ecosystem: Host-associated > Plants > Roots >...
CATTCGAGCACGTAATGCGCTCCCTTGCCGCGCGTGATGCGCTCGACTGCTTCGACCGCGTCTTCGTTGCGCACATTCACGACGTGATCGGCACCGAGTTTTTTTCCGATCGCGAGCCGGTTGTCGCGCGTGCCGGTCAGGATCACCGGCTGCGCGCCGAGCGCCTTGGCGACCCCGACGCCCATCAATCCGATCGGTCCCGGTCCCATCACGACCACAGTCTGCCCGGCGACAAGCCCGCCCATCACGTCAAGCCCGTACATCGCCGTGCCGGCGGTGACGACGAGCGTTGCTTCCTCGTCGCTCATGTCGTCGGGCACGTGTACCATGGTGTTGATGTTGTTCACCGCGTATTGCGCGAAACCGCCGTCGGTCGTGAAACCGTTGGCGCGGTGCCCCTTGTTGCGGTCACCGTAATTCATGCCGTAATTCGTGCATGCCGTATACATGCCTTCGCGGCAACGCTCGCAGCGGCCGCAACCGGCGTGAATTTCAACGGTAATACGGTCGCCGACGTCGAATTCATCGACGCCGGGTCCGAGCTTGACCACGGTGCCCATGTACTCGTGGCCTGGCGTGAAATTCTTGTTAAATGGCGACCCCCCCTCGATCAGCGCGGGCGGTCCCTGATGAATGATTTCGAGATCGGTCGCGCACACGGCGATCGCATCGATACGCACCAGCACTTCGGCGGCGCCGGGCTGCGGCACCGGTTTTTCAACGAGCTTGAGCTCGTCGGGATTTCCCAGCACCCACGCCTGCATGGTTGCGGGCACGCGCAAGCTTTTTTCAAGGCTCGTGGTTTTCATAAACAACTCCTTGTGCGGTTACTCGGGCGTGCAGCCGGCGGTCCCGCAGGCGCAAAATCGGCTCCACTCGCATTTTGGCGCCGTCGCCGCGCGTGCGCGGCGACGGCGCTTAGAGTCAAAACGTGCCGCGAAAAGCGTCGTGGCCCCGCACGTACGCGTTATTGCTCTGCGCCGGATTGCGGTTTACCAGCGGCCGTGCATAAAGCGGATTGCGCAGGCTGCGCACTTCATGTTCGATCGTGAAGAGCTTCTTGCCATTATCGAGGTCGACGATATCGCGGAATCGGTATTGGTGCTCGTTGCTTTCCTCGGTGATGAGACCGCGCTCGTTGAGGAAGCGATGGGGTCCGGAAAAATCAACGATATAAATCTGGATGTGATGATTGTCGTACGGCGGCAGCGGGTCGCTCGTTTCGCGGAACAGCAGCTTCTGGGCGCTGCCGGCCTCGACGCTCGCGACCGCTTCGCCACCACGCTGCTCGATATTCGCGGTCGCCTTCAAGGCTTCACGGTAAAAGCGCGCGATGCCATCGACGCTCCCGCGTGGCACGTCGAACTCGACATAAGCGAGTGCGAGATCACCCGGGCCGAATTCGGAGCTCGGCGCGTGACAACGAAACCGATTGCCCCACGGACAGACCGCATCGATGCGATCAGCATGCGCCTTAAAACTGAACTGCGTGCCCTTCAGCCATGGCGTGACTTTCGTCAGACGCTGCGCGAGCTCGTTCAAGTCGGGCACTACAATACCGATCGTGCCGCGAACCCGCTGTGGTTCGCCGGTCGGCAGATGACACTGGCTGCGGCCGATGTTGACCCACATGTTTTCGAGCCCGACCTGTATGTATGGATCGCGCGTAAATCCCATTCCCGCGATATAGAACGCAGTCGCTGGACGTTGATCCGGAATGGTGACGTTGACGTGCTCGAGCGCAACGATGTTGGCGAGATCCTGCGCTGTGCGGTCGTAGGTTGCTGTCATGTTAAGCACTCCTCGTTGACGATGGCGTTCGTTAGCCGCCGCGCTTCTGGTTGCCTGCTGCGCGGTTCCCGATATCGCGCCGCAACTGCATGCCGTCGAAGCGGATCGGTTCGGCGATTTCGTACGCTCGACGTTGTGCCATTTTGACATTGTGGCCGAGCGCGGTCACGCATAATACGCGCCCACCGGCCACTACGACCTCGGTGCCGCTCGTGGCGGTGCCGGAATGAAAGACATGATAGTCGGCGCCTGCTGTTGCGTGCACCGGCACGAGTCCCGTAATCGTCGCACCTGTACGCGGCACATCGGGATAGCCGGGCGCGGCAAGCACTACGCCCAATGCGGCGCGCGGATCCCATTCGGCTTCGACTTTGTCGAGCGTTCCGGCGAGCGCGTTCTCGATCAACCCCAGCAAATCGCTTTTAAGACGCAGGATAAGCGGCTGCGTCTCCGGATCGCCCAGACGGCAGTTGAATTCGAGCACCTTGACCTGCCCATCCTTGCTTATCATCAGACCGGCGTAGAGAAAGCCGCTAAACAACGCGCCTTCCTGGGCGATTCCCGCGACGACGGGCTGGATGACTTCGCGCATGACTTTGGCATGAATGCCCGGTGTCACGACCGGCGCCGGCGAGTACGCGCCCATGCCGCCGGTGTTGGGGCCGAGGTCGCCGTCCTTTAGGCGCTTGTGGTCTTGGCTCGTCGCCAGCGGCAATACGTGTCTGCCATCGACCATCACGATAAAGCTCGCCTCCTCCCCGTCGAGAAAATCCTCGATCACCACGCGCGGGCCGGACTCGTTGTGGCGGATCGCGAGTTGGGTGCCGACGAGCATCATGTCGACTGCGTCATACGCGTGCTGCAATTCGGTCGCTACGACGACACCTTTGCCGGCGGCGAGTCCATCGGCCTTGATCACGATCGGCGTGCCGCGCTGGTCGATGTAGCGGCGCGCGGCCTGCGCGTCGGTAAACGTCTGATATTCGGCGCTTGGGATGCCATGCCGCGCCATGAACGCTTTGGCGAAATCCTTTGAACTTTCGAGTTGGGCCGCGCGCTGCGTGGGTCCGAAAATTTTAAGCCCCGCGGCATGGAATGCATCAACGATGCCTGCGGCGAGCGGCGCCTCGGGCCCGACGACCGTCAGCGCAATGTGCTCATGCTGCGCGAATTCGATGAGCTTGACGCAATCGGTAATGTCGACGTTGGTCACGCCGTCTTCGAGTGCGGTGCCGGCATTGCCGGGTGCGACGAATACCCTGGAAACGCGCGGCGACTGCGCGAGCTTCCATGCCAGCGCATGCTCCCGACCGCCGCCGCCCACGACCAATAACTTCATAACAGCGGGAGGCGGGAGGCGGGAGGCGGAAGGCGGGAAAGGCCTTCCACAAGGACGCGCCTAACTCGGCGCGATAAGCATTTCGCCTCACTCCACACGCCTCACTCCTCTCGCATTTTCGGCGCGTCAGTGGCGGAAATGCCGGTGGCCGGTAAAGACCATCGCCAAACCGCGCGCGTCGGCGGCGGCGATCACTTCGTCGTCGCGCAGGCTGCCGCCGGGCTGGATCACGGCGGCCGCGCCCGCATCGGCGATGAGATCGAGCCCGTCGCGGAACGGAAAGAACGCGTCCGATGCGACCACCGAACCTGCGAGAGAGAGGTTCGCGTTCTTCGCTTTGATCGCGGCAATGCGCGCTGAATCGACGCGGCTCATCTGGCCCGCGCCAATGCCGAGCGTCTGTCCTTGGCTACAGAACACGATGGCGTTGGATTTCACGTACTTGGCAACGCGCCACGCGAACAATAGGTCTTCGCGCTGCTGCACGGTCGGTTTGACCCGGGTCACCGTCTTCAGGTCCGATGCGTCGATCTTGAAATGATCGGGCGTCTGCACCAGCAATCCGCCGCCGATGCGCTTGTATTCCATTTGATTCCATGCCGCAGAGGCGCCGCCCTGCGGGGCAGAGGCTGGAGATGAGAACCGCGGCGAGGGTAATTGCACTTCAAGTACCCTTACATTTTCCTTGTTCGCGAGCGCTGCTTTTGCCTGCACTGATACTTGCGGCGCGATCAACACCTCGACAAACTGAGCGCACACCGCGTGCGCCGTCGCCGCGTCGAGTTCGCGATTGAACGCGATGACTCCGCCGAACGCCGAAGTGGGGTCGGTCGCAAACGCAAGACGGTACGCGTCGAGAGGCGTCGCGGCAACCGCGACGCCGCACGGGTTTGCGTGCTTGACGATCACGCATGCCGCTTCGTTTTCGAGATCGTCGAATGTCTTGACGCACTCCCAGGCCGCGTCGGCGTCAGCGATGTTGTTGTATGAAAGCGCCTTGCCCTGCGACTGCGCGTAGCGCGCGAGACCACCCGGCACGGGATCAAGATCGCGGTAAAAGGCCGCATTCTGATGCGGGTTCTCGCCGTAGCGCAGCGTCTGCACGCGCTCGAAATGAAGATTCAGTCGCTGCGGAAATGTGGCGCTCGCGCCGCTCGCGGATAACGAGGTCAGGTAGTTGCTGATCGCCCCGTCGTAGGCGGCGGTGTGCGAGAACGCTTTTTGCGCGAGTGCGAAACGCGTGGGCGCGCCGATTGCGCCGTTCGCTGCCTGCATTTCCTTGAGTACGACCGCGTAATCGGCGCAATCGGTGACTACCGCGACATGCGCATAGTTCTTGGCGGCACTGCGCACCATCGCCGGGCCGCCAATGTCGATCTGCTCGACAGCTTCCTCGAGCGTCGAACCGCGCGCAACGGTGCGGCTGAACGGATAGAGATTGACTACAACCAGATCGATCGGCGCGATGCCGCCTGCAGCGAGCGCATCGACATGAGCCGGCAGATCGCGCCGCGCCAAAATGCCGCCATGAATCTTAGGATGCAGCGTCTTGACGCGGCCATCGAGCATCTCAGGCACGCCCGTGTGATCAGACACTTCGGTTACCGCGATGCCGCAGTCCTTGAGCAGTTTGGCGGTGCCGCCGGTAGACAGTATCGCAACGCCGAAAGCCGCGAGACCGCGCGCAAATTCTGCGAGCCCGGTCTTGTCGGAAACGCTGATCAGCGCGGTTTTGATGACGCTCATGAAGCACGATCGAGGATTGAGGATCCCCGGTCCCTCACCGCTAGCCTTTGATGCCGTGTGCCTTCATTTTCTTGCGCAGCGTGTTGCGGTTGATCCCAAGCACCTGCGCCGCGTGCGATTGGTTGCCTTGAAGCTTGTGCAAAACGGATTCAAGCAGTGGCTTTTCGACGCAGCTGATCACCATGTCGTAGACGCCGCGCGCCTTCTCCCCGTCCAGATCCTTGAAGTATCCGTCGATGGCTTTGCGCACAAAGCGGGCCATTTCATTTTCATTCATCATCATGCCGCGAGTTCCTCAACGTAGGCAAGCCGCTGACCACGGCTTGCCAGTTCCCCAAAAAATTCATCGACTGCCGCCAATTGCTGCGCGCAGCTTTGCAACTGGTTCATCGCGTGCCGGAAGACCGCCGAACCGGCAAGCCCCTTCGTGTACCATGAGATGTGTTTGCGTGCCACGCGCACGCCGGTGTGTTCGCCGTAGAACGCATAAAGCGCGTGCAGATGCGCAACCAGCACGCGCTGGATTTCCCGTACTTCGGGCGGCGGCAGATGCGTGCCAGTCTGCAGATAGTGCTCGATCTCGCGGAACATCCAGGGCCGGCCCTGCGCGGCGCGCCCGATCATGATCGCATCGGCGCCAGTGTACGCAAGCACGTGCTTGGCTTTTTCGGGAGTGGTGATATCGCCGTTCGCGATTACGGGAATGTTGATTGCGGCTTTGACCGCGGCGATGGTGTCGTATTCGGCGTCACCGGTGTAACCGCACGCGCGCGTGCGGCCGTGCACGGCAAGCATTTGGATGCCCGAGTCTTGCGCCAGTTTCGCCACGCGCACCGCGTTCTTGTTGCTGCGGTCCCAGCCGGTGCGGATCTTGAGCGTAACCGGAACGTGCACCGCACGCACCACAGCCTCGACAATGCGCCTGACCAACGGCTCGTTCTGCAGCAAGGCCGAACCTGCCATCACGTTGCATACTTTTTTGGCGGGACAGCCCATGTTGATATCAATGATCTGCGCGCCTTGATCGACGTTGTATTGCGCGGCTTGCGCCATCATCGCCGGATCGGCGCCTGCGATCTGCACCGAAATTGGATCGACTTCACCTTCGTGATTGGCGCGGCGGCGCGTTTTTTCGGAGCCCCACAGCAATGAATTGCTCGCCACCATTTCCGATACCGCCATGCCGGCGCCCATCTGCTTGCACAGCTGACGGAAAGGCCGATCGGTGACGCCCGCCATCGGCGCAACCATGAGACGGTTCTTCAATTGATAGGGGCCGATATGCATGGCGCGACAATCGATCGTTACCGTGAAGGAAAATTTCGGGAAAGGGCGTAATTGTAATCTCACTGCCGCAGCAAGAAAAGAGAAGCCGGCCAATTATTTTTGATCAGCTGCGAACACCGAACATCATGCGGCGCGCCAGAAGATTTTTTGCCGGCGGCAAGCTTGCCAGCGCGATGAATCCGACGGCGCGAGCGTGTTTAAACAACGGGATGTCGTTGGAAAACAAACGGATCAGCGAATCCGTGAATAAAATGGTCGCGGTTCGATCGGCACGGCGTTGCGACAGAAATGCATCTAGCAGCGCGCGCGCGCCAGGATCGCCGCAGTCGCGCGACATAATCGCACGCGCGAGCTCCCACGCATCACGCAAACCGAGATTGAAGCCCTGCCCGGCGACCGGATGCAAAGTTTGTGCCGCATTTCCGATCAAAACGCGGCGCGGCGCGATCGGCTGCGCGGCATATTTCAGAACGAGTGGAAACACCTGACGCGGACCCAGTAAGCGAAAGGCGCCGAGCGTCGGGCCGAAGCCGGCGCGCAGTTGCATGCAGAATTCCGCGTCGGGCAGTGCCGCGAGTTCTTGCGCGCGTTGCGGAACCGCGCTCCAAATCAGCGCTCGTCCGCGCGCGGTGGGCAACAGCGCAAGCGGCCCTTCTGAAGTAAAACGCTCATAGGCCCAGTTTTGGTGCGATTGCTCACTCACGACATCGCATACCACGGCAGACTGATGGTAGTCGCGAGTTTGGTGGTGAGCGAGGCCGAGATTGGCGCCGCCGTCGGCAATCGCGACGAGCCGTGCGCGTAGCTCCTGCTGCGCGCCGCCACAGTCTACCGTTACCGCCGCGCTGTCGGCGTCCCCGTTGACGGCCACCGCGGCGCAACCCGCCATCACCCGTACTCCACTTTCCCCGACGGCCAGCGTGAAGGCATGCTGGAGCGCGGTATATCCGGCAACGTAGCCGAGTGCGGGCACGTACGCTTCTGCCGCGTGCAATTCGACCCGGCCAAAGCCGCGTTGCTGCGAAATCGATATGTGCTCAATTGGAGTTAGGGCTGTGAGCGACTGCCACACGCCGAGGCGCTCGAGGATAAGCCGGCTGCCGTACGACAGCGCGATTGTGCGCGCATCGTCTGCCACGGCCGCGCGCGGCTGCGCTTCAAGCAATGCAATCTTGAAACCGCTGTCGCGCAGTCCCAGCGCGAGCGCGGCGCCGATCAGACCGCCGCCGGCAACGACAATGTCGTACGGCTCAGCCACGCATCAACGTTTCGATCTCAGCGACGGTTTTCGGCGCCGCTTGCGTCAGCACTTCGTTGCCGGCCGCTGTCACCAGCACGTCGTCCTCGATACGAATGCCGATGTTGGCAAACGGCTCGGGCACCCCTTCGCCGGGGCGAATGTAGCATCCCGGCTCGACTGTCAGCACCATGCCGGGCTCGAGTTCGCGCCATCGGCCGTCACGCTTGTACTCGCCGGCGTCATGCACGTCGAGTCCGAGCCAATGTCCGGTGCGATGCATATAGAATCTCTTGTAGTCTTCGCTCTCGATCACTTGATCGACGCTGCCGTGGCACAGCCCGAAATCGATAAGCCCCCGCGCCAGCACGCGCACCGCCGCATCGTGCGGCACGTTCCACGGCGTGCCGGCACGCACCGTCGCAATCGCCGCCATTTGCGCTGCGAGCACCATTTGATACACATCGCGCTGCACAGCCGTGAATTTGCCGGTGACTGGAAATGTGCGCGTGATATCGGACGCGTAACCGTCAAGCTCGCAGCCAGCATCGATCAAAAGCAGATCGCCAGCCTTGAGCCGCGCGTCGTTGCGCACGTAATGCAGGACGCAGGCGTTGGCGCCGCCCGCGACAATCGAGGTGTAGGCGGGCGCCTGCGCGCCGCAACGACGAAATTCGTGCAGCAGTTCCGCTTCGATCTCGTACTCGGCGCGGCCGGGCCGGGCCGTGCGCATCGCACGCTGGTGTGCCGCAGTCGAAATCTCGGCCGCGCGCCGCATGGTCTCGAGTTCGTGCGCGTCTTTGATCAGACGCATCTCATCGAGCAGCGCGTGCACGTCGTGAATCGCGGCCGGAGCCAGGATGCCGCTGCGGGCCTGCGCACGCACGGTTTGCAGCCAGCCCAGCACGCGTTCATCCCAGGCTTGGTCATTTCCGAGATGGCAAAAGAGCTGCGGCTGATCGGCAAGCAACTGCGGCAGCAATTGGTCGAGTTCACCCGTGGCATGACATTCGTCGAAACCGAATTGCGCGCACGCCTGAGCGGGACCGTAGCGGAAGCCATCCCAAATTTCGCGTTCGGGATTTTTGTCGCGGCAAAAAAGTACGCTTTTGGAATTTTCACCCGCCACCAGCACCAGTACTGCTTCCGGCTCTGAAAATCCGGTCAGATAATAAAAATAGCTGTCGTAGCGATACGGATAATGCGAATCGCGGTTGCGCGCATATTCGCGCGCAGTTGGCACGATAGCCACTCCGCGCTGCATCGCCTGACTAAGCCGTGCGCGGCGCCCGGCGTACACCGAGTGACCGCCGCCGCCGATCGGGAATTGGGACATGAGCAAATTATAAACCTTGCAGGCTGACGCAGAGCCGCGCGGCGGCTTTAGCGCGCGGCCAACTCGCGCTCGAGTTCGGCAAGACGTTCCGGTGTACCGATATCGCGCCAGCACCCTCGATAATGTTCACCTCGCACGCGCTCTACCGCGATGTATTCGGCGAGCAATGGCGCGAGCTTCGCCGGGACGCCGGTTGCGAGGCCGGCGAACATCTCGCTGCGATAGGCCGCGATGCCGCTGAAAGTGAGACGCGCGCCTTTGAGCGCGACTGCGTCCCCGCGCAGCGCAAAATCTCCGCCGCGATTATGATCGGGGTTATCGACCAGCACGAGATGCGCCAGCGGTCCCGGCCGCGCGAGCCGCGCGATCGTGTGCGCTAGGCGCGCATAGTCATAATCGCTGTATACGTCGGCGTTCACTGCCGCAAACGGCGCGGCTCCGAGCAGCGGCAGCGCCTTGACGATGCCGCCGGCTGATTCCAATGCCGTGGCTTCGCGCGAGTAGGCGATCGTGACGCCAAAACGCGCGCCATCGCCGAGCGCGCGTTCGATCAGCGCGCCCAGGTGGGCGTGATTGATCACGATGTCCTGGAAGCCGGCGGCGGCGAGTTTTTCGATATGCCTGACGATCAGCGGCTTGCCGCCTACCTCGAGCAGCGGCTTGGGGATGGTATCCGTGAGCGGGCGCATGCGCTCGCCGCGTCCGGCGGCAAGAATGATTGCTTTCATGACGGTTCAGGCGCTGAGCGCATCGCCATCGCGCTTGGCGCGCCATTGCTGACGACGGCTTTCAAAAGGTGTAGCCGGCGCTGGCGTGGGATTTGTTTTCGATCGCGTCGAAGATCGCGCGCAGCGGTGCGAGCGCATGGTAGCGGACTGCGACCGCGCGCACGTAAGTCACGAAGCGCGGAGTATCCTCAAGGTAACCGCGTTTGCCGTCGCGGTAATACAGGCGCGCGAATATACCGAGCACCTTAAGGTGGCGCTGCAGGCCTATCCATTCGAAATCGCGGTAAAAACTGCCGAAATCCGCGGCCACCGGCAGCCGTGCGCGCTTCGCCTGCTCCCAGTAGCGCGCCGTCCAGTCGAGCACGCGCTCTTCCTCCCAGCTCACGAACGCGTCCTTGAACAGCGATGCAACATCGTAAGCGATCGGCCCGTATACCGCATCCTGGAAATCAAGCACGCCCGGATTCGGTTCGCATACCATCAGATTGCGCGGCATATAGTCCCGATGCACGTAGACCGCGGGCTGCGCAAGGTTGTTCTCAAGGATGAGCGCGAATACCGTGTCGAGCGCCTGGTGTTGCGCAACGCTTAGTTCGAGCCCGAGGTGGCGACCCAGATACCATTCGCGAAAAAGCTCGAGTTCAAGCGCAAGCAACGCCTCGTCGTAGGGCGGCAGCACGTCCGGCTTGCTCGCGAGCTGCCAGCGCAGCAAGGCGGCAATCGCGTCGCCAAACAGCCCATCGGCGCTGTCCGCATTGAGCGCTTGCAGATAACTCACGGTGCCCAGATCGGACAGCAGCAGAAAGCCGCGCTCGAGATCCTGTGCGATCACTTTGGGAACGTGCAGGTTCGCATCCGCCATCAATGCGGCGATGCGCACGAATCGAGCACAATCCTCGTGTTCGGGCGGCGCGTCCATTGCAATCAGCGAAGCGCCCGCTGTGCGCACCCGGAAATAGCGCCGGAAACTCGCATCCGCGGATGCCACCTCGAGCGCGAGCGGGGAGGCATTCAACCGGGTTTCGATCCAGCACTGAAGTTGCTGCCGTCGATCCACTCGCCGTGATTGCCTAATTCTGGAAATTGTGCGATTTTATCACTCCCTCCTAACAACACTGATAATGAGAATTTTCCGCGCCAGGCCGATTGCATTATTGCTGTCGTGCGCCTGCGGTCACGCCGGTGCCGCAGACGACGGCGCGATCGGCTACAAACCCGGCGCGGGCGGGCCGCAGTTGAAGCTGCAACCATCATTGATCCGTATCGCGCCGGACGACAAGAATCCGGTACCGATGTTCCTCGACGCGGACACCCTGCAAGGCCATCAGGAACAGGAAATCGAGGCC
>Ga0070706_100006784_pt1 | contig 10807 bp, 10 predicted proteins | sample KBSK5501metaG_FD_65476 | JGI IMG/M metagenome (GOLD analysis project Ga0070706, IMG submission 65476) | Corn, switchgrass and miscanthus rhizosphere microbial communities from Kellogg Biological Station, Michigan, USA - KBS K5-50-1 metaG | ecosystem: Host-associated > Plants > Roots >...
GTCTCGATGAGCCCTTTGTCCTTATCCTGAACCCGTATCGGCCGATCCTTCACGGATTCCAAGGCAGCGCTCCACACTACCTCATACGAACAGACGAAAAACTGGTCTTTGCTGCCGCTCAGGGAGGCACAGCCGCTCCACGCGAGGATCCCTATGAGTACAATAATTCTTGCTCGCACGTGATGCCATGCTCCTTGAGGGACTCTGCGAACCCTCTTGCAGAGGGTTCGCAGACCAGCGGTTTAGAAATACGTCGCGGCTGAGATCACAAACGCGTTGTCATGGATGCGTTGATTCGTGCTGGGATTAAATGCCATAGGCTGATATTGATAGCTTATCTTGAAGACCGTATCTTCAATGGGCCGATAGTTGAGACCAAGGGAAACCTGCTCCAGATTTCCCCAGCCACCTGTTCCATTGGAGTTGTCCAGGTTGGTGTTGACCCGGTCGTACCGGATCACGGCGGTTAAGGTGGAACCTGGACCGAAGCGTTTTGGAGAGAGATTGGTCAAGAACTCAGGCATGAAATGATAGTTGCCCTGGATGTAGAAGCCATTCATGCGCTGCGGCGGGGTGCCCGCACCGCTGTTGCCCCCGATGCCGGTCAAAAGTGATCCGGGTGCAAAGCCGCCTGGGATGGTGTTTCCGATAGGGGCTCGAGAATTTCCTCTCGCATAAGCCCAGGCAGCTTCCCCGATGAGTTCGAAGGGGCCTCGTAGGAGCGTCCAATCGATGGCCGTAATGCTAAGCGGGTTGTAATTACTCCCATTCTGGTTCGCATTTCCATAGTAGCTTGATCCTGCTACTTCCACGCCAAGTATCGGACTGTAGGCCAGGCGTCCGACGACCGCTTTGCCATTGTTGATATCGGCACCATCATGCCCTTTGCAGGTCCGCTGACGACCATTACGTGTGCCGTCCGCTTCATTGACCAGAGGGGTGCCGTCGCTACCATAGCCGCAGGGACCGGTTGTGACGTACAACTCATAGTCCATCTTGCTGGTCCGTCCGGGATAGAATGTCCCGTAGAATCCCGCTCCTGTTTCCGACATGGTCGAGGGAATAATGAATTGGCTGACCAACGGACGATCAGTCAAGTCGTTCAAGGGTGAGTCGTGCAGCAGGTTAAACTTGCCGATCGGAAGGAGCAAGATACCGGCTCGAATATTGACGGGCTCATTGACGAGATAGTCGATGTGGGCAAACTCAAGTCCGGTTTCGATTTCATTTGCAGAGCTCTCTCTAATGCCGTGTTCGATTTCAAGTTCGGCCGCGAATTTGACGTGTTCCGTGACATCGGCATAAAAGAACGGAACGAACCGCTGCTGATCGAAGTTGTTGGTCACGCCGGGGCGGCCATCACCGGCTTCGATACTGCCCCTCTGTTGGGATCGAAACTGAATATCCACGTAGCCGCCGACAATGGCTTTCGGGGCTGACACGAACGGCTTGGCATAAACCAAGCGTCCTGAACCAGTGGCGCCGAACGAGAGGGGCACCTTTTCTTCGCCTGGACGTTCCACCTTAATGTCCGACATGGGGCCGACCGGCACGGGATATTGTACAGGCGGTGGTGCCGACTCTCGACGCTCCACGGCCCCTTCATGCTGCTCGCGTTCCTGGAGCCGCTTATCAACTGCTTCGTCGACCATTCGCTTGATGTCCTCCGGGGTCATGTTTTCTGCCAAGGCCGGCATGACCGGCAAACTGGCGATGACGAGAGCCCCGAGGATTGACCGGATCCTCATAGTGAACCTCCAACCATGGTAAGTGATGAGTGGTCTGACTCGGGACTCGCTGGTCTCTGGTCTTCTCTGAATAGACAACAACAGTTTGCGTTTCGGTGGACGGTGCGGCGCGTCCTTTCATCGACAGGGTGATCATGTGGTGACCGTGTTCCATCCTTTGATGGAAGAGAAGGGGATGACAACAATGCGTTTGCAGCGCTTGCACTTGAGCTCCAACCCTTGCCCGCGCACCTTGGCAATCAGTTGACCGCACTCGCAGCGGGTCTCTCCGCAGTCGGCGGAGTGACTACTCCGAGACATCGTGCTAACCATTACGAGATGTTTCTCCATCTAAATGAAATTGAGAACGATTATTAATATCCCAATCGATGCGCGAAAGTCAAGGCCTATCATGACGCTCAACTCATCGACGAAGGAGTGCATTAGGCTTGGTCCTGTCCTATAATTCGTCACCTCTTTGGTGTAGGAAGTGGAGGAGAGGAACGCGTGCATTCCAACGTGTTCAATGAGTCTCTTTACTTCCGGGCGTGCCTCCTGACGCTGCTGTGCAGTGCCCTGTCTGGCTGTGTGGGGGTACCCCCTGACCAGGAATCGGCCGTCGTCACCAGGGCCCAGATGCAGATGGGCACGTTGGTCAAGATTACGGCGGTGGCGCGGAGTGAGTCTGTCGCGCAAGCTGCGGCGACTGCCGGGTTTGCTGAAATCCGCCGCCTGGAAGAGCTCCTGAGCACCTGGATTCCAACGAGCGAACTTTCTCGCGTGAATGCCTCGGCGGGGGTCATGCCGGTCCATGTGAGTCTGGAGACGCTGACGGTTGTCCAACGTGCGGTTCAGGCCGCGGAGATGACCGATGGCGGATTCAATATTGCCATTGGCCCGGCGGTGGATGCCTGGAGCGTGATGGAAAGTCAACGTATACCGACAGAATCTGAATTGGATGCTCTCCGTCCCTTGGTGGACCTGCAGGCTGTTCATGTCGATGTGCGTGAGCAGACGATCTATCTTGGGAAAGCAGGGATGCGAATCGATGTGGGGGGAATCGGCAAGGGTTACGCAGCAGATCAAGCCGTCGACGCGCTGCGGAAAGCAGGCGCCATAGCCGGAGTTGTGGCACTGTCAGGGGATATCAAAACATTCGGCCGGTTGCCGGGCGGGAAAATGTTTCCCGTCGGCATTCAACACCCACGAAACGATGGATCGGTGCTGGCCTGGATTGATTTGGAGAACGAAGCTATTTCTACCGCAGGGGATTATGAACGGTTCTTCGAGCGGGAGGGGGTCCGATATCATCATATTCTCGACCCTCGCACGCTCCAACCGGCGCGCAGCTGCCAGAGTGTCACGGTGATTGCCCGTGAAGGCATCTGGGCAGATGGGTTGGACACAGGGATATTTGTTATGGGGGCTGAATTGGGAATGCAGCTTGTCGAAGCCTTGCCGGACGTGGAGGCCATTATCGTGGATCATGAAGGTCATGTCCATGTGTCCTCAGGGTTGCGGGACAGAATCCGCAAGCCGTGAAGCGGGATGACTGCGGGATGATCAGCCAGTCGAACGGTGAAGAAGGGGGCCGACGAACCGTCATGAATAATGTGGGCTAGCGGTCCAATCGATAGCTCATTGGAATCTTGATCGTCATGCGCGGCTGTCCTAATGGACGAGGTAAGTGAAACGGGGCTGCCTGCCGCAGGGTTTCAATCGCAGCCTTGTCGAGACTGGGGTGTCCCGAACTCTGAAAGACTTCCACCTCGCCGATGTTCCCGTCCTCGTCGATCACGGCTTTCACCACGACTTTTCCTTCGGCTCGATCCACCCGAGCTGAGGCAGGGTAGCGTTTCAATTCTTCCACACGACGTAAAATCGCTTCAGAGAGCCACCCGTAGTCGAGCTTAGTCGGCGCGTTCGTAGGTGCCGGGGAGATGGCAGCCATCTGCGTTGGTGCCGGAGCCTGGTCAGATTGTGCTGTCTGTTCGATGATTGCGGACGGCGCGCTCGATGGTGCCGTCTGGGCAGCAGATTCCGCAGAGACTGCCATCGGTGCTTCGGCCTGTTTCACAATGGATGTGGCCTCGGCGACCATCGGTGCCACATTCTCATGTCTGATTGGCTCGGCTGGTTGTGTTGTGTGAGCAGCTGATTGTGAGGGAGTCGTCAGTTGCGCAAGTGGCCGGGGCGACGGACGCGTCTGTGCCGGCGCAGTCTGCTGCACGTGGGGAGAGGGAACCGAGGTCGTTGACGGAACTGATGGGGCCTGAACCTGGTTCGGGGGTGATGCCGTTGGTTGAGCCGGCTGCGTCGGCGACACCATGGCGATGGTCCACTTGAACAGTTTGTCTTGCGGCGCGAGTTGGATCTGTTTCACAAGCAGGAAAGCTGCGAGAGCCACTGTGCCGTGCAAGAGGACGGAGACGAGCCAGCCCTGGACGTGCGCGTCCTTCTGGCGTCCGGAGCGATGGGGTCCGGCAGCGATCACAGTCGGATAACCTCCAGACTGACTTGTTGAAATCCCAACCCCCGCACTTCATCCACCACGGACACAAATCGTTCGAGCAAGGTGACTTTATCCGCCCGCACGACGACCGCCGATTCTCGAGGTTCCGCAGTCAGCGCACCCTGGAGCCCTCCTTCAGGAAGTGCACGGTCGTTGAGAAAGAGCGCGCCGTCGGCAGTCAGGGTGATCACGATGGGCGCATCTTTGCGATCGCCGACTTCTTTCGCTTTTGCCAAATTGACCGGAATCTGTCCGCTGCTGATAAAGGTGGCGGTGGTCAGTACGATGACCAACAGTACCAGCATGACGTCCACGAGGGGGATGACGTTGATCTGATCAATGTCTCGTTGCATGGTATTCCTTGTGTAGGGCGAGGATCTCAGCCACCTTCCGTCGGAGCACGTTGTTCATGACGACGCAGGGAATAGCAACCAGCAGCCCGACCGCCGTGGCTTTCAACGCAAGACTGAGCCCGATCATGATGGTATTGACGGCCATGGTGCCGGATGTACCCATCGTATGGAATGTAAGCATAATACCAAGCACGGTGCCCAGCAAGCCAATATACGGGGCGTTCGCGGCCACCGTGCCAATGATGACCAGGCGTTTGGTCAGAGCCATTTCCAATCCCTGGCTGTTGGGGTACTGGGCGAGATCAATACGGCGGTAAAAGAGCCACCGCTCTACCGCGACGGCGACTGTCCAGACGCTAAGCGCCAGCAGGAGCCCGATGATTCCGTAATCGACCACGTTTTGTACCGCGTTCATAGGCGAGGCCTCATTTTCTCTAAGTAATTCACCGACCGGTGGGGCTAGCCCGCATTATTCATGGCGGTTCGTCGTCCCCCACCCATCCCTCCCCCATACTATGGGGAAGGGTGAGGGAGGGGGATCGAGATCGGCGCACGGAGCCTTGAGTACCCGATGCGTACTCGTGCAGCACGGTGAGGGTCCGAGAGGCGAGCCCGCCGGCTGAAGGCCCGTCGTAGCAGCAGATCGGCGATTGCAGCAGAAGCCTTCATGAATCATGCGGGCTAGGGACCGTCATGAGGGTCTATCAATGCCAGATCGTGAAAAAGCCTGTCAATGCTCTCGTGCGATTGGTCGAACCGGCTGCGACGCCAATCCGGTGGATTCCTCTCGCCGAAAGAGCACCGTATGGGTAGCCAGGACACGGAGTTCCACCGCAGTGCCTGCCTGATAGACGCTCGTGGAGCCTTGACTGCTATGGACGATTTGACCGGAGGGAAGGCTGACCGTGTACAGATTCTCCGAGCCACGGAATTGGCGAGAGAGGACTCGTGAGGTGGCGCCTTTCGTGGGGACGAGGTGAATATCGTCCGGTCGAATCATGACGACCACAGCGGTGTCGTCCTCGCACTCGATAGTGTTGGAAAACTCTCCCAACTCGGTGTGAACCATGCCCTTGTAAACGGTTCCAGGAATGAAGTCCGCCTGACCGACAAAGTCTGCCACGAACGGTGTGGCCGGCATGTGGTACATCATTTCCGGCGTATCGAATTGCTCCAAGCGGCCTTGGTTGAGGACGGCGATCCGATCGGCCATGGCAAAGGCTTCGTCATGGTCGTGTGTCACGAGCACGGTCGTCGTCTTCGTCCTGCGTAACAGGTCGTGCAACTCTTGTCGCATGCGCCCGGTCATGTCAGGGTCCAAATTGCTGAATGGCTCGTCGAGCAGCAGCACGACGGGATTCTGGACGAGGGCGCGAGCCAGCGCGACCCGCTGTTGCTGGCCGCCTGATAATTCGTGAGGATACCGCCGCTCGAATCCCTCCAGTCCTGTGAGACGCAGCATCTCCTGGACCCGCGCGGAGCGTTCGCTCCGCGCGAGGTGGCGGAGCCCAAAGGCGATGTTGTCCTGTACGCGCAGGTGGGGAAACAGCGCATACTCTTGAAAGACCATCCCGACGCGCCGGTTTTCCGTAGGGGTCATCACGTCCGGGGACGACACAAGTTGGCCTGATAAGAAAATTTGGCCTGAGCAAACCGGTTCAAATCCGGCAATTGCCCGCAGAATCGTCGTTTTCCCGCATCCAGAGGGGCCGAGCAGGCAGAGAATCTCCCCCTCCCGTGCCGCGAAGGAAATTTCTTGGACTGCGGGGCGTCCGGCCACGTAGGCGCAGGAGATGTGGCGCAGTTCCAAGACCGAGGAGGCTGGTGTGTAGAGGTCGCCCTGGAGTGTGGTCTCCTGGGAGCGGGTTGGTGCGGTGGAATGGTCTGAGGTCACTGATTCACGATCCTTCCTCTAGGAGGATGCGGGAAAACTATTTTGGCGTAGCAAATCTTCGATGGTCCGCACGTGTGGGACAAACCCGGTCTGTCTGGTCCGCCTGGTTAGTCTCATGCAATCAAACAAATCAGACAGACCGAACAGACCAAATGAACAAGACAGCCTGGTGGACTTTTTCAGCATCCTGCTAAGCTGCGCGCCAATCTTTCGAGACTAACAAGGCCAGTGCCGGGAGACTCAGTAAGACAATGAGGAGCGCGGAGGGAGCGGCGAGCTGATAATACTCCTCGCTCGCTTCCATCCAGACGCGAATGGCCAGGGTGTCGAATCCTACCGGCCGTAACAAGAGGGTTGCAGGTAATTCTTTCATCGTCTGAAGGAACATCAAGACCCAGGCCACGACAAATCCGTTCCGAACGAGTGGTAGTGTCACTCGTCGCCAGGTGTCACGTATTCCAAGGCCAAGCGTGCGCGCGACCTCTTCTAGATTCGGCGACATGTGCTGGAGTGCCGGCTCCAGCGACTGGAGCCCGGCTGGGAGAAAGTGGATCACGTAGGCCACGATGAGGATCAGCACCGAGCCATAGAACACTGGAGCCAGTTTGCTAAAGAGGACAAGGACGGCCAGTGCCGCCACTGGTCCTGGCAGTACATAGCCGGCATAGGCGGCTTGCAGGCAGCTCAAGTTCAACATAGTCGGGCGGCGGCTGGCGAGGTAGGCGAGCGGCAAGCCGATCAACACGCCGCCGGTTGCGGCACTGGCGGCCAGGATGCCGCTGTTCCAGACGAACCCGAAGAACCGGCTGTCGAGGGTTGCCTGTGCTTCGGGAGACAGGCTCCATTGAATCAATAGCGAGGCTGGGAGTGCGAAGGCCGCGCCGACGATCAGCCCGAGATAGCCGGTGACGGCAAGGGCGCCGAACCATCCATAGCGATGCCGTTGTGGGGCCCGGTAGCGGCCGGTGGTCTGATAAAACCGGCTCCGTTGTCGGAACCACCGCTCGGTGATCAGGAAAATCAGTGCGAGCCCGACCAGCAGGAGGCTCAAGATGCTCGCCGCGGTATTGTCGGACCGTCCGGTCATCTGCTGGAACACGGCATAGGTGAGCGTCTGGTAGCGAAGCAATGAAACCGCACCGAAGTCCGACACGACGTACAAGATGACGAGCGCAACCCCGGCGGCAATCGAGGGGCGCATCAGCGGCAGCGTCACGCGCCAGAGGGTCGAGAGACGGGAGACGCCGCTGGCCCGGGCTACCTCTTCGAACGACACGTTCATACTGAGGAGGGCACTGCGGCTTAGGAGATAGACGAAGGGAAACGTATCCAACGCCATGACGAGCGTCGCGCCTCCATAACTATGGGGAGAAAAGATTCTGGCCTGGGGGCCGGCCACCAGCTGCCAGAGATGCTCGACGGGGCCGCCGAATCCCAATAGGTAGGAGTAGACATAGGCCAGCACGTAGGTCGGCATCGCCAACGGAAGTACCAAGGCGCCTTCCCACAGCCGACGACCGGGAAAGTCCACACGTGTGACCAGCCAGGCGGTCGAGACGCCCAGAACCAGCGTGACGACCGCCACGCTGCCAGCCAGCGAGACGGTGTTGAACAGCAGCTCGGGAATGCGAGTTGCCCACAAGCGGCTCCAGACGACTGGATCGGCCGAGAGAGCTTGGGCGGTGACATAGCCGAGCGGGAGCAGAATGATTCCTGCACAGGCCAAGACGAGGAGTTGTAGTGGCGAGGCAAGCTGTTGGCGAATCGTGCTCACAGTGGGTCCCTTCGAGTTACCGGAGGCCCACTTCTTCGATCAGGGCGATAGTCGGCTCGCGCAGTTCGGCCAGCTTGGCGAGGGGGACCAGTGCCGCATGGAAACTCTTCCGTTCCACGAGCGCCGGGTCTGTCTTTACGTCCGGGTGGAGGGGATACTCCTTGTCGAGATCCGCAAATAACTTCTGTCCCGCTTGGGCGACCAGAAATTCTACGAGCAACTTCGCGCTGTCCAAATGTTTGGTCGACTTGACGATGCCGACGCCGGCGACGTTCATGATCGCTCCCATGCCGCCCTCTTGCTGATCCGGCATCAACACGGCGATCGGCGCTTCTGGTTGAGCGGCCAGATGACGGTACACGTAGTAGTGATTCACGATACCCAGCGCGACTTGCCCCTTGGCGACGGCATCCACGATCTGCGAGCTTTTTTGGTAGACCTGGCTGTCCGCATTGGTTTTGAGGCCTTGCAGGAACTGCCTGGTCTTCTCGTCTCCATACGTGGCGCGAATGACCGACACGCCGGCTTGTAAATACTCACTGCCCGAATTCGGAATCGCAATCTTATCTTTCCATTTCGGATCGGCGAGGTCGAGGAGTGACTTCACTTGGTCCGGCTGCACCATCGTGCGGTTGTACACCACGATCCAGAATCGTCCGGAGAGCCCCACCCAGGCATTGTCCGGCGCGCGAAACTGCGCCGGAATCGCTCGATCAATTTCCCGCATATTCAATGGGTGGAGGAGGCCGGCTGCTCGGGCCAGTTCCAAGCTGCCGGCGTCGTTGGTGATCAGGAGATCTGCCGACGTGCGATCGCCTTCAGTCTTCAGTCGATTAACCAATTCTGTTGTGCCGGACGACAACAGCTCGATTTGAATGCCGGTATTTGCTGTAAAGGCGTCGAGCACCGGCTTGATGAGGCGTTCCGAACGGCCGGAGTATATTGTGAGTTTGTCGGCGGCTTGGGTGGAGGGCACGAAGATTCCGGCGACGAGCCCGGCGGTGAAGAGCAGAAGGAGGACTGAGAGGATCGTCCGGCGCAATGTGGGTAGGGAGCATACGAATGGCATGAGGATGTCCTTCTGGAATTGAAATTGATAAACTGTCTCAAAATGATACTAAAAAAAAGCCGGTTCGTCAATGACGGCAGCGAGAACAGAGGCCGTAGAGCTCAAGTCGGTGGGTCTTGATGGTAAATCCGTTCCGGGCGGCCACTTCTTCCTGGAGCCGCTCAATTTCTTCGTTTTCAAATTCCACGATCTGATCGCAGCTGGTGCAGATGAGGTGATCGTGGTGGCCCTTGTGCGAGACGTTGTCATACTTCGTCTGAGAGCCGAAGTGGCGGGCTTGTGCGAGGCCGGCATCGCAGAACAGATTAAGCGTCCGGTAGATTGTCGCGAGTCCAAGATGAGGATCGGACTTAGCCAGTTGGTGATACATGGCCTCCGCGGTAATGTGCTCCTGCCGGAGGAAGGCGTTCAGAATCAATTCACGTTGGCGTGTGAGCTTTAGCTGATGCTTGCCCAGGTGCTCCTTCAGGACCTGCATTTCCTTCACATGCTTATTTACCATGACGGCCCTCCGATGAGGTCTCATTAAAGACGAAACTGCCCAACTGGTCAAGGGGCTCCGAGCCGTGCGCGGCACAGAAGGAAGGAATTGACGGAGATCTCTGGCGCTATCTATAGTGCAGCCTTCAAAAAGACAGAACGATCGAGCTACTACGGGTATGCGGAAACCCAATCAGATTACGGTCGACCGGGCCCTCCTGCTCTATGTTCTGCATCTGGCGGAGCCCCACGGGCTGCTCAGCGATGTGAAGCTGCAGCAACTGTGTTTTCTGTGCGAGCTGCAGATGTTCGGCAAGGGTTTTAATGGCTTTCATTTTGAGTTCTTCAGGTTTGCCTACGGGGCATTCAGTAAGGATCTCGATAACGACCTAATGTCGCTGCGCCGGAAGGAACGGGTGGGAAACTTCACGCCGTCTGATCAGGCAAAGGAAGAGGTCATTCCGTTGCTGGAGAAAGGCATTGAGGGGGTTGAGACGAACGAGAAGATCGCGGAAATTTTGAAGGCGGTCGTGACGGTGTATGGCCCGCAGGACAGCGGGACGATCACCCAGTCGGTCGAGTCAGTTGAATTGAGCACCCCTCAGCAACCGGAGATCAAGATCCCGATCCGCGATATTGTCTTCCACACGACACTTTTGGTGCCGTCTCGTATCGAGGTGCAGGCGGAGTTCACGTTGCCTGCCGCGAGCCTGGCTAAGCTCAATCAGGCGATGGGATATTAGCCTCTCGCTAGCAGGATGCTGAAAAAGTCCGCCAATGATATTGGGAGGTTAAGGCCCAGGTTGAGGCTGAGAGCAAAGAGTCGGGATTTTGCTCAACCTTGACCTCGACCTGAGCCTGCTTCGCTTTCCTGCAGCTTGCTAGAGCTTGTACAGCTCCCCATATTTCCGCTCTACATAGGACAAGAACGGTTCAGGGTCGAGGCTCTTCCCCGTCACTCGTTGGGCGAGGTGATCCGGCGTGAACATCCGGCCCCA
>Ga0070706_100006786_pt1 | contig 10807 bp, 13 predicted proteins | sample KBSK5501metaG_FD_65476 | JGI IMG/M metagenome (GOLD analysis project Ga0070706, IMG submission 65476) | Corn, switchgrass and miscanthus rhizosphere microbial communities from Kellogg Biological Station, Michigan, USA - KBS K5-50-1 metaG | ecosystem: Host-associated > Plants > Roots >...
AAGCATCAGGGTTTGATCTTGCTACCTGATGTCCATCGTAGACGCCTCGTCATCGAAGCTGACTTCATGCGAGGGCTTTGTACAGCACAAAGATCGTGGGCAGTGTTCCGCCTCTATGATACTGACACAGATCGGGGGCGAAGTCAAGGCGAAAGCGTCGGTCTTGCCCGCCCAGTGCGGCTTTCGGAGCGGTGGGGCAAGAAATGTCTTGACATGCCCATTTGTGGGATATACAATCGGTGTAGGTCAAGGAAGGGAGCATCATGATTGACTTTCCAGTTTTGGTCGGCTTGGCATTCATCGGGTTGGTTGTCGCTGTATTTCTAGGGCTGGTGGCTCTCAGTTGGCTGGTCAGCATTCTGCTTGGACTGATCGTCCTTCTCGACGGGTTTCTGAAGGTCGTTGCCCGGTTTAACCGTCCCATCGTGTTGCAGTGGGGTGTCCGATGAGCCAAAACGGTGAACTGCTACAGAAGGGCCAGTCGTGGTTTGCACGGTGGTACGACAGCGATGGCAAACGTAAGACCAAGAAGATTGGGACACTGGCTGACTTTCCCAAGGAGAAAGATGTCATCTCGATCTTTCAGAGTCACATGGCAGAGGTCAACGAACAGCCACACGAGTTCGTCCCCAGTGCTGGGACGCTTCTGCGGACGTTCGTCACTGATGAATATTTCCCGAGGGTGACAAAAGACCTCCGAGGTTCAACACGCAGAGGCTATCGCGCAATCTGGAATAACTTTATCGAGCCACATCTCGGCGCACTCAAAGTCCGAGACATCCGAACGTTCGATCTTCAGCGATGCGTTGATGCCGTCGTCAGGGACAATAAGGACTTGAAGAAAGCAAGTCTCGCCAGAGTCAAAAGTTTCCTCTCCGGCGTCTTCGGTGAGGCGATCCGCGCTGGTTTGCGGAAGGACGATCAGAACCCTGTCCAGTCCGTCAAGGTCAGAGGCGTCCGCGATAAGAGCAAGACCGAGACGTTTGCGTACTCTCTCGATGACATCCGTTCGATCCTCGGTGCGTTGACTGAGCCGAGTAAAGTTCTGATGGCGGTCGCAGCTTACACAGGTCTGCGCCGTGGTGAGATAGTCGGATTGAAGTGGGAAGATTACGACGGCGACACGATAGACGTCCGCCGCAACATTTGCTTTGGCGAGAAGGGCGAGATGACAGTCGAACTTCCGAAGACCGAATCGAGCGAAGCTGCTGTCCCCGTCATCAAACCATTGCGCCGTATCCTCGACGAGTGGAAAGCGAAGTCCGAGGTCACTGAGGGCTGCTGGATATTTCAGGCGGGATTCACTCGCAAGAAAGATCACCCGGAGACTCTGCTCGATGCTGCGAGGATGACGCCGTTGTCGCCCGCGAACGTCCTTCGAGATGTCGTCAGTCCGGCGTTGGAGAAAGCCGCAGTCGGATGGCGGGGATACCATGCATTCCGCCGTGGGCTGGCTACGAACCTCCGTGCGCTACACGTTGACGATCTGACCATCTCGGAAATCTTGCGTCACTCTGACGTGAAGGTCACGCGGGCGAGCTACATCAAGCGTGTCGATGAAAAGTCTGTCGAGGCTATGGAGAGGTTTGAAGTCGAACTCGCGAAGCCGAAGAAAGGTAAGACTGATGTGGTTGTTGCTCGTGTGTGAAGTTTGAAAATGGAGGCGTTTCAAATGAGATGGTTCAGCATTCGCAAGGCCAAGAAGATTGATTCTGAGTTGCGTAAAACTTTTGAGCGATATGGAGCGGTTGGGATGCAAATCGCCCTCAGCGATATGAACCACTTCATTCATCAGGGGCGGACAATGAAAGCTGACGCGGTTCTGGATTCCGTTTTGGATTGGCTCACTGAGGAATACGATAAGGCTGATCTAAAAGCAACATGGTCGATGACGATGGAACTCTTCATAACAATCTTTGTCGGCTTTGAGTTGTATCTTGCAGTCGTCGCCCGATTCTACCGTTGATGCGGTGGAAATCCAACGGCAACCGGGAAGGGCCTTCAGCCGAAGGCGGATGCAGTCATCCCAGCAGGCAGGGCGTAGTGGTAAACTCTCGATTGATTGTGGTCACAGTGTCCCATGTCGTCAAAGTTCTCGTTGACGTGCCGATGGTGACTGCGTGATGGGATACGGTATGGGATACGCTCAGATCGTCTGACTTACTGGAAACAGCATAAACATTAATCAAAGCCGACGTAGCTCAGTTGGTAGAGCAGCCGATTCGTAATCGGCAGGTCAGCGGTTCAAGTCCGCTCGTCGGCTCCAACATAACCCCAATCCTTCATTCAGTTTATCGATTCCGGCAGGGCGCTCGGAATCGGCTCAAGTGTCCCGAAGGTGTCCCGAAGTTCTGAACCGGGATTTTCGCTCACTGTTTTTTCGAGTTTAGCCATCGCGTTCCGAACGTCATCGGCGGCCGTCTTGATGTAGTAGTTGGCCATCGTGCTCACATTCGAGTGACGCAGGATTCGCTGAATCACCATAGGCGGCACACCCAGGCGATACAGGTTGCTGCCCAGGCCACGCCGTGCCGCATGCCAACCATGCCACTGCGGAAGACGTGCGTCCCGCTGATACTCGTGATCCGCTTTCAGGTGTAGTTTTCCTTTCGACCTTCCGCAGCGTGCGCAGCGATTGAGCACTGGCCGGATGCCACGCCCGAGTAGATTGTTCATGCTCATCGGATTGCCCAAGGTGTTGGCGAAGATCGGCCCACGCTCCGGACTGTGCGAGTGGAGCCGATGCATCTCCAGGCGTTCGGCAAGCTGGCGAATCACCGGCACTGGCGCGGCCGATTTCCGCGTCTTGGGTGCTCCGATGTGGCCGTTCCAGATCGAGCGAGAGATGTGCATCTCGCCGTCGCGGTAGTCCTCCCATCTCAAGGCTTCGAGCTCGCCGATCCGCAGCCCCATGAACGCAGCCACGGCAAAGGCAGTCGCGGCCGGTTCCGGAAGCAGTGCGAGGAGTGATTGCACTTCTTCCAAGCTATAGGCGTAAGTTTCTGCGGGCTCCGCGGCTGTCGGATCGATGCGGGTGTCTTGCACGGGATTCACACCCTCGAAATACCCGAGTTGCTTCGCGAGAGAGAAGATCCCGCTCAGAGTCGACTGGATGCGCTTCAGCGAGTTGCGGCTCAGTGTGCCACTCTTCGCGATCGCATTCAGCCAGCTCTGCACGTGGTGGGTGCGGGTGTCCTTCAGCCAAACGCTTTCGCAGGACGGCTCCCCGGGTCCAGCTTTGGCTATTCTCAGGTGTTGCCTCCACACCTGCCGATAGCCCTTCAGTGTCGAGGGCCGCTGATAGCGCTCGATCCAGGGTATATAAACCCCTTCCACGAAATCGCCAATCGTGGCGATCCGCTCAGCGGGAATCGTGCCACCATTGACGGTTGCCATGTGCCGCTCGGCTTCGGTCTTGATGTCTGCCGGCGGACGCTTCCCGCGTGTCGCAACCTGACCGATTGAGTGCGTGACCCGCTTCCGTTCGACAGTCCCGCCGATGCTTCGGCGCTCCAAGTAGCGAACATACCAGCGATCCCCGATCCGGATAATCTGCCCCTGCTGTTTTCGCTTTCGCATGTCCTACTTTCCTCCTTTTCTCCTGCGTTCACGGGCTGCAACCGCTAACTTCGCAATCCGGCTGCGCTCAGCAGCGGACAGCTTCGCCGCCCTTGCCTTCCCGCCCTTGCTGGCGATCTTGGTGACCTCGGCATCGGACAGGTTCTCTGCCCGCGCCTTTCCGCCAAGACTGCCCAGCGCCTGTGCGTTTGGGTTTTTCTTTTGTGCCATGCGCTGAGTATCGTGCTTAGCACTAAGCACGTCAAGAGAAAAAATGGGGTCTTACTGCCTTTTCTTCGCGAGCCATTCCGTAAGCAGGGGCGATCCCCATTCGAAGCGGACATACCGCCCGAGTCGTATGCACGGAATACGCTCGTCCCTCGGAGTGCGGGCGCGCGTATGGTTCCGAATCCAAGACTCGGGCACTTTCCAGCGGTTTGCCAACTCTGCCGAATCAATCAATTCGACGGGGTTTCCGCTACTGCGGGACATCAATGGGACATCTGCTGTTTCTGTGTTCATGTTTTCAGCCACTTACGAGTGAGCAGCGGTTACACTAACCGCCGCTCTCCCCCTGACTTTCCGTTGAAACTGGTGTGATCTTGGCGCTTAGGGAAGTTGGGCACAAATGGCCCTAGCTTCTATGCGAGTGGAAATTTGAGGGTTCGGTAGTGTTTACGCGGTTTCAGGGGGACTGAAGTTTTACTCGCGGGGCGCGAGTTGCGCGAGTGAGCAAGCCGCTCAGTGCCTCGAATTTATCAGGCAGGTAAAAATTGAAGGCATCCGCGAGCGCCGGGTCCGCGTAGCCAGTCATTTGCGATTTTGCGCGAGATTTTTCGTCTTGAATCTTCTTACGCCAAGGGTTGTCAGCAAGATAACCGGCGCTATAGTCTCTGGGGCAAGGCTCCGACCACTTTGGCTTTACGCCGTGATCCTTTAGGAACGAACAGTACTTCATCCCCTTCAGTTCTAGAAGAATGGCAGCGAAAATGATCGAGTGACGCCTGCTCGGTCTTGCACTTGTCTTCTTTGTCGTCTTTCGGACAGGTACAGCATCGATTTTTGCGTGAAGATCCCGGAGGGACGCCTCCACCCTTAGAATTGCTGCAACAGAGACTTGATCTGAAGCAGAGGGTTTGTCTTCTCCTTTCAGCATGGCTTCATCCGTTGCCACGGTCAAAGATTGGTCGTGGGCAGGCAGATGTTTCCGTGTAGCCACCATGGCCAGCAGAGATGTGGCATCCAAGGTTCCATCGACGAACTCAGCCGCGTTTGCTCGTAATTGCTCCTCTAAGACACGACTAACGACTTCACCGTGCCGTTTGTGCATAGAGATAATTTCGCGAGCTGCTACGCTGCGCCCTTCGATATGCCGAACGGCTCGACTTAGCTCTGTGTTGAAACTGGCGGCAAGGTCGCTCTCAGACTTTCGGGCCAGTTCAAGGCCGTGGCGTACATAGTCGATGGCAATCGCTCTTTCGAGCGGATCTTCGCGAAGACCAAGGAAGACGTCTGAAGCGTAACCTTTCGCGGGGTCGTGCCCTTGTAGCCCGGACGCTAGGGTGGCAAACCTTCGGTCGATGCACTGGCTACAATGGCCACAATGCGGCTGGGTCTTCGTCTGAAACATCGAACGCGAACACGAACAGGTATGGCCGATCAATCGGCTGCCTTGATGCGTTCCGATACTAGCCACTACTTCCGTTTTTGTTCTGAACAGAAAAGGGTTGTCCACGTCGAAATCGGTTTCGACGATCGCAGCGCTGAGGCTAGACAATAGATGCAGTCCCAACGGATGTGTAGTCCTGGAGGCACGCGAACGGAGCGCCTCCTGCGCAAGGGGTAGATTTAAGCTAACCACTCCATTTTCAAAGAATCGCACCCCACTCGCCTGAACCGATTTCGCCACGAGCGTTCCCAGAGCCGAGAACAGGAAGGACCGCGTGCGTTGCGTAGGCTCGCGACCGAATGTTTCAGCCTTGTTGACCCAGACCGGAATTCGGATGAGTTGACCGGGATATAGCTTGTGCAGTTCCGTGAACAACAGGTTTTGACGTGCGTCGAGTGTGGATACGGGACGATGACTGACTAAGACGAGCTTCCCGCCTGCTGCTGCAGTTTCAACGGCTCCTGCCAGCGAGTCGAGTCCTCCAGAAAACATGACTACCCGATCGGGATGATGAAAAGGCCAATCCTTCAAGTCACCAAAATCGAAATACGGCTGGTCCGAACGGTCACGCTTCAGTGGCACAAAGTTGAAAGAATATTTGTCGCTGGAGAGGAAATTCAGGATTTCCTCAATAAGGCACTGGATTTCCGCTCGCGTCCAAAATTCCGGCTCTCGCACCGGAATAACAAAGGAAAAGTCGCGACTCCACGGTTCCGTACTGTCATCATCCGTCCACTTCTTGCCTCTCGGCGTCGCGCAGTCCGCACTGTAGACATAGGAGGCAATCTCCAGGAAGTCAATCAGGCGTGGAGACAGGTTCTGGCGAAAGACCTTGGCGACATTTTCGAATCGTATGTGTACGTTGGGTTTGCTTCCCACAGCATCCAGGTGGACAGTCTTCCTTCCCGTAGCGATTGGATCGTTCGCTGCGATCTTGGCCCCGCTACAGAGAAAGAGGCGCGATGCTGTCAGGCTTCGCCCCCCTGCTGCTCGAGTTCGCTACTCAGTTTTCTGACAGCTACGGCAAGGAATCTGGAGGCATTTTCTAGATCGATGCCCTCTTGGTGGGCTGTTTTTGAGTACCATTCTCCACAGAAATCGCGCACGATGCGGGCACTTTGATCACAGTGAGTTCGAAGGGCCTCGTTGAACTCTGCTACGTCCGCCAAGTCTGGCAATCGTGGCCCGCCCAAAGCTGCGGCAGTGGCTCGGCTTAAATAGAAATTGAGGAATCTTGCAATAAAGCGGCCAAAGAAACGCTGCCCTAGCTCACCGAAACCTTTTTTGGTTGAGAGTGTGCGTATAGCGTTTCTGACTTCGTCGCTGCTACCGTCAAAAAGGTTTGCCGTGCGGGTTCCAGCAAGGCTCATCAGTGCCTCGCCGATTGACTGTTGTGCCATTTCACTCAGATCGGTGGGGCCAGAAAAGCTTACGCTTACGTGCCGGTCGATGGCAGCCTGAATCTCGGACGTAAGGTCAAACACCGTGCTATCGCTTGCCAGGCGGATACCGTGAAGCGCAAGGGTCTCTTCCCAATTCGTCTTGCGGGATGCGATCGTGATCTGCGTCAACAGATAGAACGCATAAAGGACACCAGAATCGCGCTTCGCGTTGTCGAGTCCTACTTTGCTGGCGTCAAGGGTTTGTGCGGCAATCGCTTCAACGTAGGAGGCGGCACTTAACATGCCACCGCTCAGTCCTGATCCGGCAATCCGTCCGACGAGGTCCAGCCATTTCTGCGTCTTCGGAAGCTTACCTAGCCGGGTATGTCCCACTTTCATCCTCCCTTGATAGTGACCTGTACCTGGTTGTGGATGCTAATAACTTGCAATTGCAAAAGAAGCACATGCTAACTCTAACCCTGGCCAAAGAAAAGGCAGTTCAACTCCCCACCCTGAAGGGGGCAAATCGCACTTTGACTGCGAAAGCGATAACTTGCTTTCGCACGCCATCGCGCCGACAACTCTGATTAGCAAGTCGCCGGTGAGACGGAAGACCAGGAGGCGTTAAGTTTGGCTCGAAGACGCTTGTCACCGAACCTTTCCGTTACGCTCCGGCCCTCAGTACCACCATGCAGCAAAAATCCCCACAACCATCGGTCATCCAGGTCTGACTTACTCGTGCAACTCGCGCAGCGCGAGTAAAAAACTTCATTCGTCAGATCCGCACTCTGCTTGCACAATCATCCGGTTTTCACTCGCGGGGAAGATTGGGCCGATTGAGTGGAAACTCCTCCCAAGAGCAATCTGGGTCCATTCCGGTACTCGGTATGGACTTTCAGCACGACAACTATGTCGCGGAGGTGCAGCAAGCGAAAGCTAAGCCACCGGAATGTACTCAGGCCGATGAGAGGAAACCTGAAGCAGACCCTGTCGATGGCGGGATGCAAGGTCGCCCTGTCGTGTCCTCACCGGAGGCTTTGCATGTTCATCCCGCCTTACGTGAACTGGACGGCTTGGACGGAGCAGTGGAGCTGAACGAAGCCGAGCGTACAAGACATCATCTGGCGACGCCGATCCTAATCACCTGTGAAGGCACGATACTTTCCGGGTTTGGGCGCTGGCGGTCGGCGCTGCTGCATGGCGAACGCGAAATCCAATGCATCGAGTACGCACTCGGAGAAGAGGACTCACTCAAGTTCATTCTGATTCATCACAAGCCGCCGAGCGGATGGAATTCCTTTGTCCGAACCCGTCTGGCACTCAAGTTGGAACCCAATTTCCAGCGCAGAGCACTTGACAACATGCGTGCCGGGGGGAAGTTCAAAGGTTCGGCAAAGCTGCCAAACCCTCAGTACATTGATGTGCGGCATCAGATTGCTGAGATTGCTGGTGTGGGCGCTCGCAATGTCAGTAATGTGAAGCTCATCCTTAGAGATGCACACCCGCGTCTATTAACTGCTCTGGCCAATGGGACGTTGACCATAAACAAAGGCCTAAAGTTATGCAGGCTGCCTCTAGCCGACCAGGTAGAAGCCTTCACCCAATTGGTCGAAGAGCAGGCCATCGACAAGGTCATTCGTCACACTCTCGCAGATGGCCGACCGCAGGAACCAAGCCCGAATGCAGCCTCCGTGCTCGCCGCTTTCCAACTGTGTGAAGCACGCCATCCTGGGTCACTTGTAGTAAGCCGCAGCCAGTCTGGGCGCACGACGATTTCTGTCCCTAACGATCTGTTAGACAAAGCAGATCCTCAAACGGAGTTGCAGCTACATGAAACGGCATGATCCGCTCAGAAAGATACTGTTCCAGACCCGTCCCCACTGGGACCGGGATGAAATCCCACCCGCTGTTCGCTCGGCGTTCGCGAAAGCCTTGCGGTGCCGAACAATGGAACTGGGTGCCGAAGTCTATGCTTCAGACAGCGAAGAACAGGTCTTTTGTCACACGTGCAAGTCTCGACCGTGTTCGAGTTGCGGCTACCGCGCCACCGTGCAGTGGCAGCGCGAGCGCTGGGCCGCATTGCCAAACGTCCCATATAAAGGGATCACGTTCACCATGCCGGATGTGCTTTGGCCTCTGTTCGGGGACAACCCTCACCTGACCGCGGCGCTCTCCGCTTTGGCGGCAAGAGTCATTCAAACTCGTGTCAGTATTCGATCCGGGTTGCGCGTTGGTGTGATGGCGATTCTCCACACTTTCAACGGAAAGTTGGAGTTCAATTGCCATGTTCACACCATGGTCACCGCCGGAGGGTTGTACAGTTTGTCCGACTCTTGGGTACACACAGTCTATTACGAACGTGACGGGCTGCTAGAGAGTTGGCGGAAGGCAGTGATCAAACTGCTCCGGACAGCCTTGCGTGCCGGTCAGCTCGTGTCAGCGTTCACGGTTGATGAGATAGAAACCATTCTCAGCGAGCAGGAGAAACGTTGGTGGAGCGTCAAAATCCAGTCCTTCAAGTCTAAAGAGCACTTCCTGAAGTACGCCGGTCGTTACCTCCGGCGCCCGCCCATTGCGCAACGTCGTATCACTCAAGTCAGAGAACGAATAGTCAGGTTTTGGTACAAAGATAAGAAGCTACGTCGGAGAGTCTTCGTAGAGTGCCCGCCAAAAGAGTTCGTTGAGCGCTGGAGTCAGCATATTCCAGAGCGGTATCAGCACGCTGTCCGGAGCTTTGGCTTGTTCGCCCCACGCGCCAATCGGCAAACCTTAGACGCTGTCTTCGCCATCCTGGGCCAGGAGCGAAGGCCACGTCCCGAACCTCGACGGTGGGCGGAATCAATCAAGCGAGATTTCGGACGGGACCCACTATTGGACTCGAAAGGCAAGCGAATGATGTGGGTGCGCCGAATAGCTCCCCGATCATCCTGCTAGTCAGAAGGTAAGGCAGAGCACATCAGCCATACTGCAGCAGCTGCCATCTCTGATAGACCACCTCGCACCCTGATTCGGCAATATTTCCACAACAACCGCCCGCGAGCAGTAGAGGCTTCTTTTGCATGTTCTCCCGGCTCGTCGCTTGAAAGAAATATCGATCATTCAATCTTGGTTGCCCGTGACGCGAGATTTTGAATTTCCTATGCTTCAAGGGGCGAGATTCGTCTTCGTGCCTCGACAACCGACCCCAGACCTCTACCGTGTCAATCTTGCGTGATTTGACTTTCCAGCGACTTACAAGACTCGCGGGGGCTGCCAAGTCGCTGGAGGGAATCACAAGAACCGAGCCGCTGTGGGTAGAGTTGTGGGTGGGAACTTGTTCAGCAACGAAAGGGGACATCTGATCTCCCGATCGACAGGACGCCGTCATTTGAAGCACTCGCAACTAACCACCGGCGCATTGCCGCCCATTGAGCCGTAGAATTGACAATTTAGGACTTACGCCACTACAGCCGCTGCAGCGTACCTGGCTTGATGGGTCTGAATAGCTGCCGCAATTCGGTCTAGAACAGGGGCCAGATGATCGGATTCAGGAGGTGGCGTGTTGGGCGCACGTTCGCCGCAAGTTCTATACATCGAACAGGCCCACACTTCGCCTCTGGGTAGAGAAGCTTTGGAGCGGATCGCAGCTCTGTATGCGATCGAGGACGATATCCGTGGGCGGCCACCCGACGAACGACAACAGGTTCGCCAAACACGAACTCGTCCCTTGCTTCAGTCTTTGCACGACTGGTTCGAAGTCTCACTGACGAAACTTTCCCGCAAGTCGGATACGACGGCGGCGATTCGCTATGCGCTGACGCTGTGGCCGGCGTTGACCCGGTACTGCGACGGCGGGCACCTCGAGATCGATAACAACGCCACCGAACGTGCCTTGCGCGCCGTAACTCTGGGTCGTAAAAATTACTTGTTCGCCGGGTCCGATGCCGGGGGAGAGCGCGCTGCCATCCTTTATAGCCTGATCGGATCGGCTAAACTGAATGGGCTTGATCCAGAAAGCTATCTGCGGGACGTGCTCACGCGCATAGCTGATCATCCTATTCGTCGAATCGAGGAGCTGCTGCCGTGGAACCTCGCCCCAAACCGATCGTGCGCCATCGAACCCACAGCCTAGACCAGAGCCTGCCATACATCGGGGAGCTCATCAAGCATGGCCAGATCACCCTCGGCAAGGTGCGCCCGGTCGGGTGCGTGGCGGTTG
>Ga0070706_100006787_pt1 | contig 10806 bp, 8 predicted proteins | sample KBSK5501metaG_FD_65476 | JGI IMG/M metagenome (GOLD analysis project Ga0070706, IMG submission 65476) | Corn, switchgrass and miscanthus rhizosphere microbial communities from Kellogg Biological Station, Michigan, USA - KBS K5-50-1 metaG | ecosystem: Host-associated > Plants > Roots >...
GCCGGGATCCTCGACGAGCTGTTCCACGCGGTGAACGTCATGTTCAACTGGCTGCCCGGATCGCTCGCGGTCGCCACGCTCGCGACCGGGACGATCTTCGCGACCGCCACCGGCATCGTCGGCGCGTCGGTCACGCTGCTCGGGCTGCTCGCGTTCCCCGCGATGCTGCGCGCGGGCTACAACAAGCGCTTCGCCGCCGGCGCCGTCACCGCTTCGGGCACCCTCGGGATCCTCATCCCACCGAGCGTGCTTCTGATCCTGTACGGCTTCGTCGCCGGCGTCTCCGTGCCGCGCCTGTACGCGGGCGCGTTCCTGCCCGGATTCATGCTGTCGTTCCTGTACTTCGCATACATCGTCGTGTGGTCGAAGCTGTTCCCGAAAGACGCTCCGCGCGCCAAGCAGGCCGAGGTCGAGGCGATGACCGGGCAGGAAAAGCTGCTCCTGGTCCTGCGCGGGTTCGTGCCGATCGTGTCGCTGATCCTGTTCGTGATGGGCTCGATCTTCTTCGGCTTCGCGACCCCTTCGGAGGGCGCCGCCCTCGGCGCGCTCGGCGGCTTCATCCTCGCAGCGGCGCACAAGCGCCTGACGTTCTCGATGGTCAAGGAGTCCGTCTTCCTGACCGTGCGCGCCTCGTCGATGGTCGGGTGGCTCCTCGTCGGCTCGAGCATCTTCGCCGCCGTTTTCGCCCGGCTCGGCGGCGCCGCGGTCATCGGCAACTTCATCCTCGGTTTCGACTTCTCACCGGAGGTCTTCTTCTGGATCGTCCAGATCGTCATCTTCGTCCTCGGGTGGCCGCTCGAGTGGACCGAGATCACGATCATCTTCCTGCCGCTCTTCCTGCCGCTCCTGGCGGACTACCACACGCGCTTCCCGGACAACATCGCGACCGATCCCTTCTTCTTCGGGATCATGGCCGCGCTGAACCAGCAGACGTCGTTCCTCTCGCCGCCCGTCGCGATGTCCGCGTACTACCTCAAGGGGGTGGCGGGAAAGTCGATCAACCTGAACGAGATCTTCGAGGGCATGTACCCCTTCATGGCCATCCAGGTCGTGTCGATGGGCGTCCTCTGGTTCCTGCCCGTGCTCGCGTACGGTCCCGCGATCGCCGTCTTCGGAGAGAGCCTCCGCTAGGCGGAGGGCGGACACCGGCCTTGCGACCGGTGTCCGCGGGTCATGGAGTGGCTGTCGCGCGCTCGGGGAAGTGCGTCAACGCGTCGGTCCGCGTCTGGTCCGTGAGGCACTTCATGCAGCGCCATTCGTGGAGCACGGTCCCCTTCTTGCTGAAGGTCGTCATGTAGCGGTGCTCGCGGACCTTTCCGTTCTCGGTGACGCACGGCAGGTCGGCGAAGTCGCCGACGACCCAGCGGCCGCGGCCGCACGCGGCGCAGCTCGCGGCGTCCTCGCCGATCGGAGCGAAGCAGGCGAAGCAGTACGTCGCCAGCTTCGTGCGGCACTTTACGCACTTCGCCCCGAGGTCGAGCCCGTTCGGTGCGCCGCATCTCGCGCACAGGCGCTCGGGGGACGTTCCGCTCATCGGCGCGCATGATCGCCGGGAGGAGACGCTGCCGCGAGGGTCACGGGACCTACATCAGTTCTGACCCGGCAGCCACGTCGCGATGACCGGCCACGTCAGGACCGCGCCGAGAACGACGATCTGGACCGCGGCGAACGGCAGCACGCCCCGATAGATCGTGAACATCGTGATCTCGTCGGCTCCGATGTTCCGGCGCACTTGGTCCATGAAGAAGATGGCGAAGCCGGCGGGCGGCAGAAGGAAGCTCGTCTGGAGCGTGAGGGCGACGAGCACTCCCAGCCACAGCGGGTCGCCGCCGAGAGCGATGAGCGGCGGGACCGCCACCGGAACGACGAGGAAGACGATCTCGATGGCGTCGAGGAAGAACCCGAACACCACGAGCGCCGCGAAGACGGCCGGCACCGCGGCCTCGGGCGGCAGGGTCGTCGTGATGAGGTCGCGGGCGAGGCGGTCGCCGCCGAAGCCGCGGAAGACGAGGCTGAACGTCCCCGCGGCCATGATGAGGAGGAACAGGGCGCCGCTGATCCGCGTAACGAGCCGCACGACGTCGCCGAGCGCGCGAAGCGTCAGCTCCCGGCGTACGAGCGCCCACGCCGTGATGGCGATCGCGGCCCCTCCCGCGGCCTCGACGGTGTAGACGCGGCCGCTAAGGATCGCGTAGAGCGTCACCGCGAAGATCGCGAGCGGCGGAACGATGTTGAGGAGAGCGCGGCCCGCCGACTGCGCGTACGGATGAGCGGGAACGGTGTCGGGCCGCCGCACGGCGCGCCACAGCACGACCGCGAGATAGCCCACGACGACCAGCGCCACCGGTCCGACCATGCCGAGGTACAGCTTCCGCATGAGGAACGCGCTGGTGGCTCCGCCCGGGAGCTGCACGGCCGCGACGGCGATGCGCATCTGGTCGGTGACCAGGATGAGGATGATCGACGGCGGCAGGACGACCCCGAGCGTGCCCACGGCGGTCGCGATCCCCGCGGCGAAGCTGCGGTCGTACCCGGCGGACAGCATGGGCGGCAGCGCGAGGAGGCCCAGCGCGACGACGGTCGCACCGATGGCTCCGGTCGTCGGTGCGAGCAGCAGGCCGACCACGAGCGTCGCGAGCGCGAGGCCCGCGGGCCTGCGGCCCAGCGCGGAGGCCAGCGAGCCGAGCAGGTCGCGCGCCATCTGCGTCCGCTCCATGACGGCGCCCACGTAGATGAACAGCGGGATGGCCTGGAGGATGTCGTTGTCCATCAGGTTCAGGACGCGGATCGGCAGCGCGGAGAGCAGATGCAGATCGAAGACCCCCGCGAGCTGGCCGAGCACCGCGTACACGAGCGCGACCCCGAGGACCGTGAACGCGACCGGAAAGCCGAGGGGAAGGATCGCGAGAACGGTCGGGAACATCAGCGCGGCGAGGAGCGCGGCCACTACGTGCCTTTCTGCGGCGCGAACAGGGCCGTCGCGCGTAAGAGTCGTGCGACGCTGGCGACGGCCATGAGGACCACGAAGACGACGAAGGCGAGCCGCATCAGCGGGTAGCCCGGTGTCCCGGTCTCGGGGAACGTCTCCCACGTCGAGACCGAGCGCGCGACCACGTCCGCACCGAAGTAGGCGAGCACCGCGAGCCAGGGCAGGACGAACAGAATGTGGCCGCCGACCTCGATGGTGGCGCGCCATCGCGCCCCGAAGCGCGAGCGGAACGCGTCAAGCCGCACGTGCCGGTCGATCGCCAGCGCGTACGCGGCTCCGACGAGGAACACGGTCGCGTGGAACAGCTGCCCGTAGTCGTTGAGGGCGATGTGGAGGCGCGTCACGGATCCGAACCATTCGCGCACGGGCCACTGCGCGAACAGCGCGACGACGACGGCGAGGACGAGCCACGCCACTGTCTCGCCGATGAGAACGACGCCGCGCTCGAGCCGCGACGCGAGGCTGACCGCCCTTCCCGTGGCCGGGAGTCTATGCGGTCAGGTCGCTACTTCTGCTCCTGACCCCCCGCCGCGATCGCGGACTTGCCGTCGACCTCGTCGCGGAACTGCTTGACCCCGCGACCGACCTGTCCGAAGACCTCGGGCAGCTTCCCGGGCCCGAACACGATCAGCGCGATGACGATCAGGATGACAGGGTGCCAGCCCTCGAAGAGTCCACCGAACATACGTCGAAGATATCGGGTGGTCCCGGCACCTGATATGGGTCCCGGGACCACCGATCTCGGAGCGCGTCAGTCGGCGGGCGACGCCGCCATCACGGGTCTCTCAGCGACCGACGGTCGCTCGCCGCCCGCGGGGATCGCGACCCGGCGGAGCACGAAGAACGCGAGGATCGCCCCGGTCCAGTCGAAGACGACGGCGATCGCGAAGACGCCGGCCCAGCCGATGTTCGGCACCGTCGCGCTGATCTTCGGGATCCATCCGATGTCGGTGACGGTGAGGTAGAGGCCGAGGAGGAGGAACGCGCCCGCGAACACGTAGAGCACGGTGCGCGCGGCCCGCGGCAGCTCGATCTTCAGCACGGACGGTCCGAGGAACATCGCGAAGAACAGGACAAGCGCTCCGACGAGCAGGAGCACGTCGGCGCGGAAGTCGAAGACCGTACCGGCGGCCAGAGCCGAGCCGATCGGGACGAAGACCGAGGCCGTGCCCTTGGCCGTGTACAGGAATCCGTAGTTCGTCGTGGCGTACTTGCGGCCGAAGAAGTCGCCGACCGTTGCCGGGAAGAGCGAGTAGATCTCGGCCCAGCCGAAGAACGTGAGGCCGCTCATGAGCACGAACAGGAGCGGGTCCTTGAAGACCTGGAGCGAGAGGATGAGGAGCGAGATGGCGATGCCTTCGAGGCCGAAGGCGAGGGACATCGTCTTCTCCCGGCCGATGTGGTCCGAGACCCAGCCCCAGAACGGGCGGCAGAGCCCGTTCACGACGCGGTCGAAGGACAGCGCGAACGCGATCGCGGTCATGTTGATCCACAGGAAGTTGACCGGGAACTTGTCGACCTTGAAGTCGGCCGCCATGGGCGCGAGCTGCGCCGTCGCCATGAGGCCGCCCGTCGCGACGAGGGTCATCATGAAATAGAGCAGCCAGAACTGCTTGGTCGACGACATCTCCATCGGAGTGAAGTCGAGCGCGGTCTGGCGCTTCTTGACCTCCGCCGCTCTAGCTTCGAGGGTCCACGTGCGCGGCAGCCAGCCCTTCGGCGGAGCCTTGAGGAAGAGTGCCGCGAAGACGACCAACGCGCCCTGGATGATCCCCCACTGCTGGAAGGTCGCCGCGTAGCCGGAGTCGGCGATCATCTGCGAGATCGGCTGCACCGTGAGCGCGGAGCCCGCACCGAAGCCCGCGGCGGTGAGACCTGCGGCGAGGCCCCGGTGGTCGGGGAACCACTTGAGCGCGCTACCGATCGCGGTCCCGTAGACGATCCCCGCGCCGATGCCGGAAAGCGAGTACGCCAGGTACAGGCTGGTCAGATCCTTCGCCCCGGCGCTGAAGTACCAGCCGGCGCCCGCGACGATGCCGCCGATGAGGACGAGGTTGCGCGGACCGAAGCGGTCCACAAGCCACCCTTCGAAGGGGACGAGCCAGGTCTCGAGGAGCACGAACACCGTGAACGTGACCTGGACCAGCGTCGCGGTGCTGAGGCCGAACTGCTTCTGGATCGGATTGACGAACAGGGTCCAGCCGTACTGATAGTTCGCGACGGCCACCATGCTGAGGACGCTGAAGAACAAGATGAGCCAGCGGCTCTGGAGCAGAGACTCCCGTTCGCTCGTCGGCGCAACAGACGTCGCGGCCATGCTCACTCCTTCCCTATCGCGCCCGCGATCGGCCATCGCGGGGACGACGGACCGGATGGATGATCCGCCGCCCCTTCGGAGGCCGCATGGGCCCGGGGACCTTGTGCTGGCCGCGACGTATCGTCGGGGGATGGCCGTGGCATCCGCAGCCGGCGTTCGAGGACGACTCGTGCTGCTACTTACCGCGCTCGCGCTCGTGGCCGCCGCGGCCGCGCCGCTCCCGGCGCTCCTGGGGCTGACGCTCCATGACCCCGACGCGGCCTTGATCGATGCCGTGGTGTGGATCTCCGTCGGCGCCGTGTGGCTCGTGACGACGACGCGCTTCGCGCGAGATGGCAGCCTCCTCTGGCGACTGCCCTCGGCGCTGTTCCGACGGGGACTCGCCGTCGGAGTCGCGGGGATCACGATCGGTCGCGCCGCGGCGCTGCTGAGCGAGGGCGTCGGAAGAAGCTTCTTCGTCAGCGCGATCGAGTCGGCCCTCTACGAGCTGGGCGTCGTCGCGCTCGCGAGCCTCGCCGCGTTCGCGATCACGCGATCGCTGCTCCGGCCGGTGCTCGTCGGCACGCGCCCGCCGCTCGGGGCGCGCGACATCGCGCTCCGTACCCGGGTCCTCGTCGCGACGATGGGCGCGTCGTTCGCAACGGCGGGGATCATGCTCAATGTGCTCATCGATTTCGACGCGACGCCGCCGGCACAGCTCGCCGCATTCATCGCGACGGCGGGCGTCCTCGTCCTGTCGTCGGCGGCCATCGGCTGGCTGGTCGGCGAGGACGCGGCGCAGAGCATCGAGCACGTGACGCACCGGATGCGGGATCTGGCGCGCGCCGATGGATCCGCCGGCATCGAGGTGCCGGTCATCGCCGCCGACGAGGTCGGAGATCTCGTCGTCGCGTCGAACGAGCTGGAGCGACGGATCCGGCGCGATGAGGCGCTCGCCGCGGCCACGAGCGAGCGAGAGCGCATCGCGCGCGAGCTGCATGACGGCGTGGCAAAGTCCGTGAGCGTGCTGTCGCTCGAGGTCGCCTCGCTCGGCGCGCGCGCGCCCGAGGACCTCCGGCCGCGGTTCGCGCGCGTCGAGCATCTCGCGCGGACGCTGGCGGAGGAGCTGCGCGCGATCGTCCACGAGTTCCGGACCCGCTCCGAGGACGAGTCCTTCGCCGAGGCGGTCCGCCGCGCGGCCCTCGGCCATGACTCCGCCTCGATCGACATCGCGGGAGACGTCGACCGCGTCGAAGGGCTCGCTCGGTTCGAGGTGCTCCGCGTGCTCGAGGAGGCGCTCCGCAACGCGGAACGTCATGCGGGCGCCACGCGGACGACCACGGCCCTTGCCGTCGACGATCACGCGCTACATCTCGTCGTGGAGGACGATGGCCGCGGGATCGGGCCGGTGCCCTGGAACGAGCTGGCGTCGCAGGGGCACTTCGGGCTCCTCGGGATGCGCGAACGCGCTGCGCTCCTCGACGCCGATCTGCGTGTCGAGGTGCGTCCCGGAGGCGGCACGCGCGTCAGCCTCGATGTGCCGCTGAACGGTGACGCCGCATGACCTCCGAGATCCGCGTTCTCATCGCCGACGACTCCTTCGTGGTGCGGAGTGGCCTGCGCAACTTCGTCGAATCGCTTCCGGAGATGCGCGTGGTCGGCGAGGCCGCGAGCGGCCGGGAAGCGGTCTCAGTGGCCTCCGAGACCCGGCCCGACGTGGTCCTCATGGACCTCCGCATGCGCGACGGCGACGGGATCGCCGCCACGCGCGAGATCGGCGCAGCGCTGCCCGATACGCGCACGCTCATCGTGAGCTGGTCGGATGAGCCGGAGCACGTGCGCGACGCCTATGCCGCCGGCGCTCGCGGGTACCTCGTGCACGGACGCTTCGGCGCCGCCCAGCTCGAGCACGCCATCCGCGCCACCGCCGGAGGGACCGATCTCCTCGGTCCGGAGATGGAAGGGGAGCGGCCTCCCGGTGCTCAGGCGGAGAAGGCCCGCCTGACCGCCCGCGAGACCGAGATCCTCGCGCTCGTCCGGCGCGGCCGCCGCAACCGGGAGATCGCGGCGCAGCTCGGCATCGAGGAGAAGACCGTCAAGAACCACCTCAACAGCATCTACTCGAAGCTCGATCTCGCCGGCCGGATCGAGGCGATGGCCCCGCCGCCCACCCCGGACATCAAGGGCCCTTAGCGCGCCGTCAGGCGCGCGTCAGCGGCCGGTACCGGATGCGATGCGGACGGTCGGCCTCATCCCCGAGCGTCTCCCTCTTCCACGCCTCGTACTCGGTGTAGTTGCCGTCGTACCAGCGCACGCTGCTGTCGCCTTCGAACGACAGGATGTGCGTGGCGATGCGGTCGATGAACCAGCGGTCGTGGCTGATGACGAGGACGCACCCGGCGAAGTCGATGAGCGCGTCCTCGAGGGCGCGCAGCGTGTCGACGTCGAGGTCGTTGGTCGGCTCGTCGAGCAGCAGGACGTTGCCGCCCGACCGAAGCACCTTCGCGAGGTGCAAGCGGTTGCGCTCGCCACCGGACAGATCGCCGACGCGCTTCTGCTGATCCGACCCTCGGAAGCCGAACGACGAGGCGTACGCGCGCGCGGGCCGCATGCGACCGCCGACGTCGATCATCTCGTCGCCGCCGCCGATCTCCTCCCACACCGGGCGATCGCCGTCGAGCTCGCGCGTCTGTGAGACGTAGGCGAGCTTCACGTTCTCGCCGACCGCGAGCTTTCCGCCGTCGGGGGTCTCGTCGCCCGCGAGGATCCGGAAGAGAGTCGTCTTCCCCGCCCCGTTCGGTCCGATGATCCCCACGATCCCGGCGCGCGGCAGCGTGAACGTCAGGTCGTCGAAGAGCAGCTTGTCGCCGTAGGCCTTGCGCAGTCCCTGCGAGTCGATGACCACGTCGCCGAGGCGCGGCCCCGGCGGGATCCAGATCTCGAGGTCGCGCTCGCGCTCCTCGGGCTTCTCCGCGAGCAGCTGCTCGTACTGCGCGATGCGCGCCTTGCTCTTGGCGTGCCGCGCGCGCGGCGAGAGGCGCACCCACTCGAGCTCGCGCGCGAGGGTGCGCTGGCGCGCGGACTCCTGCTTCTCCTCGTCCGCGAGGCGCTTGCGCTTCTGGTCCAGCCACGAGCTGTAGTTCCCCTCCCACGGGATCCCGTAGCCGCGGTCGAGCTCGAGGATCCACCCGGCGGCGTTGTCGAGGAAGTAGCGGTCGTGCGTGACCGCGACGACGGTGCCGCGATAGTCCGCCAGGAAGCGCTCGAGCCATTCGACCGACTCGGCGTCGAGGTGGTTCGTGGGCTCGTCGAGCAGGAGCAGGTCGGGCGACGAGAGCAGGAGCCGGCAGAGGGCGACACGCCGGCGCTCGCCGCCCGAGAGCGTCGTCACGTCCTGGTCCGGCGGCGGGAGGCGCAGCGCGTCCATCGCCACGTCGACCTTCGCGTCGAGATCCCATAACCCCTTGGCCTCGATCTCGTCCGAAGCTTTCTGGAACTCGTCGGAGACCTTCTCCATCTCCTCGGGCGAGAGCTCCTCCGCGAACCGCGCGGACAGCACCTGGTAGCGGTCGAGCACGGCGCGCGATGACGCGACGCCCTCGTCGACGTTGCCGCGCACGTCCTTGGTGGTATCGAGCTGCGGCTCCTGCGGGAGGAACCCAACCGTGTAGCCCGGTGACAGCCGCGCGTCGCCGACGAACTCCGTGTCGACGCCGGCCATGATCCGCAGCAGCGTGCTCTTGCCCGCGCCGTTCGGGCCGAGGACGCCGATCTTGGCTCCGTGATAGAAGGAGAGGTAGATGCCGCGGAGCACCTCGCGCTGCGTCGGGCTGTGCACGACCTTTCGCAGATCGCGCATCGTGAAGATGAACGGCGGCATGCTTTTCACCCTACCAGCCGGTACCCGATACGATCGGAGCCTCCGGTGAACGACTTCCGCCTGCCGAGCGACGCGCGCCCTCGCCGATACCAGCTCCGCTTCGACCTCGACCTCGACGCGTGGCGCGCGACCGGATCCGCGCGCATCGAGCTCGTCACGACCGCGCCCAAGAGCCGCATCGACCTGCACTCCGTCGACCTGGCGATCGGTACCGCGACGATCGACGGCACGCCGGTCCGGGCGGTCTCGTACGACGAGGAGTCGCAGACGGCGGGCCTCGACCTCGCGTCGCCGCTCCCCGCCGGAGATCACGTCCTCGAGCTCGAGTGGACCGGCGAGATCCTCGCGAAGCTGCGCGGCCTCTACCGGTCGGTCCGCGACGACGAGCGCTACGCCGCGACCCAGTTCGAGGCGGCCGACGCGCGGCGGGCCTTCCCCTGCTTCGACGAGCCGGAGTTCAAGGCCCGCTTCGGCATCCAGCTGACGCATCCCGCGGAGCTCATGGCGGTCTCGAACATGCCCATCGCGACGAGCGAGCCCGCGAGCACGGGCCGCACGCGCACGACGTTCGAGGAGAGCCCGCCGATCTCGTCCTACCTCGTCGCGTTCGCGGTCGGACCCTTCGAAGCGACGGCGGTCGCGACGACGAAGACGGGCTACCCCGTCCGCGTCGTGGTGCCGCCGGGGCTCGCGAAGCGCTCGGAGTACGCGCGCGACGCGCACGTCGCCGCCGTCGAATGGCTCGAGGGCTACACCGCCATCCCATACCAGTACCGCAAGGTCGACGCGATCGGCCTCCCCGACTTCGAGGCGGGTGCGATGGAGAACCCCGGAGCCATCACGTATCGCGTACGGCTCCTCGCCGCGGACAAGGAGTCGGCGTCGATCCCGGTGTTCAAGGCCGTGTTCGGTGTCGCGGCGCACGAGCTGACACACATGTGGTGGGGAGACCTCGTCACGATGCGCTGGTGGAACGACCTGTGGCTCAACGAGTCGTTCGCGTCGTTCGTCGGCGACAAGTGCACCGACGCCCTCAACCCGCAGTGGCAGATGAGGCGCGACATCGTCGCCGACGCCGCCCCCGCGTTCAGCCTCGACGCCCTCGTCTCGACGCACCCGATCTCGATGGAGGTCAAGAACGCCGACGAAGCGTCGGAACGCTTCGACGCGATCACGTACAACAAGGGCCAGGCCGTCCTGCGGATGATCGAGGCGTTCCTCGGCGAGGACAGATTCCGCGACGGCGTGCGCATCTATCTCAACAGGCATCGCGAGGCGAACGCGACGGCCGACGACTTCTGGCGCGCGCTCGACGAGGCATCCGGGCGCGACGTCACCGGGCTCGCGAACGCGTGGATCCATGAGCCCGGACACCCGCTCGTCCGCTGCGCAGTGAAGGACGACAGCGGCGGCCTCGCGGTCACCCTGCGGCAGGAGCGCTTCTTCGCGGACCCGGGCGTCGCCGATACGGGGCAGACGTGGCCGGTGCCCATGGTCATCGCATATGGCACCGCGTCGGGCCGGCGGGAAGAGCGCGTCCTGCTCGACGGCCGCGAGACGACGGTGCGGCTGCAAGGCGCGCGCTGGTACTTCCCGAACGGCGGGGCCGCCGGCTTCTACCGTTACGCCTTCGACGACCGA
>Ga0070706_100006789_pt1 | contig 10806 bp, 14 predicted proteins | sample KBSK5501metaG_FD_65476 | JGI IMG/M metagenome (GOLD analysis project Ga0070706, IMG submission 65476) | Corn, switchgrass and miscanthus rhizosphere microbial communities from Kellogg Biological Station, Michigan, USA - KBS K5-50-1 metaG | ecosystem: Host-associated > Plants > Roots >...
CTCTCGCCACTCAGGCCTTAAACATTCTGCACGATTGGGTCCAATCTGAGAGTCTTCGGAAACATTGCTATGCCGTCGCCGACTCGATGAAGCATTTTGCCCTATTGCGCGGCGAAGATTACGATCTTTGGGAAGCCGTGGGCCTGTTGCACGATATGGATTACGAGCGCCATCCGAATCTTGAGCGTAGCCCGACGGACGGCCACCCATTCGTCGGCGTTGCGTGGCTTCGCGATCACGGATGGAGCGAAGAAGCCGGTCGCGCAATTCTTTCGCATGCGGATTACGCAAACGTTTCGCGTGAATCTTCTCTAGAAAAAACGCTGTATGCCGTCGATGAACTAAGCAGCTTCATTGTCGCCGTCGCACTCGTCCGGCCTACCAAGAGCATTCACGACGTCGATGTTCGAGCCGTAAAAAAGAAAATGAAAGACAAAGCGTTCGCCCGGGCCGTAAACCGCGAGGACATCGTCCGGGGCGCTGAAGCGTTGGGAATGCCGCTCGATGACGTGATTGCAAACACCATCACCGCATTGCAAGCGGACGCCAACCGCCTCGGCCTGGCGGGAACATCAGGCTGATGAACTCGCCCGATCGCGCTTTATCGGCAAAGTCATTCCCCATTTCACACGGCGCATGACGATGCTTGTGCGAAAATATTTCACGTGCGGCCTTTTCGAGAGAAATTTGCAGGCAAACGCTTCATAGTCGGCCATGTTTTTGGCAGTGATCACGAGGATGTAGTCGGCGTTTCCCGTTACGTAATACGCCTGCATTACTTCCGGCGCCGCTTGAATCGCTTGCTGAAATTCTTGTACGACCTTTGGCCGATCCGTATCGAGAGTCACTTCCACAATTGCCGTCAGACTTTGGCCCAGTGCCTCCGGTGAAACCATTGCCACTTCCGCCTCGATAACTTTGCGTTCACGCAATCGATGAAGGCGGCGCTGTACCGCCGAAGGCGAAAGGCAAACTCTTTGGGCGAGTTGCGCTGCGGTCAGACGGTTGTTGCTCTGGATGGCATCAAGCAGCTTCAGATCAAATTCATCTAATCCTTCATTCACTGCTGAAAATCCGCTTCATTCGTGGCGGACACGCACGATTCTAGCAGAAACAGTCGATTTTTCGAAAATATTCCCCTTTGCGCAAAGCGAAAAACAAAGCGACCGAAGATGCACGCTCAAATGAGAGTTGTGTCGATAATCGCCCTCGTGCTGACACTCGCCGTAGTCCCGAAGGCTTTCGGAGCAAACGACCTTCCGCGTAAGGCGAAAACCCCGCGTGAAACCTATCCCAATGTCGATGTAATTTACGACTCCGTAACCACTCCACACGGCGAACGATTGCGAACAATCGTCACCAAGCCGCGCGACGCACCTGGAAAATTGCCTGTGATTTTCGTTGCGGGCTGGCTGAGCTGCGACACGGTTGAATCGCCTCCGGACAAGGATCCGGGACCTGGCGTTGTCCGCCATGACGCGACCGGCCTGGCGTTTCGAGAGATTGCGCAAATACCCGGCTTCTGTTTCTTTCGTGTGGACAAACAAGGTGTCGGCGATAGCGAAGGCGATTGCGCCGAAAATGATTTTGAATCTGAACTGGCCGGTTATCGCGCCGCATTTCGCGCGTTGAAGAATTACGACTTCATCGACACCAATCAGATCTATATTCTTGGAATCAGCAACGGCGGCGGATTTGGGCCTCTAGTTCCTGAGACCGAATCGGAGCAAGCGCAAGTGCGGAGATACATCGTCGTAGGCGGCTGGGTTAAAACATGGTTCGAGCATATGCTCGAGATTGAGCGGCGCCGTTTCGCCTTAATGGATAAGTCGCCTGGCGAAGTAAACGATCGGATGAAACGTGTGCCCACCCTTTACTATGAGTGGCTGATCAAAAACAAATCGATTGACGAGATCTTGCGCGAGCACCCCGAACTCGCGGAGCTTTGGCCCGAAGGCAAAGATCGTGCGCATCTGTATGGACGACCACTGGCGTTTTATCAGCAGCTACAGAAGCTGAATCTCGCCGCTGCCTGGTCACGCGTGAAAGTCCCCACTCTGGTTTTGCACGGCCAATATGACTGGATCATGAGTCGAGAGGATCACGAACTCATTGCACAGTATGTAAACGCGAACCAGCCTGGAGCTGCTGACTTTATTGAAGTCCCTGGGATGGGCCATACCTTTCAGCACTACTTGAGTTTCCCAGACGCATTCCGCGGCAAGGAGGCTCCATTCGATCCCAAAGTTGTGGACCTCGTCACAGATTGGTTGAAGAGGAAGCAGTAGAGAGGCCTGTTAACAAGAATAGAAGGATTAGCCAATCTTTTCCGCGACAATCTCCAATACCAGCGGCGTGATCATCAGCGCATTCGGATTTTTTTCCGCGCTCGCCAGATCGGCCCGGACTTTGTCGGCGAATTGTTGATCGATTCGTCCCATTTCAATCAGCCGGGGAAGATAAGTTTCAATGAAAGTCGCGGGCCATTGCCACATGTATTCGGTCGGACGCACACAAAACAGATGCGGTCTGGCTGAGCGAATGGTAAAGCCGTTCGCGGGAAGGAGAGTCGCCAGTGGCACTGCTCCGTCAGGTTCACCGCCTGATTCGCGCCAAGTGGCGATTACATGTTCGCGAAAGCGCTCCTGATTTGGCAAACGCGGAAAAAAATGCCACGTTTCATAATGGCCGTATTCATGAAAAATCGCCCGGCTCCCTGTGCGCAAAGCGCCGCCCAGCTTTCTGATCAACAGGCCGGGATCATTCACAAATGACATGACCCATCGGCACCAGGCAAAGTCGTAATCGCCGCGGGGCAATTCATCCGTCACTAAATCGAGTTGATGAATCTTCACGTTCGCGAGCGATCGCGCGCGACAGGCCTGTTCCATTGCGCGAATGAAGTTCTCGGAACGCTCGAGCGCAACCACTTCGCCGGCCGGTCCGACGATTTCCGCAAGATCGACAGTCGCGTACCCAGGGCCCGCGCCCACATCGAGAACGCGTTTGCCAACCGTAATACCGGCTCTCTGCCAGCAATCCAAAACTACCGGACGCCAGACACGATGTTGCAATCCGAGTCTGGCTAATTCCTCGTTGTGCGTCCCCAAAACATAATCGCGATCCACGCCAACAAACTAAGCGGTCGCAAGCTAGATGCATGGACGAAATTCAGGCACGAAATTCAGGCCAGTCGGCATAAACGATCCATTCCATGGCAACGTCAGACTGGCCTTTTTGTGTATTATCCACGACAATAGAAGCCGCACTTACCCATGGATTACGAGATTCGACCACTCCTTGCCAACGACGAGCCAATCCTCCGGGAGATGCTTTATCAAGGACTATCCTCCGTCGGCAACCACCAGCCTTCACGCGAGATCCTGCTCCGACCGGAGTTCTCACATTACGCCGATGGCTGGGGCCGCGCGGGGGATACCGGATTTGTGGCGCACGACAAAAAAGACGGATCAGTGGTTGGCGCTGTTTGGTTGCGTAAGCCGGTTTACAAACCTGACGCTCCGCCGGAACTCGCCTTTGCGGTGAAACCGGAGCATCGCCGACATGGAATCGGCACGGCCCTCTTGACACAATTGGTCCGTGCGAATCCTCAGGAGTCAACAATTTCGGTCAGCCTCGTAGCGGGTAAACCGGTGTTGCGCCTTTATGAACGATTTGGATTTAAGGTCGCGCAGGAAGGACCGCACGCCATCCTCATGCAAAGACACGTGTAAGGTGCTGCCTTGAGAAGCGGGAACTGGAAGCCCTGTTGAACCGCTCCATGACGAGCAGCTCAAGGTGCAAAGATCAGTAACACAAATACCGCGAAAAGGAGCAAGTGAACGCAGCCCTGCAAGACATTCGTCCTTCTACTGGTAAATGTAACGACGCTCACTGCCAGTGTTAAAAGCAGCAGTGGAAGATTGCCGCCTTGCACCCCGAGCGTCACCGGTCGTTTCGTGACCAAACTGATTGTCAGCACGGCGGGAATTGTTAGGCCGATGGTCGCGAGCACGGAACCGAGCAGGATGTTTATCGAACGCTGCAACTGATTGCGCAAAGTGGATTGGATAGCACCTATTCCCTCTGGTGTAAGCACCAGAGCCGCGATCATTGCGCCCCCAAACTCCTGAGGCAGGCCAAACTTCTCCATGCTGTTGTCCAAAGGGATGGCAAACTTTTCCGCCAGCAAAATCACGACGACCAGATAAAGGAGGAGCATCGGCGCATGAAAAGCCGTTGATTGCACAAGCAATGAGTGATGACCTGGACTTGCCACCACACCTGCCTGCTCCGATTCCATGAAATAGCCGCGATGCCGCATTGTCTGAATCACCAGAAAAATCGCGTAGAGGACCAGCGACACGACAATGAGAAAGATTTGCTGTTCGGTAGAAAACGTCGGGCCCCCCGTTGTGGTAGTAAAGTTTGGTAAAACCAAACCGAGCACCGCTAGTGTCATGATAACGTTGAGATAGGAATTGACGCCTTGCAGGTTGTAATACTGCTCGCGATGGCGTAATCCGCCGATTAACAGGGACAGACCAACGAACCCGTTGAGAGCAATCATCATTACGGAAAAAATTGCGTCCCGTCCGAGCGTAGGATTATTTTCGCCATGCAGCATCGCTGTCGAAACCATCACCACCTCGATGGCAATCGCGGACAGCGTTAGGACTAAAGTTCCGTAAGGCTCGCCCCATTTGATGGCAAGACAGTCAGCATGCCGGGCAACGGATACGGCAGACCAAAGGATAACCGCAAAGAGCCAGAGGAAGACAACAATCAGCGCGATAGGATGCGCGATGATTTCGACCAGCCGGCTTCCGGTGCTCCAAAAAATGGCCACGGTTCCCAAGCCAATAAGCAGTGGGAATTCTCCGCGTATGGTGTCTCCAAAAGGCTGAGTGCTCTTAGCTTGGCGGCTTGGTTTCGCCTTTTCAGACATAGGCGCGAGCATATCGAGTCCCTCTCGGCCATGCAATCAAGCGATAGCCCTCTCCTAGTCTAAATGAGCATCCCGCTTGCGCACCGTGGACGTTTCACAAGCGGGACTCTTAGCGCTCGGTTCGCGTGATCCTTGACTACTCTTTCTTTTGAGCGAGCGGCAGAAATTGTTCGTGCGCGACTTTGCCGTCTTTCACTTTATAGATTCCCACCTCGGACATCTGCATTCGGTTCTTGGAAGCTTTCTCCGTCACGTCCACATCGAATTGCACCACGAAGGTATCTCCGGCAACAAACGGCCCGCCGACTTTCGAGCTGTGCACTTCGAAATTTTTCTCCCACCATTGGGTTTTTCCACGGACTTGATCGATTCCGCGCATCTCCGCCGGCATATTTTCCATCGCGCGCGATTCCACGCTGACGATGTCCTTTGCATAGAGATCGTCCACTGCTTTCATCCATTCGCCTTTACGGCAATAGTCCACCAGTTTTGTTCCGACTTCCTCAGTACTATTCATATCATCTCCTTTATTTTTGATTTAACCTTGTTCAACCGATATTTGCGTAACATTCGCGAGACGCCTTTTGCTAGCCGCCCGCAATGGCGCCGATGATTACAAACGGCTCAGATCCCTTCGCAATGGCTTGCGGCAGCGGCGCATCAGGCGATTCATGCGACAGATCTTCTCCACAAGCAAAAAACCGCACGAGCGGACGGCGCAGTTGAGTGACGTGATCGCGCATTGTCCCGCGCAGCATGGGATATCTAGTTTCGAGCTCGTCGAGTATGGACCGCTGGGTCGCGGTGGCATTAACGTCGAGTTCTACGTCGCCATCGACGCGCGCCAACGTGCGCAAATGCGGCGGCAAAACGACGCGAATCACGGCAGCGTTTGCACCTCCACTGAAAGCACCGCGGGCAGATCGCGCACGATTGGCTTCCAGCTATCACCGGCGTCTGCCGATCCGTAAACCTGGCCCCCAGTCGTTCCAAAATAAATGCCGCACGGCTCGAGCGAATCCACAGACATGGCATCACGCAAAACATTCACGTAACAATTCCGTTGCGGCAGGCCTTTGGTGAGCGCTTCCCATTCGTTCCCTCCTGTCCGGCTGCGATACACGCGCAGTCTGCTGCTGGGCGGGTAATGCTCGGAATCGCTCTTGATCGGTACCACGTAAACTGTCTCCGGCTCATGCGCGTGCACATCGATCGGGAAACCGAAATCGCTCGGCAAATTCCCGCTGACTTCCCGCCACGAATCGCCGCCATCATCGCTTCGCATCACGTCCCAATGTTTTTGCATGAATAATGTATTGGGGCGCGATGAATGCAGCGCGATGCGATGAACGCAGTGGCCGACTTCTGCAGCCGGATCGGGAATATATTCTGAATGCAACCCGTGATTGATCGGTTTCCATGTTTTTCCGCCGTCATCCGTGCGGAACGCACCGGCAGCCGAGATCGCCACGTATATTCGTTGTGGATCCTGTGGGTCGAGGAGGATCGTATGCAGACACATCCCCCCTGCACCCGGCTGCCATTTCGGGCCGGTATCGTGTTTTCGGAGACCGGACAATTCATTCCACGATTTGCCGCCATCCTTCGATTCAAACAACGCCGCGTCTTCCACGCCGGCGTAAACATGCTCGGGATCATGCAGTGACGGCTCCAGATGCCAAACGCGCTTGAACTCCCACGGATGCTGAGTGCCGTCGTACCACTGGTGCGTGCCCGGCACACCGTCATAGACAAACTTGTTGCTCTCGCCTTTCGACGTGCCGTCCGGACTTTTCAATTCCTCCGCGCTGCTCCCGGGCGTGTTCCACTTTTTTCCGCCGTCATCCGAGCGTTGAATGATTTGGCCGAACCACCCGCTGGTTTGCGATGCATAAATTCGGTTCTGATCGACTGGCGAACCTTTTACGTGATAAATTTCCCAGCCCGCAAAATGCGGACCGCTGACTTTCCATCGTTTGCGCGCGCCATCAGCTGTCAGGATGAACGCGCCTTTCCGTGTACCAACTAGAACTCGAACTTTACTCATCTCTTTCTCCTTAGTGACTTAATGGTTCGGCACAACGTCCCAACCAAAATAGACTTCTACACTGATAATCTTGTTGTCCTTAATTCGTAGGATTTCTGTGTTGCGCCCCTTGTCTCCATTCGGCTTCGTCATTTCATAGGTTACAACGACTTCATCGTCGTGTTCTATCAACCGCAAAAAATTGAACTTCTGGCCCTGCCCGGCTCCGGGCCAGCATCTTGCGAAATATCCAGCACGATCAAGCCCCACATCGAGCGGACTGGAGAAAGTAAAATCCTCGGCAAGATGCTGCTCAAAAAATTTCCGATCCCCCTTTGCAAAAGCTTCATACGATCGTTGTGCTAGGCGGCGTGGACTGGTTTTGGGCATAAGGTTGTTAAGTCCGCTTTTCCGCTATCCGCGCTTTGACCAGTTTTTTCACCAGTGCCAGCGGCAAAGGGCTATCGGGCGAGAAGCGAATGGTCCCCTTGCTAACCTGAAAACTTTTCAGATCATCCTGAAAATTTTTCAGCGTAGCGGAACTGCCTGGATAGAACGAGCAGTGATTCGCCCACGCGCCGAAGAAAACCAGCGATCGTCCATTCAGGCGAAACGCAGGAATTCCATAACTGATGCACTCTTCAACCTTGGGGGCGGCCGCGTGGATCGCTTTGCGGAGCTTCTCCAGCGCAACCCGTTGATCAGCATTCACACCTGCGAGGTACCCGTCAATCGTGTTCGGTTTTCGTCGAGCTAAAGCCATTACAATCAATTCCCCGCGTAAGCTTCCCTCAGCGTTTTGATGTCGATCCTTTGCATCTGAAGCATCGCCTTCATCGCTCGTTCGGACTTTTCGGAATCTTTGTCGTGCAACATCTCAATCAAAACAGAGGGGACGATCTGCCACGACACACCAAATTTGTCCTTCAGCCAACCGCATTGCGATTCTTGTCCGCCATCAGCAGTCAGTTTCTCCCAAAAATAATCCACTTCCTCTTGCGTGTCGCAGTTCACTACAAACGAGATCGACTCATTAAACGTGAACGCTGGTCCGCCGTTGAGTGCCGTGAATTTCTGGCCTTCAATCTCAAATTCAATAGTTAGCACCGATCCCACCGGTCGGCCGCTTTGTGATACTTTGGCCGCTTCTTCGCCATAGCGCAGAATCTTCCCAACTTTCGAGTTCTTAAAGATCGATGTGTAGAAGTTCGCTGCCTCCTCGGCTTGATGATCGAACCACAAAAATGGCGTAATTTTTGGCATCTTACCTACTCCTTCGTTGGTATTGGCGGATATTGCTCGAATTTCGGAATTTTAGAATTCATTTCATCCCACGGTTGCGCATCCGAAACGAAAATGTCCATTTGCGGCTGAAACCAACTCGGATCATCGAGGCTGCCCGCCAGGATTCCCACAAACGGCGAGTCCACTCCTTCGAATTCGCCTCCCGTAATTCGAGATCCGCACTCCGGACAGAAACCCCGCTTGTGCTTCCCGCGTCTGATGCTGGGCGTAAAATGGTAGCGCAATTGTCCGCGCGTTAGCCGAAATGCCGTTCGCGGCACCAACGTTCCGGGAGCGAATCCGCTGCCAGTCCCTTGCTGGCAATCCCGACAATGACATTTGAACATCATGATTGGTTCGGCCGTGCATTCATAACGAATCGCGCCGCACGAGCATCCACCGGTGAAAGGTATTTCCATATTCATTTCCTTCTCTGATATTCGCCACGTTGATAAAGAGTTCTGCTCCAATCCTGTTTCATTCCGCTTACGCCGGGCTCAGCCCGCACGAGAAAGGCCTGTTCCGCCTGCTTGTTCAATCGCCCTGAGTGTCTCCCTAGCGGCTGTATCGTTGCCGCCGTAGTGGATGGCAACCAGAGCGCCGTCGGTTGCCAACCGCTGTGCGATCGCGCGACCAATTCCTCGAGAGCCTCCTGTGATTAACGCGGACTTTCCATTAAGCCGGTCTCGCATGGTCCTTTCTACTTTGCGTCGGTATCGGGCTCGATAATTCCAAAGACGTTGCCGGCAGGATCTGCCGCGTAGGCGAGCCAGCCGACATTAGGAATTGCCATCTTCGGCACGCAGATTTTGCCGCCGCATTGCTCAATTTTCTTTATGGATGCGTCGAGCGACGAAACGCCAATCGTGTTCAACGTGCCGGGGTTTTGGCCTTCGCGCGGTCGCGTCAGGCCGCCGTTGATTCCCGGCTGCTTGTCATCCTCGCCGGTCGCGACAAGCCAGTACTCCATCGGGCCGCCCTCGAATTTCTGGAACCTCCAACCAAAAACATCCTGATAAAATGGCTGCACCGCTTTGGGGTCATCGGTATAAATCTCAAAGTGAACTACGCGATTCATTCGTCGATCCTTATTGTGTTCGCTGTTTCAATATTGGTCGTGGCGCCGGACCCACTCCATCGAAAAGTCGAAGTGGTCCTCGTCGCGGCCCTTCGGGACAAGGTCGAGAAAATTGTAAGCGCCGACTAGATTGTCGAGCCCGCGCGCGTAAGTGGAATAGGTGTGAAAAACATCGCCGTCCTCATTCTTGTAGAAGACGCTCAGCCCGGGAAGCTCATCCGAAAAAAATTCTCGCTTGCCGTAGTTGTAATAGGCTTCGTTCTTCTTCTCGTCCTCCTTCGTAAACGAGACGTGATAATCAAAATTGAAATCGTTGCCGTAGGACGACAACCACTTGAACTGCCAACCCAATCGCTTTTTGTAAGCTTCGAGTTTCGGCAAAGGCGCGCGAGAAATGACAGCGAAGGAAACGTCACGATGTGGGAGATGCCAGTTTGCGCCATCGAAATGATCCGCCAGATAGGAGCAGCTCTTACAGCCCTCCTCCCAATCGGAGCCAAACATAAAGTGATAAACAATCAGTTGACTCCGGCCATCGAAGAGGTCCTTCAGAGTTTCCTTGCCCTTGGGTCCATCGAAAACGTATTGCTTCTTCACGTTAACCCATGGCAGTTCGCGCCGATGGCGGCTCACTTCGTCACGCAACCGCGTCAGCTCTTTTTCCCGCGTCAGCAAGTCTCTTCGAGCAACCAGCCACTCGGCTTCTGACACGACTTTAGGATTCGCTTCGCTTGCAATTGTTCTCAGTTCCGATGTCTCGGTTTTCATTTTGTCTTGTTTCGTTTGTTTGATGATTTCGGTCGGGTTTAAAAACGAATTTCTTCGCGGTGAAGGCGGCCAGCCCGCCAGTTGAAGTCGCACTCGCACCAGCTGCGGTCAGCATCACGGTCGATATACATACAGGGTACATGGGTTGTCAGTTCAACTTCAATAAATACGACGAACCAACCAGCGCGTTTAGGACACGTTGTTCAATATCCAGTCAACGAGAATCAAATAAGACCACTTTGATTGGCTAGCCGTCTTGTGAATCGAAAGAACGGTCTGGGGCCAGGCCGCCTCCAACGTTAATGGTTGATGACGTGACGATGGAGCCGGGCCACCCTCGGCACGGATCTACCAAGTCTCGGAAGTTTTTAACTGTATTGAATAAAATCATTCTTATATTGCTCTAGCGTAAGGAACAATCTTGGACGCCAAATCAATACAGAGCTCAGGCTTCCACGATGGTCTTGAACCCGCCGTAGAGCATCCGCTTCACACCGAACAGCATTGTTTTTGGCATCTTCGCCAAGCGCGGATCTTTCATGACCTTGGCGTTCACGCGGTCGCGATGTGCACGACACTTGTAAGTAATCCACGAAAACACCACCGTCTCGCCCCGCTTTATCTTGATTCCGCGCGGAAAGGGCCGTCCCATTTTTACGTTCAGATCGTCGCCAACGCATTTGCGGAATTCGAGTGCGCCGT
>Ga0070706_100006790_pt1 | contig 10805 bp, 9 predicted proteins | sample KBSK5501metaG_FD_65476 | JGI IMG/M metagenome (GOLD analysis project Ga0070706, IMG submission 65476) | Corn, switchgrass and miscanthus rhizosphere microbial communities from Kellogg Biological Station, Michigan, USA - KBS K5-50-1 metaG | ecosystem: Host-associated > Plants > Roots >...
ATCTTCAATAACGCTCACAGTAACTGGTTCTCTCACTGCTGAAGAAATGGCCTTCTCGGCCGGTTCGTGTTGGTTTGGCGATTCGTGAGTTCAGTTGAAAGGCCCAGAGTGGAGCTACCCCATTTCCGTGGACAGTTTTCGGTTAAGGGATTCCATTCGGGCCTGGTCGGGGTGCGGGGCGGAGCCCCGCCCTCCCTCAACATGGCCTGGCTTCCGGTGGGGGTGCTTCCACCCTCCTCTCGAAATTGATGGGTGACAGGTTTGCCGATCGAGGAATGGCGCCGCCGCGGTTTGTAGAAGCCCTCGATGAAATCGAAGATGACCATCCTCGCCTCGGCCTGCGTCTTGAACTTGTGAGGGCGAGCCACTCGCATTCGAGCGTCGCAAAGAAGCTCTCCGCCTGGGCGTTGTCGTAGCAGTCGCCGACGGAACCCATCGACGGACGGACACCGAGCTCCCGGCACCGGTTTCCCAAGGCGATCGCGGTGTACTGGGTTCCGTGGTCGGAGTGATGGATGACTTCAGCCGGCCGTCTCTGCCAGATCGCCATATTGAGAGCCTCCAGCACGAGCTCGGTCTTGAGGTGGTTCTCCATCGCCCAGCCGACGACTCTTCGGCTCCAAACGTCGAGCACGACAGCCAGATACAGGAACCGGCTCATGTCGGAACGTACGTGATGTCGCCCACCCAGAGCCGATCGGGCCGGGGACCGCAAAATCAGGTCACCAAATCCGGGGCTGGAGAAGCCCCGGGACAGCGCAGGGTCGTGCGAATCCACTTGCGGCGGCTCACCCCCTGCAGGCCCGCCGCCTTCATCAGCCGAGCCACGCGCTTGCGCGAAACGTGCACGCCCTGCTCGGCCAGATCGAAATGAATCCGCGGCACCCCATAGGTCCCCTGTGAGAAGAGAAGGGCGGCTTGTTCCGCTCTTGCATGAGCATGCCCGACGGCAGCCGGCGCGAACCGCAGTCACCCAGCGCTTGCCCGGCGGAAGATACCTGGAAACTTCGTATGCCGAACTGGCGCGTAAAGTGAATCTCTTTTCCGGGCTCTTTCGTCGACGCCTGCGGCCGGGAGCCATCATCCCGATTTACATGGGGAAATCGGCTGACTGCATCGCGGCGATTTACGGAGCCCTCGAGTCCGGCCACGTTTTCTCCTGTTTGAATCCGAAGTTTCGCGGTCCCCAGATCTCCGCAGTGTTACAAGCGTCCAACGCGGACGCGGCGCTGGTGGACGGTCCCGGGCTGATGACGCTTAGGAACAGCCTCTCCGATCCAGCCTGCGAGGCGGTCCGCCAGCCGGAGTGGCTACTGTTGCAGGGCGATCCGCCTGTTCCTCTGTTTGAGAAAGCAACGCGCGAGCTGTCCGGCAGTCTCAAAATCAGGCATTTCAATGAGCCGCCTGCCGAGGAACCTTCCACCGCCGCAGATGACAGGCATGAAGACGCGCACCTTCCGGCCTGTTGTCTTTTTACTTCCGGCTCCACCGGAACACCCAAAGGGGTGCTCATCAGCCGCCGCGATCTGGAGAATCGCACATGGGCGGAAGTCGAATGGTTCGAGCTCGGCTCCGAGGATGTGCTTCTCAGCATCCTACCTTTCTCCTTCGACGTAGGGCTAAACCAGCTGATGACCGCCCTCGCCATCGGCTGCGAGCTCGTGCTGGCGGATTCCTGGCTCCCGGCGGATATCCTCGACACGGCAGCGGCGCGCCGGGTGAGCGGGATTTCGGGCGTCCCATCCATATGGCAGGACATGCTGCGGGTGCAGGCGCGCTTCGATACGGCTGGAAAGCACAAGAGCCTCCGCTACATCACGGTCTCGGGCGGGAGCCTTCCGTCGCGCCAACTCCTGGAATTGCCGGGGCTTGCTCCCGGAGTTGCCATTTTCAAGACATACGGGCAGACGGAAGCCTTTCGCGCTGCTTCCCTGCGGCCCTCGGAGTTTTCCACCAAGAGCGAAAGCGTCGGACGTGCTTTTACGGGCGTCCGTCTGTATGTAGTGAATGAAAGCGGCCGTCCATGCGCCCCCGGAGAGATTGGAGAAATCGTTCACTCCGGTTTGGGGGTGATGACTGGCTATCTCCAGAGCGCAGACACCGCGCTCAAGCTGCGGCCCAATCCTTTTTTCAGCGCCGCGGATTCCCACCCGCTGGCGGTATTCACTGGAGATTACGGCTGCATCGACGACGACGGCTACCTTTTCCTGAGAGGACGCCACGATACGATGCTCAAGATTTCGGGAAACCGCGTTTATCCGGAGGAGATCACGCGGCAGCTGCTGGCGATACCAGGCGTGGCCATGGCGGAGGTAGTAGGCGTACGGGATGATTCAGGCGAATCCCACCTGGCAGCGTTCGCCTCGCTTGCGAAGGGGGCGGCGCTCAGCGAGGCAGAGATCCAGCGCAGCTTGGCGGCGCGCCTTCCGTCCTACATGGCCCCTCGCCGTGTCCTGCTGCTGGAGGAGATGCCTCGCACAGCCAGCGGGAAGCCGGATAAGCAGGAGTTGCTGGCTCTCGCGCGCCGCAGCGTGAATTTATGACAAAGTGGGAGCAGTTCGGGCGTCGCTTCCGGGCCGGCGCGCCGCTCAGGCAGGGAGAATCGGATGGCTTTGACTCGTGACAAATTGATGGATTACCTGAACCGGAAACTGGGAATAGACGTTTCTGAGATCGACGACGACACTCTGCTTTATTCGTCGGGAATGGCCGATTCCTTCAGCATGGTGGATATGCTCATATTCATCGAGTCGGAAGCCGGTTTTAAGCTCGATCCGACCGACGTCACCCTGGACAACCTGGATTCCGTGGGCAGAATCTTGAATTTTGTCAACGCCAGAAACGGCGGGCAATCCGCATGATCGAGCAGCTCGAGCAAATCGCGCGGGAGTACGGGACCCCTTGTTTCGTCTACTTCATGGATGACGTATTCCGGCGCGTCCGGGAGCTGCGCAGCGTTTTCGGGGATTTGTTCGAGGTCAGTTATGCCGTTAAAGCTAACCCGAACCCGGCCATACTGAGGCGCCTGAACGGCCGCGTCGAGATGTTGGACGTCTCCTCGGCAGGGGAGCTCGAGCGAGCGGTGATGCAGGGCTGGGATCCGCAACGGATCAGCTTTACCGGACCTGTAAAACGTGACCCGGACCTGCAGTCGGCTCTCCGCAACAGGATCGGCGACGTGGTGCTCGAATCGGTGGAGGAGGCGCGTCGCCTGGACGAACTGGCCGCTTCCGGAGGCCGGGTTCAGCCGGTCCTGGTACGAATCACCCCCGCGCGGCTTCCCCGCGGTTTCGGCGTGAACATGGCGGGACGTCCGTCGCAATTCGGTATCGACGAGGAAACGGCGGATGCAGCCATTGAAGAAATCACTCGACTGCCCCGGCTGCGCCTTCGCGGCTTTCATGTCTACTCGGGGACTCAGTGCCTGAAGGCGGACGCCGTCGCTGAAAATTACGAGATCTTCCTCGATCTTTTCCAGCGCTTTTCCGAGAGGCACGACGTGGTTCCCGAGAAGCTGATTTTCGGGGCCGGTCTCGGGATCGCTTACCATGAAACCGATGCGCCTCTCGATCTGCAGGCGGTTGCCAAAAGGATCAACCCTGCCCTTCAGGCGATGCGCTCCCTCCCGCGCTTCCGTCAGTCGCGACTGGTTCTGGAGACGGGACGGTATCTTATCGGCGAGGCTGGCTTTTACCTGACACAGATCGTGCGGATTAAACATTCGAGAGGAATTGATATCCTCTTGTGCGATGGCGGAATGAACCATCACCTGGGCGCGTGCGGCCATCTGGGCAGCGTCGTTCACCGCAACTACCGGATGTTGCAGGTGACCGTCCCGAACGGAGTTCGGGAGGAGCGTCCCTACGACCTGGTGGGTCCGCTCTGCACTTCGATCGACACCCTGGGCCATGGAGTGAAACTGCCGGGACCAGTTCCAGGGGACGTGATCGCGGTACGCTGCAGCGGCGCCTATGGCCTGACCGCCAGCCCTGTCTATTTCATCAGCCACGAACCGGCTCGCGAGCTGCTGGTCGAAGGAGATAGAGAAGCGCCTCGGGTAACGGACGTCTCTCAATTGCGCTCCGTCCGCCAGACCGAAATGAACTCGCAGGACGTACTATTGGGCCCTTGACTTCGGTGGCGGATCGTGACCGGCGTTGCCGGTCCTGTTTCCCGCGGAGAGCGGTTCACGGGATCAGGGGCGGGCGCTTAAGCTCCTTCTTTCGCCTGTAATGACGAGTCCTCGCTACGAAGGCATCATTGTTATCGGCGCCCCGCGCTCGGGAACCACTCTGCTTCGAAGACTCCTGAACGCACACTCCCGAATCGCCTGCCCCGGGGAAACCAACCTCTTCAGCGCCTGTGCCCGGTTCTTGCACCGCGAGTCGATCGCAGAGGGAGTCGGGATCGGGGTGCTTGACGGGCTGTCATTTGCCGGTTTCAGCCGTGATGAAGTGATCGACCGGTTGCGCGAGTTCGCCTTTGACTTCCACCGTGAGCACGCGCGGAGCCAGGGAAAGCCGCGCTGGGGTGAAAAGACGGCGTTTGACGCCTTCTATCTGGGTCCGATCGAGGAACTGTGCGGCGACCACGCCTATTTTATTTGCGTGCAGCGCCACGGCCTGGACGTGGCCTGCAGTCTACAGGACCTTTGTGAGAAGAATGGCGGGTATCTGAGCGAGCTGCATGAGTATGTAAAACGCTATCCCCGGCTCCTCGAGGCGTTCGCGCACGTCTGGGTGGACCTCACGGAAGCGGTCCGCGGCTTTGCTGCGCGCCATCCGGAAAACTCAGTAACCATTCGATATGAGGATCTGGCAGCGCGTCCGGAAGAAGTCTTGAAGCCGGTTTTCGAGTTCGTAGGTGAGTCGTGGGAGCCGGGCGTTCTGGAATCACTCGTGCGCCGCGACGAGATCGGTCTAGGGGACTGGAAAACCTACGGGAAGAAGAGGATTGACAGCGCCAGCGTCGGCAGATGGAGAAGTCTCTCCGGAGCCGCCGTCGGCATGCTGGCGCAAATCTGCAACCCGACACTGTCCGCGTGCGGCTATGACCCTGTAGAGTTGAACGAGGATCGCACCCAGGTGGAAGCCCAGCGCCGGTATGAACTGGGCCTGCTGATCCAATCGATGACCCGCAAGGAGTGAGAATCCCCCGGTCGCGGACAGCTCAGAGCCTCAGTTGGAGCGTCCCGGCGAAGAGGATCTTTGAATCTTCGGCGGAGGGCCGAGTGGGGCTGGCGGAGGTTAAGATCACCGACATGAAGAGGACGCTCGACATCGAGCTCGAGCTGCTTCGCAAGAATCCTTCGCTATTCATGTGCCATGAGCCGACGTGCGTCGAGTGTCGCCTGAGCTGGGAGTTCTCTACGGGGAAGTTGGCGGGCGTCCTCTTCCACGATCTGCGAAGGCGGCTGTTGGGCGACGTCCTTTTCGCGCTTCGCACTCGACTCAACCGGAACGGCTTGCCCAAATGAGGAACGAGATCTTCTTCTTTGCCGGAGCTTTCAAGTCCGGGTCGGGGATCCGCCGCTGATCGGCGGGGTTCGCAAGCCGCGGAATTGGCGGACATGCAAGCTCCCTTGACGCAACGTGCGATCGAATACGGTTGGCGCGAGCTCACGCGGCGCGCCGGGTTTGCGGAGGACGACGGGAAGGGTCCGGAGCGGCGCGCGCCGGGTCTCTCCTTTCATTACGGGCAGCCGGAGGACCTTCGTGGTGAACGTCCGGCCGTCGTGGTCGTGCCCTGTGAACCTGCGGACTGGCGGCGACTGCTCGAGCTTCCCGACGGTCGTCTCGAGACCATGCCTGTGGAAGGCGCGCTCCCGCCTGGCGCGGCCGCGCTGCCGATCGACCCGCTGCCAATCCTGTTCCGTGGAAGAGGATCGAACGCGGGCGGGGTGTTTGCAACGCGTATCGGGCGGACCGTCGTCTTCGAGTGTGATCTGATCGCGTCGGCCCTGTTTCTGCTCTGCCGCTGGGAAGAGACCGTGGTCTCCGTCCGCGACGAGCATGGGCGAATGCCGTTTACCGAGAGTGTGTCTTACCGTCAAGGGTTTCTCGAGCGGCCGCTCATCGATGAATACGGACTCCTGCTGCGCGAATGGCTGAAACAGCTTCTCCCGGGTTGGGTGCCGGCCGCCGGTCGCTTCGCCGTCAAGTTGAGCCACGACGTCGACGTCGTGAGACCCTTCTCGACCATGAGAAGCGCCGCGAAGCTGATCGCGGGCGATCTCGTGCGACGCAGAAATCCGGCGAGAGCGCTGTCGACCGCGCGACTTGCCGCGTTGCAGCGCGTCGCCCCTCGCCGAATGACGTATTACGAAGACATCTTTCGGCTGGCGGAGATCTCGCGCCGCCACGGAATGGCGAGTGCGTTCTATTTCATGGCCGCGAGGGCCGGGCCCTACGACAGCGGGTACGATCCGGGCTCTCGGCCGATCCGCGAAGCGATTCGAAAGTTGGAGGACCTTGGCTTCGAAATCGGCTTTCATCCGGGCTACGACACGTTCGCGAATCCCGCGCGTCTGGCCGAGGAGAAGTCTCGCCTGGACGCTGTGCTCGGACGATCTCGATATGGCGGGCGACAGCATTATCTGCGCTTCCGGGTTCCGGAAACCTGGCGCGATTGGGAGCGAATGGGTCTCGCCTATGACTCCACGATGACCTACGCGGGTCACGAAGGATTTCGGTGCGGCACGTGCCACTCCTATTACCCGTTCGACATCGAAGCGGACCGGGTACTCGACATCCAGGAGCTGCCTCTGGTGGTCATGGACGGAACGCTCCGCCAGTACCGGGGTCTTGCGCCTCTCGAGGGAGAAGGTCGCATCCTTGAGCTCGCCCGCCGATGCCGCGACGTCGAAGGAACTTTCACCCTCCTCTGGCACAACTCCTCGCTCTCGGGAGAGTGGGCCAGCTGGGGATCCAACTACGAAACCCTCGTCCGGAAGCTGTCAGAGTTGGAAGGTCGCTCGACATCGGAGAGCCACTCCGAGGCGGACTCGCCTGAGGAGGATTCGATCAACACCGGGGCAGCCTCACGGTGGTCGCCCAAGGGAGCGCAATCGGGGAGAATGAGATGAGCGCGAAGCCTCGTCTCCTTTTCCTGGCCCACGGCTTCCCACCGATCACGACGATCGGGTCGGTCCGCGCCTACAACATGGCGAAGTGGTTGACGCGCAGGGACTGGGAAGTCACGGTGGTCACTCCCTACGAATCGGTCTGGGTCAAGGCAGAGGGAGCGTTGGATCTCCACGAAGAGCTTTCGCGACAGGGCGTCCGCTGTCTCCGAACCGGACACCGGTGGCGGTCTCTCCTGCCGATTCAGCTCGAGCGTCGCAAGTGGGGGATCGTCAGAATACTGAGCGGCGTCAACCGTCGCATCGCGTCTTCCCGTGGGATCGAGCGTGAAGCAGGCTGGATCCCGGACGCGACGAAAGCGTGCGCCGGCCTGACACCGGACGACGTCGACCTGATTCTCGCCTCTGGTCCGCCGTTCGCATCGTTCGGTCTCGCGAAGAGGCTGGGGGAGCGGCTGGGGCGGCCCTACGTCCTGGACTACCGCGACCTGTGGACGGGTAACCCACACGCGGCCCGTTCGGCGTCACGGACCATAATCGAAAGAGAGCGAGAGATCCTGGCGACGAGTGCCGCCGCGATCGGCGTATCGCCGAGCCTACGGCAGAGCCTTCGCGAGCAGTTCGGCCTGCCGAACCCTGTGTATGTGGTCACGAACGGGTTCGACCCGGAGGAGCTCTCGCGGATTCCGAAGAACGAATTTGGCCACTTCGCCATCGTTTACGCCGGAGTCTTCTATCCGCCCAAGCGCGGCGTCGAGCCGCTGATGGCGGCCCTGCACCGCCTGCACAGCCACGCGCCCACGACTCGCTGGGCGTTTCACTACTACGGCTATCAGGGCGATTACGTCAGCGGCGCGGCGCAGGCCTTCGACATCGCGCATCGAGTCGTCCTCCACGGGAGCGTCGCGCGTGCGGATGCGCTGTCGGCCGTGAAGGGCGCGAACCTCGCCGTCGTCATCAGCTCGGTCTACGAGCAGGGCTCGCTGCAGGATCGGGGAATCGTCACTGGGAAGGTCTTCGATGCGATCGGGGTCGGGACCCCTCTTCTCGTCATCGCGCCGTCGTTAAGCGATCTGGAGGATGTGGTCGCCCTGACCGGTCGCGGGAAACGGTTCGCCGGAACGGAGATCGATCGGATCGCGGGGTTCCTGAGAGACGCGATGAATGGCGACATTCCTCGAGCTTCGAATCCCGACCCGTTCAACTGGGCGAACATCGGCGTCAAACTCGATGGTGTCCTTCGAGAGGTCGTCGACGGCGCGAGCGCCCGGCCGGAGCGATCGCGCGTCCCTGCTGTCTGAGGTAACCGCATGGCGCCGCGCCGCTTATCTCAACGGCCACCGCGAGCACTGTCGCTCCGGCGGGTCCCGCCTCCTCGTTTCTGATGCGGCTACGGTCCGAAAACCGCTACTCTGGAGAGCGAATGGTGAGTCGTCTGGGATTAGCTCCGGTTCGCAACGGAGCGCTGGAGGTGGCGGCGTCGAGGCCACGGGCCATCGGCAGAGCGCAGCCGAGCTGGCTTCTCAGGGCGACGTTCATCGCGTTCGTCTCGTCCCTGCCGTTCGAGGCGGCGCTGCAGTTCGGAGACGAGAGGTTGGTCTCGATCCCCCGTCTCCTGGGGTATCTGGTCTTTGCGGTCGCCCTGTTACAGCCTCGACTGTGTTTTGGAACGGCCCCGCGGGCGCTGTGGTGGTTCGGGCTCTATCTCTTGGTTGAAGTGGTGTCCGGATCCTTTTCGGAGCTGATGGCGTGGGAAGACCTCTTCGACAACGTTCGAAGGGTCATCCAATTCCTCCTGCTTCTGTTGATCGGGTACAACCTGTTTCGGTACGACCGTGTCGTCAGATGGTGCCTCTGGGGATTCGGCTTCGGGTGCGTAGCGATGTCGGCCCTCCTGGCGGCAGGCGTAGGGGCCGGCGAATACCACAACGCACCGGGACGCGAAACGATCTTTGGTGTCGGACCAAACACTCTCGGTGCCACGATCGCGCTCGGAGCCGTGGCCCTGATCGGGATGGTCTACGGCCGGGGAGGGGTTCGACCGCTCATGAAGGCTTGCGTCTGGGGCGGTTTCATCATTCTCGCCATCGCGGTTGCGCGGACCGGATCCCGGGGCTCGCTGCTCGCGATGACCCTCGGATTGTTGACGCTGGTCGCCTCCCGCGGCTCGACGCGCATGCGGATACGAAATGTCCTGATGGTGATGATGGCCTTCGGACTGTGCGCAATCATCACGATCTCCTTCACTTCGACGGCACAGCGATGGCAGTCGACCCTCGAAGAGGGTGATACGTCGGGCCGGGATGTGATCTTTCGGTCGGCGTGGCAGATGTTCAAGGAACGGCCCATCCTGGGGTGGGGGCCGGCCGTCAACCAGGCCGAGCTCGGGTACCGGCTGGACCGTCCACGGCGAGATACTCACAACCTCTTGCTGTGGCTGCTGACGGAAGTCGGTCTGGTCGGAACGCTCCCGTTCTGCGTCGCCGTCGCCCTCGCCGTGCGCGGCGCGTGGAGAGGACGCAAGGGCACACAGGGCCTCGTCCCCCTCGCGCTGGTGGTGGCGGTCCTCACGACGAATCTGTCGGGCACAAACCACGGGCTGAAGTGGTTCTGGGTGATCCTGGCTTATGCGCTCGCGAGCGAAACGTACGTCCGAGGGCGGTCGGTCGCGCGATCGAACCGGCGATTCGACGCGCTCGGCCCGATCGCGGCGACCCGGCTTGGGCAGCTGCCCGCGTCCGCGAAGATACGAGGTCTCGCCGGAATCGTCCATGAGCCGGGCGTCTGACGGGGAAGCGAAGAGATGTGCGGGATAGCGGGGATCGCCGAGCGCCTCGGGAGAGTCGACGCGGCGGCCGTCCAGGCGATGATGGATGCCCTCGCGCGGCGAGGCCCCGATGGCGAGGGTCTGCAGGCCTGGCCGACCGCCGTTCTCGGACACCGAAGGCTCGCGATCTTCGATCTGAGCGAGATGGGGCGTCAGCCGATGGTCTCCCCGGACGGGAGAATCGGCGTCATCTTCAACGGAGCGATTTACAACTTCAAGGACCTTCGAGCCGAGTTGAGGGGCCGTGGCTATTCCTTCAGAACCGAGACAGACACCGAAGTCTTGATCCACGGGTTCAAGGAGTGGGGCATCCACAAGCTCGTGGACCGCCTGCGCGGAATGTTTGCGTTCGCCCTCTGGGACGAGGGGGACCGACGTCTGTTTCTGGTGCGTGATCGTCTCGGCGTCAAGCCGCTCCTGTTCACGACCTCGGGCGGCGAGATCGCGTTCGCCTCGACCGCACGGGCTCTTCGCGCGGCGGACCGCGTCGGCGAGATCGATGGCGCCGCGATGCTCGAATACCTGCGCTATGGATTCGTCACCGATGAACGGTCGATCTATCGGGGCGTCCGCAAGGTGCCCGCCGCGGCGGTTCTCGAGTGGCACGACGGACGGTACGAGATCTGGCGCTACTGGTCGGCTCCCGAGGAACGGAGGACCGATATCGGGTTCGAGGACGCCGTGGCGGAGACGGAACGGCTCCTGTTGGAGGCAGTTTCGCTGCGCCTCCAGGCGGATGTTCCCGTCGGCGTTCTGCTGAGCTCCGGGGTCGACTCGAGTCTCGTCTGTTGGGCCGTCGCGCATCAGGGCGCCCGAATTCGAGCCTTTACCGTCGGCGTGCCCGGCGACCCATCGGATGAAACCTCGGGAGCCCGGGACACCGCGCGGGCGGTCGGC
>Ga0070706_100006791_pt1 | contig 10804 bp, 10 predicted proteins | sample KBSK5501metaG_FD_65476 | JGI IMG/M metagenome (GOLD analysis project Ga0070706, IMG submission 65476) | Corn, switchgrass and miscanthus rhizosphere microbial communities from Kellogg Biological Station, Michigan, USA - KBS K5-50-1 metaG | ecosystem: Host-associated > Plants > Roots >...
GCGCAAGGAAAGCAGACTGACTGCGACGATGACCAACCAGGCACCTGAGAGCAGAATCAGGAGTTCCCGGCCGCCCAGGTAGGGCAGCCCGATCATCACCGAGAGGATCGCGACAGCGATAAGAATCGGCAGCACGATCGGCACCAGATAGCCGAGGCCGATTGCGATCACCCAGAATCCGGCGCAGGCCACCGTGACCGCAGCCGCGAGGCGGTTGACCTGGACCAGGCGAACCGCCAGCAGATAACAGATCCCCTGGGCGAACGCGAGCGTGCCACCTATCAACAGGAGTCCCGAATGGAAGGCGTACGCGGCGATCCACAACGCGAACGCGAAAGCCCACGCCGTCGGGAAGCCGGAGATCAAAAAGCGACGCAAACCTGCTACCGCCTCGCTGGTCTCGGGCTCGACGCTGGCGGCGTCAAGGGCCGGATTCTGCGTCATCGCTAGACACTCTCCTCGATCAGCCTGAGCTCCAGCGACCTCGCCGAACCGTCGAAGGGGAGCGTCAACTGGCCTCCGGTAAGAGACAGATCGTATTCGGCCCCGGTGCCGATGGCGAGTACAGCGGGAAGCGGTTCGGAGTCACCGGCTGAGTCCGATCGGATGCTGGTCACCTTGAGCTGCCCCGCAGGCATCGCGGGCAATTGAATGTTGGCCGCCGCAAGCGGAGCGAGGTCTTCGGAGAGAAATGGAGCCGGCGAGGACTGCTGGTGGCCATCCCGATACCTGAGATGAATCATCGCCCCGGCCGGTTGGCCGTCTGCCATGACCGCGAGGACGGCTCGGCCGCCGGCGCGGAGGTCCTGCCAAAGGCCGATCGCAAGCCTCCGGGTCAGCGCCCCCCTACGGACTATCTGGAGCGCAGCGAGTGCCATCAGAACTCCCGCGATGACGCCACTCGCCCGCTCCAGCGGATCGGTCCAGATCACGAGCCCGTGGACGAAGACATTGGCAAGGAAGAGCAAGGCGATGACGGCCGCGACCGCGGGGTGGCCGAGGATGCGAAGCATGTGCCCGGGAACGAACTCGCCTTTGCGACGACTCGAGACGAGCAGAAGAACAGGGATCAAGCCGGCCAACAACGAGACAACGACCACTCCAGTCCAGGCCAGCGGGCCGGTGAAGGAAGCCCTTCCGCTTGCCTCCAGGAACTCCGTCACGACGAGAACGAGAAGCACGGGTAGGATCGCGAGCACGAAACGGCTCCGTTCGCTGCTCAAAAGCCTGTGCGCGCGAGCCCGAGCCCGCTCGAACCACCGAGCTCGTCCGAGGTCCCCCGTTTTCTGCGCATCGAGCTGCTTCCATATCGAATCCGGTACCCGCCGAACCGGAGCTGTGCTCAGTTCGGGCTGGTAACGAAGCCTTCCGCCCACTCGAATCTCGCGAACCAGGCCTTCCTCGCGGAGCGCGTCGAGCGCCTCGTGCGCGGCGGCCTCCGACAGCCCTGTCGCAGCCGCCGCCTCCGCGACGCCGACTTCCCGGTGACGGACCAGCCAGCCCAACAGTGTGGCGCGCGGATGCCGCCCATCCAGCAGGTTGCTGGGTCGGAGGCCGGGAGCCACCCACCCGGGTTCAACGGTGACAGCGAGCGGTGACGTAACTCGAAACCTCACGCTGTCGGAATGGGGCTCGTCGATCTCGATGGTGAGCCGGAGACCCGCCGCGCGGATTAGTGGTAGTCGGGACGAGATCTCATTGGCATCCCACCTGCCGTCCACGGCGATCTCGGCAACCTCTCGATGACCATTGGTCTGGGTCTCCAGCCGAAACCAGGGCTTGCCCGAGTCCAGTCCCAGATAGGACAGGCCGGCCTGGCTCTTGCGGCCGCTCAACACTAGCCTCCCGCGGCGGCGGCGTAGGACAACGCTCGATCGGGTGCGTCCCGGCAATCGTTCGCGGACCAGGTTGAAAAGGGCAAGCGAGAAATAGACGGAAGCGAGTCCCATGCTGAGCACCGCCAATACCGCTCCTAGTACGGTCACCAAGGGACCCGCGACGCCTGCAAGCGGCTCCAGCGAGGTCCCGCGCTCATGGGCCAGCACCTGCGGGCCGACGGCCCCGCTGACGGCCATCACCCATAACGAATAAAGGACGAGCGCGGTCGCCTGGGCGGCGACGCTGCCCGATATCAACGAGCGCGCGGTGGGGTCTCGGCGAAGGCTCGCTCCGGCGACCTGGCAGATGGACACGTGCCCGAAGAAGGCCGCCAGCACAGCTCCGAATATCAGCCCAACCGCCGCGGGCTCGAAGGCTTGCCCGTCAAGCCCCGGGACCTTGGCGTAGAGAAGGTTCTCCACACGCAAATGCGTCAGGGCGATGCCCGAAATGGAGAGGATCAAGGCGATGTTCACGGCACCGATCAGGAGGGCCGAAGCAAAGGTGGCGCTCAGAGTTCTCCTGGAGATCAGGTACAGCCCGGCCACCGCAAGGATCACCGGCCAGATCACCACCGGAATTCCCGTGGCCCGAGAAAGTACGGCCGAGACTCCGAAGTAGTCGATGGTGAGAACTATCAGGGCGAGCAGCGCTAGCGCTGATGTCGCGATCGCGGCACCCCAGTTGCCAAGGTAGTCGGCGACCAGGCGGCCGAAGAAGGGACTTCCAGAGCGCATGACGCCGCTCCTCCCAATCGCCTCGCCAAGGTAGGCGAGCGTCAACGTACTTGCTCCTCCGAGCACCACTAGGAATGCGAGCGCGGGCAAAGGTCCCACCAGAGCAACAGCGATCGGCAGGGCCAGGATGCCCGCGCCGACCGTCTCGGTCAGGGTGAGGGAGTAGACCATCCAGAAGGCGGGCAATGACTCGACCCAGCGACCGACTGCCGCGACGCCCCAGCGCGCGCGGTCTGCCGGCGAGCTTTTGACCTGATAGACAGCTTCGAGCGGCGCGCCGCGCAACTGCTGATGAGCGCGTTTCACGGCGTCCCGGTCCAATCCCAGCGCTGTGCGGATTCCTGGGACGGACTGATACGTGAACCGATATTTGGCTCCGAGCACGTGCGCCACGGCGGCTCGCAGCCGCGGGTCGGCCGGAATCTGTGGGCCCCAATCCGGAGCATGTCGCTCGATCTGTTGGATCGTCGGCCGACGCGGGGGCTCCCGGCCGCCGGCGAACGCCTCCAGATATGTCTCCTCGCGGTCCTGCACGTCGGCTTCGATCGGGTAGATCTCCATTGCCTGCCGCGAGCGGGCGACCGCGCGCGCCGTCAAGCTCTCGATCATGAAAACGAGCGCATGGGCGCGCCGGAGAGGAAGTCCTCCTAGTGCGTCGTTAAGATTCAGCGGCGAGTCGGCAGCGGAAGGCGGACCACCGTGTGGCAAGGCGAAATCCATTCTGTGCCTCCGCACCAGCCCAGGCGAGCCGTATTCTGCCTCCTGCCGTGCCGGACCCGAGCTCATCGAACCGACTAGTTGTGGTGACGGGGGCGGGGGGTCATCTGGGTGGCAACCTGGTACGCGAGTTGCTGTGGCGCGGTCAGCGAGTCCGGGCAGTAGACCTGCGCAAGAGTCGCGCCCTCGAAGGGCTCGATGTGGAGTGGTGCCAATCCGACCTTCGCGATTCAGCCAGTGCGCTCGCTGCGCTAACCGGCGCCGACCTTGTCTACCACCTGGCGGCCGTCATCTCGATTACGGGTGATCCGACTGGCCAGGTCTGGGCGACGAACGTCGGCGGGGTGGCGAATGTGGCGCAGGCAGCGGTCCAATGCGGTGTGCGCCGGCTGGTGCATTGCAGCTCGGTCCACGCGTTCGACGTCGAGCTCTGTCGCGGGCGAATCAACGAAACCAGCCCACGATCGGTTCGGCCCGAGTTGCCCGTGTACGACCGATCGAAGGCCGCCGGAGAGGCGGAGCTGCGCAAATGGATCGAGAAGGGACTGGATGCTGTCGTTGTCAATCCAACAGGGATGATCGGCCCCTACGACTTTGAGCCTTCCCGAATGGGTCGCCTCTTCATCACGCTACGCACGGCCAGGGTGAGAACGGTCGTCGACGGCGCCTTCGACTGGATCGACGTTCGAGATGTGGCCGACGCGATGATCGCTGCAGCGGATCGGGGGCGGACGGGGGAGTCGTATTTGTTGGGAGGCCATCGGCATTCGATGCGCGAGCTGGCCGACTTGATCGCACGAGTCACCAACTCCAGAGCCCCCACGGTGATGGTGCCCATGGCTGTCGCTCGGGTCGCCGCCTGGACCCTCGCAAGGGGGCGGCCATCCAGTGATTCCGCGCCGCTGTTCACCTCCGAAAGCCTTCACGCGCTCATGAACTGTCCGACGATCGTGAGTCGAAAGGCTGAGGTGGAGCTCGACCATCATCCGCGGCTCGCCGAGGAAACGCTCGCGGACATCTTTCGCTGGTTCGATCAGGCGGAACGCGGCTGATCTGATCATCGTGCCATTGCTCGCGCAACGCACGTAAGCCAGGGTGGGCCGAGAGCGGACTGTAAGCCGGGTTCTTTGTCGGTGAGATCAGCCCGCCCGTCCTGAATACGAAACGACACCTAATGACACCTAGCGATTGAGAGCGACTGCGTACTGGATGCGTACTGGTACGCCAAACGTTCTGTCTCCCCCACCCCACTGTCGACATCGCGTGGATGTCGGCTAGAGCGCGTGAACCTGTTCCTCAGCGAGGAGATGCTCTGTCGACGAGATTGCGAGCTGTCGGTGACCGCCGTCTACCACCGCAACCATCTCTTACAGCTTTTGCATCGTGGCCGTTAAGGACACGCTCAAGGACGAATCAGCCGGCAACATTGCCGGCGCACGGTTTCAACTGCCTGCGCGGCTTGGACGGGCGGATTGCCCGGTCTTACTTGTTCGACGCACTGTCCGATGCCGGAAGCGAGCCGGAAGCTCTACGCGAGTTGAAGATCCCGCCGGTCCATCGAACCCTTCGGCTACGAATTCGGTACGCCGACTTCGGCGACAAGCCCCTCCAGCTTCGCCTGACAACGCCGACCTGCGTCAGGCGGCGCACTTATGCATTGAGCACGCCTACCGGCTTCGACCACTCAGATGCAAGCTCAGACCGGGTGGAGGTTGGAGAGGGGACGTGGACTGCGCCCTCTCTCCAGAATCACGCAGGTGCGGAGACAGCCTCGGTTCGGATGATCTGCGGACTTGGGTCCGGCTGGACCACCAGGGTCACGCTGGCGACGATCATCCAGACCAGGAAGAGCAGCATCGCGGTGCCTGCTGGGCCGAAGGCGAGCGGCACCGCCGCCAAGAGCAGTACCGCCACAACCGCTCCCGACCAGGCAAGCCAGCCTGGCAGCGCACCGTAGCGAATGCCCGCCGCCGCAGCCGCGCCAAGGAAGATCGCCTCCGCGGCCCAGGTCTGGATGAATGCAAACGAGTTCATATCGATGAGCGCGGTCGCGAGCTGCGCATCAAAGCCTGACTGGCCGCGGTAAAAGAGGGCCAGCATCGGCGCAAGCGAGCCGATCTTGAGAGAGACGGCAATGAAACCGCCGCCCAGCGCAGCAGCCGCCAGCCAGCCACGACCATTCTCCGCGCGCCGCAGTCGTCCGTAGAGGTAGGCCGTGAATATCAACAGGCAGAGTAGCCCGGCGCCTTCGATCAGCACACTCATCCAGTCCAGCAGGCCCGGCGAATGCAGCGTGGCCAGCCAGCGGCCGACGTCCGCTCGGCTCGAGGTCAGGTCTGGAGTCGCGTTCGACTTTCCTCCTGAGCCGATCACACCATTTCCCAGCGTCACCAGGACGGCGTAGAGCCCGCCTGTCGACGCCCCCAACCGTCCGAGAGTCCTATCCGTCATTGTCGGCACCTCCGCGATATTTGGTGCCCAAGAGCATCTCTGCCCGGGCCGCAGGCGTCATCGCCTGCACGGGGGAGCTCGTGACGCCCGAGACTCCGCCGTGCGGGGGAGGCGAGCGGGCCGGCACTCCGATAAGCTCCGGCCGCATGAAAGGTCGAAGGGAGCAACTAAGCAAGCTCATCGACTGGGGTCCGGCGCTCCTCTTCGTCCTTTTTGGGCAGTTGGACATCAGCCTCCAACCGGCGTTGGGCTCCGTTTTCCCAGGGCCATCCGCGGCCCAGAGGTTGTTCGTCCTGGCGGCCAGCCTTCCCGCCGGCTGGCGGCGCCGCTATCCGCTCGCGGTGCAGCTGGTCACCGAGGTGATCCTCGGTGCGTGGATCTTGCTTCTCTACCCGCCGGCTCAGCAGCCGCCGCTCGAGGCCTTCCTCCTCACCCTGATGGTCGACTACTCATCAGCGGTTCACGCCCAGGGCCGGCAGGTTTGGGCGGCGGCAGCCCTCGCAGCGACCTGGATCCCGGGCACGATCCTGTTGTCCCTCAGGGCGAGTCAGAACCCCGGCAGCGCGCTCGCAGGTTGGGTTCTGGTGGCTGGTGTATTTGGCTTCGGACTCATCATCCGTCGCCAGAGATCACTCACCAGACGCCTCGAGGAGTACGCCAGTGAGCTGGAGCACGAACGGGAGGAACGGGCGGCGTTGGCGGCGACTCTGGAGAGGTCTCGAATCGCGCGCGAGCTCCATGATGTGATCGCGCACTCTTTGAGCATGATCGTCGTCCAGGCGGCCGCCGAGCGGCGCGTGCTGACCGATCCGACTTCCGCGACAGCTGAGGTACTCCGCACCATCGAGGATGCAGGACGCCAGGCCATGAGTGAGATGAGGCGTCTTCTCGGCGTGCTCCGGCGCACCGACGAGCCGCCGCTCCAGGTGCCGCTGCCCCGTCTACAAGATCTCGACTTGCTGGTCGAGCAGTTCCGCGCTGCCGGGCTGCCGGTTGAGCTGTGCGTCGAGGGCGATGCACACAGCCTTCCGGCCGGCATCGAGCTCTCGGCCTACCGCATCGTCCAGGAGTCTCTCAGCAACGCGCTGAAGCACGCCGGCCCGGCCCGGGCGAAGGTGAGTGTCCGTTATGGACAGGGGCAGCTCGAATTGGAGATCAGCGACGATGGCCAGGCCCCAGTACGTAACGAGCCGAGCGGCCACGGCTTGCTCGGAATGCGAGAGCGGGTGGCGCTCTACGGTGGCACCGTCGAAGCCGGACCGATTGCCGACGGAGGCTTTAGGGTCCACGCGGTGCTCCCCTCAGCCGAGCCCGCGCGGTGAGCGTAAGAGTGCTCATCGCCGACGATCAGGCGCTGGTGCGCGCCGGCTTTCGCAAGCTGCTTGAAGCCGAAGCGGGGATCGAGGTCGTCGGTGAGGCCGAGGATGGTGCCAGTGCCACCATGGCGACACGGCGGTTGGCCCCGGACGTGGTCTTGATGGATATTCGGATGCCACGGATGGACGGCATCGAGGCGGCCCGGAGGATGGCGGCCGACGTGCCCCACACGCGGGTCGTGATCCTCACCACCTACGACCTGGACGAGTACGTGTACCAGGCTCTGCGAGCTGGCGCCTGCGGATTCTTGCTTAAGGACGCCCCGCCAGACCAACTCGTTGCCGCGGTGCGGCTGGCCGCTTCGGGTGACGCACTCCTGGCGCCGGCGATAACCCGCCGCCTGATCGAGGAGTTCGCGCGGCGTCCGATGCCGGACCCCGACCTGACTGCCCAGCTTGCCTCGCTCACCGAACGAGAGCGCGAGGTCCTCGTCCATTTGGCGCGAGGGCTCGGAAACGCCGAGATCGCACGAGAGCTCAACGTTGGCGAGGCGACGGTGAAGACCCACGTCGCCAACGTTCTTCAGAAGCTGGAGGCACGTGACCGGGTGCAGGCGGTGGTGTTTGCCTACGAGTCTGGCTTCGTCTCGCCCGGATCCAACCGCACCTAGATCCGGCTTTTGGGTGGCGGGCGAGGAGCGAGAAGGTGCGCTATTGCAGCGGACGCCCGAGGATTCTTTGATCTCCGTGTGATCTCCGGAAAGCGTCCATCGAGGCCTCGCTTCTGACTGATGTCAACCACGCCTGCCGGTGCGCAGCCCGCTTGACACTCTCCTAGTTGATCTTGCGGCGATAGATGACCATGGCGAAGACGTACGCGACGATGAGGATGCCGACGCAGCAGGCGAGGGCGACCCAGAGATCGCTGCCGCCCGGTTGGCCAGCGAACAAGTCACGGATCGGGTTGACGATCGACGCCACCGGCTGGTGTTCGGCGAACCAGCGCACCGGGCCGGGCATGGCGTCTGTGGGCACAAAGGCGGAGTTGAGAAATGGCAGGAAGATGAGCGAGTAGGAGAACGCGCTCGCGTCGGCCACGCTGCTCGCGGTCAATCCTGGGATCACCGCGATCCACGTCAACGCCAGGGTGAACAGGATCAGGATGGCCGCGACCGCGAGCCAGTCCAGCACTCCCGCCGCGGAGCGGAAGCCGATTAGGAGTGCGACGCCACAACGATCACGAGTGATATCAGATTCGCGATCAGCGAGGTCAGCACGTGCGCCCACATCACGCCCGACCGTGCGATCGGCAGGGACTGGAAGCTCGAAGATGCCGCTCGGCATATCTGTGAAGAGCCGGAATGCAAGGAACCTTATGTCTGAAAAGTTGGGGGCCCCGGATTTGAGACCGGGCCTCACGCTCCTTGACCCGTGCGTCGTCAGGCCCTACCGCGCGTGGGTGCACAGAATGTTGGCGAGCGACTTACTGTCGACGCGGCACCGTTGTATCGAGTACGCCATGCCTCGCGAAGTTGCTTGATGCGAAGCACAGCCGCAATCTGTTGCCCGCAAATTGCGGCTTTAGGGATACAGAAGGTGGGTCGAGAACGGACATAAGCCGGGTTCTTTTTTCGCCAATAGGCCGCGGCGCTTCCAAATATGCTGCGACAGATAACGACACAAAGCGGGACAGTCCGGCTGGGTACGAAATGGGTACTAGTACCCAAAACCTATAGTCCGGCGGCCGGTTTCTTTTCTACTTCTCCTCCGAGACCGGGTAGAGAACCTCGGTGGGCACGCGTAGCTCGCGGTGCCATTCGGTAATCGGTTCGGGAGTCGAACGGGCCATGACCACTTCAGCGGGCACGAGCCCGAGGTTCGCCTCGGCGTGGAGGGTCCGCGGCGGGATGAAGAGGAAGTCGCCTGCACGTAGGTCGATCCTCTCGCGCAGCTCACGGCCGAACACGAATGTGAGCGTGCCCGAAAGAACGTAGACGAGCGCCTCGCTCTCGCGGTGGTGATGGACGGGCGAGACTCCGCTGCCGGGAGAGGCGGTGACGCGCGCGAGCCAGACGCCCTGCGTCCCGGCACCCTTGCCGGCGGCGAACTCCGTCAATCCGGGGGCCGGCGCTGAGTTGCTCATCTCCGCTCGCCTGATGACGCGCAGTGTCGTCATACCGGCGCGACCACAGACGAATCGCTTAGAGCGCCGAAGCGCCTCTCGATCGCGGCCCTGAGCGCGGCGAGGTTCTTCTCCACTGTCCTCTGCATGACACGCTTGAGGATTGGCGATAGGAGCTTCAGCCCGCCGTGGGGGTGGAGCTCCATTGTCCTGGTGAGACGTGTCCTCGAAGGCGCCAGCGTCTCGACCTTCCCCTCGAAATAGATGTCCATCCTGGGACTCCGGCCCCGCGTTCTCCAGCGGCGCGGGCGCTCGATGAGCACGTACGTGACGTCAATCGGTCCGCCTCCCTTCCACTCGGCGTCGAAGCGCGTGCCAACCCCAACCGGGCCGTCGGTCAGCTTCACGATCCTGACGGGCGCGCCCCACTCGAGCTCATTCGACAGGTCGGACGCATAGTCGAAGACCACCTCGGCAGGCGCAGTGATATCGATCGAATTGACCAGGACAGCCATTTGTTCCTCCTTGCTAGTTTCCATCACTAGTGCATATCGCTAGTGACAATGCGCAGTATTATGTGGGCTGCTGATGCAGGCTGTCAAGCCCAGGCCACCATCGAAGCGGCAGCTGCGCGCCGCGGAGACTCGACAGGCCATGCTCGCCGCCGCATACGACCTGTTCGTCCAGCAGGGCTACGTCGCCACGAGCATGGCTTCTATCGCGGAGCAGGCCGGCGTCGCTGTGCAAACCGTCCATTTCACTTTCCACACGAAGGCGCGCCTGCTGGCCGAGGTGGTGGAGGTGTATTCCGCCGGCGAAGCCGGGCCCGCGCCAGTGATGGAGCGAGCATGGGTGCGCGAAGCCCTCGAGTCGACCGATCCCTTTCGGGCCCTGGCCGTCGTCATCGAACACGGCGTCGAGATCTACGCCCGCATCGCCGCCCTCGAGCCGGCAGCCACTGAGGCGGCGAGTCTGGACGCGGAGTTTGCTGCCACCTGGCAGGCAACAGCGGACGGCCGGCACGCGGGCCAGCGGCGCATCATCGAAGCGTTGAACAGGCTGGGCGCGCTGCGGCCCCGGCTTTCAGTGGCCCGCGCCACTGACATCCTGACCACGATCAACAGCCACGCGGTCTTTCTCTCGCTAAGAGTTCGCTGCGGATGGCCGCTCGTCGAGTGCAAGGCCTACCTATACGAGACGCTGGCGACTCAGCTGCTGGCCGGCGCATCGCCGGCGAGGCTGCGCAAAGCGGTGGCGGACCTTACCTACGCCGGCCACGTCGCGGTCTAGCGTGACCGCCCACGCGATCTTTTGATATGTCACGCCTTGTTGGCGGAGCGGCGCCGAGGGATATATAAGGCGGGCCGATAGCGGCGCGTAACCCGGGTTCTATTCGGTCGAATTCACATTTCCGTTTGGAGTCCAGATCGACAGCAAACGACACGTCTCGACTGTGGACGGCTGTTCCCTAATTGTTCCCTCATGGAACAGAACATACTGTCCACCGTTCCCCAAAAAGGGGCCTCTCGTCTAGGTCGGCCAAGACCTCACGCCGCGAGGAAGCGGACGAGCCGCTCGGCGAG
>Ga0070706_100006793_pt1 | contig 10804 bp, 9 predicted proteins | sample KBSK5501metaG_FD_65476 | JGI IMG/M metagenome (GOLD analysis project Ga0070706, IMG submission 65476) | Corn, switchgrass and miscanthus rhizosphere microbial communities from Kellogg Biological Station, Michigan, USA - KBS K5-50-1 metaG | ecosystem: Host-associated > Plants > Roots >...
TCCGCGGCCGCCCCCGCGCACCGCTTCGTCGGGGCAGCCTACGCCGGCGCCGACGCGCTCGTCAATCCTCCCTCCTCCTCCCTCCTCCAGGCCGTCAGGTGGCGCGGCCCACGAGGCCGGCGTCGAACATGCGTCGGTCCACGGGTCCGAGCGCCTTCTCCTGCGCCCGCGTGAGCAATCGGTAGTGACGCACGCCGACGAGGTGCTCGGCCACGTACCAGAGGTCGTCCTCCGCGGTCATCCAGCTCCGGCGGTCGAAGCGGGCGAGGCTCACCGGCCGCGAGTAGCGCCGCAGCGTCTTCTGGCGCCGAAGGTTGAAGTACGACTCGACGTAGCTCGCCACCAGCTCGCGGACCGTGCGGTGGACCGGCTCGCGAAAGCGCAGGCCGGAGTAGTTCGAGCGCGCCACCGCGCCCCAGCCCCCGTCCTCACGGAACACGGCCAGGACGTGGTCGGTGTCCCACACCCCTTCCAGATCGACCAGGAGAGGGGGCCGGCCCTGGAGGCGGAAGGCGGCGGCGGCGAAGAGCGCGCCGTCCATGCACTGCGCCTTGCGCTCGCGCAGGACGCGCCGCGGCGAGCGGCACGCCTCGCCCTTGACGTCGTAGTCGATCGAATCGAGGAAGCGCTGGATGCGCCAGGCCGGACGCAGCCGGCGCAGGAACGACGCCTCGCGCGGGGTGAGGCCGAAGTCGTCGCGCGGACGGGCCACGATCTACTTCTTCTTCTCGTCCCATTCGACCTCCATCCTGCCGACGGGGTCGAGGGCGAGGATCCCGTTGGAGAGCCGGTCCGTCTGCACGTTCGCCGGCAGGTACACCTCGTAGACGACCTCCTCGGGGCCCGTGGTGCGGGTCTCGAAGTGTTCGGCCTTCCCGCGCAGCAGCGTCTCGATGCGGGGACGCAATTCGTCCACGCGCTTGCCCTTGATCTTCAGCGAGAAGTGCTTCTGCGCCTCGGGTTGCAGCGACTCGAGGAGCCACAGCACGATCAGGATGAAGACGGTGGACCCGGCGGCGATGCCGTAGAGGCCGACCCCCGAGGCGAGGCCGACGGCGAGCGCGGCCAGCATGACCGCCGCGTCCTTCGGGTCGTCGATCTTGGCCCGGTACCGGACGAGGCTGGCGGCGCCCGCGATGCCGAACGCGCGGGCCAGGCTCGCCCCCACGATCAGCATCACGACCGCCCCGATGACGGAAAGGATGATCTGCGTCTGGATCACGGCAGGCTTCCGGGGCGGCGTTCCCCGCCGCACCGGCCGGAAGGCCAGGGCCGCCCCCAGGAGGGCCGCGATCGGGAGCGCGGCGGCCGCCCGGAGCAGCGGCTCCGCGGCGTGGCTCTCCGCGGCCGCCTCGAGGGGAGGCATCAGTACCGCCAGCTCGTCAGGTCGCCCCCGGTCGGGGCCGACGCGAGGATGCGCTGCACGATCCTCGGCGCGAACATCTGATGGTAACGCAGGCGGGAGATGGCGTTGGGGCGCGTGTGATCGCCGTTCCAGCAGTGCTCCGCGCGCGGCTCGTAATCCACCTCGCCGTCGTAGTAGGGGTCGCGTGTGCCCTTCAGGAACTCCTCCACGAGATACACCGCGTTGTTGAGGTAGTAGTTGTCCGCCTCCCCGACGTAGAGGTGGAGCTTGCCCTGCAGCTTCTTCCCCAGCCCCTTCGACCAGTCCCGCCGAAGGACGTACGACAGGTCGTAGTGGTCACGCCAGTACGAGGCCACGTCGCGGTCGATGAGGCCGGTCCGCTTGTCCCAGATCCGCTTCGGATAGCCGTCGGGCCCCGCCGGCGAGTACACCGCCTCCCAGACGTCCCATTGCTGCCCGCTGCGGCTCTTCGTCCCCAGCACCAGCTCCAGCCGGTTCGCTTCCTCCAGCGTCGTCGTCACGTGACCGAGGTAGTTGCGCATCCCCGGCCGCGGCGTCTGCTTCCAGGAGTCGTCCACGCGGTACGCGTTCTTGTCCTTGTAGATGTCGACCACCGTGTAGGCGCGGAAGTCGATGGGGTCCGGGCACGCGCACCACGCCCCGTTGTACTCGTCGGGATAGAAGATCTGCGCGGCCATCGCCTCCCAGCCGCCCGTGGAGCCTCCGTACATGAAGCGCGCCCAGCCGGCCCCGAGCGCGCGGTACTTCTTCTCGAGGTAGGGGATCAGCTCGTAGGTGATCGCGTCGCCGTACGGCCCCACGTTCGCGGAGTTCACCGCATACGAGTCGTCGTAGTACGGGTTGGCGTGCTGGATCTCGACGACGATCGTGCGCGGATAGCCCGGGCCCGTCCAGTCCTTGTAGAACTGGTAGGCCTGCTCCTGCTGGATGCGGTTGTAGCACTCGAGCCGGAAGCGGTCCGAGTACTCGCACTTCAGGTCGGGGTCCGGCGGCGCCTCGCGGAAGCTGTCCACCGTCTGCGGGAAGTGGCCGTGGAAGATCACCAGGGGATAGCGGGCCTGCGGGTGGTCGTCGTAGCCCTCCGGCAACAGCACGTGGGCGCCCAGGAAGAACGGCCGGCCCCAGAACTTCGTGAGCCGCTCGCTCTGGATCCTCTCGTGCTTGACGTACCTCGTCGCGGGCGGGTCGGGGATGGGCGGGATGACCTTGTCGAGCGTGATCTCCACGACACCCGCCTTCGCGGGGTCGATGGCCACCGCGCGCGGCGTCGAGTACAGGTTGCCCGGGGCGCGGCTCCATTGCTGGCCCTCGCCCCGGTCCATCGGCAGCTTCACCGTGTGGCCGTCGGCGCGATGGAACGTCTCGTAGCGATGGAGCAGGGCCTGCACCGTGTAGCTCCCCGCCGGAACGTCCCGGATGCTGTCGCGCGGGTAGCCGAGGACGTCCGCGTCGATGAGCGCGGGCTCACCCGGCTTCATGCCGTCCACGTCGACGCCGAACACGAGCTGCGTCTTGGGTCCGTCGGCGATCTGGAAGCGCGGCTCCTTGCTGCCGTCGTTCGAGATGAGGAGCAGCAAGCGGCCGTCCAGCGCCTCGCGGCTCTGCTCGGAGCCGAAGCGGATGCGGAACCGCAGCGGGCCCGCGTCCGTCGCGTCGGATATCACCGAAAGGGGCCGGACCGACGCCAGGACGAGCAGCCCGCAAGCCAGGATCGGCCAGCGTGCCATGGCGCCGCGAGTCTAGCACGCAGCCCCAGGACATAATGCCCGCCATGCGGGAACGGCTCTTCCATCTGAAAGAGCGCGGGCGCTCCTACTACCCGATCACCGCTCCCGTGGTGATCCTCGTCGGGGTGCGTGCGGTCCACTGAATCTCCGCCGGCGCTAGTGTTCGGCGCGCCGAGCGGAGCGTTTCCTCTGTCGTCCCGCGGCGGATTCACTCCGACGCGGGACGCTTGTATAGATGCCTAACGCGGAGCGGAGCGCGCCGCATTCGGATCACGCACGCACCGGAAGCCCACGTGCGGGCCCGCTCCCGCGGCGGGATGGCTGTCCCGGTACCGGACGCGCAGGTTGATCGGGCCACCGCCGAAGCTGCCGCCACGGATTACGTGCCGGTCCTGCGGCAGCGGCGACGCCGGCGACGTCGAATAGTCGTCCGTCCACGGGTCCTCGACGAATTCCCACACGTTCCCCGCCAGATCGTAGAGGCCGTACGGATTCGGCGCGTACCGCCCCACGCGCGTCGGCGCGCCGATCCCCGTCCCGGCCCAGTTGGCGCGCTTCGGGTCCGGCGGCGCGTCGCCCCAGGGGAACTCGGCGGCGGGGAGCCCGCCGCGCGCGGCGAACTCCCATTCGGCTTCGGTGGGCAGGCGATTGCCGGACGACTCGCAGTACGCCTTTGCCGCCCACCAGGTCACATAGGTCACGGGGACGTCGGCGGCACCTGACGGGAACGTCCCGCCCGTCCAATGCTTCAGGTAATCACCGTTCTGGCGTTCGGCGCTCACGCGGCCGGGAGCCCAATCGCCATGCCGATCGACGAAGTCCTTGAACGCGGCGTTCGTGACCTCGGTGCGGTCGATCGCGAAGGGCGCCACGGTGACGCTGTGCGCCGGCGTCTCGGCCAGGAAGAGGTCGCGGTGCGTCGTCTGGAATCTCCGGCACAGCGCGTCGACGCGGGACGGCTCCGTGCCCATCACGAACGTGCCACCCGCCAGCGTGACCATTCCCGCAACGTGAACCAGAAAGCTCATTGACGTTGGACGCGGCCGCGCCCTTCCGGTTAGCCGATTCCTTCGCCGGGAGCTCCTGAACCATAATCGGCCACGTGAAAAGCAGAATGGCGTTGGTCGCGGCGTTTTGCCTGTTCCTTGGATTCTCCGCGGCCGGTGCCCCCGCGGAAGCACCCGCCGACCTGCTGCTCACCGGCGGCCGCGTGTGGACGGCCGAGGGCGCGCGGCCCTGGGCCGAGGCGGTCGCCATCCGCGACGGTCGCATCCTCTACGTCGGGGATGCGGCGGGAGCGTCGCGCCATCGTGGCCCCAAGACGCAGGTCGTGCCCCTGGGCGGACGGCTGGTGGTTCCCGGCTTCGACGACGCGCACATCCACCTGATGAGCGGCGCGCTCGTGCTGCGCGCCCTGCGTCTGCTCAACTCGCAGGGCGTCACTTCGGTGCAGGACGCGGGCTACACGCCGGCCCAGCTCGACGCCGATCTGCCGCTCATGGAGCGCGCGCTGCGCGAGGGCCAGCTCACGGTCCGCATCACCGTCTCGGTGCAGATGTCGCCCGGTGACGTCGAGGTTCCCGTGGCTCGCGCCACGGCGCTCGCCAAGGTGCATCGGGGCCCGCTCCTGCGCTTCGGTGCCGTGAAGGGCTACGTCGATGGCGTGATCGAGGCGCACACCGCGGCGATGCTCGAGCCCTATTCTGCGGATGGCTCTCGACGCGCACGAGGCCGCCCTGCGCGCGAACGGACGCACCGGGGCGGGCGCATCGAGCACATCGAGACGATCTCCCCCCCCGACTACCCCCGGTTCAAGGCGCTCGGCGTCATCGCATCGATGCAGCCGCTGCACGCGAACCCCGACCAGAACAACGCCGACGTGTGGAGCCGCAACATCGGCCCCGAGCGCGCCTCCCGCGGCTTCTCGTGGCGGAACATCGAGAAGGCCGGCGGGCGCCTGGTCTTCGGCAGCGACTGGCCGGTCGTCACCTCCGACGTGATGCGCGGCCTCTACTGCGCGGTGGCCCGAAAGACGAAGGAGGGCACGCCGCCCGGAGGGTGGCTCCCCGAGCTGGCGGTGAGCCTCGAGAGCGCCCTGCGCCACTACACGGTCGACGGCGCCTACGCCTCGTTCGAGGAAGCCGAGAAGGGATCGCTCGCGCCGGGCAAGCGGGCCGACCTCGTCGTGCTGTCCGAAGACCTGTTCCGCCAGCCGCCGGAGGCGATCCTCGAGACGAAGGTGCTCCTCACGGTGATGGACGGCCGGGTAGTGCACCGGGGGCCGGAGTTCCCGGCGCCCTCGCGCGCTTCGGCATCAGGAGAAGGCCCACCGCGAGCGTCGCGAGCGTCTCGCCCACGAGCAGCCAGCTCTCGCGCACGGCACCCGCCGGGTTCTCCGCGGTCGGAGCGGGCTTGAAGAAGAGCAGCGTCGCCCCGGCGATGAACACCCAGCAGAACGCCGCCGCCGGCCACGCGACGAGCGCCCCGCCGGGCATGCGGTACGGCCGCGGCTGGTCGGCGCGGCGCCGCCGCAGGATCACGAAGGCGGGGAACACCATCAGGTACGAGACCAGGAAGCAGACGCCGGAAAGCTTGAAGATCATCCAGAACACGTTGTCGGGGCGGTGCGAGAGCGCGGCGTTGCCGATGAGCAGGACCGTCGCGATCGCCCCCATCACGACGAATGCCATGTACGGCGTCTGGAAGCGCGAGTGGAGCCGGCCGAGCAGCCTGGGCATCGCGCCTTCCGCGGCGGCCGCGGCCGCGACCCGGTTCACGCCCAGGCTCCAGGTGACGATGTTGGCGATGCACGCGTAGAGGAAGCCGATGCCGAGGAGCAGCACCAGCGTGCCGCCGGCCGCGCCCCATTGCCGCCCCAGCACCTCCAGCGCATCCCACGTGCCGGTGACGATGCTCAGCTCGCCCAGCGGGACCGCCAGGAGGATGCCCAGCGTGCCGAGCGTGTAGACGGCCGCGATCAAGAGTCCCGAAACGAGGATCACGCGGGGGACGTCACGCTGCGGATCGCGCATCTCCTCGCCCGCGGAGCTCATCAGCTCGAAGCCCAGCGCGTTGTACACGAGCACGGGCAGGAACGTCAGCGAGTCCCCCCAGCGCGGAAGCAGCTCCGCCGTCGTGAACGCGTTCGCGGGCGGCCGGCCGCGCAGCAGCGATGCCACGCCCAGGCCACCGAGACCGAGGAAGATCGCGACCTTCACGACGCCGCCCAGGCTCGGTAGCCACTTGGAGACTCCGAGCCGGATGACGCCCACCGCCACCGTGAGCCACGTGAGCACGATGGCCATGACGGCCTGCAGCCACGTGGCGCCCGCGCCCTCGCGGAGGGCGGGAGGGAGAGCGCTCCGCAGGAAGATGCTGTGGAACGTCCCCGCGAAGATCATGTAGACGGAGGCCGTCCAGTACGTCATGTTGATCCAGTAGAACCAGGCCGCGAGGCTCCCCCACCGCGGGCCCATGGCCTCGCGCACCCACACGTACAGGCCGCCCTCCGCCGGCCACGCCGCGCCCAGCTCCGCCATCATCAGGCCGTAGGGGATGAAGAAGAGCGCCATCGTGATCGCCCACCAGGTGAACCAGCTCACCCCCATGCTCGCGGCCGAGGCGAGGGTGTCGATCGTCAGGATGGCCGAGACGGAGAAGAGGACCAGGTCCGCGCGCCCCAGGACGCGCGCGAAGGAAGGATGGCTCAGGCCAGCACCTCGCCCACCGCGCGGTGCGCCTGGTCGATGGCGCCGTCGGTGTAGGCGTAGGCGCCCGAGTCCGCGTTGGCGATGGCGATGCGGCCGAATGGCTTGCGCCCGGTGACGCAGGGCGGCTCTCCCCCCTCGAGCCAGAACGGATCGAAGAGCGAGTTGTACTGGTAGGCGTAGCCGTGGGCCCAGCGGTTCACCGTGATCGCGCGGATGTCGCGGGCGGGATCGAACCCGCCCGGCCCCAGGATGCGCGCGAGCTGGTCGCGGATCTCGCGCTCGAACGTCTCGAACGTGGTGGCCTGCAGCTCCCGTCGTCCCGCGCGGTGCTGGTCGCGCGCGGGCAGGCCCGGCTTGCACGGCGTGCGCATCAGGTGCAGCAGGATCGGCTCGTCCGGCGTCCGGGCACAGTGGTACTCGCCGATGCTCACGGGCAGGTCGAGGTTCACGCCCGAGTGATAGCCGCCCGGCGCGTACACCTGGTTCACGCCCAGCTTGCGGAACGAGGTCCAGCTCGCGACGAGCACGTTGGTGTAGACGATGGGCACCTTGACGCCGTACGCCAGCGCCTTCTTCTGCGCGTCGGGCAGCTCGGGGCAGATGTACGGCACCACCGTGTGCCAGCAGGCCAGGATACAGGTCTTGCCGCGGACCGTGCGCAGCGTGCCGCCCCGCGCATAGGTCACCTCCACGTCGGGAGCGCTCGAAGCGTCGCCGCGGTGCCGCACGCGGACCACGGTGCTGTTGAGGCGCACGCGCACGGGTGCCTGCGGCTCGTCGAGGCGCGCGTAGTCGACGCGCGCGGTGACGAGGTCGTCGGCGGTCCGCCCCGGCACCGCCGCGGGCACGAGCCCGCGCACCAGCAGCCGCGCGACCGACGCGTTGCCGTCCGGGAAGTGGAAGAAATACGACTCGGCCTCCTGGTGGCGGATGGAATCGAGGTTCATCCCGCGCCCGGGCCCCGGCTCGAGGCCCATCCCCTGGAAGCCCGGGAAGCCCAGGCCCCAGGCGTCCTGCGCCGGCACCGCGTCGATGCCGACGCCGTAGAGGCTGTGGGGGCGCGCCTGGAAGAAGGGCACCACGCCGGGATCGGCCCCGGCCACGTCGGTGAGGAACCGGGCGTAGCTGACGCGGGCCAGGCGGGCCTTCTTCTCCGCCGACGACAGCCCGGGCAGGTGGTCCTTCCGCTCTTGGTGCAGGCGCCGCAGATCGTGCTTCGCCCGCTCCGACATCGGCGCTTCGGCCATGAACCTCGCCCACGGGCCGGGCGCCGCCGGAGACGAATCCGCGCCCTCGTCGTCGTCCCCGCGCCCGGGCATCGGCAACAGCCGGTCGGCGCCGAAGGTCTCCGTGTCGAAGAACACGCCCCGGCGCAGGCCGAGGGACGCGTAGAGCTTCCCGTCCACGACGCGCTGCCAGCGCCCGACGTCGATGCCCAGGTCCTTGACGAGTCCCTTCGCGACCGCGCTGTAGGGCGCCGGGCTGTCGATCGAGAACGTCCCCCCGTAGCCGATCAGCGTGCGGCCGGATTCGCGGAACTCGTTGCGCTTGGCGTGGCCGCCGAAATCGTCGTGGTTGTCGAGGACGAGAATCCGCACGGCCCGGCCGGCGCGCTGCCGGAAGAAGTGCGCGGCCGAGAGCCCGCTGATGCCCCCGCCGACGACGACGAGGTCGTATTCCTCCCCGGTGTCCGCCGTGGCCGCCGCCGTCTCCCAGAAGCGGCCGTCCCGAAGCGCGTGCGCGTCGGCGTAGGAGCCCTCGTAGCTTCCCCGCAGCCCGGTGAGCGCCGGCGGGTAGTACCCCGGGGCCTTCTCGGGCGCATCGTCGACCCAATCGAGACCGAACGAGGGAAAGGGGCGCATGACGCTGGCGCTCACGGCGAGGGCCACGCCGTTCAGGAAATCGCGGCGGCTGATCCGGCGGTTCATCCCGAGGCGTCGATCGCGCGCGTCGGTCATGAGGGCCTGAGGTTATCGGAGGCGTAGCCGAGACTGCCCAGGTGGTCTGCGCGCCGGGCCCCGCAACCCGGGGGTGAGCGGCTTTTCGCGCCGCCCACCCGCCGGTCCCGATGCGAGAGGCGAGAGGCCTACCGCAGCGATCTCAGGTTGAGGATCTGCGCCAACAGGTTGGCGAGGATCTGGTAGGTGCCGTTGTAGCTCTGGCCGTAGCGATAACGGCCATAGTACCCGTCGTCGTAGCCGCGCTGGAATCCCTGCCGGAAGTAGTAGTTGTACTGCGGTTGGTCGATGTACATCCCCGTGTAGCCGTAGTTGGCGTCCTGGTAGGCCCAGGAGTCGCGGTAGCCGTACCGCCAACCGTCCTGCCGGTCCGCCTGCCCCGCCAGGTAGCCTTCCTCGTAACCGCTGTTCACCCCCTGCCGAAGGAGGTCGGCGCCGTACTGGCTCGTATCGTAGTAACGCCCGCCGTAGGAATACTGGTAGCTCGGAGCCGTGTAGAAGTACGGATCGTTGTCGTAGTCGTACGCCTGCCAGTTGAGCGCGTTCAGGCGCTGCTGGCGCAGCCGCTCGTAGTACCGCTGCTGGAAGCGATACTGGGCGTTCCGGCGCTGCTGTTGGTAGAGCCGGGCCTGCTGCTCCGCCAGGCGCTCCTCCTGAGCCAGGCGCTCGCTATACCGCTGCGAGCGTAGCCGCTGCTGGTCGATGAGCTGCTGCTGCCGCACCTCGGAGAGCCGCTGCGCGCTCTGACGCTGGATGGCCTGGTCCCGCTGCGCCTGTTGGGCGGCGGCCTGCTGCGCCTGCTGCTGGGCCTGCGCACGCTCGGCCTGGCGCTGCGCCCGCTGCGCCTGCGCCTGCTGAGCCTGCTGCTGCGCTTGCTGCTGCTGGATCTGCTGCTGCCGCTGCGCTCTCATTTCCTGCTGCGCGCGCTGCTGCTCCTGGGCCCGCTGGGCCTGCTGAGCCTGCTGGCGGGCGCGCTGCTGCTGACGCTCCTGCTGAAGCTGCTGCTGCCGCGCCGCCTGCGCCTGCTCGCGCTGCTGCCGGTCCTGCTGCCTCTGCTGCTGGTCGGCCTGCATGCGCTGTTGACGCTGCTGCTCCTGCTGCGCCCGCTGCTGCTGCCGCTCCTGTTGTTGCTGCTGCTGCCGCTGCTCGCGCTGCTGTTGCTGGTCCTGGCGCTGTTGCTGCTGTTCCTGCCTGGCCTTCTTCTTCTGGTCCTGATTCTGGTCGTTCTGCTTGTCTTGCGCCACGACCGGCCCGCTCGCGCCGGTCAACGCCAACCCGCAGATCGACGCCGCCATGACGAGCCGATGGAAGATCCCGAGTCTCATGAAGCCCTCCGCCAGATAGCTCACAGGGGGGTGACGCTGCAAGAACCGCGCCGCCACTGACCAGAGCGGCGCGGAAACCCACCTTCACCGGCCGGCAAAAAAGCGTCACTGGATCAATAGCTTACACGCCCGACGGATCAGGCGCAGCGTGGTGTCGTTCGAAAGCTGTCCTCTTCCCTGGACCCGCCGGCGGCAGCTTTATCCCGCCGACCTCGACATCCACGCGGCTTCTCTACGGCTTCTCTACGGCCGGTGTTCCCAACGCGTCTGGACCTGGCCGGACGGGGACAGGCGTTAGCATAGGGGCTCTCATGAGTCCGCTCGCGGCGTTCCACCCGTGCGTTCAAGACTGGTTCGCCACGCGATTCGGAGGGCCGACGCCTCCGCAACGCCACGGCTGGCCGCTCATCCGGGAGGGCCGGCACACGCTCATCGCCGCGCCGACCGGATCCGGAAAGACGCTGGCGGCCTTCCTGTCCGCCATCGACGGCCTCCTGAGGCAGGGGCCCGGCCTGCCGGACGCCACCCAGGTCCTGTACGTCTCGCCCCTCCGCGCGCTGTCCAACGACGTCCAGAAGAACCTGCAGGGGCCGCTCGCGGAGATCCGGGCCGCGGATCCGTTGCTGCCCGAGCTGCGCGTGCTCGTGCGCACCGGGGACACTCCCGCCCGCGAGCGCACCGCGATGGCCCGCCGCCC
>Ga0070706_100006795_pt1 | contig 10801 bp, 7 predicted proteins | sample KBSK5501metaG_FD_65476 | JGI IMG/M metagenome (GOLD analysis project Ga0070706, IMG submission 65476) | Corn, switchgrass and miscanthus rhizosphere microbial communities from Kellogg Biological Station, Michigan, USA - KBS K5-50-1 metaG | ecosystem: Host-associated > Plants > Roots >...
CTGCTCCAGAGCCGCATCTCAGATGAGGAGTTCTTCAGCGAGTGCGAGACGATCGCCGCCACGACCGGGCTTCGTCTGCGCGAGAAAGAGCAACTGTACTATTACCGGCTGTACGCCGAGCAGTTCGGGCCAATCGTTGTCGCTGACCGAGGCGCCGACGATTGTCCGTACTGCGGACACGCGGTCCGTCCCGCCAACCGCAATTACTGTGGAGTCTGCGGCGCGTGGGGATTTGCCCAGGTGGATAACCGATGAGCGTTGCGATCGTGGAAAGGGTGCGCTAGTCCCATGCGCATTGCGTCGCTCGTGCCTTCGGCCACAGAAACTCTCTTTGCACTCGGTCTCGGAGACAAAGTGGTGGCGGTGAGCCACGAATGCGACTATCCACCAGAGGCCCGCTGCCGGCCGCGGCTGACCAGAAGCGTGCTCGAAACCGCTGTAATGCCGAGCGGCGACATCGATCGCGAGATCGCTGCCCGCGTCCATGCAGGTTTACCGTTGTACGAGATTGATGCAGCGGTGCTGGAGGCCGCACGACCCGACTTGATCGTTACGCAGAGCCTTTGCGATGTATGCGCGCTGCCGGCGCGGAGCGTCTATACCGCTCTTGAGCAGCTTCCCCTTAGACCCACACTCTTCTCCTTGGAACAGCGGACCTTCAGCGGCGTGCTGGAGGACATCGTGATGCTCGGAAGGGCCGTCGGTGTGGCGGACCGTGCGTGCACGTTTGTTGAAGTGCTGCATCAGCGGTTGGAAGCTGTGCGAATCGCAGTCGCCCAGTATCATCCCGTCCGAGTCATCTGCCTGGAGTGGATTGACCCACCATATATATGTGGGCATTGGATCCCGGAGATGGTGACCCACGCAGGCGGCGTCGATCCGCTCGCGCGCCCTGGAGCCCCTTCGGCCCCGATTACCTGGAGCGAGATCGCTAAGGCAGACGCAGAGATCATCGTCGCGTTTCCTTGTGGACACGATCGGGTTCGCGCTCGCTCCGATCTAACGGCCGCCGCCGCCCGTGCCGATGCGGCGGCGACTCTTCGCCGTTTGCCGGTGTTTGTCGCCGATGCGGTCCTTTTCACGCGGCCCGGTCCGCGCGTCATCGACGGCGTCGAAGCGCTGGCCGCCGTGCTTCACCGAGGCACAAGCCCACACGTTGACCAATGGTCATGATTCGGCAATCGAGCATTGCCTTCTTCGGAGTCCGTGGTCCGCTCACATATGCGCGCATTCTTCCAATTTAGCAGTCGATCAACTGTGCGGCTCCGATCTGCCAGCCGCGCTGTCCGTCGAGCTGAGGACAAACACTTCTACGTTCGGCCTAGCCACGATTGCCAGTCGTTTGATTCCGCATCTATACTCCTCATTCCTCTTCGTTAAGAAAAAGGAGATTCGATGAGTTCCAGGAAAACGTCATTGGCTCTGTTCGTCACTGTGATGTGGCCCCTGCTTGTGCCCTTGCCCGCTATTGCGAGCAGCGCCACCGTTTCAACCGACGTAAAGCATGACGTCTCCGCGCCATTGTGGCAGATGGCCAGCCAGGCGCCGCAGAACGCCGGCAATCAGGCTCAGCAAGCGCTGTTGGTGCAGCCGACCGGCGCGACCTTCACGAGCTCGCAGGTTGATCCCGTTGCGCACCCGCTCTCCACGTCGCTCACCGGCGTGACCTCTGGAATCAATTTCGAAGGCCAGAATGACAACGACACCCTTGCGCTGCTGGGGGTGAAGTACGTTCCGCCGGATACCAACGGTGCCGTCGGCGCGACGCAATTCGTGCAAATGGTGAACGTCACTCTCGCCGTCTATGATAAAAGGACGGGCGCACGCGTTCTCGGCCCGGCGCTTATCAGCAGCGTCTGGAGGGGATTTGGCGGGCCCTGTGAAGCCGGGAATGGCGGCGATCCGGTGGTCCTCTACGACCAACTCGCCGGCCGCTGGTTCATCAGCCAATTGCAGTTCAACAGCAACTTCTCGAGCAATCAGGAGTGCATCGCCGTTTCCACAACGTCGGACGCCACCAGTACATACGCCCGCTATCAGTTTGATTTCGGCAATCAACTTCCGGATTATCCAAAGTTCGGCGTCTGGCCGGACGCCTATTACTCGAGCCAGAACATGTTCCAGCCTTTCGGTGGAACGTTCACGTTCCTCGGTGCCAGGGCCTGCGCGCTCGATCGTGCCGCCATGCTCTCGGGAGCTTCCGCGACACAGCTCTGCTTCCAGACCAGCGTGGCCAGCCTGCTGCCTTCCGACCTCGATGGCAGCACGCTACCGCCTTCAGGCTCTCCCAACTTCTTCGTGAATCTTGCCGACTCCAGCGACCTGGATCTTTTCCAGTTTCACGCCGACTTCGCCAATCCGGGGAATGCCACGTTCACCGGGCCGGCGCAGATCGCCGTGGCGCCGTTCAGCCAGCTCTGTCCCTTCGCCGTCAACGTCGCTTGTATCCAGGAGCCGGCGCCTGGCGAACGCCTCGACAGCCTTGACGACCGGTTGATGTTTCGCCTCGCCTACCGCAATTTCGGCGATCACGAGTCATTAGTGGTGAACCACACGATCAAAAACACTGCCGCCTTGGCCGGCGTGCGCTGGTATGAGATCCGTAGTCCCCGGGTTTCGCCATTTGTTTTCCAGCAGGGCACAGTCGTCGATTCGAGCACCAACTTCTGGATGGGCAGTATCGCTATGGATAAGACAGGCAACGCCGCTCTCGGCTTCAGCGCTGCAAGTCTGAATCTTGACCCCAGCGTCTTCGTTGTCGGCCGCGCGTCAAGCGATCCCCTAGGAACGATGTCCGGCCCGCTAGTGGTCGTGAACGGCACCGGCGTGCAGGAGAATTCGTTCAATCGCTGGGGAGACTACAGCGCTATGAGCGTCGATCCAACCGATGACTGCACTTTCTGGTACACCCAGGAGTATTACAAGACGACCGGCAGCTTCAATTGGACGACGCGCATCGCGTCATTTAAGTTTGATTCGTGTAAAGCTCATGGCAAGTAACGCGGATCCGTGGAGCCTCGATCAGGGCCACAACGTTGCTGCTTCCTTCTGAGGAAGCGTTGCACTCAGCGTCGGCGTTTGCCTCCGCCAAATTCCCGGACGGAAGCAAAATGGACTCGAAAGTAGTTTGCCGACGCGCGGAGTGCGCGCCAGACAGCACCGGGATCGCGGTCAGTGATGTTTTCGAGCGGTTCGCGCATCTGCGGTGGAAGTTTGCTTCGGCAGCGGCGGCAAAGCCCGGCGCCTAAGCTTTTGTCGAGATCACAGCGCGGACAGCGACCGCTTCGCTCGATTCTGGCAAGCTCCTTCGACGGCCTGGATTCTGCCACACTCAGCAATTAGCATGTCTAGCTGCTTCAGGCGCGTGAGGTCCATCACAATATAGCGGTACTGGAGGCATGTATTGGACGGGTGATTTTAGCCTGCGGCGACCGAATTTCGACCCGATATTTTCTTCGCTCCGTCGGCTCTTGGAGAGGAAGCCGTGGCGGTGAGTCAGGAATGCGACTGCCCTTGCGTTCATGCCCACTACACTAGGCTCCGCCAACTGCAACACATTCAAACACCGTCGCTGACGTGGTCGCCATTGCTGTAGGATGCGCACCTCTTGAAGACGTATGTTTTGAATGGCACTCGCGGTACCCCAATCGTGTTTGTCGCGCGCCACTGGTAGCGGCCATGGACACCGTTCTGGGGCAACATGCGAAAGGACACTTGTTTTACGATGCGCTGCGAAGACGATGAGCAGTTGTGGACAGCACAACTCAAGTGAAGTGAAATAACCATTCTTTTTTCGGAGGGAACATGATGAACCAGAGCAGACGCATCCTATTGCTTGGTGCGATGATCACCGCCGCGACTCTTTCGATGTATGCGCAGGGACAGTCCGGTGCAACTCATTTGTCGAGCGCGCGAGATCAGGCAACCGCGCTGCAGAAAGAATCGATCGGCGGACCGTTTACCTCAGTCTGTACGTCTTCAGTGGCGTTCAGTTCGAATGTGATGGCGAACTGCGACAGCACGATTCTTCCACACAATGAGACGGCAATCATTGTCGATCCGAAAAGTTCCAATCACCTCGTCGGCGGCTCGAACGATGTCGAGCTGCCGCCCAGCGGCTCCAGCGGCAGCGCGAAGAGTGTCGCCGGCTATTACACGAGCTTCGACGGCGGGAAAAGTTGGCTGAACGGGCAGGTGCCCTCAGGCTCGTTCACTCAGACCTCCGACCCGACCGTCGGCTTCGACACGCTAGGAAATGTTTACTATGGCGTCGTCGCCTTCGACCTCGGCATCGGTGGCCTCTCTTTAGGCGGAGCAATCCAGGTCTCGCGCTCGACCGACGGCGGCAAAACGTTTTCCGTTCCGGTGGTCATCGATCAGTCCACATCACCCGCCGTATTCGAAGACAAGGAATACCTGACCGTCGATACAAATTCGGGCAGTCCGTTCCGCAACAGCGTCTACATCACCTGGACTCGGTTCGCCTTTACGCAGTTTGGTGCATATCTGCAGTCGCCGATTTTCTTTTCCGCCTCGCGTGACGGCGGCCAGACGTGGTCGGCGCCGCTTGAGATCAGCGGCAACAATCCGGCGCTCTGTACCTTCTCCAGCACATTGCTGGCCTACGATGGTCGCTGCCGCGAAGACCAGTTCTCGACGCCCGTTGTCGCGCCCGACGGCACGATTTACGTGGCATTTGAGAATGGTCAGGCGATCAATGACGGTCAATTCCGAGATCAATACCTGGTCGTCAAATCGAGCGACGGGGGAGCCACGTGGAGCACGCCCGTTCGCGCGAGCGATATTCTGCAGGATGGCGTGAACGACTATCCGATCAACGTGGTTGGACGGCAGACCTTGTCGAACTCGCAGTTCCGAGTGAATTCGGCTGGCAATCTCGCAGTGGATCCGACGAGCGGTGCGCTATATGTAACCTGGTCCGACAATCGCGCCGGCACGGCGAGCAGCACGAACACGAATGTATTCATGACGGTTTCGAACGACGGCGGCAACACCTGGTCACGGCCAATCGCCGTGAGCAAAGCACGGAACGACCAGTTCTATCCGTGGACAGCTGTCGCTCCCAACGGAACAGTGAACGTTGTCTACATGGATCGCAGCTACGATCCGGCGAACTCGAAGTACGGCATCACCCTGGCGCGCGTCTCTCCGAGCACGTTCTCGATTGTGTCGCAGCGGGTCGATACGGGACTCTCAGACCCGAATCACTCGCGGTGGTTCTCTGCCAGCACCAACGGCGAGACGCTGTTCCTCGGCGACTACAACGGGCTGGCGGTCGATGCAAACGGAGTTGCGCATCCGATGTGGACCGACATGCGCCGCATCGTCACGGTCCTCGGCACGAGCGGTACGACTGAGGACATCTTTTCCGCGGCGATCCCGTAACACGACGCTCCGATGGACTAACCTGGGGTGGCAAGTATCTGTCGGGTTTCGAAATTAAGAGAATCGATCCCGCCTCGAGCCTGCCTTTGGGGAGTCTGATCGAGGTGTTCGTCGAGCGAACGCCACTTTGCTACTGCCACGAGCTGACACATGGCGGGTGGCGCAAGACGCGGACGACTGATGCGCGCCAGCGGGAGTTGGGTTCACAGTGGCGTCGACCGAGTCTGTGCACACAGCGGATTTTCTGTGCGCTGCGTACGTGTCGGGCGATCGCACGATGCGCGGCAGGATTCGCAAACCGGCGGAACTGAGCATCACTGTTCCGGAGCGACGCTACGCTCAAGCCGCGCGCTTAATGGTGGTGAGCAGGCCCGCAAGCATTGATGACTCGCCCTCCTGTTGTCAGGTCGTCGTTTCCGGCAACGGGGACTGCTCTTCCAAGGTGTCGGGACGAGATGTAGGCACTGAGGCAACTCCTGCTAAGTCGCCCAACTTTTCACTGCAGCCGATGTGCGGTCGTGCGCTGGCGTGCGCCTGAAGGCCTTCCGCGAGCTTGGTCGGCAGTGACATCGGAAAGGCGGAGGGCGATTTCGAGTGTCTATTTTTCGTCTAGTTCGCATTCGCCAGACGCATCGAGACGAGTCCAGACGGCGGTAAAATGTTCAATCTGGAGGTGTCCGCAGATGTCTCGAGACAAGAAACTGAATCGCACTCAGGAGCTCGACGGTTCGATCCCCGTCAGCTCCACCAGATCGTAGACGGCATAGCGACGAGGCAGCCGCAGGATTGCGCAAGCCGTAGCTTGGGTATTTCGCATGAAGTACTTCTTGACAGACTGATGGTCCGGCCATAAGTTGAAAAACCAACAAAAACCCCAACGTCCCAGCGCGAATCAGCGGAACCGGCTTGTGGTGTGGTGTGCGATGGGGACTTCGTGATTCTTTCAAGGGCGGTGAGATTACGCCGATCCGGCACTGACTCGTGCTACAGGAGATCTGCGATGGCAAACCGCCGCGACGTCATCCGAGCGTTGCACAATCGTCTTGAACTGGTCAGGGCAGGTTTTACCCGCCGCGATCTGATGCGCATGGGCCTGATGACCGGCACGGGCGTGCTGATCCCGAAAGTCGGCTTAACGGACTGCCGCAGCTTCAGCGGCAGCAGCACGTGCAATCTGGGATGCAGTCCGCAGCCGGCCAACGTCTTTGTCGATCCGATGCCGATCCCTCCGGAGTTGCCGGCGCGCGCGTTGAGCGATCCCGGTCTGAGCCCAGCGCCGTCGCTCTGCCCCAACAACGCCATCAACCCGGCGACCGGCCTCCCCTTCGAGGGACGCGGTCAATTCAACGGCTCGCTCATTCCCGGTTCCGATTGCTTCCAGTTTTTCAATCAGTATCCGCCGCAAAAGTACTTCGTGCAGCGCATCCGGGCCAATAGCAACTTCCGGATTACGTCGGACACGAATATCCCGGCGCAGACCATCTGGGGCTACAACCTTGGTGGGTCGGCCTCGAGCGACGTGGCCACCTTCCCCGGACCGACCATCGTCTCACGCTATCAGCAACCGTGGGTGATCCGGCGCTACAACGAGCTTCCCGACCAGAGCCAGAACGGCGGGTTTGGAGTGCCGGAGATGTCCACTCACCTGCACAATTTTCACTCTGCGCCGGAGAGCGACGGGGGACCGTGTCGCTGGTTCTTCCGCGGGCAATATTTTGACTATTACTTCACGGCGCAGCAGGCCGGATTCGCCTTCGATCATCAGCCCAACGGCGACATCAATGAGTCGCTGAGCACGATGTGGTACCACGACCACCGGATCGAGCACACCGCGGAGAACACATACAAGGGGCTGGAAGGTTTCCACCTGATTTTCAATCAATTCGACACCGGAAATGAGACCACCGGCTTCCGCCTCCCGAGCTATCCCACGTATGACATTCCCGTGATCCTGAATGACAAACTGCTGGACCCCACGACGGGATTGATCTGCTTCGACACCTTTAACTTCAAAGGCCTCATCGGCGACATCCAGCTGGCCAATGGCGTGATCCAGCCGTTCTTCAACGTTTCCCAGCGGCGCTACCGCTTCCGAGTGCTGAACGGCGGGCCGTCGCGCTTCTACGAGCTGTTCCTCACCGATCCCAACGGCACGAGCACGCAGATTCCGTTTTGGGTGATCGCAAATGACGGCAACCTGCTGCCCACGCCCGTTCAAGTAACGAGCTTTCGCATCGGCGTGGCGGAGCGCTACGACATCATCATCGACTTCAGACAGGTAAAGAGCCTGATCGGCAGTCACACGACCGTGCGGCTGGAAAACCGGCTGGAGCAGAAAGACGGAACCGGGCCGACCGGCAATATCCTGTCGCCCGGCACGGGCACATTTTGCATCCAGTTCAACATCGGCGGCATCGTCACGGACAACAGTGTCGATCCGGCCACAGGCCCGAGCTTCTATACGCTGCCCAGCGTGGTGACGCCTCGGATCACGCGGAACTTCGTGTTTGATCGGAGCAATGGACAGTGGGTGATCAACAACAGATTCGCCGACTGCAATCCGGCGGATGGCTTGAACACCTTCCGCTTCACGGTGCAGCAGAACAGCACGGAGAACTGGGTCATCTCGAATCCGCGAAACGATTGGCAGCACCCGATTCACATTCACCTGGAAGAACATCAGATCCTCAGCCGGAGCGCACAAGGATTCAGTGGAAGGAACGAGTTCCGATACTCGGGCGGATACAGCGGCGATGGGTGGGGAAGCAGCGGATATGGCAGCGGCAGCGGCCAGAACGGCGGTACGAACGGCAACGGAGTGCCCACCGTCGAAATTGCCCGCAAGGACGTCACCCGCCTGCAATTCAACGAATCAGACACCCTGTTCTTCCGCTTCCGCGATTTCCAGGGCGACTGGCCGATGCACTGCCATAACGTCGTGCATGAAGACCACGCCATGATGCTCTTGTTCAAAGTGCTGACCGGCGTCATCGACAACAACAACAATCCATAAACGCCGCCGCCGCGGTGCGTCATGAAGGAGAAACCAATGGCACATCTCACCAGAAGAAAATTGATGACCGCAACCGTTACGGGAGTCGGAGCAGGGTTGGCGAGCGCGTCTCTTTTCGGGAAGACGCTCTCTCCCCAGGCGGAATTGGCGCGGCCGCACAACCACGACTACAAATTCCAGAACATCTCGCCCCGTGAACTGATCCGTCAGCGCCATTTGCCCAACGTTCGGCTCGTCACCATGGACGGCAAGAACGTCCGTTTCTACGATGACCTGGTGAAAGACAGGAAGGTGGTCATCCAGTTCCTGTTCACACGCTGCCGAGAGGCTTGCCCGATCATCACGCACCATCTGGCGGAAGTTCAACGGCTCCTCGGCGGGCGGGTGGGCCGTGACATCTTCTTCATCTCAATTACGTTGAGCCCCGAGGAGGATGGGCCGAAGCAGCTCAAGGCGTTCGCCAGGGAGCACGGGGCGGGAAAAGGGTGGACTTTCTGTACGGGAAAGCCCGGAGACATCCTTCTGCTGCGCCGCTCCCTCGGGTTTACGTACGAGAATCCCAAAGAGGATGCCGATCGAAACAACCACACGGGCATGCTCCTGGTGGGAGACGAGCCTCTTTGCCGATGGGCATCCGCCGAGGGCGGCGCACTGCCCACCTGGATTGCAACCATGATCCGAACCGAGGCAGACGCTCCATTCATGGGCGCGGTCAATGGCGTGAGACTCACCGACCCGACGATTCACACCAATTAGACTGCCTTGCCGCGGCTTAAGAGCACGCTCAGTTTCGGCGAGAGCACAATTCGCCGCCGATGTCCCGGCCCGGCGATCTCGTGGAGCAGAAGTTGAACGGCGTGTCGCGCCAGAAGAGCCCGTTCAGCTCCAGCAAACTCCTCTTCAACGAATCGAGATGCCCACGACTCAGAACGTGAACTTGGCCCCCAACTGCGCGATGCGCGGCGGCTCGAGGTCGGTCACCGCGCCGAAGCGCGAGCTGGTCATGTTCGTTTCGATGCTCCGATAGTTCTTCCTGTCGAAGACGTTGAAGACTTCAACTCCACGTTCCATCCCGGCCAGTACGGCTTCCCGTGCTGGAGCCGCGATTCGAAGCAGATCGCCTTCTTCCTTCAAATGGACGCCATCGGCCAGATCTGCACCAAGTCACTCGACGGCGCCGAACGCACTCCCGTGTTGATGACGCCCGCGTGGCAACTCCCAAACGACTATTCGCCCGATGGCACCACGCTCCTGACCTTCGTGCAGACGCCGGCAGCGGCAGGCGATCTGTACACGCTGACCCTCGGCCCCAAAACCGGTGATGACACCCTTCGTTGCCACGCCGTTCGACGAAAGCGCGGCGACGTTCTCTCCCGACGGCCGATGGGTGGCCTATCAGTCGAACGCATCGATGCGCAACGAGGTCTATGTCCGCCGCTATCCCCTCAGCACTGAGCAGTGGCAAATTTCGAACGCGGGAGGCGAGAGCCCGATGTGGAGCCCGGACGGGAAAGAGCTGTTCTACACCTCCGGCGATACCATCATGCGCGTCCCGATCGGCGGCGGCGCGTCGCTCAACGCCGGCACGCCCGCGCCACTATTCCGCATTCCGGGACATCACGTCGCGCCGCGCCTGACCGGATCGGTGTCGCGGCCCGTGATCAGCGGCATCACGCCCGACAAGCAACACTTCCTCTTCCGGCTCGGCACGGAGCAAGGGCTGCCGTCGATCAATGTCGTGCTGAACTGGCGCAAGACGCTTCAGGAGCGGTAGCCCGCAACGATGCGGCCGTCGCGACGCTATTGAAGTGTCTGGTTCCGCGTCTAGTTCGCACTCTCCAGACGAATCCGGACAAGTCCAGACGAATGTCAAATACTGTCGCACTCAGGAGGTCGTCGGTTCGGTCCCGATCAGCTCCGCCGGAGCGGCTCAGAATCTCAAGCGCGCTCCCAGTTGCAGCTCTCGCCCGGGCAGCGGCACGAGCACGTTGCCGAAGGTGGCACTCGGCGCGCCGCTCACGCGTTCTTCGCCGGCGGCGCGCGCCGTCGGGTCGTAATACCAGGCCCTGAGCTCGCGCTCGACGCACGGCGATCATTCATCGTCACCGATCAGGCAATCCTTGATGCCTTCCCCTTCGAGCGCGTAATGAACGCGCTCGTCGCGCGAAGCGGCACACGAACCACAGCCGTGCGGCTTTATCAGCAATTATTCGATACCCAGAATCCTCGGCCGGGACTGGTGGTACGCGACGCGCCGCACTGCGATGATTTCAGCCTCGATGGACGGCCCGCGTTCAACGGATTGCCGCGCCGCTGTCCGACGCCGGAAGGGCCGCTGGCGAACTCCGATCCTTTCGCGCGCGGTGATCACATCCCGCTGGC
>Ga0070706_100006798_pt1 | contig 10795 bp, 8 predicted proteins | sample KBSK5501metaG_FD_65476 | JGI IMG/M metagenome (GOLD analysis project Ga0070706, IMG submission 65476) | Corn, switchgrass and miscanthus rhizosphere microbial communities from Kellogg Biological Station, Michigan, USA - KBS K5-50-1 metaG | ecosystem: Host-associated > Plants > Roots >...
GCGTCCGCCCGCGCCAACACCGGTGCTGCGCTGGTCGGACTGGCGCCGCCGTCACCAAGCCCGCGCCAAACGCAGCCACATCAAACGCCGTCAGCTACGCTCGCAAGTGCGACTGTAGTATTAGAACGTGTTTTGCAGTGGAGGTTCTGACCGTTGGGTGAAAGGCTACCTGTGGCCGTAGGCCTGGGCGCCACAACACCTGGTCCATCGAGCTCTGGTGTGAGCGAGGAGTAGGCCCGGACGTAGTGTGGGCAAAGGCTAAAAAGCTGCTCCGTGGTGCCTGTGACGGCTCACAGAGCGTGCGCAGCCGGTCGAGCGAGAGGACGATCCCACATGGCAATCCGTCGTAGCCTCTTCCACCTGCCCGCCTTTGCCCTGTCCGGGGCTGGCACCTTGCTCCTGCTGATGTGGCTCGCCTACCGCTGGGGCTGGTTGTCGCCGCCCAGCACGGACGTGGTGCCGCTCCCCGCCTTTTTCGTGCTGGTGCTGCTCATCGGTGCGGGACTCGGCCTCTTCACGTGGTTGGGCTTCGAGATCGGGCGGCTGCGCCACAGTCGTGTCGGGAGGTCGTCCGGCGGTGATCAGCGCGGCGCCTACCTGCGGGGCTTTGCGCTCAGCCTGCTCCTGTTCCTGGTGCTGGGGACGATCTATGGCCTCGTGTTCATCGTCCCTGAAGCGATCGGGCGACCGCGCTCGTCGGCGAGCAGCACGGCCATGGCACTGCTCACGGTGCTTGGCTACGTCGTCGTCGTGGGATCGCCCGCGCTTGTGCCCCTGGTCAATGGCCTGCTCATCGGCGCCCGCGCCAAGCCAAACGCTCTCCGCGCGTTCCTTGGGGGGCTGGCGCTGGGTGTGTGCGGTGGCATTGCCTTTCTCCTCCCGCTGATCCTCCTCATCCGGCTTCTGGTCATCCCCCCAGCGTGTGCGCAGACTGAGCCGCCGACCTGCGGCCACTTGTACTTCGGACCCACCTTCTGGATGGAGGTCCTGAGCATCCTGGTGGCGTCGGGTGCCCTGCTGGTGGGCTTCTCCAGCGGCGTTGCTGCCGGTCTCGGCGTGCTGGTCGCTCGGCTCACTGAACGGCGCTGAGCACCCGTCTTGCAGCGAGGAAGCCTGCCGCCTCTATCCGATGCCGGCGATACAGGGGACGTGCCCTAGATCCTCGTTCCGGTCTATGCCGTAGGCGACGCGCAACGAGCACAGCAGGGTTGGGAGAAGGTCACCTCCTTGGACGCAAGCGCGCCACCAGCAGACGAATGAAGGCCACCTCAATGAAGGTTTTGCTGGTTTGCACATTGCGCTCATAGTCCACGGTCAGCCGCCGGTTACAGAGCAACCAAGCGAATGTGCGTTCGATACTCCATCGCTTTGGCTGTTGGCTCCATCCACGCACTCCGGGCATGCGCTTGACGATCTCGAATGCCCAACCGCCCGTGGTCTTGCACCAGTCGGCCAGTTGGTGTCCTGGGTCGGCTTGGTCGGCCCAGATTAGCTTCAGGTGGGGAACACAGTAGGCGAGTCCTGTCAGAAGGCACCGCGCGCCACATGTGTCATGCAGATTGGCCGGTGTGACGTAGACGGAGAGGGGCAAGCCCAAGGTGTCCACCAACAGGTGGCGCTTGCGGCCTTTGACACATTTGTGCGCGTCGAATCCCCGGATGCAGCCTGACTCCTCCATGGTCTTCACCGACTGGGCATCCATGATAGCCACCGTCGGGTGTGGATCTCTGCCGACTCGCCGACGTTCTGTGTCCCGCAGAGCCCGATAGACGTGGGTCCCGAGGCCGGTCCGGCAAAATCGCTTGAAATGATAGGACACGGTCTGCCACGGCGGGTAATGGCTCGGCAGGTAGCGCCAGGGACAACCGGTGCGCACCAGATAAAAGAGGGCATCGAAGACCGAGCGGAGGGAGTGGCGACGAAGCGACGAGTTTCCCATGCGGTGACCTGGGCGGCAGGGCTCGCTGGAGACAGTCCCATTCAGCGTCAGAAAGCGTGCTTGGATAGGTGGTACTCATGCCCTGGAGTGTAGTTCATTGGCGGTACCTGTCGGCAGGACAAAACACTTTCTTAGAAGCGATGTGCGACGTCATCGCGGAGTGCGCGTGAGTCTGAGCATCGGGGCTCGGTGCGCTGGCTGACGCGCCTTATGGCGAGCTATCACTCGCGACGGCGCTCCCATAGCCAACTGCCTGCCGGTGTGTTACGCTGCTGTCACTACTCGCGGTGGAGACGTGGCACGTACCCGAGCGGAGGACACGGGAGGTCGGCGATGGCGACGACGCGCGACAGGGCTGTAGCCGCGGTGGCAACAGGGGCGGACTGGCTGACATCGACTGAAATGCGCACGTTGGAAGCGGTCTGTGAGGCGCTGATTCCCGCGACGCCGCCGCCGGAGGGCCAGGAAGACGCCCATGGGCTGTATGCCCGGCCCGCCAGCGCGCTCGGCGTCGCACGGCTGGTCGCCGAGACGCTGGCGCCAGAGTCGCCGGAGACACGCGCCGAGTTCAAGCAGCTGCTTGGATTGCTGAATAGTCCGCTCGCCGGCATGGCCCTCGCCGGCCGGCCGCAGGGCCTCGCGCAGATGCCGCCGGCGGCACGCGAGGCCGCGCTACGCAAGATGTCCACATACCCCGTGGCCAGGCTGCGCCAGGGCTTTCAGGCGCTCAAGCGGGTATCCACCTTCCTCTTCTACGCCACGCCGGACGCCAGCGGCCAGAATCCCAACTGGCCCGCGCTCGGCTATACGCCGGCGCCGTCGCCACCTACGCCTGAGGCGGCCCCCAAGCGCATCCGCACGCTGCCGGTGACGGGTGACCTCATCCTGAGCGCCGACGCGGTCATCGTCGGATCTGGGGCTGGAGGCGGCGTCGTGGCGGGCGAGCTGAGCGCCGCGGGCAAGGACGTCGTGATCCTGGAGAAGGGTGGCTACTACAACGAGGCCGACTTCACCGGGCGCGAGGCCGATATGACGGGCAAGCTGTACCTGCGGCGCGGCGCGCTGGCCACCGCCGATCTCGGCATGCTCGTGCTGGCCGGCTCCTGCCTGGGCGGCGGCACCATCGTGAACTGGAGCACGTCGCTGCGCACGCCCGACGATGTGCTGGAGGAATGGGAACGCGTGCACGGCCTCAGCGGCGCCACCTCCGCGGAATACAAGGCGGGCTTCGACGCCGTGGAGCGGCGTCTCGGCGTCAACACCGACGACAGCGAGCCGAACCGCAATAACGCGGCGCTGGCACGTGGCTGCGCGGCGCTCGGCTATAGCTACAAGCCGATCCCGCGCAACGCCACAGATTGCCGGCAGCGCTGCGGCGCCTGCGGCTACGGCTGCCCCTATGGGCGCAAACAATCCACCATGCTGACCTACCTGCAGGATGCGAGCGACCGCGGCGCACGGGTGGTCGTGCAGTGTACCGTCGAACGGGTGCTGGTGGAGGCTGGCCGTGCCGTCGGCGTGGAGGGCTGGGCGCCGGACGACGCAACCGGTGAGCGGCGCTCAGTGCAGGTGCGCGCGCCGGTCGTCGTCGCCGCGGCGGGCGCGGTCGAGTCGCCCGCGCTGCTGCTGCGCTCCGGCCTCACGAATCCCAACATCGGGCGGCATCTGCGGCTGCATCCCGTCACCGGCATGGCGGGCTACTACGCCGAGCCGATCGAGCCGTGGACCGGCTCGCTGCAGACCGTGGTCTCGCCGCAGTTCGCGGACCTCGAACACGGGCACGGCATCCGCTTCGAGGTGATGCCCGGCCATCCCGGCTTCATGGCTTTGCTGCTGCCCTGGGCAAGCGGCCAGGCGCACAAACAGTCCCTCGCGCGCCTGGCGCACTCCGCGGCATTCATCGTACTGACCCGCGACACCGGCGAAGGGCAGATCACGCTAGACCGCCACGGCGATCCGGTGATCGACTACTGGCCGAACGAAACCGACCGCCGGCATCTCGTGCGTGGGCTGCAGGAGGTGACGCGCATCGTCTTCGCGGGCGGCGGTGTCGGTGTGAGCAGCCTGCACGCGCCACCGCTGCGGCTGGACAGCGAGGGCGACGTGCCGGGCGCGGTGAGTAAGCCGCGGCTCGACCGCTACCTCGCGGAGCTGGAGCGGCGTGGCGTTGTGTTGAACCGCGTGGGCCTGGGGACGGCGCACCAGATGGGCACTTGCCGTCTGGGCGCGGACGCGAAGACCGCGGTGGCGGACCCGTATGGCGAGGTGCATGGCGTGCGCGGGCTCTTCGTCGCGGACGCCAGTGGCTTCCCGACCGCCTCCGGCGTGAATCCGATGCTCTCGACGATGGCGCTGGCCTATCGGGTGGCGCAGCACATCAAGACGCGCGGATGAGAGCTTGAAGTCGGCACATGTTATGCTGCGCGTGGGTGGCATGTGGCTCCCGGTGGCTCAAGGGCGAGCCGGGCGGCAGCAACTGCGACGGGCGAGGTAGGCGATGACGCCGGCCTCGCCTACGTTTTTGCCTGGCGACCCAGGCGACCCGTTAGGAGGCGCGGGTGGCGCGCATACTCAACGCCGATGAGGTACGACGCATGCGCATGCGCTCGCAGCGCCTGAGCGGCCCGCGCGCGACCGACGTGCCTGCGCTGCTGCAACAGGTCGGCGCATTGCAAGCGCAGGATACGCAGGCGAGCCGGCTGGCGGTGCGCCCGCGCAGCGACGGCCCGGACGCGCAGTCGGTGAGGCGCGCCTGCAACGAGGAGCGCTCGGTCGTGCGCACCTGGGCCATGCGCGGGACGCTCCATATGGTGCCCGCGGAAGATGTTGGCTGGATGGTGGCCCTGCTCGGACCGATCTTCGCCGCCGCGGACCGTCGCCGTCGCTTGCAGCTCGGCCTGGACGATGAGCTCTGTGCACGCGCGCTCCCCGCGCTGCGCGAGATCCTGGGCGGTGGCCGCACGCTCACGCGGGCCGAGCTCGTCCAGCGCCTGGCGGAGGCGGGCGTTGCCATCGACCCACGCGGCCAGGCGCCGGCCCATCTGGTCGGCTTCGCCGCCTTGCAGGGCTTGATCTGCCGCGGGCCGGATCGCGACGACGACGAGCCGACCTACGTGCTGCTGGACGAGTGGGTGGGACTGGTGCGGCCCGCCATGGAGCCTGAGGACGCGCTGGCCGAGCTCGCCCGCCGCTATCTGCGCGCCTACACGCCGGCCGGTGTGCGCGACTTCGCCGGCTGGGCCGGCATCGCACTGGGGCAGGCGCGTCGCGGCTTTCAGCGGCTCGGTGGGGAGATCGAGGCCGTGGAGGTAGCGGGTGAGCAGGCGTGGATCACGGGCGGCACGGAGCCAGAGCCTCCCGACGCCGCGGAGCCCTGCGTGCGCCTGCTGCCGCTCTTCGATGTCTATCTGCTCGGCTACCGCAGCCGCGACCTCGCCCTGCCGCCGCAGTTCGCTCGCCAGATTCAGGCCGGTGGCGGCTGGATTCACCCGACGGTGGCGGTGGATGGCCGCATCGTGGGCACGTGGCGGCTGCGGCGCGCGAAGGACAGCGTCACCGTTGCCGTACGGCCCTTCGCGCCGCTCGACCGCGCGCTGCTGCCCCACCTCGAGGCCGAGGCCGCCGACGTGGGGCGCTTCCTGCACGCGGACGCGACACTGGCCATCGAGGAGTAGGGGCAGGGCGAGGGGCTTAGGCGTCCTACGGCTGGTGGACCACCTCCGCCCGCTCCCTGGCGGGGATGTACTTCGCGAACCAATCCAATATCGCGTGATAGCGGATCACCCGCGAGCGCGGATGGCCGCCACGCGAGAGGTCGTGCGATTGCTCCTCGAAGCGCACGAGCCTGGTCTCGCGGCCCAGGTATTTGAGCGCGGTGAACAGCTGCTCACCCTGGCCGATGGGGCAGCGCAGATCGTTGTCGCTGTGCAGGATCAAGAGCGGTGTGTGGATGTTGGCCACGTAGGTGATCGGCGAGTGCTGCATCAGCAGGTCCAGATTCTCCCACGGGGTGCCGCCCATCTCGTCCACCGCCAGCCACCAGCCCAGGTCGCTCTCGCCGAAGAAGTCCGCCGCGTTCGTGACGGAGCGCATCGTGACGGCCGCCGCAAAGCGATCCGAGTGGCCGACCGCCCAGTTGGTCATGTAGCCGCCGTAGCTGCCGCCCGTCACCCCTAGCCGTGTCTCGTCGATGCCACCGCGCGCGATTGCCGCATCCAGCCCCGCCATGACATCCTGGTAATCTTTGCCGCCCCAGTCGAGCGTCACAGCGCCGGAAAACTGACGTCCGTAGCCGGTGCTGCCGCGCGGATTGCCGTAGACCACAGCATAGCCCTGCGCCACGAGCAGCTGGAACTCCATGAAGAAGCTGTACCCATACATCGCCGCCGGACCACCGTGGATCTCCAGGATCGTGGGCAGCTTCTCATCCGGCGCCGCGCGGGTCGGGCGCATCACCCAGCCCTGCAGCTCCCAGCCATCCGCGCCGTGATACGCAAGCTCCTCCGGCCGCGCGAGCTCGGCCTCGGCGAGTAGCGCCGCGTTCACCTCCGTCAGCCGTTGCGGCGCCCGCGCTTCGTCGTGCTGCTCCACCAGGGAGACGGGCTGCGTATAGATGTCGCCTGGCACGGCCGGGTCCGAGATGGCGAGCGCGAGCTGTCGCCTTGCCTCGTCCAGCGTGAAGCCGGAGACATGATACTGCCCATCGGTGACGCGCTGCGGCAGCAGACTGCCGTCCGGGCGCGTGGCGTAGACATGGGTGGTGCCATGCATCGACGCCATGAAATAGATGTCGCGCCCATCGGTGGACCAGACGAGATGCGCGCCACCATGCCCGATGCGCATGTCGTCGATGCACGTATCGTCGCAGGTCGCCACGAAGTCTTCGGTCAGCAGCCGCGCCGGCCCTTCAGTAGGGGTGGCTGGCGCAACATACAGATCGGTGTGGCCGGTGCCATGCCGGCGCGGCGACGCCAGGAACGCCAGCGCGTGGCCGTCCGGCGAGAACTGTGGAGCGTTCGCGCCCAGCTCCTCGTCCGAGATGCGCTGCGGCTCCCCGCCCGCCACTTCCTGCACCCAGACCTGGCCCGCCGGCCAGTTCCAGCGCTCGTCCGAGCGGTCGGAGACGAAGGTGATGCGGCGGCCGTCCGGCGACCACGCCGGCTCGCTGTCGTTCCAGTCGCCGTCGGAGAGCGGCTTTGGCTCGCCGCCAGCGCTAGAGATGCTGAAGAGATGGGTGCGCAGCTCGTAGGTATAGCCGTGGCCGTCCAGCCGGTACCACATGTGGTCGATTGCGCGCACCTTCGGCAGGTGCTTGCCTTTCAACGCCGCGTCGTCCGCGTCGGCGTCGTCGGTCTCACCAGTATCCGCCGCGAACAGCAGGGTCGTGCCGTCCGGCGACCAGACGGGCGCGCCGGCGCCATGGCGCAGAAAGGTCAGCTGTTGCGCCTCGCCGCCGTCGGCGGGCATCAGCCAGATCTGGGGCTTGCCTTTGCCCTTGGCGCGCTCCTCCGCCGAAGAGGGCTTCACCTCGCCGCCGGGCGCACGTACGAAAGCCAGCCGGCTGCCATCCGGCGACCACCGTGGCGCCGAGTCCTTCGGGCCGCTGGTAAACTGGCGCGGCGCGCCGCCCGCGGTGGGCACGACCCAGATGGAGCGGCGATACTCATAGGCTTCGCGGTCGATCTCGGAGTGGATGTAGGCGATGCGCGTGCCATCTGGCGCGATGCGCGGGTCGCCACAGAGCTTGAGCGCGTACAGGTCTTCCGGCGTGAGGAGTCGTGACATGGACCTCAATCCTCCGATGTTTCAGCCACTGGATGTTCATAGTTCCGGTTCAGCTCGCGCAGCACCACGCCATGGTGGCGCCACATCTCCGGCGTGAGGGTGTGATACTCGCCGTCGCACAGGGGGACTGGCTCCGCGCAACGAATGTGCGGCCGCAAGCGAAATCGCAGGTCCTCGCCAGCGATATCCACCCAGATGTGCCGGCGCGTATAGCCGGAGCCCCACTTGAACAGCACGCCGGTCTCGTATTCCTCGAACCAGCCGCGCCCCTGCAAGCCCTGGCGGTTCAAGGTCTGGAGCAGCTCGGCGATGCCACTTTCACGCATGACACGCCGCGCGGTCTCGCGGCGCACGCGGGCGTCTGGCTCCGGCTCGTCGCGCCCGGCCGGCGTCTCATGGATGTCGTCACTCATGGACGGGCGGAGCTCCTTCTGGTGGACGGTGAGGAGGGCAAGCGCATCGGGCGTGGGAAGTGTGCGCGGCCCTGCTCAAATGCATTGTACCGCGCGATGACTCGGCAGTGGAATGCCACGCTGGCGAGAGCGGCGCACGGGCCGGTGGCTGGGGCATACGTGGCTGGGAATGGGCGGCTGGGGAGTACGAAATGGCGAATGGCTAGCCATGCAAGACGGCTTCGCCGTCGACGGAGCCGCGCTGATCCACATAGTAGCTGCTACCGCGCATCGCCTTGGCTTTGTGCTTGACCTCGGCGGCGACCCGGCTGACCTCTTCCATGGAGGAGATGATGCGGTGTTGATTGGTGACGACGCCGATCGAGACCCCCACCAGGGGAAACGTCTGCGGGTGACCCTGTCGGTCGGCGGCGATCAAACCGCCGCGGCGCAGGTCCTCCTCGCTGTAGAGGGCCCGGCTTTCTGTGTCCCACCGCGCCGCCAGGTGGACGCAGATCGCGTCTACGCGATCGGGCGTGGTAATGATGACGAAGTCGTCGCCGCCGATATGGCCGACAAAATCGGTGACGTTCCCGATGTCACGCGCGACCTCGACCGCGATGCGCGCGAGCAGCCGGATCAAGGCGTTGCCCTTGAGGAAGCCGTAGACATCGTTGAATGCCTTGAAGTTATCGAGGTCCACGTACAGGATGGACCAGTGGCCGGGGGAAAAGAATTGCTGCTCGATGGCGCGCTCCACGCGCAGGCCAGACGGCAGCCGCGTGAGCGGGGAAAGGAGGCTTTCTTCGACGTGCCGCAGTTGGGTGCGGATGCGCGCCATGAGCTCGTCGGTGTTGAAGGGCTTGGTGAGATAATCGTCCGCACGTGAGTCGAAGGCACGCACCTTGATCTCGGTGTCGTGGCGGGCGCTGAGGATCACCACGGGGATGTGCGCGGTCTTGGTGTTGGCACGCAGCCGCTCGACCACCTCTAAGCCGTTGATGCCCGGCAGCGTCAGATCCAGGAGCAGCAGCTGCGGCACCTCGCGCAGCGCGTAGGCGATGCCGTCCTCCCCGGTAGCGGCAACGACGGCCAGGTAGCCCTCAGCTTCGAGCGTGGCGCGCAGCAGCCGCCCGATCACGGGATCATCTTCCACCACCAGGATAGTTGGAGGCGGCGATTCGAACGTCGAGCCGTCCATCTCACCTCCCACAAACCGCCCGCGCGCTTCTGGCACACCGGGCGGAGCATGCCAATCGGCCTCACTATATACAAGGCGTGACAGGAATGTCCACTTTAGGAGACGTGCGGCCCTACCCCTTCCCGGGCAGTCCCTGGTCTTCTTCAGTTGAGCTACGTTGCGCGCGCACAACCGCCTCGGGGCGGCCCAGCAGCACGTCCTCGAGCCGCTGGCGATGCTTCGGGAGCAGATCGGCGGGCAGGGCTTCGGACGAAAACCATGCCACTTCCGAGACCTCCTCACTGGTCGTTGGCTGCGCCTGTGGGTCGCGGAGCCGGCAGAGAAACGTCAGCACGACCTCCTGCTTGCCAGGCTTGGAATAGACGCCCACCAGCCGGACGATCTCGATCTCTACGCCAACCTCTTCGCGAACCTCGCGCGCCAGCCCTTCGTCCACCGTCTCGCCAGCTTCCAAACCGCCGCCAGGCAGATTCCACCAGCCGATGTCGCGGCGGCGCGCCAGCAGATAACGGCCCTCGCGCTCGATCACGGCGAAGACACCGATCCGAAAGCAGGCCCGCGCGCTCTGCGTGGGCGGCGATGTGCTCATGGTGGTGGTGTCCTCCATTCACGCCGGCCATACTCGGCTGTGCGCCGGCACCCTCGCCGATATGGGTCGCGTACCTTCGTCGCACCGACGGGCCGAGACATCAGTGGCATCAGTGGCATCAGTGGCATCAGTGGCATCAGTGGCAGCTTAGATAGAATAGTCCGTGTCGTCGTGCTGGTAGTCCAGGTCGGCGGTTTGTCCGCGCTTCATGAGCAGCTTGGCCGGCTGCGCCACGACCATTGAGTGCGGCGCGAGCGACTGCACCACCAGCGCCATCGCACCGATCTTGCTGTCGTGTCCGACGGTAATTGGCCCGAGCACCGAGGCGCCGACGCCGATCGTGACATTGTCTTCGATGGTCGGGTGGCGTTTGACACGGCGATCGCCGCGATGCTTCCACCAACCGGTCGCCCCCAGCGTCACCTGATGGTACAGCATGACGTTGTCGCCGATCTCGGCCGTCTCGCCGATCACCACGCCGGTGCCGTGATCAATGAAGAAGCGCTTGCCGATGCGCGCGCCGGGGTGGATCTCGATGCCGGCGGTGAGGAGCCGCGCGATCTGCGAAATCAGCCGCGGAAAAAAGGGAATGCGCCAGCGATACAGACGATGCGCGACGCGGTGAAACAGGACCGCCCAGAGGCCCTGATACAAGAGCACTTCGAAGATGTTACACGCGGCGGGATCCTTCTCGAATATCACATCGATGTCGTCGGGCCAGCGCGTGCGCGTGTGGCGCACGACGGCTTCCGGCGCCTCGATGTGCCCGTCGTGCTGCGCCGGGGTCGCGGGTGCCGCCTCGCGGTCTGGCTTGGCGAGATGTGTCTGCTGCGGCGACATGGCGGCCGGTCCTTTGATCACTGCTGCGGCGCACAATCCTTCAGTTCCCA
>Ga0070706_100006800_pt1 | contig 10795 bp, 7 predicted proteins | sample KBSK5501metaG_FD_65476 | JGI IMG/M metagenome (GOLD analysis project Ga0070706, IMG submission 65476) | Corn, switchgrass and miscanthus rhizosphere microbial communities from Kellogg Biological Station, Michigan, USA - KBS K5-50-1 metaG | ecosystem: Host-associated > Plants > Roots >...
GAAAGCTCGGCCGAGTAGCGCCAGTAGTCCTTCTGCTTCGGGTCGTAGCCCGACGTCGCCGGATCTCCCCACGGCTCCCACTTCGCGCGTGAATGGTAGCTGCCCTTCAGCGTCGCGTTGTAGCCCGAGCGATTCCACGCCAGCCGGAGCTCCGCCCCGTTCGTGAACGTGTCGACGGGCGTCACGAACGCGGGACCGGTGTCCGAGTCTCGCTGGTAGTTGTCCCAGGCGGAGAAGAAACCCAGGGAAGCCTTCAGGTAAGGGCCGATCGGATGCCCGAAGTTGACTTGAAAGAACGCGGGGAGGTGCTTGATGCGCTCCCTCCGGATCTCGCGCCCGTTCCGGTACGACTGTTGGGTCAGCGGGATCGCGAGGGCGAAGACGTCGGTCCCGAGATCGAAGTGGCTCCCGAAGAGGGAGGGATCGGTGTAGTTGCCGAACAGAATCACGCCGCCGAAGAAGAGGGAGAGCTGCTTGTTCTTTCCCCAGAGGTCGAAGTTGAAGTATTGGACGCCGAGGAGCGGCAGCGGATAGTGCTGCGACCGATCGTAGAAGGCGCCGCTCAGACCGAGCAGGCTCTTGCGAGGCAGCCCCTTCTCGACCACGCGCGTCGCCGGCGCGTTGGGATCCGGGACGAGGTAGCGAAGACCCTCGTCCGTGTCGCGCACCATCTGAGCCTTCGACGCGTACGCCTCCCGCCGGCGCGTCTCGAAATCGGGAGGATCGATCGCAACCTCCGACAGGACGACCTCCCGCTCGACCGCCGTCGTGCGTCCGGCTGTCGAGAAGACCTGTTGCCCGTGGATCTCGAGCGGCAGCACGACGCCGGGGGCGCCCGGGACCTCGCGGTAGTACTCGGTCTGCACGCTCGAAAGGGCGTCGCCGGTCAAATTGAGTTGGATCGACTCCCGGCGCAGCAGCGCGAAGGTGTCCCGGTCGATCCACGCGGTTCCGCGGTAGATCGCCTTCTTTTGCGCGCGATCGCTGGGGCGAAAGTCGACTCGGTACGCAGGTCGGCCTTCGACCGTCGCATCCCCCGCGAGGTCGTAGTCGTACTCCTCGGTCAACCGGATGTCGAGGGGAAGGGTCGTGACCTTCTCCGGTTGAAGGATCGGAAGTCTGGGGATCGTCCGTCCCTTCCACTTCACGCCGTTCAAATAGAACTCTTCCCACGTCGAGTCGGGTGGGTGTCCCCGCTCGAAGAACAATCGGCCGCGGATCGTCAGGTCGAGCGGCTCGGGAAATTCCGCGACGCGGAACCGCAACGAGGTGTCCACGGAAGCCACGTACGCGTGGACCTTCTCGCGCTGGCCGGCGTCCCATGCTCGCTCCCGCGCGATGATCTCCTCGGCGGTGAGGCCTCGCCGGGCGCCGACCTCCACGGCGGTCCTCGCCTCTCCCCCCTTTCGGGCGGCCGGCCGCAGGACGACCGACAGAGAGCCCTGCGACAGATCGAGTGCCAGGACGCTCGCGCCCTTCAGGTCGAAGTCGCGCCGGACGCCGCTCTTCAAGTTCTGAACCTCGGCCCGCTCGTACGGTCCGCCCGGGAGCGCCAGCCGGACGACGCCGGACGGGTCCTCGGGGAGCAGGAGAAGGGGAGCGAACGACTTGGCGTTGAAGAACCGGAGGACCTCGAAGGTGGACCCGTCGCTGCGCGTCGCCGTCGTTCGAGTGGGATCCGGCGACACGTCCGCCGTGAAGAGCGCGCGGAGCCGGGCGAGTGCGGCCAGGTCCTCCGCCGACAGCGGGCGATCCGTTCCGGCGAGCGCGGCGACGAGCGCCGCCGAAGGAAGACCCTGCAGCCCGCGGATCGTCTCCGCCACGGTCCCGGGCTCCACCAGGAGCCAGACGCGCAGAGATTCGGCGGGGGAGACGCTCTGCCCGGGACGCACCGCAATCGCGTCGACGTAGGGAGCGATCTCCTCCGAGACGAGAGCTCGAAGGAGCGACGCGGAAGCCTCGGGCGCGTCGGGGACCCGGACCGCGACCTGCGCCTGGGAGGAGCCGGACCGAATCGCGGATGACAGCGTCTTGACGGCGAAGGGAAACCGAGTCTCCTCGTCTGCGGCACGGTCTCGAAGCGCTTCGTCGAAATCGAGGACCACGCCGCGGGCGTCGAGTCGGGCCAGGGTCGAGGCGGTGCGGGCTACCGCGTCGTCCGAGAGATCGCGGACCGGCGCGATCGCGAGACAGCCGGTGCCGGCCGGCGCTTCGGCCGCTCCGAGGCGCACGACGCCGATCGGCTCGGGATCCGGCGGGCAGCTCCCGTCGGGCCGCTCCGCGGCGATCTGGAGCGCGCCGGCGAGCGCCGCGACGAAAAAAAGAAACGCGCCCGCGAGGAAGCGGGCGCGCGGAATGAGCGGCATCAGCATCAGGAACCGGAGTATCGCAGATGAATTCCTGGTTCCCTCACACTGCCCTTTTCCCGGTGCGGGGGAGAGCAAAGCGGGACTCTGAATCCTGCTCCCCTCGCGAGGGGAAGGGTGAGAGCGGCTACCGCCTGACCTTCTCGCGCGAAGGCTCCGGGACGGGTGACGGCGCCGGGCTCGGGGCGGCTTCGACCGCCGCCAGGCCGAGATGTTGTCGGAGCTTGCGCTCGATTTCCGCGGCGAGCTCCGGATTCTCCTTCAGGAACTGCTTCGCGTTCTCGCGCCCCTGCCCGATGCGCAGGTCGCCGTAGGAGAGCCAGGCACCGGACTTCTCGACGAACTTGGCCTCGATGCCCATGTCGATGAGCTCTCCGGCGCGGGAGATCCCCTCTCCGTACGTGATGTCGAACTCCGCCTGACGGAAGGGGGAGGCGACCTTGTTCTTGACGACCTTGACCTTGGTCCGCGAGCCGACGACCGTCTCGCCGTCCTTCAGCGACGCGATGCGTCGGATGTCGATGCGGATCGAGGCGTAGAACTTCAGCGCCCGTCCACCGGTGGTCGTCTCGGGATTCCCGAAGAGGACGCCGATCTTCTCGCGGATCTGGTTGATGAAGATCAGGCTGGTGCGGGACTTCGACACGATCGCGGTCAGCTTGCGGAGGGCCTGCGACATCAGCCGCGCCTGCAGTCCCATCTGGGCCTCGCCCATCTCCCCCTCGATCTCGGCCTTGGGCACCAGGGCGGCCACGGAGTCGACCACGATGACGTCGATGGCGCCGGAACGGATCAGCATCTCGGCGATCTCGAGCGCCTGCTCGCCGTTGTCGGGCTGCGACACCAGCAGGTTCTCCGTGTCGACGCCGAGCTTCTTCGCGTACTCGGCGTCGAGGGCGTGCTCCGCGTCGATGAACGCCGCCAGCCCTCCCGCCTTCTGGGCCTGCGCGATGATCTGGAGCGAGAGGGTGGTCTTGCCGGAGGACTCCGGGCCGAAGATCTCGACGACGCGGCCGCGCGGAATGCCGCCGACGCCGAGGGCGGCGTCCACCGCCAGAGAGCCGGTCGGGATGACTGCGATCGCGGTCTCGGGACGTTCGCCGAGCCGCATGATCGAGCCCTTGCCGAACTGCCGTTCGATTTGAGTCAGGGCCGTTTCGACGGCGCGCCATTTTTCGTTGGGTTTCACGCTGGACATGTCCTCACCTTTCTCGATCGAGGGAAAAAATTCCGCGCGTTCTGCGCGATTATAGACTTCGGAAGGGTCTCCCGAAGAACGCGATGAGGACGAGCGGATCTTCGCTCCGGCACGATCCGGTGTCAATGCCCGGTGCTCGCCGCGCGTTCGCGGCGCATCCGTTCGCGACGCTTCTGGCGACGGGGCTCGGCTCGGGGCTCTCGCCGCTGGCGCCGGGAACCGCCGGATCTCTCGTGGGTCTCGGTTTCGCATGGGTCCTCGCTCGGATCGTCGCGTCCTTTCATCCCGCCGCGGGAAGTCTGACGCCCGCGATCGGACTGTTGATGTCCGGGCTCGCCGTGGGTGTTCTCGGAGCCTTCGTGTCCGGCCCGGTCTGCCGCGTCCTGGAGGCCAAGGATCCGGGCTGCATCGTCATCGACGAGATCGCCGGTCAGCTCATCGCGTCCTCGGTCGTTCCGCTTCTGGCTGTTTCGGGCTCGGGCGTTCGGGAGGTCGGGGCATGGATCGCGTCGTTCGTGCTCTTCCGTCTGCTCGATGTTCTGAAGCCGGGCCCGATCGCCCGCCTGCAGGACCTGCCGGGCGGCTGGGGCGTCGTCGCGGACGACCTGGCCGCGGGAGCCGGCGCCGCCGCCATCCTCGGCCTGGTGCTGGCGATATGGTGAAGATGGAAGCGGTCCTGGCACCCGAGGATGGGCTCATCCTGCCGGAGGAGCCGCTGGCTCGATTCACGACCTGGCGCATCGGCGGTCCGGCGCGATTCCTCTGCCGCATCCGGACCGAGGTGGGACTCTCGCGCGTCCTCGAGGCGGCGGCGGAATCGGGCCTTCCGCTGGCGCTGCTCGGAATGGGCTCGAACATCCTGATCGCGGACGCGGGTTTTCCCGGCTTCGTGGTGCGGCTGGAAGGCGACTTCCTCAAAGTCGCGGTCGAGGGCCAGCGGGTCAAGGCCGGAGGGGGAGCGCCGCTCGGCGGAGTCTGCGCCGCCGCCGCCCGGGCGGGGCTCTCCGGCCTGGAGGCGATCTCCGGCATCCCCTCCTCGATCGGAGGCGCCGTCCGGATCAACGCCGGAGCCTACGGAGGAGAAATTTTCGACGTGCTCGAGAGCGTGCGTCTCGTCGGCCGCCGGGGAGAGGCCCGGTCGGCGCGGGCCGAGGAGATCTCCCACGGCTACCGCTGGACGGCCCTGATGGAAACGGGAGAGATCGTCGGCGCCGCCGTGCTGAAGCTGCGCGAGGCGCCGCGCGCCGAGATCGAAGAGAGGACCCGGATCGTCGCGGAAAAGCGGCGCGGGGCGCTTCCTACGGAGCCCAACGCCGGCAGCGTCTTCAAGAACCCGCCCGGCGACCATGCCGGGCGGCTGCTCGAGGCCTGCGGCCTCAAGGGGGAGCGGAGGGGGGGTGCGCTCGTATCGCCCCGGCACGCCAACGTCATCGTCAACACCGGCCGGGCCCGCGCGGCCGACGTGCTCGACCTGATGCGCGCCATGCGGGACGCCGTACGCGAGAGGTTCGGGGTTACCCTGTTTCCGGAAGTGGAGATGATGGGGCTGAAGTGGGAATGAGACGCGAGGTTTCAGGTTGGACTCCGAGCTCGAGCCCCGCCCCATGAGAATCCTCCTTCTCGCGGGCGGAATCGGGACGCGTCTCTGGCCTCTCTCCACCGAAGAACGACCGAAACAATTCCTGCCGCTGCTCACCGATCGCAGTCTGCTCGCGGAGACGCACGCCCGCATCGCTCCTCTCACCTCCGAGATCTTTGTGGCGACCTCCGCGCGTCACGCGCGTCTGGTCTGCGATGAGCTGCCCGACGTGCCCGCGGAACGGATCCTGACCGAGCCCGTCCGGCGAAACTCCGGGCCGGCGCTGCTCGCCGCGGCGCTGCGGTTCCGTGCCGACGGAGACCCGATCACCGCCGCCGTTCCCTCCGATCAGACCGTCCGCGACGCGGACGCGTTTCGCGACGCGCTCACACGAGCGGCGGCACAGGCGGATCGGGCGAGCGTCGTCATGCTGGGGGTTCCGCCCACGCGGCCCGACACGGACTTCGGCTACGTCGAGATCCGCGAGGGCGAAGTCACCGGTTTCGTGGAGAAGCCCGACCCGGAGGCCGCGCGCGCGTTCACCGCCTCCGGGCGCCACTTCTGGAACGCCGGGATCTTCGTCTTTCGCCCCTCCCGGCTGGTGGAGGCCGCCAGAAGGGTCGCGGGCGACCTCGTGTCTTCGGTCGAGCGGTTTCTCTCTTCCGGGGATCCCTCCGACTACGCCTCGCTGCCGAGCGTTTCGATCGACTATGCGCTGATCGAAAAGGTCGAGGGCCTGCGCGCCGTGCCTCTCGACGCGGGCTGGAGCGACGTCGGGAGCTGGCGCGCCGTTCGGGAGCTTCGGGGCGCAACCGATGCCGCCGGAAACCTCGTCCTATCCCACCGGCCGGTGTTGGCGCCCGGAGCGCGCGACACCGCGATCGTGGTCGGCGACCGCGGCGTCCTGGTCATCCCCTTCGAGCGGGAACGGGAATTGCGTGCCGCGGTCGAGGACCTCGGCCGCCGGGAAGAGGCCGCGTCGCCGAAGCGTTGAGAGACGCTATCAGCTATCAGCGATCAGCTATCAGCTATGGTGAGCTCGCCTATGTCCGTCGTGCTTGCACGTAACCGTCGAGCGCGCCTTGGGTTATTGTCGATGAAGCCGACACCTCCTCTCGGCTCTCTTGCGCGCGTCGAGCGCGCTTCAAGATGAACGCGGCGCTCTCCCGCCTCCGCGCGAACGTGGAGCTCGCCTACCGAGGGGAGCCCCGCGCGATCGATCTCCTGCTGACCGCGCTGCTCGCGCGCGGCCACGTGCTGATCGAGGACGTGCCGGGGGTCGGGAAGACGACGCTGGCGCGGGCGCTCGGCCGCAGCCTCTCGCTGGAGTTCCGGCGCATCCAGTTCACCAGCGACACCCTGCCCGCCGACGTCATCGGCATCTCGGTCTTCCACGGGTCGAGCGACCGCTTCGAGTTTCACGCGGGACCGATCTTCGCGAACATCGTCCTCGCCGACGAGATCAACCGCGCGACCCCCAAGACGCAATCGGCGCTCCTCGAGGCGATGAACGAGGGGTCCGTCACGGTGGAGAACGAACGGCGCGGCCTTCCGCAGCCCTTCATGGTCGTCGCCACGCAGAACCCGGTCGAGTACCTGGGGACCTACCCGCTGCCCGAGTCTCAGATGGACCGGTTCTTCCTGCGGCTCTCGCTGGGGTATCCCGTCGAGACCGAGGAGAAGATGCTGCTGCGCCGCGGAGGGACGGAACGCGTGCTGGGCGCGATTCCGTCGGTGCTCGGGCCCGAGCAGGTCCTCGCGCTGCAGAACGAGACCGAGGCCGTGACCGTCTCGGACAGGCTGCTCGACTACATCCACGCCCTCGTCCGCGCGACGCGCGGCACGGGCGAGCTGCGCCTGCCCGTCTCCACGCGGGGCGCTCAGGCGCTCTTCCGCGCCGCCCAGGCGCGGGCGTTGATCGAGGGCCGCTCGTACGCCACGCCCGACGACGTGCAGGCGGTGGCCGAGCCGGTCCTGGCGCATCGAATCCTCTCCGCCTCGTCGGACGGCTTCGGCGCGGGCGGGCGGGAGAGAGAGATCGTGCGGAAGATCCTGGCGCAAGTGCCGGTGCCGGTATGAATCAATTTTGGATTTCGGATTTTGGATTTTAGATTTGAGGGGGCACATGCAATCCAAAATCCAAAATCCAAAATCCAAAATCTAAAATCCCATGACCCGCCTCATTCCCGACTGGGAAATCCGCATCACGAACTTCGGCCTCGGCTACATCCTGATGTCTCTCGTCGTCGCGATCGCGGCGACGAACACGGGAAACAACGGTCTCTATCTCGTCCTGGCCGCGATGCTTGCGGGAATGATCGTCTCCGGCATCCTGTCGCGCCGCAACGTTCGGGGCGTCGACTGCGAGATCGAGTCGGTCGGAGAAGTGATCGCGACGCGGCCGGCCTGGCTGAAGGTCAAGCTCGAGAACCGTCTCAGGGCGTCGAGCGCTCAGGCGCTCTTCTTCCTGCACGAAGCGCTTCCGGGGCCGCTCTGGATCGATCCGCTGCAGCCGGGCGAGAAACGCGAGCTCGTCGTCGAGGGCACGTTTCCGAGGCGCGGCGTGTATCGGGACGCGGACGCCGGGCTTCTGTCGCGCTTTCCTCTGGGCCTCTTCCGAAAATACCGACGGGCGAGGTTGCCGCGCGAGCTCGTCGTGTATCCGCTGCCCGAGACCAGCTCGGTTCCCGCGGTCCCTGCGGAGGAGTCACGCGGAGGTCGGCCCCATCCGCGCCAGCGCGGCGGAGGCTCCGACATCCGAACGCTGCGTGAGTTCTCGCCGGGGGACGACCCGAGGGACCTCCACTGGAAGCAATCCGCCCGGATGGGCCGCTGGATCGTGCGCGAGCGGGAGGCGGAGCGAGACCGCTCCCTCTTCCTCGCGGTCGAGAACGGGGTCGCGTGGCCGCCCGATGCCGCCGCGCTCGAGCGGTTCGAGCGGTCGATCGCGCGCTGCGCGGGGCAGGCGCTGCTCCTCCTCTCGCGCGGAAGCGAGGTCGGCCTCCATGCGCGCGGCGTCAAGGTCGGCGCCCGCGGCGGGCGAAACCAGCGGATCCGGATTCTCGATGCGCTCGCGCGGCTCCAGCCGGTGTCGCTCGATTCCGCGCCTCCGTTTCCGGTGATGCGGCGGGGGGACCTGAGATGGTTCGTCTCCTGACCTCGCGTCGCGAGATGCCGCCGGGCCTGCGGAGGGCGTACCTGCTCGTCCTGACGCCGGCCGCGCTGCTGGCGCCGCTCCCGCTCCTCTGGACGCAAGGCGCGAGCAGGAGCGCCGTCCTCCTCTACGAGCTGACGCTCCTGCTGCTCTGGTGGCGGGCGCGCGGCGGGAGAACGGTGCGCGCCTCGGACGCGATGCTGAACCTCGCGGGGCTGCTCTATCTGGGATGGCTCGCGTTCGAAACGGTCACGCTCCGCCTGGGTCTCCTGCGCTCGGTCGCGCACCTGCTGCTCTTCACCGCGCTCGCCAAGCTCGCTTCCCTCAAGCGCCCGAGCGAGGCTCGTCTGGCGCTTCTCGTCATCTTCCTCCTGACGCTCGCGGCCGCTTCCTCCTCCACCCATGTCTCTTCGATCCTGTACTTCGCGGCGATGGCCTGGATCGGCTTCCGCACGCTCTCCCAGCTGGGCGTCCTCGCGGACTTCGAGGAGGCGCCGCCCGATCGCGTGCTCGAGTCGGTGCCCACGCCCGGATTGACGGGTGTCGCCCTGCTGGCGGGCGCGGCGTTCACGGCCCCGCTGTTCATCGCGCTGCCGCGGCTGCACGGCCCGTTCGCGGTCGCACCGTTCCGCATCGAGGATGCGTTCTCGCGCACGCTGTCTGCGGATCGGGTGGACCTGGAGTCCTTCGGCGCGGCCAAGCGCAGCGATCGCGTCATCCTTCGGCTCTCCTCCAAGCCCGAGCTCAGTTTCACTGCGCGGGAGGGGCTGCGCTTGCGAGAAGCGGTCTTCACGGAATACCAGGACGGCGTCTGGGTGCGTGAGCCCTGGTCCGGGCGTCGGCGCGGCGAACGAGCCGCCTACGCGGCGGAGGCGGTGGCCGGCGAGCCCTTGCAGTCCGTCGTGTCCTTCGACCTGAACGTGTTCGGCCAGGGCTTCCTGTTCCTGCCCTACGGAACGGCCGCGGTCCGCGTGGACCGGGGCCGCACGCTCGAGCTTCCGGACGGGGTGATCCAGGCCTCCTCCGGCCGCGGCCCCGTGCACTATCAAGCGGAAGTACGGCGGCGCCCGGAGCGGGGACCGGGCAAAGACGCGATCTCGCTGGCCGACGTTCCCGAGGAGATCCAGAAGTTCGCCATTCAATTGACCGGCGATCTCTCGACGCCGCGGGCCATCTCCCGCCGGATCGCCGAGCTGTTTCTCCGAGACTTCGTCTATACGCTCGACCCGCCGAAGGCGACCGGCGATCCGCTCGTCCACTTCCTGCTCCGCTCGAAGGCGGGGCACTGCGAGCACTTCGCCTCCGCGGCGGCGATGATCCTGGCCTCGCGCGGCGTTCCCGCCCGCCTGGTGACGGGATCCTACGGCGGCGAGTCGGGGCTCTTCTCGCGCTCGATGGTGGTTCGCGCTCAGAACCTGCACGCCTGGGTCGAAGCGGACCTGGATGGAGCCGGGTTCGAGGTCTTCGATCCGACGCCGCCGGCCGGCGTGCCCCCGGCGTTTCGGCCCTTCTCGATGCTGTCGAGGCTCTCGGCGCTCGCGCGCGAGATCGAGTTCTTCTACGACCGCCGAATCCTCGGCTTCGACTCGACGGACCAGGTGGCGGCCGTGGAGGCCGCCCGCGAGTCGCTCGGCGCGGCAACGAGCGCGCTTCTGTCGCTCAAGGGCCATGCGAGCCGGCTGCTCTCGCCCGGCTTCGCGGCCGCTCTGCTGTCCGTCGCCTTCACCGCCTTGATCGTGCTGCGGGCCCTCGGGGGAGCGCGGAAGGGCCCTGGCCCGGCGACGCGGGCGTACCTTGCGCTCCGCCGTCTGCTCGCGAGGCGCTCCGGCCCGGTGGCGGCGTCCGTCGCGCCGGCCGAGGTCGCCCGCCTCTTCGGCCTCGCCGTGCCCGAGGCTGGGAAGGACGCGCGCGCCGTCGCGTCGATCTACTGCGCCAGCGCCTTCGGCGGCATCGAGCCGGATCCCGAGGCGCGGCGCGAGCTCAAGCAGAGCCTCAGGCGATTGCGGCGGCTGACTTGAGGGGTTTCAGGTTTCACGTTTCAGGTTTCAGGTGGCGACGCGGGATGTATAAGCAATTGCTTATGTCTTATCCGACCTGAAACCCGAACCCGAAACTTGAAACTTCTCTCAGTACGCGTTCCTGTGGCGGAATCCGTACCGCAAGGTCATCCAGAGGATCTTGATGTCGAGCGAGAGCGACCAGTTCTCGATGTAGTAGAGGTCGTACTCGATCCGTTTCGAGACGCTGGTGTTGCCGCGCCAGCCGTGGACCTGCGCCCACCCGGTGATCCCGGCGCGGACGCGGTGGCGGAGCATGTACTGGGGGAATCTCTCCTTGAACTCCCGTACGAACTCGGGTCGCTCGGGCCGGGGGCCCACGAGCGACATCTCGCCCTTCAGGACGTTGACGAGCTGCGGAAGCTCGTCCAGGCTCCAGCGCCTCAACCATCCGCCCAGCCGCGTGCGGCGATCGTCGTCGCGGCTCGCCCACGTCGGCCC
>Ga0070706_100006801_pt1 | contig 10795 bp, 7 predicted proteins | sample KBSK5501metaG_FD_65476 | JGI IMG/M metagenome (GOLD analysis project Ga0070706, IMG submission 65476) | Corn, switchgrass and miscanthus rhizosphere microbial communities from Kellogg Biological Station, Michigan, USA - KBS K5-50-1 metaG | ecosystem: Host-associated > Plants > Roots >...
GATGTAAGCGCTGGCGGGGTGCACCCATTTGTGAAAACAAATCCGCCCCAGCACCAACTCCAGCAGAATGCTTGTGACGATCGCCAAGAGCGTTTTCGGATAGCTCTCGAGAATGCCGAACGACAGGTGTCCGACAAGCAGAATGCAGGTAATAAAGGCCGGCGCGATATAGCGATTGTCGAGGCTGAACAGCGGCTTCCGTCGCGTAGGCGCCGGAGGCGGCAGAACAGGCGCGCCCATCTGTTGACTCACGCAGCCTCCTTAATCTTGTGCAACTGATCGGCGGCAGGCTTGTCGATGGTCTGAAGTTTGCCCGAGGGCCAGCGAATCACCGCTTTTTCAATCTGCGGGTTCGTGCCCAAACCGAAATGCAGCCGCCGGTCATTCTGAGCGGCAAAACCGCAGCCGCCCGAAACCTCTTGCACCTGCTGCTGCCCATTCCAAAATAATGTGACCTTGGCGCCGATCGCGCTGCGGTTACTTGTCGTTCCTTCCAACTCGAATTCCATCCACTGGTTCTCTGGAGCAACCGTGTTCTTGTAAAGCAGTAACGGCCCGTTCTGGTTAGCAACAACCACGTCCAGCACCCCACGATTCCACAAATCCACCAGCGCTACCGACCGTCCATCATAGGTATCCGTAGCGCCGACGGCTTGTGCCACATCGACGAATTTCCCGGCACCATCGTTCAGCCAGACTCGCTTGCTTTGATAGCCTGACAAACTGCGCCCTTCAAACGCCGGCCAATTCTTCGCATCGCCGATGATGGTGCTGTTTCCTCCCGCCACCTTGGAGAAGTCGTACCAATAACTTCGATTCCGGTCGAGAGAAATGTAGCCATTCGTCAGATACAAGTCGAGCGTGCCATCGTTGTTCAAATCGCCGAACTGCCCGCCAAAACTCCACCCGCCCAGTTCCACGCCAAAGTCCCGCGCCAAGTTCTGATACTGAATCGCCTCACCCGCCGTGCCTTCCTTCGGCACCCACAGATTGTTTCCCTGGATGAGAATGCCATCCTCGGAAATGTTGGAAACGTATACCGCGTATCGGCCTTGATTGAGGATATCGCCGAATGCAGCATTCATGCCGCTTTTGGGCGCAAAGCCGACGCCTGTCTTTTCGCCAACTTCGCGAAACCGCTTCCCATCATTAAAGTAGAGTTCCGACACTCCATAATCATTCGCGATAAACAAATCCGGATGGCCTGTCCCGCGCAGATCCGCCGCGGCGGCGGCCAACGCCCAGCGCCGGCTGTCGATGCCCACTTTCGCGCTGACCTCTTCAAATTTGCCATTGCCAAGATTGTGAAACAAATATTTTCGTCCGCCGTTCTTGGCATACTCGAAACTCTCGGGCATGATGCGCGTGGTCGCGATATGCCAAAGATCAATGTCTTCGGAATAATAACCGCCCACAAAAAGGTCCAGAAGCCCGTCGCCGTCGTAATCGAACCAGATTGCCGTGTTCGCATTGATCCAGGAGGGCAATCCAGCCTGCTCAGTTACGCGTGTGAAGCCTTGACCCTGATCGTTATGAAACAACTCCGGACGCCCCCACTTGATCAGAAACAAATCTTCATACCCGTCATTGTCGAAATCTCCCCAAACCGCGCCCATGGAAACTCCGGTCCCGGGCTGGTTGACATCAGCAATGCCCATTTCACTCGCCACATCTTTAAACGTTCCATCATGCATGTTTCGATACAGGGCATTCTTGCTTCCGATCGCGCTGTTGGTGACGTAAATGTCAGGCCAGCCGTCGCGATCGAAATCGACGATCGACACCGACGCGCCCATCGACGCAACCTCAGGCATGATGGGATCCAGCTTGGGATCGAGCTTGGGCGCTTGATGCTGAAAATTGATGCCGGCAGCACGAGAAACTTCTTCAAGATAGAAACCATGGCGCGCCAATGCTGTCTTGGCATCGATCTTCGACCTGTCGGCGTTGCGCCCAGCGGACATCCGCTTGATGACCAAAGGAGTCGCCAATAGCGCGATGAAGAAAAGAACGAGGAATCCCCTTGCTGCGCGGTTGCCTGTCATTTCCCGGTCTCAGCCCTCAACGCGTTTTTGAATACCTCAGGCGTGACATAGCGCGTTTGATACGTCTGCCAATCCTCTGGATGATGCCGATAGACCCACTCATCCTCCAGCATGCCGGGCGGCGTCGTGTACTGATTCTTGGCGTGATACGGCAACGGCAGCACGGTTTTGCCGAACGTAGAGTTATAATCGCCGTCCTTGATCCAGCCATCACCGGCAATCACGTAATCGCGTACCCAACCTGTGGGCGGTGGCGGTTGCTCAGCGAAACGGAACGTCATCTCGTCGCCCGAGTTCATGATGACGTAGCGATCATCCACGCGCGCCAATAGCTCGCGCACGTCGCCATACCGCGTGTAATAACCGACCAGATCGCGCCAGCGCTGTTTCGATCCCTCTATGTGGTTGTAGTCTGGAATTTCCGGCGAAGAGAAGTTCACTTGATTCATGACAGAGTATCCGCGAAAGTGAAGATCCGCCACGGTCGGATCAATATGCGTCACCTTCAGCGCAGTATCCGGCAGACCGCGCGCCCACTCAATGGAGTCCCAGTAAATCTCAAGGTTGGTTCGCAAGCGCAAGCGGTGCGGCGTTCCCGGACGAAGGACATTGGTGAGATCGAACAAACATATTTTCTTACGGCCAGCCGGAAAACCCAGGTTCGCCTTGGCGACGGCCCATCCCCCGCGACCGTCCGGCACTTCCAGGCTCAAGCCCCGGGCGGCTTCGTGATGGCCCTGACTCACTGCCACGTTGATCGACGAGTCCGTAGGATGCATCCAGCCCTTAGCGATCAGGTAGAGCGGACCACTCGTGGGGGCGTCGTCTCCGAGGTCGACTTCGACATAGTGATCGCGCGTGATGCCTTGATACTGGCCGCGTCCGAAAGTATCCAGGTATCTTCCATCCAACGTGCTGACGAGGTCGGTCACATCCTGACCATTGTCATCCACCGCGCGAGCGATTTTCTGCGGGCTGGCGACTGTCGTGATCGCGAGTTTCGCCGGTGGGATCACAAACCGCTCGTCAACGAAAATATCCGTCCCCACCGGATGGTCGACGGTCATCAGTCCAAGAGAGTCGTAATAATAGGTCTCCCACAGTTCGGCTGTGATACGAAGATCGTAAAACCCATCGTGCGGTACGAGTTCATCGCGTCCGATTTTGTACCATTCTTCGGTCGCTTCCACGCGCGCCGTACCGAGAGTGTTGATGCGCAGCCCAATCGCGGAACTCCACGGCACGGCGTCCTTAACAAACTCGACCTGTTTACCGTTATACGCAAAGAGGTAAGGACAGGACCCCTTGATGCGCTGTATAGTCACGATCTCCTGGTCAGCCTTCACCTCGAATTCAGCGCGGATCGATCCATTGGGCCAGAGCACACGCACGACATCCGTACTCGTCTGTTCGCCCAAACCAAAATGTACTTGGGGGCCGGTGATCGGTTGCATTTGCACCAGCAAGCCCGAGCGGATTTCCATCTCGCCCCCAATGCCGAACGGGTTGATGCGCTGGTCACCGGTGGCCTGAGCCGCGTGTGGCCGGATCACCTGCCAGTGATAATTCTTGGATCCGTGATTGACTCCCTGGAGCGCCTGTCCGTCCGCGGAAACAGCCAGCAGAGAGAGTTTGCCCTCGCCCGTCAAGTCGGCCACGTCCAAGACTGGGGCGAGCGGAACGGCCTGCGTCAGCAGAACGAATTTTCCCTGTTCGTCGCCCAGCCAAACCAGAGAACCCACGGTGCTATTGGCAGGAACTGGCGCTACGGGCGACAGAAGCAAATCGAGAGCCCCGTTGTTATCCAAGTCCGCAACGCGTAGGCGGACGTCGCTCGCAACGTAGTTGTTTGCGTTCGGAACCCGGGCAATCTCGCCAATGTCCCAGCCGCCTTCGTCCTTCGGTGAAATCCGGACGATCGCGCCGTCGGCTTGAACCGCCAGCAAATCCAGTACTCCATCGTTATCGACGTCGGATGCGGCAATGGCTTTCACCAACGGCAAATTGGCAGGAAGCACCCGTTCGTGGAATTGGCCGGATCGCTCGTTGATAAATATATGAAGGTGCCCACCCCCGTCAATGATTGAGGCATCGGGATTGCCGTCGCCATTGAGGTCAGCCCAGGCAAATCCACGCAGCCCGGAAACTCCGGCGAACGGATGGATCCCGGTGAATGTGTGGTCCCCATTATTTCTCAAAACGAGTGGGGCGCCATCGTTCGAGCCCAGCACGATATCGAGGTCTCCATCCGCCTCAATGTCAACCGCCCACGCTCCGGTATAACGCCCACTGGTCACGGATTTCGGCAGCTTGGTCTGCGCCGTCACTTCGGTGAACGTGCCAGAGTTGTCCTGGCGGAACAGGCGCACACCGCCCGCGCCAGCGAGAACCAGATCCGTCTTGAAATCGTAATTGAAATCGATTTGCAAAACTCCCTCGGGCGACGGTGGAATCGCAGAAGGCCCACCGGGAAAGGGAAGCGTTGGCCCGCTGGACAAATGCACTTCGCGGCCGTTGGCCTCCGCGACAACGGGCGCGCCTGCGCTCCCGAGCTGGATCGCTCCAATCCAACTCCAATGATGATTGCCAGCGTCCGCCAGTGGCTTGGAATCAAATCGCAGGGCCATGTCGGGCGGAGCCGGCTTGAAGACTGGTGGTTCCAATCGCAGAAAATGGGTAAAGGGCTGGGCTTCTTCTCCAGCCGGCGCCCTGATAATTGAGAGGCTTTGGCGGTACTCGGGAACGCGCATAAGCACGTTGCGCAGAAACGTGGTTCGCGTGGCGGCAGCGCGTAAGTCCGTGCCGGCCGCCGCAGCCTGTACCGCCTTAAGTTGCTGCTGCACCTCCGGCGGCCATGCGGAGGATCGGGCGCTGATCTGAGCGACCGCAGATTTCAAGGTATCGGCATCGCCGCGCTTCGCGGCAACACGGCTCAATTCGAGCAACGCCGCGAGATTGTCCGGCTGCGCCGCCAGAATCTTCTGCATCACCTGCTGGACTTCAGCTTCGCTGTTGGCGTCGCCTTGCCGTTCGATTTCTTCCGCAAGGGCATACGCGGCTCGCAGGTTCTTGGGGTTTAATTCTACAGCCTTGCGCAGGTCCGCAATCGCTTGCGCGGAATTGCCACGTTCGCCTTCAAGAATTCCCAGCAGATAGTAGATCCGATCATTTTGTGGGGCGAGATCGCGCGCCCGATCGAGTCTCTGCGCGGCTGCGTCATAATTTCTCTGACGCAATGCCAGTACTCCCCAGTTCCCCCATCCTGCCGGTTCAGCGGACACGATCTGGGTTACCTCCGACAGTTTGCTTTCGGCGTGGACATCATCGCCAACCTGCAGCGCAGCCAATCCGACATAGAATGCCGAAACAACGTCGGCGTAAGCTTTGGTACCTTTTTCGGGCAGCTTGGCGCTGGAATGGCATCCCGACAGTACGACAAAGAGGTTTCCGAGAAACAGTAACGCCACCGTATGTCGAAAACTGATCGCTTGGCCGGCACGCCGAGCGAAGTACCGGCTCCAACCTCGAAACGCGTCAATGCACATCAGGAGCCAGCCTCCATCCGAAATGGACATCGCATCCTCAATTGACCCGTTCCGCCTTGCCTGCTAATGACGACGTATTGGCTGCGAGATTTTCTTTGCCCAAATGCGCGTTCCTCCGCCTTCTTACGCGAGAGATTCCGCGGAACCACAGAATTGCCACTAGGAGAAATGGCAACAGAAAAAATAAAAGGTCCCACCGGCCGAACCCCGGCGGAGTGACCAACACTTGAGTCGTAGCCTCACCGTCTCCCTGCGCGCTCTGCACCACAAGATGAACCCGCCACAACTCCTGCCGATCGAACGCCGCCTGCGCGTTGTATTGCACCTGCCCACGCGACTTCACCCGTTGCGCTTCATAAAACGTTTCAGGCAACCTGCCAGTCAGCGGCTGCACGCCAATTCTTATCTTCAGATCGCTGGGAATCGCACCCCCCGGCGCCGGTTGCACGAAAACGTAAAACGCTCCCGTACCCACATCGGGATGAGTCCAGAGAGCAACTATACAGGGCCCAATCTTCTGGTTCTCGATGATAGGGAAGGGAGGTCCGTTGTGGGCATTGGCCGCCGCCGGCAACATCAACGCAAGCGCAACCAGCATCCCGACCGAAATTTCTCTACTGCTTGTACGGAGATCCAGCATGTTTTCAGTCAACACCAACACGCACAACGCGAGATTATCCGCTCATCATCGTGGCGCGCATTTCCATTGGCTGAAACATTAGCCACATCGACGCGCACCACAAAACCAGACACACCACCGCCCACGGAAGAAACGCCCGCAACGGCCTATCCGGCGCGTCATCTTCCGCCAATCCGTAGATCACTACCAGCGACCCCGCCAAACCAAGCATCAAAAATCCGATCTCGATGACTTGCACGACGTTCGCTGGCAAGCCCGTCAAGCTCCAGCGGGGCTCCCCCAGCAAAGGCCTGCCCAGACTCGCGATCGCATTTTGAGTTACGGGTATCACCGTATAGAGTCCCGTCAAAAAGTGAAAGCAATAGTGAGCCAACCACATTCCGAAGCCCATCGGAACCAGGCCGTAGGTATATCTCACCGCGAGGGGCAACAGATCGCGTTTGCTGCTAGCCCATGTGCGCGTCAGCCAAGCTGCCAGTCCCAACAGCAGAACCGGCTCCACAATTAAGAAAAATGTGAAGATTACGCCAAGCACAGGAGCCTCGTGATTCACATGCAAAGTCCGTCCCAGCCAGGTCTCAACCGCATAGCTGGGACTGACCATGCCAAAAGCGTTCAGTAGCGCGCCGAATGTGAACACGATTGCCAACGCCGCCAAATCCTTGCGACGCGAGAAATACCCAATTCCCGATCGAATGGGATCAACCATCAGTTCGTTGGCCGGCAGCCGGCTCGATATACCAATGTTGTCGTGCGGGCAGGCATGAACGCAGTCCAAACAGAAAGTGCAATCCATGTTCCCGACCTTGCTGGGCTGAAATAGCGCAAGCTCGCATCCGCGGATCGTCACCAGATCCGACACGGGCTCCCGCCTGCCACGAATGCAGTCCTTGGTATGACAGCGTGTGCAAACATCCTGCTCTCGCACCTTCACCTCAAACGGCGAAAGCGTGGAAGCCACAAAATTAAACTGTCCGATGGGGCACACGAACTTGCAGAACGATGCGTGCTTGAAAAACCCATCCACCACCAGCACCGAAAGAAAGTAGGCCACAATCAGCCAGGCCGTCCACCACGGCGACGACCACAGGTCAAACAGTTCATACGTAAAGAGGATCAAGACGAAGAGTCCAACTGAAATCCACTTATTGCGCAAGGCGCGAGGCCAGTTGAATCGAGGCTTAAAGAAACGTCGCGCCGCTTGACGCACCAGCATGAAGGGGCACGCCAGACAGAAAAAATTGCCCGCGCAAAGCAGCACCAGCACCAGCACGCCGCGAAAGTGAAGCCAGCTCAGCGTGGTCGCCAGATTCTTCGGCGCCAACGTTGGTCCGAACAGCCCGTGCAGGATCATGATGATGCTGAGCACGAGCAGCGGCGCCTGAAGCAATGGGCGAGCATAGCGCCAGCGGAATAAATGGCCCAAGCCAGGCACTCGCATCAAGTCAAACGGAAGCGATTCAGCAGTTTCCAGGGCCGGGATGGAAGAAGGATTCAACCGCTTGCCTATTTAGGTCGGACGCCACTAACTTCGATCTGTCGTTCAAGCTTCTTTCCGCCAGGCAGCGTGACATGGAGGAAGACAATCCAATCGCCCGCCATCTGAAATTTCAAATGCGTTTGGTAGCGGCCAGGCTGTTCTTCCTTCGCCTCTGCGAATACAGGACTCATGCCCGCATGCGACATGTCAGCCTCGACCGCAATGCGTGCTCCCGTGACTGGTTTACCAGCCGCGTCCGCCAACCTGAAAGTGATCGTAGCGACACCGACGCGCGCCGGCAAAGGGGAGATCTCATGCTCAACTGTGACCGGATCCGACGATTCGACCGGTCGGGAACAGCCGGCCATAAGCAGAGTTGCCGCGCACACAAAACCAACCAGAACTCGACAGGACACTCTCAGATCAGGCGGCTTTTGGTAGAGCGTGGCGGCCCCACTCGCACGTGCAAGCTATGTTTCCCTGCTCACCCTCCGGTGGAAACATGTGGTAATACATCCCGATGACCATCGGGATGAACACGATGGAGTTATAGAAAAGGTGGAGCTCCACCCGCGGAAAAACTAGCTGCAGGATGCTGCAAGGCACCGGCTTTCCCCAGAAATTATGGTGAAACGTGGCCTGCCAGATCAGCAAAAAATGCTCGATGTGATGCCAGAACTGAATCCAAAACGCCACCATCCACCAAGTGTAGGAAACGCCGGTAAAGCCCTTGCGAAATACCCAAAGCCCAATCAGCATGACCAGGGCATAACCATAGTGCAAGGTTTCTGTCTGGATCAACCAGGGATAAAGCAACCCAAGCAGCCCCAGAGCCTTCGGCCGGGGCCAGCCCATGACATAAATCTGATACGCCTGTACGAGGTGCTCTGCCCAATGCGCCAGCACAATAACCATAAAGATCTGCAGCGCCCGCTCATGCCAGCGCGTGTTGAGCTTTTCGGAAAGGCTTGGGCTCGTGCCCGGTGCATTATGAACATCGAGAACCGCAGGATGAGAAATTGCCATTACCGTCCTCCCCAGGCCACTCCCTAGAAAATGTGATCACGATCACACTCTGCCCCACCTTGGGTCAATAGTGAAATTATATTAGCGGCGTGCACAGTCCGGTGCCCAGCTTCAAAAGTGCAGGTTGGTCTCCAGGAAAATGAGCTGCCCGTTCGGGTTTTTCGGATAAATCGACGCAATCACGCCTTTGCCCCAGGCATGGCCATAGTAAAGAGTGGCGGCGAGGTATCGCGTGAGCGGATAGTCGGCGCTTAGATCGCAAACATTGGCCAGGCCCCGGTTGCCATTGCTTGGCCGGCCAGTATAGCCAAAAGTCTGAGGCTGAAATGCTCCCCCTCCCAAATACCAGAGATCGGAGGCGCTCGCCAGCCGCAGCGCGTGCACTTCGCTGCGCAACCCCAGCTTCGAAACCGGCCTCAGGTTCAGCGTCCCGTACAAGTCCTCATTATTCATCATATTGTAGAAAGGGAAGCGCGCGTACTGGCGGGGCGTCGTCAGCACCTGAAAGAACGTGCCGTGATGCGAGTCCTTGGCGTTCCCGTCGCCGCTGCCGTACGAATACCCCGCGCTCAACCAAGGCTTCAGAGCTTTGACAGGCGGCTGCCATCCGGCTTCGCCCACGAACGAGCCGGCACGTTGCGTGAGGTTTCCCCATGAACCAGTCTGCACTGCTCCCCAAACCAGGAAGTCGAACTTACCGCCGCTAGTGGTATTGACAACGTGGACGTAATCCGCGCCCCAGGTTGCGATCTCAATTTTGCCGATGTCGGCCGTACGGATCGGCGTCGGACGGTTATCGGTCTTCAGAATCCGAGTGCGGTGATCGATATAGCCCAGCGCGAATACGCGCAATTCTCCCGCGTTCTGCCGGGTGTTGACCGACCGAGTGTAGGCACCGTAGTAGGTGTCCACATTCAGCTCGTCCATCCCTTTGACTTGAAAAACTCCCTCGGTTGGCCGGGCGCCGAAGAAGGTGAAATTGTTTTGCCCGGAGTTCGTCGAGAGTTGGACTCCGTCGTAGGTGCGCTGTACGGCGGCAAAGGCGAAATTCGAAATCAGCCGGCTCGAAATGCGCGTCTGAATCACGGTCGCCAGCAACGGATCTCTGGGCGTGACTTCTAGGCCGTCAAAATATTCGAAGCGGCCTAGTTTCAAACCCGCCGGTCCGAGATGCTTGAAGTTCACAAACGCCTGCTTCACAAATCCGTTGGCGACGTTCGTGTGATTATTGTTGGCCGCATAGTAGGTGCCGCCCAGTCCAAGTTGGCCCTGTGGAGCGGCTACCACGGCGTTGTTTGGTAAGCCGAGAATAGAGGGCTGTTCTCCCTCAACGAACCAGTCAGTGTGTTCCCCGGTTTGCCCGATGCCCACACGCAGGAGGGAATCCCAGAAGGGGTAATCGCTGTTTCCGGTTTTGCCCTCGAACCAGTTCCATCCTTCCGTACGTGTGCGCCAGTTCACCGAAATCTCAAGTGGGCCAATTTTGTGCTTGGGCAGCCGCGCTGGCTTCTGTGCAGAGTCCACGGTTGCTTGTCCGGCTGCGGGCGCAGCTGCCGACGTTGATGCCATCGCCGGTCTGGCACCGGAGTCCGGAGTTGCTGGCAAAGCATTTTGGGCGAAGACAAATCCACCCACAAAAAGAACCGTCCCCAAACCTGAGCAGGTTGCAAATGGCAATTTCATATCATCCCCAATCTGAGCGCTTTGCGAAGGCCGTCACGGCGCCCCGTAAGGCACGCAGTCCACAGTTTGTCCCGGTTATTCAGAGGTGCGTTCGCTGTATAACCTGCGAACTCAGTAGCTTTCGTTGAAAACGCTCCCCCACAAATTAGTGAGGCATTCTGGGGTAGTCCTGGCGGCGGGTCAATAACCGATTCGTACTAGAGAGCATCGTCGGTAAGGTCCTCGACCTGTTCGTCGTTGGGTGACAGGAACAAAAAGCCTTTAACCGCGAAGGCCGCTGAGAAAAGCCGCAAAGAACGCTGAGAAGAACAAATCAAGATTTGCTCAGCGGCCTCAGCGGCTTTTCTCAGCGAACTCCGCGGTTAAAGGCGTCGCT
>Ga0070706_100006802_pt1 | contig 10794 bp, 8 predicted proteins | sample KBSK5501metaG_FD_65476 | JGI IMG/M metagenome (GOLD analysis project Ga0070706, IMG submission 65476) | Corn, switchgrass and miscanthus rhizosphere microbial communities from Kellogg Biological Station, Michigan, USA - KBS K5-50-1 metaG | ecosystem: Host-associated > Plants > Roots >...
CCGCCGGAACGTCCCTCGATCAGTTTGCCGATCTCATAACCGTGGCGGCCGGCGCTCCACCAAAGAGAGGATGAGCATCTCCGCGCTTCCCTTCTTCATCTCCCGATCGGGCAGGTTCGCTGCGATATATCGCATAACAACATATCTTCGTAACAGCTATCCTCCGCGCTGTCAAGCGCGGCGGGGCGGCCTTATGGGCGGGATGTCGGGGAGGGCGGGCGGGGCTGGTCCGGACAGGCCAGTTCGATGTGCCACACCGGCCCGCCGAAGAAGAGCGGACCTTCCGCTTTGATGAATGTCGGAGCCTCGCCCGAGAGCATCCAGACATATGTCACGGGAGGCTTCTTGCCGAGCAGCGTGGCGAGCACTCCCTTGATGCCGCCGATCTCGATCTGCGTGGCATAGCGGATCGATTTGTGCGTCGAGCTCCCGAGGGTCACGCGATCCTCGCCGGCCGGCGAGAGCACGAGCTTGACGAGAAGCGGCTTGGGCGTCGCCGCTACCATCGAGAGCGTGGTCCCGGGAGGATCGGGACTAATGTTTTTCAGGAGCGTGAACATCAATCCGTTGGCCACGTCGGGAGGCAGTTCCAACCGGTCCTGGTCGAGCTTTTCTTTCCCGTCCTCCGTCCGGCTCTTGACCGTCACGAGACCGCTGGTTGCGTCGATCGAGGTCTCGATGGGATGGGGGAAGCTGGGACCCTTCTGGACGAGGTGGTCGCTGATCAGCCGGAAGCGCTCCTTCTGCGAGAACACGACGGTCTCGTCGTGGATCGAGCCATCCTTGAAGTGGAAGACCACGCGGGTCGTGACCCGGTCGCCCCGGGAGGTCTGAATCAGGTCTCCATCCGCCAGGGCGGCGCCGTCGAGCGCGCGCAAGACCAGAAAGCCGCGAGCCACCCCTTCCGCATGGCGGACGGGCACCTGCTCGGCGCAGAGAGCTCCGGGCGCGAGCAGACCCGCAAGGATGAAGAACATCTGAAGAAAACGCCGCTCCATCAGCACCTTTCTCAGAGGTCGAGAGAGCAATTGCCGTACCGGGCTTCCTTGCCGGCCACCGAGCGCCGGTCAAGCGCGCCGGCTAAGGAAGAACCCGCCTGGGATCGGCACGCCGGCGGCCGAATCACCCAAAACACTGCGCCTGTCCGCACGTATGGGAACGAAGGCACGCACGTTCATCCGAACTGGAGGTAAGAATGAGAGTCTTCTTCCGCACATCGATTCCGGCTTTCGTCCTTTTGCTGGCGGCTTCCGTCACCGCGTTCGCGGCGCAGGGCCTCACGTTTCCGCCGAGCGGCGACAATCCCCGGTCCACGGTCACCCAGGCGATTGGACCGGTCAAGGTCACGATCGACTACTCCAGCCCCCGCGTCGTCCGCGGCCCCAACGACCGCCGCGGAAAAATCTGGGGTGAACTGGTTCCCTGGGGGATGTCCGATCTCGGTTTCAACGGGTGCGCGAGCTGCCCATGGCGCGCCGGAGCGAACGAGAACACGACGTTCACCGTAACGAACGACGTCAAGGTGCAGGGACAGCCACTGCCGGCCGGAACCTACGGCCTTCACATGATCCCCGGCCAGGACGAGTGGACAGTCATCTTCTCCAAAAACGCCGAGTCGTGGGGCAGCTTCTGGTACGACCCCAAGCAGGACTTCCTGCGCGTCAAGACCAAGGCGGGCAAGAGCGACTACCACGAGTGGCTCACCTACGAGTTCACCGAACGAGAGCCGGAGAAGGCCACGGTCGCTCTCGAGTGGGAAAACCTTCAGATCCCGATCTCCATCGCGGTCGATAACGCGACGCAACTCTGGGTCGACAACATGAGGCACGACCTGCAGGGCTTTGCGGGATTCGCCTGGCAGAACTGGCAGCAGGCCGCCGCCTTCTGCGCTCAGAAGAAGACGAACCTTCCCGAAGCCTTGAAGTGGGCCGAGAGGGCCGTTTCGGATCCGACCTGGTCGGGCGGTTCGGAGAATTTCGTGACGCTCTCGACGCTCTCGCGTTTGCAGTCGATGAACGGCCGCGAGCAGGAAGCAGCGAAAACGTTCGACAAGGCAATCAACCATCCCACCGCCACCGCGATTCAAATCCATCTCGCGGCGCGCCAGCTCATGACCGACGGAAAGAAGCAGGAAGCGTTCAAGCTCTTCCAGTTGAACGCCAAGAGGTACCCGAACCAATGGCCGGTTCACGTCGGCCTGATGCGCGGCTACGCGGCGATGGGCGATAAGAAGAAGGCGCTGGAGGAGGCGAAGCTCGCATTGCCGCAGGCGCCGGACGCGGGGAACAAGAAGAACCTCGAGGGCCTGATCAAGCAGCTCGAAGAGGGCAAGGAGATCAACTAGGGAGCGACGTCAAAAACCGGAAGACACCAACTGCTGTCATCCCGAGCGCAGCGGGGGATCTGCTCCGGCTCCGGACCTGAAGGAGTAGATCGCTCGTCGCTTTGCTTCTCGGGATGACGCAGAGGACGAAACAAGCTGATGCCTATTCTTTCTCTCTTGATTCTGCTGCTCGGCTTCCAAACGCTGGACCAGGCACCGGCGGCCAGGACCAACGCTTCACTGATCAAGGAGGCCCGGGAGGCTCACAACCGCGGCGAGAATGCGACCTTCCTCGCCCTCTACGAGGAGCTCGCGCGGCGGCGCCCCGGTGAGATCTTCACTCTTTACAATCTCGCCTGCGGTCAGGCCTTGAACGGTCAGACCGAGGCGACGCTCGCGACCCTCGAGCAGATCCTGACTCTCCGGGTGGCGTCCAATCTCGATCTGGACAAGGACTTCGAAACGATTCGCCCCACGAAGGGGTACCGGAGCGTGCTCGACCGCATGAACGCGTTTCGCAAGGAACGGGTCTCCTCGGGCGCGACGCGGGCGTTCACAATTCCCGAGAAAGGATTCATTGCCGAAGGCGTCGCCTATGACCCCGTAACCAGGGCCTTCTTCGTTTCGAGCATTCGGCATCGGAAAATCGTCCGGATCGATCGGAGCGGGAAGATCACCGACTTCGTCACCGCCGGTCGCGACGGCCTTCGGAGCGCTCTCGGAATGCGTGTCGATCCGAAGCGGCGCACGCTCTCGGTCGCGAGCCAGGCGATCCCGTCGATGGATGGCTATCAAAAGGATCAGCCCCTGGCCGCGGCCGTCTTCGAGTACGACGTCGACTCCGGGCGCCTCCGCAAGGAGCACGTTCCTCAGGCGGACGGCGAGCCCGCTGGCTTCGACGATCTCGCGGTCGCGCCCGACGGAACCGTCTTCGTCAACGACGCCGCAAGTCCCCGCATCTGGAAGATTTCTCCCGGCGGTCCGCTCGAGGTCTTTCTCGTCTCGGACGTGATGGGCGGCACGCAGGGACTGGCCGTCTCCGCCGACGGAAAGACCCTCTACGCCTCCGATTACCGCGGCCTCTTCGCCGTCGACGTCGCGAGCAAACGCGTGACTCCGATTCGGGTGCCGCCGGATCTGGCATTGACCGGAATCGACGGCCTCGTCCTATTCGAGAAGAGCCTGATCGCAATCCAGAACGGGATCATTCCGCACCGCGTCATCCGGCTCGACCTCGCGCCCGACGGCGTGACGATCTCGAAGTCCCGTATCCTCGAGATGAATCATCCGGACTTCGACGAGCCGACTCTGGGGACGATCGCCGACGGTGTTCTCTACTTCTCCGCGGACAGCCAGGGCCAGAAGTTCCTGAACGAAAAGAAGCCGATCAGCCCGGAAGAGATGCGGGACGCCGTGATCCTGAAGCTGCCGCTTTCGCCCAAATAGGGTTAAGCGCGCGCGAAGATGGCCGGGGGGAGTAGGCTTTCCTCCCCAAGGAGAACCCAATGCTTTCTTCCTCGCGACTGATCGCCTTCGTTCGGGTCACCGACTATCAGAGGGCGCGGGATTTCTACGGAGACGTCCTCGGGCTCGAGTTTGTCAGCCAGGACGAGTATGCCCTAGTCTTGAAATCCGGCGCGAACATGATCCGAATCGTCAAAACCGGACCATTCACACCTGAACGGTCCACGGTTCTCGGTTGGGAGGTCTCCGGCATCGAGCGCGCCGCGGCGGAGCTCCAGGCAAGAGGCGTCAGCTTCGAAAAGTACCCCTGGGTCAACGACCCCACAGGGGTCGGCATCTGGACCGCGCCCGGCGGAGACAAGGTCGCCTGGTTCAAGGATCCCGACGGGAACGTTCTTTCCATCTCGCAGCACCACGAGTAGGCGACAGTTCTTCAGGCGCCCGACTCCCGCAATCCCGCGCGCTTGCGCATCTGGCTGATCAACATCTGAAGACGAGTCTCGATCGCCGAGAACCTCGGGTCGCTCCGCAAGGAATCGAGAAGTGGATCGCGCGTGCCCAACGGCCATCCGCGCCAGCCGGCCTCGACCGCTTTCCCCAGCCAGCGGAAGGCCTCGTTCTTCTCGCCTTTCAGTGCATGGACGCAGGCCATGTCGTACGGTACGCTCCAGTCCTGATTGCCGGAGTCGGCCTCGCGGCGATCGGCTGCGAAGCTCTCCTCCAGAAGCGTAGCGGCCTCGCCGCGCCGCCCCGCTCGAAGGTGAACAAATGCCAAATGCGTCTCAACTCCCGCGCCCGCAGTTCGGTTTGAAACCCTGATCCCGCGGAAGGCAGAGAGGACTTGTTCGAAGAGCTGCTGGGCGCGCGGCAGGTCGCCGATCGTCAGCTCCGCGACGGCCACCGCATACAACAGCCGCGGATCGCCTGGAAGAACCTTCATGGCGTTGCGGGCTTGCTGCAGCGCTTCTGCGTCGCGCCGCCACTGGAGGTACACCCAGATCAGGAAGGCGTGCGCATTGTTGAGCTCGGGCTGGAGCTCCAGAGCCCGTTTGAGCCAGCGCTCGGCCTCCCCGGCGTCCCCGAGCTCGCTATAACAGCCGCCGATTCCGGCGGGACTCGCAGAATTCTTTGGGTCGAGCTCAATGGCTCGGAGCATCCAACGGAGCGCCTCATCCGGTCTTCCAAGCAACCAAAGCGTGAAACCGATGTTGGCCGTTGCCGCCGCCTGATTCGGGTTGATCCCGACGGCGTTCCTGCTCGCATCGAGAGACTCCCGGTAAGCCCCCTTCACGAAGTACGTGAGCCCGAGAGCCTTGTGACCTTCGGCAAGCTCCGGATCCAGGGCAATCGCTTTTCGGCTCATCACGAGGCTCGACTCCAGCCACGATTGCGGGAACCCGAAGCGCTGGACCCGTTGAGCGTAGGCGTCTCCCAGGCCGGCGTAGGCCAACGCGAAAGCGGAGTCCAGCGCCGACGCCTTCTGGAAGAACTCGATGGCTGCCTCGTTGTCGGCCTTGCGATAGTGGCTGTAGAGCTCCCGCCCCTTCAGGTACTGGTCATAGGCGGCGAGGTTCCCTGTCGGGCTCCGCTCGATCCGTTTCTTTTCCGCGGGCGAGAGCGTCGCTCGAAGAGCACCGGCGATTTGCTGCGCGACCTCACTCTGGATCGCGAAGACGTCCTTCAACTCGCGGTCGTAGGTCTCGGCCCAGACATGTTCATCGGTTTCGGCATCGATAAGCTGGCTCACGATGCGGACTCGGTCGCCGGCTCGCCGCACGCTCCCCTCGAGCACCGTGGCGACGCCGAGCTCCGAGGCGATCGTCTGAATCGGTTTCTGTGTCCCCTTGTACCGCATGACAGAAGAACGTGAGATGACCTTCAGATCGCGGATCTTCGTTAATTGCGTCAGGATGTCCTCGGTCATCCCGTCGGCAAAGAAGGCGTTCTCGGGATCGGGACTCAAGTTCTGAAAAGGGAGCACGGCGATCGACCTCCGGTGAGGCGCGGAGGCGCCCGGCGCGACGGTCTTGCCGCCGCGTGTGCGCCCGAGGACCACGACGAGGATGACCAGAAGCGCAGCCAGAGCCACTCCCACCCACAAGAGAGCCGTTCGCTGCGGCGAGCCCGGAACGGGGCGTGCCGTCTCCCCCGCCGCGACGGACAAATCGAACGCGAGGTCTTGGGCCGCCTGAAATCTCTCTTCAGGGTTCTTCTCCAGACAGTGACGGACGATGCGTTCGAGGCTGGGGGAGATGTTCTGGTTCGTGACAGACAGATCCGGCGGGTCTTCTTTCATGATCGCCGACATCGCGTCCGCCGCCGAGGCGCCTTGGAAGGCTTTCCTCCCCGAGAGCATCTCGTAGAGGATCGCGCCGAAAGAGAAGATGTCGGAGCGCTGGTCGACGGCGAAGCCACGTACCTGCTCGGGCGACATGTAGCCCACCGTCCCCATCACCATGCCGGGCACGGTTCCGGCCGCCAGCGTCGGTGTCTTCGTGCTCTCGTCCACGGCAATTTCCGGATGCGTGAGCTTGGCGAGGCCAAAGTCGAGAATCTTCACGCGCCCGTCGCGCGTCACGAAGATGTTCTCGGGCTTCAGGTCCCGATGCACGATTCCCTTCTCGTGAGCGGCCGCTAGGCCGTGCGCGATCTGCAGGCCATATTCGATCGTCTTCCTCGGCGCCAGCCGCCCGCCGGTCAGAACCGAGCGGAGCGTTTCGCCTTCGAGCAGCTCCTCAACGACATAGGGAGCACCCTCGTGAGTCCCGATGTCGTGGACGGCCGTGAGATTGGGGTGATTCAAGGCCCCGGCCGCGCGCGCCTCCTGCTCGAAGCGGCGGAGACGATCCGGATCCTGCGAAAGGGACGCTGGCAGAACTTTGATGGCCACCTCGCGGCCCAGACGCGGGTCCCGCGCCCGATACACCTCCCCCATTCCTCCCACACCCAGCGGAGAGAGAATTTCGTAGGGGCCGAGGCGGGTGCCGGCGGGAAGCGCCATCTCAAATCACCGGAGTCGAGGAGCTGTTACGAGCGGCTCATCGTCGAAGAAGCGCTCAAAGTCGCCTACATTCCAGGTGACCAGCGTCCCGACGCGCGCTTTGCGGGCGCACGCCGCAATCAGAGCGTCGTAGGCTGCGCCGCCTCCGATAGAGAGGTCCCGACATTTTCGAAGGGTGAATCGGTAATCCGAGCCAGTCAACGCGACCAGCCTCGTTTCCGCCCAGTTGGCATCGATCAGAGCGAGGGCGTCATTCGGACTCAGGCGGTAAGGCTCGGGCAGACGAGTCAAGACGGAAAAAGTCTCCGCGAGCGAATGCGCCGAAAGAACCAGTCTTTCGCCGGCGGCGCCGCGGCGCTCGACCTCCCGCCGCGTCGCCTCATGGTGTTCGTGCCAGGAACAGACGGCTGCCACGAGACAATTCGTGTCGAGCAGATACGATCTCAATCCCTTTCCCCGATGCCCCGCCGCCGCAGCTGGTCGAGGGTCCCACGGACCGTCGCATCGGTCAGAGGCGAGACGCGCTTACGCGGCACCGCGACGGTCAGCCTGCCGCGCCTCACCAAACGAACGTCCAGAGGCGCCGGCTCGATCTCGATACGCCCGTCCGTCACGCGGATCTGCAGCTCGGCGCCGGCGGAAATCCCTGCGGCGTCCCGGATTCGCTTCGGCACGACGAGCCTGCCGGCGCGATCAATGGTTGTTTTCATGGGAAATAAAATACCATAAATGGCAAGCGGTCACGATCATTCGAAGTGCTGTCAGCCCTGCCCGAGCGGGGCCCGCGACGTCGATCACGAATCAAAATCACTTAAGCCCATCGGCCACGAACAGATCGCCGAGAACACGGCGGTAGGAGTACGCGTAGGACTTGCCGTCGGGAGTGATCAGGATCGGCCAGACTCCGAGAATGCCGGCCGGATCGGGGGGGAGGATTTCTTTCCAGGGAGCTCGCTTTCCCGTCACGACGTCGATTGTGGATATGCGGGCCGGCATTTCGGAAGGTTTCCAGGCGTAGAGCGCGCGGCTATCGGGCGTCCAGCGAATCGGAGTCTCGTCGGGCTCGAACCCGGGAATCGGCCTGGGCTCTGCGGGCTCGACGGAATAGATCGCGATGCGGCGGTCCGGACCCGTCGCGGCGATGGAACGCCCGTCGGGTGAAATCGGGAAGTAACCGAAGGCCGTCACGCCCTCCGGGCTGATCGCGCGGGGCTTTCCTCCCGAGACTTCCTGGACGAAGAGGCGCGGACCTCTGCCCGGCTCGTTCGCGGTCGCCAGGATCCGACGGCCGTCGGGAAAGGATCTTGCCCACTGATAGTTCAGCCTCGGCTTGCCGAGCGGACGGGGAGCGGAGGGACCGGTTGACAACAGGATCAGCTCGTCGCTCTTCGGGAAGGACGTCGTCAGAGCCCAGCGGCCGTCGGGAGAGAGATCGAAGGAGGCTCCCTCACCCAAAAGGGCCGGCGGCGAGCCATCGCTCGGGCGCAGATAAATCGGGTAGCCCTTGGAGCCTGCGATCGCGCCCTGTTCGTCGAAGAGAATCTGTTTCCCGTCATCCGAGAGTCCCGTAGGAAAGGACCAATCGAGCCATGTCAGGTTGCGTTCGCGGGCCATGCCCGCGGCGACTCCCACGATCTCTCGGCGTTGGGCCCGGCGGTCGAACAGCATTCGGCCGTCCCGCGACACGTCCATGAGCGCCCACGCTCCGGGAAAGTTCGCGATCCGACGCTCCCGCCCCGAGAGCGTGACGGTTCGCAAGACATTGCCCCAGTTCGACCAGATTTCGTTCCCCTGGGGAGACCAGGCGAGCGAGATCGTCGGGGTCAGATCCGTGAGGTTCTTTTTCCGGCCGTCAAGCTCGACAACGGAAACCGTGCCGAGGCTGTCGCCTCGCGACGGGTGGTCGATGAACGCGATCCGGCGGCCGTCCGGTGAAACCCGGGCATTGCTGATCCAGCCCCCCGTTTCGTAGAGCACTTTGCCGATCGGATATTCGAGCCGACGCCGATCGCCGAACTCGCGCACCACGGCGAGCTCTTTGCCGTCCGGGGACCAGTCGGCGTCCTGAACGTCCTCGAGCACCTGGCGCGGAGCGCCGCCCGCGAGCGGGACTCGCGCGAGCGTTCCCCGCATCTCCCAACCGATGACGTATCGGGGGTTTTCCAGGATCGCGAGCTCGCCCGCCGAGGAGACCGCGAGAAGGCTGGACGGGGGAAGGCCGAGCGAGCGGGACTCGGGACTCCCGGGCCGAGCGGTGAAGATCTCGGAAGGGTTTCCCTCCCACGCCGCGCCATAGGCGATCGACTGGCCGTCGTGTGTGAATCGCGCGTTCAAGATCATCCCTCGGCGAAACGTGAGTCGCTGAAAGGTCGGATTCGGCGCCCCGGATCGACCGAGGAGCCTTCCGGCAAGGAGACCGACTGTCACAAGCGCCGCCCCCGCGACGAGTCCGGTGAGAAGGCCTCGCCGCCGCCGTCCGGCGCGGACTTGCGCCTCGACCGGCGCCGAGATCGACGCTTCGGAGAGATGGTCGCGGATGCTACGCAGATCCCGCGCCAAATCCCGCGTCGAGGCGTACCGCTCTTCGGGATCTTTGGCCAGACATCGTTCCACGATCCAGCGCAGGGGCGCCGGCGCCCTCGGGTTCGCGCGCTCGACCGGCTCCGGCTCCTCGCGGATGATCGCCGAGAGCGTCTCGACAGCGGTCGCCTTCTGAAAGGCGCGCTTCCCCGTGGCCATCTCATACAGGATCGAGCCAAAGGAGAACTGGTCGGAACGGAAGTCGACGGACCGTCCGCTCGCCTGCTCGGGCGACATGTAGCCGACCGTTCCCATGACCGTTCCGGGCGCGGTAGGCGAACCGGCGACGGTCGGAAGGGCCGAATCCTGCTCCGGGATGCTCTCGGTCAGCTTCGCCAGCCCGAAGTCGAGAATCTTGACGAAGCCATCCTGCGAAATCATGACGTTCTCGGGCTTCAAGTCGCGGTGGACGATTCCGGCGGAGTGCGCCTTGGCGAGCCCTTCGGCGACGCCGACACCGACATCCAGGAGCTTTCGGATCGGGAGAGGCTCCGCCGCGATGAGCTCGCGCAGTGTCCGGCCTTCCACGTGCTCCATCGCGAGGTAGGTCGTGGAGTCCGCGGTGCCGACGTCGTACACCGTAATGATGTTGGGGTGGTTCAACGCCGAAGCGGCGCGCGCCTCCTGCTCGAAACGCTGCCGGCGCTCCGCGTCCCCTGAGATCGCGGCGGGGAGCACCTTCAACGCCACTTCCCGGCCCAGGCGCGTGTCGCGCGCCTTCCACACCTCCCCCATCCCGCCGGCTCCGAGAGGCGAGAGGATCTCGTAGGGCCCGAGCCGAGTTCCCGCCGCAATCGTCATTTCTTCACACCAGCCTCGCGGGAAGGGCTCATGGTTAGAAGGTCTCCTTTGCCTCAGCTCAATCCGGCGCGCTTGCGCATTTCGCTGACGAGCGTTTGCAGCCGAGCCTCGATCTGTTGCAAGCGCGGGTCGCTTCGCACGGAGTCAAGCAGCGGGCTTCGCGTGCCCAGCGGCCAGCCGCGCCAGCCGGCCTCCACCGACCGATCGAGCCAATGGAACGCCTCGTCCTTCTCGCCTCTCAACGCATGTACGCAGGCAGTGTCGAACGGCACGCTCCAGTCTTGATTGCCACCCTCGAGTTGCCGCTGATCCGCGGTGAGACTCTCCGCGAGAAGCGCCTCCGCTTCGCGGCGCCGGCCGGCTCGAAGATGGAGATAGGCGAGATGGGTCTCGACTCCCGCGCCGGGGGTCCGCGATTGGCGCTTGCCCTTTATCAACGGCAGGAATCGCTCGAAGATCTCTCGAGCCCGACCCGGATCACCGACCAGGAGCTCGGCCTCGCCGGCGACGACGAGGGTGGAGTCGGTGGACGCGATCCGCAGCGCGTTGTGGGCCTCCTCGAGAGCTTCGCGATTACGCCGCAGACGGAGGTAGAGACGGACCAACTGGGCACGCCCCTGAGCCA